>BNJV01001721.1_pt1 | contig 331726 bp, 339 predicted proteins | sample 8540591 | NCBI WGS metagenome assembly BNJV01 (sample SAMD00202457, study PRJDB9452) | human saliva metagenome | host: Homo sapiens | reverse complement strand
AATCCCCTTTGCAGTGACATCGCTTAGATCGTTAATCCTTATCTGAAATCATTTGTCAAATTTTGTATTTTATCAGTTATAACTTATAAATTTGTAATTCACTCATTAAGTTTCAATCGTAAGTGTGATATACTGTGATCAGCTACGGAAAGGAGGGTGAAGTTTTGTGATCAAACGCGAACTGTACATGAGCCGGATCCGTCCGTTCATCGGAACGGAGCTGGTCAAGGTCATGACTGGCATCCGCCGCTGCGGAAAGTCGGTCATGTTGGAGTTGATCCAGCAGGAACTCACTAAGTCCGGTGTCAGCCCGACGCAGTTTATCTCCATCAATTTTGAGGATATGGGGTATTCCCATTTGCAAACCGCACAGGCGCTGCACGACGAGATCACTGCAAGAGCCGCAGAAATAGAAGGCAAGGTCTATTTGTTCTTTGATGAAATACAGGAGGTCAAGGACTGGGAGAAGTGCATCAACTCTTTCCGCGTCTCGCTGGATTGCGATATCTACATTACCGGCTCCAATGCAAAGCTGCTGTCCGGTGAGCTTGCGACCTATTTAGGCGGACGCTATGTGGAGTTTGTCATTTATCCGTTCTCATTCGGGGAGTTCATGGAGCTGTACCGTTCGATTGCTCCCAATACGTCCATCCAGCAGGGTTTCCAAAAGTATCTGCTTGCCGGAGGGATGCCCTATCTTGCAAATCTCCGATATGCGGATGCACCGTCCAAGCAATATCTTCACGATCTGTTCAACTCAGTCCAGCTCAAGGACATCGTGAAGCGGAATAAAATCCGGGATGTAGATTTGCTGGAACGGATCATTGCCTATGTGATTGCCAATGTGGGGACTACCTTCTCTGCGACTTCTCTTGCGAAGTTCCTGAAAAACAAACAACGCACCGTTGCCCCGGAAACAATCCTGAACTATATCAAATATTGCTGTGAAGCGTACTTGTTCTATCAGGTAAAACGTGAAGATTTGCAGGGCAAACAGATACTTGCGTCCAACGAGAAGTATTATATTGCCGATCACGGCATCCGCGAGGCTGTTTTCGGCGGCAATATGCGGGACATCAATCTCATTTTGGAAAACATCGTCTATCTTGAGCTGCTGCGCCGGGGCTATGAGGTAACCGTGGGCAGGACGGGCGACAAGGAAATTGATTTTGTATGCAACAAGCGCAGTGAAAGGCTGTATGTTCAGGTCGCTTATCTGCTGGCATCAGAAGAAACGGTCAACCGCGAGTTTAGCGCGTATGGCTCTATCCGCGATAACTTCCCGAAGTACGTTGTTTCTCTCGATGAGTTCGATATGAGCCGAAACGGTATCAAGCACCGAAACATCCGTGATTTCCTCTTAGCTGAGGAATGGAACTAAGTACGAAGCCCGGCATCAGGCGAAGTTGGAGAAACGATTGGTAGCACAGGTGATTTACACCTTTTCCGTTCGTTTTAGAACAAAAGAAAAGGGCTTCCATATACCGGAAACCCTTGTAGATTCAGGCTTTTAGCCTATTTCCTATTTGTGAGCCACGAGGGAATCGAACCCTCGACAACTTGATTAAAAGTCAAGTGCTCTACCGACTGAGCTAGTGGCTCAAGAGCTTCAGGAGCAGCAAAAAGCGCCCTCAAAATCCCAGCTTGGTCTGAGGTATCAGGGCTAGCAGGATTCGAACCGGCGAATGCAGCAGTCAAAGTGCTGTGCCTTACCACTTGGCGATAGCCCTTCACAAAACGCATCGCTTGAATCGCAATCTTCCATACTGGATGCGGGTGGATAGTGGGACTCGAACCCACGATCTCCAGAACCACAATCTGGCGCGTTAACCAACTACGCCATACCCACCATATTAGACTGCTCCTGTAACGTGTCCGAAGGGATTCGAACCCCCGACCCACGGCTTAGAAGGCCGTTGCTCTATCCAGCTGAGCTACGGACACATATCCTTTTATCAGATGTACCCCTTTCGAGGTATATCCTTTTCAAGGATAAGCAGGTGATGGGAATCGAACCCACATATCCAGCTTGGAAGGCTGGTGTTCTACCACTGAACTACACCTGCAAGGTAGAAACAATTATTTCCTATATTAAAGTGATATCCTGTTGAAGTCGGGGTGACAGGATTCGAACCTGCGACTTCCTGGTCCCAAACCAGGCGCTCTACCAAGCTGAGCCACACCCCGAAGGGATGTCCGTCTAGCGCCTCCGTTAGAACGCATTGACAATTATATAATGCACCCTTTTGTCTGTCAATCCCTTTTTTGAAATTTATTTGACGACGGTTTTTCGCCAAGGAAAGAGAAGGAAACAAACAAGCGATCGTCTTCTTTTCATCAAGATCGGATGCCGCAAGGGCAAACAGATCAATGAATTTTTAAAAGAAAACCATCAACGGACTGAAACCGATTGCGGTCAGTGGGACTTGAACCCATACGCCTTAAGGCACAGGAACCTAAATCCTGCGCGTCTGCCAATTCCGCCATGACCGCAAAACATCTTTTTAAGAATACACGATCTACCTATGTTCTTCAAGCAAAATTTTCATTTTCTGCAATGCCTTGCCCCGATGGCTGATCGCATTTTTTTCCTCTACAGAAATCTCTGCACTGGTTTTGCCATACTGAGGTAAATAAAGAATCGGATCAAAGCCGAAGCCGTTATTTCCCGCACTTTGATAGGCGATCCTGCCCTCCAGAGCCGCCTCAGTCTGCAATTCCTCACCGTCGGGAAGTACGGTGGCAATGGCGCAAATATAACGTGCCGTACGCTTCTCCTCCGGTACCCCCTTCATTCGATCCAGGAAATTTTGATTCTTCACCGTATAAGGCGTGTCATGCCCCAGGTAACGGGCAGAGTAAATTCCGGGCTCCCCGTTTAGCGCATCAATCTCCAGACCGGAATCATCCGCCATGACAATGGTCTTCTCTTCCTGTCCTCTTTCCTTCAAATATGCATGCAATGCTCTTGCCTTGATGAGCGCATTCTCCGCAAAGGTTTTCCCGTCCTCTACGATCTCCAAATCAATCCCTGCTTCCTTCATCGAAATCACATTCCATGGAAGCATCTGTCTGATCTCTCTCACTTTATCCTGATTTCCGGTTGCAAAAATCCATCGATAGGTCTTTAAGTCCACTTGATATACCTCTTTCTCTAATTTCCCGCCTGCTCGTAGCTTTGCATCAGCCCCTCATAAAGTGCTGCTGCCGCCCGGTTCAGAATTTCCTCCTGCTTTTTATTCTTGTGCAATGACGCTTGTACCGTCTCCTGTTCCAGGCAATCTGCCCCCAGCTCTACCTGCGCTCCATGAATTTTAAGATGATGCAAAAGAGAGGATGGATCCGGATCTGCAGAGAGTCCCAAAGCCTCAAATCCCGCCTCATGATAGAGCGCCTCTTCCATGGTATTGGCAAAGGCAACATTTCCGTAGTTCCGAATATAATAACCGTCACTGTAGAGCGTCCGCGCCTGCACGGTACAGCCTTCCCCTTCTTGCCCATCCTGCTTCTGCGATGCTGCCGTTTGCGCCTCCTGCTTCTGTGACGCCGCCGTTTGCGCCTCCTGCTTCTGTGACGCCGCCGTTTGCGCCTCCTGCTTCTGTGATGCTGCCGTTTGCGCCTCCTGCTTTTGTGCACCCGCAGTCTGTGATTCTGCATTCGCTTGTTCCTGCGAGTCTACGTTCTGCAACTCCTTTTCCACCGCCAGGCACAGATAACGATCCGCTCCCGTCTCGTTTATGAACGCAGCCACCTCTCTATCCGTGGGGGCATCTTCCCCCATCCGTGTGAGGAAAAAGCGAACGGAATCCTTTCCCGGCTCGGATAAGTTTACGATCTTCTGTGCAAGCAACAGGCTTGTCTGTGCATCGGTGCCGGGCTTCGCAGACGGATCCAGCAGAACCAGATGCGAATTGCTCCCTGCCACAGGGGAAAACCGCAAGGAAATCATTCCATCCGTCAGATCCGCATCGCAATCATAAACCCGATTCAATGAAAAAGAAAGGGTCAGCTCTTTTTCCTCTTTCTGCCCAAATGATTTTTTGACCTTGGAAGAATTGCAAAAGACCACATGCCTTCGATAAAAATCATCCCTTCCGGTATGAATCCGCACAACCAGCTTTTTCGTAAAGTAATGATTTTCTATATGGAAATCTTCATAGTGCGTCCCCTCCGGAACAGGAATACACAAATCATACGGCGACTGTTTGGTGTCCACCTCTCTCTCTGTCAGAGCAAAAGAAGTTCCGGAAAGTGCATCCTCCTTTGCATAAGCCACTTCTGCAATCGCAAATTGCTTCATCAAAGTATGATGCAACATGAAGACGAGCGTCGTTATAGAAAAAAGAGCAATCACAATCGCTGTCTTTTTTTGCAATTCATCGAAACTCATGTGGAAGATTTTCCTTTCGGTGGTTTGGGACCGGGAAACTGATAGAAAAAGGTTTTGATCATCCCATTATAGATTTTACGATTTTTCTGCGCATTGAGTCCCATTGCCTTCTCCGCTTCCGTATAGGAAGTGATGACATACATCGACCAGGAGTCCAGTGCACGAAACCTCTCTCCAAGCGTTCGATAAAGGGAAAAAAGTTCCTCCTCTTCACCCATGCGCTCTCCATAGGGCGGGTTGGTTAAAATGAATCCGTATTTTTTACGATGGCTTAAATCTTTTACGTCTCTTGTCTGAAAATGAATCAAATGATCCACTCCCGCCTTTTTGGCATTGATCATTGCGATGGAAATGCTCTCCGGATCAATGTCATAGCCTTGAATATCGGTTTCCGGATGATCGTCAATCTCTTCCCGCATTTCCTCCTTCACTTCCTCCCAGGTTTTTTCCGGGATCAGGTGCTTCCAGCTCTGTGCTGTAAAAGATCTGAACAGACCTGGGGCGATCCCGGAGGCGATCATTGCCGCCTCAATCGGGATCGTTCCGCTCCCGCAGAAGGGATCTACCAGAATGCGATTTCCCTTCCACGGAGTGAGCAAAAGAAGAGCTGCCGCAAGATTCTCCGCAATCGGCGCACCGTTTTCCAGCTTACGGTACCCCCTTTTGTGGAGAGAAATCCCCGTCGTGTCAATGGCAACAGTGACCTCGTTATTCTTGATAAAAACACGGACCGGATAAGGATCCCCGTCCTCTTCAAAATGATGGATTCCGTAAGACTGTGCCATGGTATCTACCATGGCCTTTTTCATGACAGACTGGATGTCAGACGGACTGAACAGCTTCGACTTCACACTGGCCGCCTTGGTGACCCAGAATTTGGCATTCCTAGGAAAAAAATCCTGCCATCGGATCCCCCTGGTTCCCTGAAAGAGATCTTCGAAACTTTCCGCATGAAAACTGCCTGCTTTCAGAAGAATCCTCTCTGCACTCCTGAGACAGAGATTGGCGCGACAGATTGCCTCCGCATCTCCCAGAAAGGAAACTCTTCCGTCCTGCACCTCGCAGATATCATATCCAAGGTCATAGATTTCTCTTTTTAAAACCGCTTCCAAACCGAAATGGCAGGGTGCAATCAACTCGTATGTTTGGTTCATCCCTCTTCCCCGTCCCCCACAAAGCCTGACAAAAGGATTCTGATGCTTTAGACACCGGCATCGTCCTATCCGTATTATACAAAACTCTACGAAAAAAGGAACCCTTACGGATTCCTTTCGCTGTACGTGACAAGATTCGAACTCGCGACCTTCTGGTCCGTAGCCAGACGCTCTATCCAGCTGAGCTACACGTACATATATATGTTGTTTACCTGACAACAAAGAGAATTTTAAACCACCCCATCCTGTTTGTCAATAGAATTTCAGAAATTTCTAAACCTTCTAAAATCTCGAAAGGTTCTAAACGTCCCGCACATTTCAATCGTTCCCGGGCGCTAAGAAAAAATCTTCTTTTGTTCTATTCGTCAAAAGTGCCGAAAGACGCAGAACCTCCGATTTCATCTCCATGCACAGGCGCCGGGGAAATCTGCCTGGCAACCACTGCGAGGCGACCGTCCTCCACATAGGAGGAGCAGGTGGAAAGAGTGAGGAAATGATCTCCGTAGGACGCCGTCACTCCAGTATCATAGAGGGAGAGTGCTTTGAGGTTTTGATTGTAATTCTTGAATTCTTCTTCCGTATTTGCCTGATAAAACTGGTAATATTTAAAGGTATCTTCTCTGTTCTGAAAGAGATGCGTTTTTAGCACCGACATCACTTCATATTCCCGACATTCTCTCCCCGTGTCCAATCGGATGCGTTTATGGTTTTCATAAAAATGTCTGTTCTCATAGCTGATCAGAGAGCCAAACATGCTTCCGTCCCGCATGTTATGTCCATAGATCACGAAATTCGTTCCGGGCGTTTGCAGATCTGCCTGTTCTTTGACGAAAAGGCAACCATAGGCATCCGGCTCCAGAAAAAAATTGTGATTCAGATAGAAGGCCACATCCTTACACTGTACGACCGGATAGTCAATCGGTGTACCTGGAACACTCAGCCATGCCACCGTGTCCGGATTCTCCTTCTTCAGCGCCCCCAGAGAAGAATGGGTCCTTGTTCCGTTTCTCCCCACCAGAATTCCCGTATCGGAGGAAACAACCCTCCTATCCGCCTGATTCTGCGTCCTTTGCTTTCTGCTCTCTGCATTCCGATTCCGGTCTGCGCCTTCCGGGAGAGACGCAGATGTCTGCTCCGCGTAATAAAGCGCTTCCACTTTTCTCTGCTTTTGTGCGTGTTCTTCGGACCTTCCCAGATCAAACAGAAGATTCACCAGGGAAAGCAACATCAGGCTCACGCAAAACCTCTTGATCAAAGAAGTTCTGCTCAATTCTCTGAAACTCCTCTTCATAAAAGAAGTTCTTCTCAATTCTCTGAAGCTCCTCTTCATAAAAGAAGTTCTGCTTAACGCTCCGCAACTTCTCTTCATAAAAGAAGTTCTTCTCAATTCTCCGCCGCTCTCTCCCTAAGCGAAAGGAAGAGATAAACACCTGTTGCCGCCACACCTGCAAAGAGAAGAAAGGGCGCTTCCTCTCCGGTTTTCGGTTCGGGATCTTCTTTCGTTTGCTTGCCTGTTCCCCTGTCTTTGATCTGCACCCCCGTTACTTCCGGCAGAGAAGATCCCACCTTCGAGGAAGCGCTCCCCTCTTTTCCCGCCGCAAATGCCGTCAGGCCTCCTGCCAACGAAAGCAAAAGCGAAGTGCAAAACACTGCCACAAGAATCCTATATTTCCTGTTCATTCTCTTTCCTCTTCTTCATCCTTGTAAAATGGATTATTTCATCCTGCCAAATCCATTCTGTCCATTAAAGATCCTGTTTCTCCGAAGACACATTTTTCTCTGGTGCAAGGTTTGATAAAAAATCGTCTTCTGAAAGGATGGGGATCCCCAACTCGATCGCCTTTTTATTTTTTCCTGATGTGGAAGCCTTGTCGTTGTTGATTAAAAAATCCGTTTTCCCGGAAACGCTTCCGGAAACCTTGCCTCCCCTCTCCTCTATAAAGGAGATCAGTTCCTCTCTGTTCAGGAAGTGAGAGAGTGCTCCCGTGATCACGATTTTCTTTCCGGCAAGAGGCTGCTCCGCTCCGAGCACTAGGGTCTTTTCTTCTTCCAGCCTGACCCCTTCTTTCTTCAGACGCTCTAAGAGTTCCTGATGTTCCTTCCCGGCAAAATAATTCAGGATCCCCCTTGCCGTGGTTTCTCCCACGTCAGGCACCTTTAAAAGGTCTTCCAGTCCTGCTTCCCTCAGGGCGTCAAAGGAGTGAAAATGGTGCATGAGCGTTTTCGCTCCTTCCTTGCCGACATTGGCGATTGCAAGTCCGCAAAGCAGACGGTAAGGCTCATTTTGCTTGGAGCGCTCGATCACGGCAAGGAGCTTGTCCGTATTCTTTTCCTTGCCGATCACCCCCCTCTTGTATTAAACGGCTTCGGTGATCTTTTAAGGAATAAAGGTCCGCAATGTTACGCAGATACCCCCCTTCAATCAAGGATTGAATATATTCCGCGCCGAAGCCTTTCAAATCCATGGCATCTCTGGATACAAAGTGAATCACTCTGCGGATGAGTTTGGCCGGACAGTCTTCATTGGTGCAAAACATGTCCGCACTCCCCGCCTCTCTTTCTACTCTACCTCCACAAACCGGACAGACCGAAGGAATCTGATAAACCTCTCCTCCCTCAGGATGCTTCTCCCGAACCACCGATCGGATCTTCGGGATGATCTCTCCCGATTTATAGACCAGAACCGTATCCCCGATTCCGATCCCGAGCCGGTTAATAAAGTCCTGATTATGGAGGGTTGCACGCGAAACCGCCGTCCCGCAAAGCCGAATCGGCGTGAAAACAGCAGTCGGATTGATTCTTCCCGTCATTCCGACTGAAAGTTCGATCTTTTGAATGACAGCCTCTTTTTCTTCCGGCGGATATTTGTAAGCAATATGTCCTGCACTATATTTACTCCCTGCAGGAAATCCTCCCGATATGCAATCTGGTCAATCTTGACGACCGCCCCGTCAATATCGTAGGAAAGTTCTCCCCGGGAGGCTCCGATAGCATCGATTTGTGCAAGGATTTCTTCATCGCTGACACAGAGAACAGAGGGAACAATTGGAAATCCGGCTGCCTTCATCCGCCTTAGAGCCCCTTGATGCGACTGCATCAACGTCTCGTCCTCCGCTCTTTGCATATTGAAAAGAAACATGGATAATCCGCGTTTCTTGACCATCCGGGGATCCAGCTGCTTCAAGGTTCCTGCCGCACAATTCCTTGGATTGGCGAAAATTTTCTTCCCTTCCAGCTCCTGCCTTTCATTGGTTTTCTCGAAGGCTTCCAAGGTCATATAAACTTCGCCGCGGATTTCCAGTGGAAGCAACAGTCCCGCATCATTTTTACCTGCAGGTCCAAGATCTTGCAAAACATCCGGGATGGCAAGAGCGTTCAGCGTCACATCTTCCCCAAGAAGGCCGTCCCCCCGCGTTTCTGCCAGGACGATTTTACCCTTGTCATAGCGAATGCTCATGGAAAGCCCATCGATTTTCTGCTCCACGCTGAATTTCACATCCGGATGTCGGCTTCTTACCTCGTGAACCCAACGCAACACATCCTCTTTGGTAAAAACATCCTGAATGGAAAGCATGGGCACATCATGGGAAACGACCACACCTGAAGTTCTTTTTGATCCCCGGGGGGTGCTTGCAGCAAATTTCTCATCGACCACATTCTCCCCGATCACCTGTGTTGGTGAGTCTTGATCCACCCATTCCGGGTGCTCTTTCTCCGCTTCCTTCAGCTGCACCATGAGCCGATCGTATTCATAATCACTGATTTCCGGCTCATCCTCGTTGTAATACCGGTTCATGTGGTATTTCAACTTTTGTTTCAGTTCTTCATACGCGGTCTTATTCATCATGATTTTATAAACCGGCAGCGCTCCTTGCCTGGCGATACAATTCTCTGGCCTCTCCCTCGAACAATTCCCTGCAATCCCCCGGGCGCATTCCGTCAATGGTCACGTTCATGATGCGGGTACGCAAAAGGGAGATCACCTGATAACCGAAGACCGCACACATTCGTCTGATCTGTCGATTCAACCCTTGCGTCAGCAACATGTACATCTTACGATTGTCGCTATCATCCACACGAACTCTGCAGGGTCTCGTTGTAATATCCAATTCCGGCAGATAGACCCCATGCATCAGATCCATCACCGTCTGCCTGGTGAGCGGATGGTCCACACGAACTTCATATTCCTTTTCGTGATGATTTGCACCCTTCATCATTTCCTGAGACAAAATACCGTCATTGGTCAACAATAGGAGTCCTTCCGATTCCCGATCCAATCGTCCCGCATAAATGATATTCCCCGGCAATTTCAGCACGTTTTTTACGACATAAGCAACGGTATCCTGCTCCGGGATGTGCGGATCTTCCCTCGTGCAGACAATCCCCTTCGGCTTATAATAGGCATAAGTCAAAAGCTCCTCCGGAAGCTTCACGAGCCTTCCGTTTGCCCGTACATCATCTAAAGGCAGAACCTGTTCCCCCAGCTGCGCAGTGGTCCCGTTGACTGTAATTTCCCTCTTCAATCAGTAAATCCGCCTGCCTGCGCGAGCAAAGACCGGTTCTCGCCAGATATTGATTGAGACGGATTGGAAATTTGTATTCTGCTTTCATACTGCCTTCCCCAACAAATGTAGACGTTTGATCGCATCCCTCGGAACGATACAATCACATGTTTCTCGCATGTGTTCCATGAACCTCTCATCTGCACTCACAAAATCCCCATATTCCCCCGCATGCAAAAAAATCGGTGATATCGTGGATTCTTCTTTATCAATCTCCTGCCCGATCAGAAGAAGATAACGTCCCTTCTTGCGATCCGCAAAGAGGCTGCTTTCCTTTGGATACTCTCTCACCACTGCCGCCAGCTTTAACACATCGGAAAGTTGCTTGAACGAAAAGACCATTTTCAGGACGGTCATCTTCCTGCTTTCCGCCTTCTGGTCTGCCACTGCAGTCCGGTTCCCCTCCTCCTTTGATTCGGATTCAGAAGTTTTTTTCCCTTGTTCAATGCTGCTCACCAGCTTCTGAAGCGCACCGGTGAATCCTTCGATAAAGTTACCTATCATTTTAGAAGGATTTTCGGTGAGTGTCAGAGAAATCGAATCATCGGGAAGCATCGTGATCTGCATCGGAAGCACGTTGCCGTCCGGATGAAACCCGACTTCTTCTGTTGCACGCTCAATAATTCCATGCAGGAACTCCATCGAACTTTCTTCCTTTTTTAGAAGATCTTCTATGCGGATCCCCTGCTCTTCCAGATCGTCTGCAGTTAGGGATACAATTCACGGTATATTCATTGATTCGAACAAATTTCATAGCCGGTCCCGTGTCTTTCTCTCAATGCCCCTCACGTTTCGTATCAACTTATAGAGTAGGTCATAGAGCATCTTCATCTCTCCCTTGTCCAGTGACATACAACTTCCCATCGCTTTTGGAATGCTGAGTGCATCTTCCTGAAGTTTAACACCTTCTTCCGTAATCGTCACCTCCAGGTTGCGTTCGTCCTGCGAAGACCTTTCTCTTCGAATGTATCCTTTGCTCTCCAGTTTTTTTAGGACAGGAGTAAGCGTTCCGGAATCCAAAAAGAGCGAATCCCCCAGCATCTTCACGTTCACCTTCTTCTTTTCCCAGAGTACCATCATCGTAATATACTGGGTATAAGTCAGATCCAGCTGATCCAAAAAAGGTTTATACGCTCTCGTGATTTCCTTGGAGCAGGCATAGAGGGGAAAACAGAGCTGATTCGCAAGCCTGAGAGAGCAGTATTTTTGTTCGTCCATATCATCCATCTGAAAACCTCCGTCAAAGAGATGGCCGGTTGTGACGGCAGAGCAGGACCTTTCTAAAAATCTTCCATAATGAATAGAAAATATAATAAATAGAAAAATCCTACAATCAAAATGTGTACAACCGATCTAAGAAAACACAGAGGGCGCGCCCAAACGAACGCACCCTCCAAGGAGCAATCCTTGTACGGAAATTATTTCAATCCCGCCTGTTTTGCAACTTCTTCTGCAAAATTTTCTTCTCTCTTCTCGATTCCTTCTCCCGTTTCGAAACGAACGAAACGTTTGATGGAAAGTGTGGTATTCTCCGCCTTGCAACCTGATCCAGATATTGCTTCACGGTCTGCTTTCCGTCCGCAGCCTTGACATAGACCTGCTCATTCAGGCACATTTCCTTCAGTTCCTTGTTCAGACGTCCGATTAACATCTTCTCAATGATCTGCTGCGGCTTGCGTTTATTCTCCGGAAGTTCTTCATTTTCCTTGGTTGCCTGCGCTAAGAGGATCTCCTTCTCGTGATTCTTGTAATCTTCCGGAACGTCCGCCATGTCCACATATCTGGCATTCAGTGCAGCCACCTGCATTGCCACATTCTTCACAGCCTCTTTGACTGCATCCGAAGTAGAACCGGTTTCCGCCTCGACCAGCACGCTGATTCTCCCGCCGCCGTGTACATAAGGGACTACAATCCCATTGTCCGCTGTCAGCTTTTCAAAACGACGGATGGACAGCTTCTCACTGATCACTGCGGTGATCGCAACCAGTGCTTCCTTCACGGTTTCATTTTTGTCTTCTACCCAAGGTTCCGCAAGAAAAGCATCCATATCTTTTGCATCAGACAGAACTGCCTGCCTGGCAACTGCTTCTACAAAATTCTGGAATTTCTCGTTCTGCGCCACAAAATCCGTTTCCGAATTCACCTCTACTACTGCAGCGGTTTTGTCATCCTTTACCGCCACTCTGGTGAGACCTTCCGCCGCAATCCGGCTAGCCTTCTTTTCTGCCTTCATTGCGCCGTTTTTTCTCAGATATTCTACTGCCGCATCCATATCGCCGTTGGTCTCGCTCAGCGCCTTCTTGCATTCCATCATACCGGCGCCAGTCGACTCACGCAATTCTTTCACCATTGCTGCTGTAATCGCCATTTTCGTTTCCTTTCTGGAAAAATCCCCTCATTCTCAATCTTACTGTTCTGAAGCAACTTCCTCAATATCCTGCGGAGCAGTCTCTTCTGCCTTCTCTACCTGCTCTTCACCCGCATCGGCGGTTTCGCCCTGGTTTGCCTCAATCACCGCATCTGCCATCTTGCCGGTCAAAAGCTTAACGGCACGAATTGCATCATCATTCCCGGGGATAATATAATCCAAATCTTCCGGATCGCAGTTGGTATCACCGATACCGATCAGAGTAATGCCAAGCGCATGCGCTTCCTGCACACAAATGTGCTCCTTCTTCGGATCAATGACAAATCGCATCCGGAATGCGCTTCATATCTCGAATCCCGCCAAGATTGCGGTTCAGCTTGTCATATTCTTTCTTGAGCTGCGCCACCTCTTTCTTGGGAAGAAGTTCAAAGGTTCCATCTTCCTGCATCTTCTCAATCTTCTTCAGACGATCGATTCTGGACTGGATGGTACGGAAATTGGTTAACATACCGCCGAGCCAGCGCTCGTTTACATAATACATTCCGCAGCGTTCCGCTTCCGCCTTGACCGCATCCTGCGCCTGTTTCTTGGTCCCTACGAAAAGAATGGTTCCACCCTGCTCGGTAATTTCATAAACGGCCTTATATGCCTCATCCACCTTGCCTACCGACTTCTGCAGGTCAATAATATGGATTCCGTTCCGCTCCGTGAAAATATACGGGGCCATCTTAGGGTTCCATCTTCTGGTCTGATGTCCGAAGTGAACACCGGCTTCCAATAGCTGTTTCATCGTAACTACGCTCATTTTATTCCCTCCATTTGGTTTGACTTCCGCATGTCATCGCGGATTGAGCCTCCTCCGTTTTGCTGTGAACCTTAGCTACAAAGGCACCACACAGCATGAAGACATGCGTGATTGATAAATAGCCTGTGTATAATACCACAGAATACAAGATTACACAAGAATTTTCGTCTACCGTAGTGCAGCCTGATCCCACAGCCCTGTCGCTCACCTGCGGTGAAACCTTGCTTTGCTCCGGGGTGCAAGATCGTTGTCACTGGAGTGCAAAAGAGTTGTCACTTCACCCGATTCTTCAGCTCTCATTTCCCACCTTTTAAAATAGGTAAAAACATACGAAAATTCGTTGATGCACCGATAAAAACATGATATACTGTACTCTATAAGTGCGAGAGCTACAATATCTTGGGGGTATCTATGTCAATCGGTCGCATTGATTTTCAAGGCGCAATTATTCGAACCGGTGATTATTCTGCGGTAAAACAGAACGAGGACAATAAACCTCAGACAGACCAGGCTGCTTTTCAAGTACAGTTTTCCCGTGAAGCAGACGAGAAATCGCAGTCGGTGTCCCACACATCCAAATCCGATCCGCAAAAGTTCAAATTTGATGCCAAGGAAAAGGGAAACGGCTCCTACGAATCGCCAGACGGTGACCATAAAAAGAAAAAAGACAAACCGTTGAAAGAGCTGCATCCAAAATCCTCTGTTCTGGTCGGGAAAGATGGTCGTCAGATTGAGCCAAGTCCCAAGCCCACCTATGACTTTAAAATCTGAGAGTCGCCAACGCAGAAATCAATAGAATATTAAATAAAAAGAGGGAAAAAAATTGATTAGCGCAACGGAAATTATCATGATTATCATTGGATTCATGGCAATCGTGGTTGGTTTTGTCATGCCGGACAGAGGGACTTCATCGGACGGCAGGTTCCGATTAAATGAGGAGGAGAAAGAAGCCGTCAGGGGTAGCGTCAACGAAATGGTGAAACACTCGGTTGATCATGCCGCAAACGATATTCACGACAAAGTCGATGATACCCTGGAAGAAGCGCTTCTTAAATCGGAACGCAGCCTGGAGCGTCTCACAAACGAAAAGATCAGTGCCATTCATGAATATTCCGACACGGTTTTACAGGATATCCACAAAAATCACGATGAAGTCATGTTTCTGTATGACATGCTAAATGACAAACACAAAAATTTGACGGAACTTGCCGGAGAAGTAACGCAAACCGCCGCTGAAGCGAAACAGACTGTAAAGGACGCCGAGATTACGGCAGAGAATGCCCGCGCAATCATAGAAGAGGCAAGAATTGCTTCCGGTGAAACTGCGAAGAAGACGCAGGTGATGAAGGATGAACTGGAAGCTGCCATGAAGCTTGCAGAAACCACCGAGAAAGAAACAAGCCCTTCTCTCCTCTTCTGGCAGAGATCAAGAGTGTTTCTCCTGCACCAAACGAACATGTGATTGAAAGCGTTCACACGGATGAATCCGTTTCGGAATCCCGTGATAAAGAGAGTATCGCCGCAGCGGAGGCCTTCGGTGCTCTATCCGCCAAGGTGATTTCCATCAAAGGTAAAGGGTCTCATCCGGATAAAAAGGTTGCAAAAAACGCACCTTCTTCCGCTGTTGCCGCATCCGGCGGCACCGCTCTTACTGTTTCCCACGAGGAATCGGATCCTCTCTTTGAAGAACGGCAGGCAGCTGTTATGAAATTGCATGAAGAGGGACTTTCAAGCGTTGCGATTGCAAGAAAAATGGGGATTGGCGTCGGAGAGGTCAAGTTGATGACGGATCTGGCACTCAGACATCGGAAAGATAGAAGATCGTTATGAAAATGAAAATGTATTTACGCGGAGTAGGAACAGGTGTTGTATGTACTGCCATTATCATGGGACTGGCTCTTGGTCGCAACAAGACCATGAGTCAGGAAGAGATCATGGCAAAGGCCAAGGAATACGGAATGGTGGATGCCTCCGAGATGGCCTCTCAAGTAGCCAAGGCAAAAGCAGATGCCTTAAGCGAGGCGAATGCCAAGATCGCGGCCATGAAGGAAGAGAATAAGGATACCGCTTCCTCCAGCCAGGATGCTGCCGGAAGCGGATCCTCGGTTTCTTCGGGAAGCACGGTGAATTCCGACCCAAACCCGCAGGTGATGGGCGCAAGTAGAGCCGGAAGCCAAGGTACCGTAAAGGATGTTTCCTCTCATCCCGAAGAGCAGACAAATGATAGCAAGAGTTCCTCTTCGGTATCTGACCGTCTGTCTTCCGCCACTAAAAATTTCGGCTCTGCCTCCACAACGAAAGATGCAAGTTCAGCTTCCGCTCTCTCTACGTCCGGAAACTCCGGGAACTCTGTAATTTCCAAGTCACAAGAAGCTGCCGACCTATCTAATAGCGCAAACACAGGATCTTCCTCTACTTCGATCAAACAAGCCTCCACCAGCGCTTCCTCTTCCGCAGTCTCTGCCTCTTCGGTCTCCTCTTCCACCAAAAACGCCGCATCGGCAAGTAGCGTAAAGCCGAGCGGCAGTATCATCGTCACCATTCCGAGAGGATATGGATCGGATCAAGCGGCAAGAGCACTTGCAGATGCGGGAGTCATTGAGGATGCACCTTCTTTCAATACCTATCTGATTCAAAATGGAAAGATCGTTATGTTCATTCCGGAACGGTTCAAATCCCCCGCGGTTCCTCCTACGGCGAGATTGCACGCATTATCTGCAGATAAATAAAAACTCAGATCTTTAAGCGTGTTCCGTCAGGATTCCCATGTACTTACCCATCTTCTGTCTCATTTTCTGTAAAGCTCTTGTGTGTAGTTGCGATACTCTGGACTCCGAAACATCCAGCACACTGCTGATTTCCTTTAAGGTTAATTCTTCATAGTAGTATAGCAGAATCACCTTCTTTTCTCTCTCTGTCAAAAGCTCCAGAGCCTCTGCGAGCATCTGCTTGAGCTCTTCCTTTTCAATGGCTTCTTCCGGTTTCTCGAATCTCGTGTTGCTGATCGCATCGTCCGGAATATCCGCTCCCTGTTCCATGAACTCATTCAATGATACAACATTGGTCACCTTCATCTGGGTCTGCCAGTTCATGTACTCGTCTTCTGAAATATTCATTTTGGCGGCAATTTCAGAATCAGTGGCTACATGACCGTGTTCAGCCTCAATTTCCTTGATGGCGGAATCGATTTTTTTCTGGCGATCCCGAATGGTTCTCGGAATCCAGTCCATCTTCCTGATCTGATCCAAAATGGCCCCACGGATGCGAAGAGAAGCATAGGTTTCAAATTTGACATCCTTCATCGTGTCAAACTTATCAATGGCGTCAATCAAGCCAAAGACGCCATACCCGACCAGATCGTCATATTCGACGTTAAACCCAAGGTACATGGAGAGACGTCCCGCAACCAGTTTTACAAGGGGAGCATATTCCAGAATCAGCTTCTCTCGCAGATCCGCATTCTTTAATTCCCCATATTCTTTCCATAATTTATTTCTTGCAGCTTCGTCCATAAGTCTCCCCCGCTCTTATCCCTTACGATTGCGCCTTAGATGACGCCGTACCTTCTTCATTGGTGCCGGATTCAATGGCATTTCCGTCCAGTGCGCCATCCAGAAGGGCACTGTTTTGCATCATCTCCTGCCTCTTCGCCTCTTCCTTGATTTTGGTCTGTTCAATAAAATACATCACCATGAATTGCAACACGCTTCCCGCAAACATGAAGAGTACCATGCTCCCTGCTACGATCACCAGCCAAGTGCCAAGTGCAAACCCCTGAAAATAGGTGCGAATGGCGATGATGGCCGTTGCAGCAAGAGAAATAAACGGTGCAATCATTTCCACCTTTGCGCCCACATTGACCTTTTTCTTCATTTCTTTCGAGATTTCCGTCTCTTGCCCGTTCATATCGTTTTTTCCGGCCTCCCCACCGCTCGAATAATGAAATCCCCCGTTTCCGGGTAAAATACTACGGTTCTTCCGTAGGATTCTCCCGTATCCTGTGCGACAATCGGAATCCGCAATTCCTTCAATTTAGCAATGGACGCTTCCACATTCCGATCTCCCACACGAATCGTTGCATTGCTCGACTTAAAGGCAAACATCTGTGCTCCACCGGCAATTTTGGCAACCAACCTCGATTTCACTGCGCCCTTGGCACAGATTTGTTTCACCAATTCTTCAATCCCCGTGTCGGCATATTTGGGGATGTTGACGGGTCCCCCCGTCACCGCGGTGGAGTCCGGAAGCATAATATGAGCGAGCCCTCCCACCTTAGAAATCGGGTCCCTGATGGCTACGCCTACGCATGAGCCAAGTCCCAAGGTTGATATTCCATTAGGGGGAATACAGATATTCAAATCGGCCATGCCGATGATTGTCACCTGTCCCTTTTTGATCCATATCGGCGCTCCTTTATCCGACTGTAACATCGCCTAGCCCTAGGGAAGAAAGTATCTTGCTGTAGGACGGCAGATCCGGAAGCATGATAAAATAACCGTCCATTTTAATGTCATCAAAAAACTGTGTATCAATCAGTAGGATTTTATCCGCCTCCATTCCGAATTCGATTGCGGGAACAGAAAGGATCGCACCACACATATCCACCGCAATCGCAGGCACGGAAGGAACCATCGTCAGGTTGGTCATCGTGGCAATCGAGTTCAGATAGGCTCCCGTGATGATATTCCCTACTTCCATCATGGCAGAAAGCTCGATCTCGCTGAAATTCATGTCCTGTGAATTCTGCTGCATGAGCTTATTCACAAGATTTCTGGCGGACTTGTCACTGAGAAGGAACATCATGCTGCCGTTCACATCTCCTTCCACCATGAGATAGATGCCTACCATGATCTGATCGGCACCGCCCATGGCATCTCCGACGTCTTTAAATTCCAAAAGACGAACCTCCGGGACCGACATGTCGATCTTCATGCCCAAAAGCTGTGCCAGAGCACTGGTTGCATTTCCCGCTCCGATATTTCCCAATTCCTTCAGTACATCAAAATACTTCACGGTTAACTGATCAATATTCAGTCCTGCCATATTTATTCCTTCTTTTCTTTTTTCTCGTTATCCATCTCCAAAGCTTCAATATCCAGAATGGAAACCAATCCATCCTCATATTTCCCAACTCCGCTGATAAAGTTTGCGTCCTTCCTTGCCTTCCCTCCGGTTAACTTTTCAATGTTGTTGGTGCCTAGTGTCAGAACGCGATCCACTGCATCTACGATGATGCCAAAGAGTTCATTTCCGCTCTCCGGACGAAGAATCAGAATGCAGGTATCCTCCGTCACTTCGTCCTCTCCCATTTCGATCTTGATTCTAAGGCTCATGACGGGACGATGTCGCCACGGATATTGATGACTCCCTTTAAATACGGCTCCGCCTTCGGTACCCGCGTCACCTTCTGCATTTTTACAATGTTATCAATGTAACGAATCGGTATCCCGTATCGCTCATTTCCCAGCTTGATTACAATATACTGAATCAATTCGCCGACATCAGTGGTGTCTCTTAATGCATCCATGCTATCCCTCCCTTATCAGACCAAAGAGTTGGTATCCAAAATCAGTGCGACTTCTCCGTCCCCCAGAATGGTTGCACCGCTGAACAGTTTCGTCTTCCCGGTATATTTGCCCAGAGGCTTAATGACGATTTCCAACTGTCCGATCAGCTGATCAATCACGAGGCCGAACTGCTGCTCCTTCTTACGGACAATGACAACTACTTTGTTATCGTCTTTTTCTCCGCCTGCCTCTGTACAATCCAGTGCCTCCGACAGCCGGATGAGCGGGCAGACACTGCCACGCAGGGTAATGACCTCCTTGTTCGACACAAACTCGACATCCTTGGGGTTCACATCTTCGATCGTTTGGATCGAATCGAGCGGAATGGCATATTTCTCTCCACCGACCACCACCATGAGCGCCTGGATAATTGCAAGCGTCATCGGGAGGCGAATGACCCAGGTGGAACCTTCGCCCTGTTTGGTCTTCACCGATACTTCGCCGGAAAGGGATTCCACCTTTGATTTCACGACATCCAGACCGACCCCTCTGCCGGATATTTCCGATACATTCTTTGCGGTAGAAAACCCGGGATGGAAAAGAAGTTCCACGCATTGCTGCTCCGTTAGTGCTTCTGCCTGCTCCGGTGTGACCACTCCCTTCTCAATGGCCTTTGCCTTCACCACATCCGCATCAATGCCATTTCCATCGTCCCCTACTTCAATGACGACGCTGTTTCCGTCCTGGTAGGCGTGAAGGAAGATTTGTCCAACCTCCGGCTTTCCTCTGGAGATGCGGACGTCCGGCGTCTCAATCCCGTGATCTGCGCTGTTTCTCAGCAGATGCATGAGCGGGTCCCCGATCTCGTCCACAACAGTACGGTCCATTTCCGTGTCTTCACCGGTCATGGTCAATTCCATTTTTTTGCCCAATGATTTGTTCAAATCCCGGATCATGCGGGGGAATTTCTGCAACGCATTTTCAATGGGAACCATGCGGACCTTCATGACGGATTCATGCAGATTCGTGGTGACACTTTCCAGATACTCGATCCGTTCATTGACGGCATTGTTGCTGAGTTCTTCGCTCTGTGTCGTGGAAATCAGGGAATTCTTGGCGATAATCAATTCAGAAACCAGATTCATCATAGAATCCAGCTTTTCAATATCTACACGGATGGTGCGGGAAACGACCGATTTTCCCGCCGGTTTCTTGACCGGAGGTGTATTGCGATCTGCGGCAGGTGATTTTGGCTGAGGAACCGGGACATTTGCCGTCTGCTTCGATGCCTGCGCCGCAGGTGCAGGTGCATGGGAATCGTCCTCGGAATTCTTGCTGTTTTTCACATCATAGTCGCCGACATCGACTTTCTGGATTTCAGACACTTCCTCTGCGATCGTTCTGACATGGTCTATGGTATCTTCTGTTACCAGCAAAAGCGAAAACGTCGTATCGAACTTTTCATCTTCAATATCCTGCATGGATGGTTCGCATAGCGCGATTTCGCCGATTTCTTCTAATCCTTTTAATACCAGAAAGGCTCTCGCCGCCTTCAGGACGCAGGACTCCATGATATGTACGGTAATCCCGTACACTTTTTTTCCATCTGAGAGATCGCCCTCCAGCTTGGCCTTCATATCCGGATCAATCCGGATCTCCTGATAGGCGACTGCGGCATCCGCTGTATGCACGGTTTCCTGCACGTTCTCACTTGCGGCAGGGGCATTCTCTGTCTTCTGTTCATCTACTCCTGCGCCACCCGCACGAATATTTGCAAGCGCCTGAATCAGGTGCGCATTGTCCTCCGTCCCTTCATCCTGTGTCTGCCCAATATTGTCCACATAGGCCTGTACGGCATCCAAACACTGGAACAGGGTATCAATAATATTTCCGTTTACTTTGAGGGTACCATTGCGAATGTCAGAAAAGACATCTTCGATATCATGGGTCAGCTGCTGCATGCGCTTATAACCCATGGTGCCCGCCATTCCCTTCATGGAATGTGCAGCACGAAAGATTTCATTGATGCAGTCTTCGTTATTCGGATCCTGCTCCAGCTGCATGATGGAATCATTCAGCGTTTGCAGATGCTCCTTCGCTTCATCCAGAAACACACCGAGATACTGAGAAACATCCATGTCCTGCTCCAATCCGGCGTAAGTCCTCAGCTCACGCCTATGTTCAATACGATCTCACGAGCAATTTGATCTAACGGCTCCTCTTCATCCGAAAGTCCCGCGCTTACCACCGCCCGCGGCATACCATACACAATACATGTATCGGCATTTTGACTTATAACATGAACCTTTTTTTTCTTTTTCAGGTTACGGATTCCTTCTGTGCCGTCTGCTCCCATCCCTGTTAGAACCACACAAACGATCTCGTCATATTTTGAATCTGCAAGAGACTCATACATATAATTTGCACAAGGCTTGACGCCCTCTCTGGTAGGACCGTCTTTAAAATGAATGACGTGCTGCCCATGTTCCAACTGGACATACAGGTGCAGTCCTCCCTTTGCAATATAGACGGTTCCCGCCTTTAAGATATCTCCTTCTTCTGCCTCTTTCACATTGATGACTGACATGGAATCCAGGTAATGTGCAAGCGAAGCGGTAAAACCGCTTGGCATGTGCTGCACCAGCACGACAGGTGCGTTTAAATTCTTCGGCAGCCTCGGTATCACGGCCTGCAATGCCTTCGGTCCCCCGGTAGAAGCCGCCAGGGCCACCAACCGGTTCCCCTTGGTGAGTTCTCCGGTCTTCCCGCCACCTGAGGCAGCAACACCTGAAACACTTCCTCCGGCATTTCGTGTGAGATCCGGAAGAATCGCATGATCGTTGAGGGGAAGCTTCCCTGCGCACACCGCAGCTAACGTCTGCAAAAAGAATTTGGAAAAAACCTCTCCTTTGCAGAGACTGGCACGCTCCGGCTTGTGCACAAAATCAATTGCACCAAGCTCCAGGGCGTCCATCGCCAGCTTTGAGCCCTCCTGGGTGCTGGTAGAACACATCAGAACACGGGCCCGAATGCCTTCCATGCGAATCCGTTTCAGAACCCCGATTCCGTCCAGCTTCGGCATGTTGGCATCCAGAACAACGGCATCATACTGTTTTTTCTCTAACAGCTCCATTGCCTCCACGCCGTCTCTTGCCTTATCTTCCACGTGGAATCTGGCGTCTGAGTTAATAATATCACCCACTACGCTTCGCATGAGTGCAGAGTCATCAACTAATAGGATTTTTTTCATTTTTTTAACTGTTTTTGGCTATATCACGCCTCCTGATGTTTACGAACCTTGCGTTCCTCTTCAAAAATATAATGAATGATCTCTTCCCGATCATCTTCATCAATGATGGTATACTGGGCACGATACTCATAAGTCCCCCGCCTGTTCTCCAGCTCTCTCGCACTCAGAATCCTTACGCAGAGGCGATATTCCTCCGCCTTCTTCTTTCTGGCCGGCAGGCTGAAAACACAGAAAAGAGTAATTCCTTCTTCCAGCGACTTTCCTGAAATAAAGCGAATGCCGCCCCCTGAAATATCAACAATCACCGCCTTCTCCAGAACTTCACTCGGATTCGGTTCAAAAAAAACATTGCTGTTCATCACCAGCTGTTCATATTCGTTCAATTGCCTGCAGTGCATCTCGAACGCACAGGGGAAACGATAATAAGCCCTGCGCTGCATTCTCTGTAAGCCAGACAAAATATCCATGGTTAAGATATACAGGTTCTGAGAACGGTATCGATCAATAATCTTACCGTAGCATTGATACTGGCCGGTCTTGGAGTAGAGAAAAATGTTAAACTCTCCATCCACCGGAAGCAGAATGAGTTTCCCCTTTTTGTCCATCGGCATCATGGCATCGATTCGATCTTCCGAAAGGATGTCACTAAGAGTGGAGCGGTAAAGCTTATGCTCCTCCTTCTCGTCCAAAGTCCACCCTCCAGATACCGCCTGAAGCTCGATTTTGTCACCCGGTGAAATGTAGTCTGCTAACATAGATCCCTCCGATCATCTTTCGTTCTGTTTCTCCGACAACTTTCTGCCCGTGATTATGTAGGAAAAAAATGCAGCCATCCCGCGTGTCTTTACTCCGTCTGTCGCCTGTGTTCCTGTTAACTGTGCAGTAATATTTTCAAAAGAACGGACCGATTTGGCATTCTCATACGCCAGTGAAACCGGTGTTTGTTGCATCACGCTCTTTTGCAAAAGCGGATCCTGTGGTATGGAACCCAGATAAGACATGGGTATCTTCAAATATCTTGCGACGACCGAATTCAGTTTATTGAAAAGCTGCTGACCGGCCTCATCCGTATCCACCCGATTGGTAATGACCTTCACTCTCGTATCATTGACGGAAAATCTCGGATACTGCGAAAGTGCTTTCATAAGCGAATAGGAATCCGTAATGGAGGTCGGCTCCGGCGTTAAACCAGAATCACTTCTCCGCTTGCCACCAGAAATTCCAGTACGGCATTGGAGACGCCTGCACCCGTATCGATAATAATAGTATCGGCTATTGCATCGAGTTCCGCCAGATTCACGATGATATAAACCAAATAATCTTGACTGAGATTGTACATGTCCGATATTCCGGATCCGCCCGATATGAATCCGACATCCATCGGTCCCCAAGGTGATAATATCCTTGATGTTTTTTCCCTGATAAATCAAATCGCAAAGATTATGCTTGGGTACCGTTCCAAACATAATCTCAATATTGGCAAGACCAAAATCTGCATCCAAAATAATGACACGATGTCCCAATTTGCGGAACTGAATGGCGATATTGATCGCAACATTGCTTTTGCCGACACCGCCCTTTCCGCTGGTGACTGTAATAATTCTGGCCTTGGGCCTTTGTGGTAAATTTGTATTTTTAATTATTTTTCGAAGCTGCTGCGCCTGATCCATTTTCTATTCCTTGATTTAAAAACGATTTGCCCTTGCGAAATGCCCGGGATTATTCAGCCCTGGTACTGCCGCCCAAAAGCACCTTGACGATCTTCTGCGCATTGAAAACTGCGATATCATCCGGTACATCCTGTCCATTTGTGATATAAGACATCGAAGCCCCCGTATGCATACGAATATTGTAAAGGTTCCCCGTCACCGCTGTTTCGTCCATCTTCGTAAAAATCAGCTTGTAATCTCCCACCATAGTCTTATAGGTATCCGTGATTTCGATCAGATCCCGATATTTGGTGGTGGCGGACAGAACGAGGAAGCTCTCGCTTTCCATTGCCTCCTGCAGGGTCTTGATAAAGTTAACAATATTGGTCTTCTGCTCTTCATTGTGAAGAGAATGCCCCGCCGTATCCACCATCAGGAAATCGTAGTCCTTGAAATCCTCCGCCGCCTGCTTCATATCTTCGATGGAATAAATGACGCGAAAGGGGATTTCCAGGATAGAAGCATAAGTTCTAAGCTGTTCTGCAGCTGCAATACGATAAGTGTCTACCGTCAGCAAAGCCACCTTCCTGTGCTCTGCCACATAGAGGCGGGAAGCCAGCTTGGCGATGGTCGTTGTTTTTCCTACACCGGTCGGACCAATGAAGATTTCCGCCTTAGGGCCATCTGCACACGGCTCTATGATCTCGGTAGGCCCGAATTTGAGCACCATTTTCTGGTACACATTGGCCAGAGCATATTCCAGAGGCATGTCCGGCTTGGATATTTTTTCCACCTCATCCGTCAACTCATTGGCATAGCGCTCATTGACATCATTTTCAAGCAGCGTATTGTAAAGCAACTTGATAAAAGAGAGATTTTCTTCCGGCAGGTCACTCCTCTGATGTGCTCTCGAGAAATCAGCAAGGGTCTTCGCACTCTCCTCTTTGGATACAGAGGCGTTCTGCATCCGCAAAGAAGCTTCCCGCGCACTTCCGTATACCGCACCGGATTCCGATGCAACCATGGCATCCGTTTCTTCTCTTTCGCTGTCTCTCTCGATTCCGTTTGGAGATGCCTGCGGATCGTTCTGTTTCTGTCCGTTCTTCCTGACCGTTGCAACATGCAAAAGTGCCTGAAGGTCATCCAACTTGGAATCAATTTCTCCTTCCGTCTGCGCAACACGCAGAGGAGGGATTCTTCCTTCACTGACTGCCCTTGCCAGCTGCTCTCCCGTTCCGGACGGCGTGCGTGAAGCCGTCCCTGATTCATCCGACACATAGGCGGAAAAAAAGACGACTTTTTCGTTGCTGTGCCCTGCTTCCCTGTCGCATCCGTATCTTCCGGCCGGATGACGGAGCTCTGCCTCCCCGGCAGATCCCCTTCTTCCAGTGCCACTGTCACCTCCGTCTGGGACGGTTTCAAAAAAAGCAAAAAAACCTGTCTTTTTCACCTGACGGACGTTCATGATCACAATGCGGGACCAAGCTCCCCTCTTGCCGCCTCAGTCGCTTCTTCCTCGTTTTTTTCCCCGTGTACTTTTTTTAATAATCATCTTGCTGTCTCAACTCTCCCCTATGCTGTAATCATTCCGACGGACTGAAGCTCAATCTGCGGCTCCACCTCATTGTAGGAAACCACAACAAGGTCTTTGAAATAATCCTGCGTCATCTTCTTAAAGTACATGCGGACAATCGGTGAAGTCATCACAATCATCGGTTTCCCCGCATCTTCTAACTTCTTGGTCTCCACCTCCGTCGAGTGGATGATCTGTTTAGTCTTCTCCGGGTCCATGGTGAGGTAGGCTCCGTTTTTCCGTCTGTTTGACACTATCCATAATCTGCTGCTCCAGCTTCGGATCCAGAGTCACCACACTGGTCGTCTCCTCGGTTGAAAAATATTTGGTGGAAATGGCCCGCTTGAGAGACTGCCTTACATACTCCGTCAGCACATCGGTGTCATGCGTGGAAGGCGCATAATCTGCCAGCGTTTCGAAAATCGTCACCAGGTCACGAATGGAAATGCCCTCTCTAAGCAGATTTTGCAGCACTTTTTCAATTTCACCCAAACTCATTAACTTCGGAACAAGCTCATCCGCCAGAGCCTGATTGCCCTCTTTCAGGTTATTCACCAGATTCTGCACATCCTGTCTGGTGAGAAGCTCTGCGATATGTTCGCGAATGACTTCTGTTAAGTGGGTGGCAATAATGGACGGCGGATCCACCACGGTGTATCCGTAACTCTCTGCCCTCTCTCTCTGCGATTCTGTAATCCAAATGGCCGGCAGATGGAAGGACGGCTCAAAAGTCGGAATGCCGGTGATCTCTTCTTCCACACTCCCCGGGTTCATTGCCATATAATGATCGAAAAGGATCTCTCCTTCCGAAATCTGAATGCCCTTAATCTTAATGATATACTGGTTGGGATTGAGCTGAATATTATCCCTAAGACGGATAATAGGCACGACCGTACCCAGTTCCAGTGCGATCTGGCGTCGAATCATCACCACGCGATCTAACAGATCTCCTCCTTGATTGACATCCGCCAGAGGAATGATTCCGTAGCCAAATTCCAGTTCAATGGGATCCACCTGCAAAAGCGTATTGACATTCTCCGGCTTTCTCACTGCTTCTGCCTGTACCTCATCCTCCTGCACCATCTCCTCAATTTTGGACTCCTCTACCGCCTGCTGCGATACTCTGGCTGCGATGATGAATACAACGCCAAGCCCTACATAGGTAATCGTCGGAAGTGGCGTAAGAATCCCCAGTCCGGTCAACACCCCGCCGACCAGATACATGGATTTCGTCACACCGAAAACCTGACCGATCAACTCCCGACCGAAGTCTGCCTCGTGTGCTCCCTTTGTCACCAGAATACCGGTCGCCATCGAAATCATCAGAGAAGGAATGGCTCCGACGAGTCCGTCACCGATGGTCAGGATCGTATAATGCTGCATCGCATCCTGAAGGGACATGCCGGCTGCCACAATCCCCATAATCAGGCCGCCGACAATGTTAATGACCGTAATGATCAGTCCTGCCGCCGTATCTCCTTTGACATACTTGGACGCACCGTCCATAGAGCCGAAAAAGCTGGCCTCTTCCTGCAATTTATTTCTACGTCTTTTGGCCTCTGCATCGTCAATGGCACCGGTGTTTAAATCGGCATCAATGGCCATCTGCTTGCCCGGCATCGCATCCAGCGTGAAATCTTGCCGTCACCTCTGCGACACGCTCAGACCCCTTATTGATGACAATCAACTGCACGATCAGAATGATGATGTAGATAATGACGCCAATGACCAGATTGCCGCCGCCCACAAACTGGCCGAAAACCTGGATAACCTTACCGGGATCTCCCGTTGTTAGAATCAGCCTCGTGGAGGATACATTGAGTGCAATCCGAAAGATCGTCGTAAACAGAAGGATGGTCGGAAAATAGGACATATCCAGAACTTCCTTCGAAAACATAGCCGTAAAAAGGACTGCAAAGGCAATCGCCATGTCCACCGAAAGCAGGATATCCATCAAAAGCTTATCCATCGGGATCAGGAGCATCATGATGGCTGCTACCAGGTACAGAGCAACGCCGTAATCCATGAGTCTGTCCTTGATTTTAAACCTGGAAGACGATCTTGTCGGCATGGCTTTTCCCCTCCTTTCCCAACGTCGGTATTCTTACACCTATCCGAAACATATCTGAACGAACCTACTCATTTCCTGCTTTTCTTTAGGAAACCTTCCCTTTCAGCTGATATACAAAAGCCAGAACCTCCGCCACTGCCTTGTATAATTCGGGCGGAATCTGTTCTCCGATCTCCACATTCGCATATAGCATTCTGGCAAGCGGTTTATTTTCTACGATCTCAATGTGATTTTCCTTTGCCACATCCTTGATCTTCTGCGCAATGAAATCCGCTCCCTTGGCAAGCACAACCGGTGCGGCATATTGGTCGGCATCATACAAAATCGCAACCGCATAATGCGTCGGGTTCGTGATGACCACATCGGCTCTTGGGAGATCCTGCATCATACGTCGCATCGAAACCTCCCGCATCTTCTGCCTCTGTCTGCTCTTCACCTGAGGGTCCCCCTCGGTGTCCTTCATCTCATCCTTGACTTCCTGTTTGGTCATCTTCATATCCGTATGAAACTTCCTCTTCTGGTAGATAAAATCGGAAGCAGCCACAATAAAATAAATCACGGATACACGGATGCCCAACTGTATGACAATATCCCACATCAGAGCGATGGATTGGTTCAACGGCATATCATAAAGCAGGAATAAAGATTCTTTTCTCCCCATTAAATAATTATACACAACAATAGAGATTAACACAATCTTTAAGATAGAAAGTCCGAGATTGAACAGAGATTGTGCGGAGAAAATTCTTTGAAAACCGGATATCGGATTCATCTTGTCAAATTTCGGCTTTAACGGCTCGTTGGTCCACTTCATCCCCACCTGAATGATGTTGGTTAGAAGTGCCAAAACGACCCCCACAATGAAAAAGGGAAGCAGAAGAATCGTCATGTCCAGAATCATCTTGATCATCAAATCCCGTAGTGTCAACTGTGGAATATGGCCGTCATAGAGTTTGACTGTGTCCGGAATCATGTTGTAGATTCCATTGAAATCATCCAGAAAACGGTCTCCCATCCAGGAAAGCAGCCCTTTCAGCATGAGAAAAAAACGCCAACAGAGACGCTGCTGCGCTAATTTCCTTGCTCTTTGCCACCTGCCCTTTTTTTCTGGCATCAGAAAGACGCTTGACGGTCGGTTCTTCCGTCTTTTCTCCGCCCGGCCCTTCCTTGGCAAAAAACTGCAAATTATATGCAATTATCAGGGAATTTTGTTCCTGCATCTTTATGCAATCATCCCATTCGTGAACTGCTTCATCAATATCTGAATTTGTCTGAAGATAAAAGTGGATACTCCTCCAAGCATTCGGCAGCTTAAATACATCACAAAAACGCCGATCAAAATTTTGATCTGAATGCCGACAGAAAACATATTCATCTGCGGCGCGACTTTTGCCAGAATCCCCAAGATCATCGTTACAATAAACGAAATCACAAAAACGGGAAGGGAAATGCGAAAGCCGATCACAATATAATCTGTCATAAAAGACAACATCGTCTTTAGGAGTCTGTCTGTATGAAAGACGGCCTGCCCGATGGGGATCAGCGAAAAAGAATCTGCAAATGCGGACAACAGGTACCGGTACATCCCGCTGACCATCAGCATAAGAAGCATGGCGTAATTGTAAATCGTCCCTGTAATGGTCACCGACTCCATGGACATCGGATCCATCATGGTGACCATGGAAAGTCCGGTCATCATATCCACCACGGAACCGGCAAATACCGTCACCCCCATACACATCTGAGTCGCACAGGCAAGCAGGATTCCTACACAGACCTCACGCAGGATCGCAAAGGAATATCCCGGGATCGTTCCGTAGGAAACGGCCCGCTCTTTCACCAGCCCATAGAGCAAGAAGGACATAAAAAGCGAAAAGCCGATTTTTACGCGGCCAGGAACCGTATTTCTGGTTCCAAAAATCGGATTCACAGACACAAAGGCCGTCATTCTCGCAAAAATCAGCAGAAAATATTCCAGATTGGCATAGGTGAAGGCGTAATGGACCAAGGCGAACCGATTCCTTTAATGAATGTATCGACTGAAACCACCCCAAAGAGCGGAGATGTAATTCGTGATTTCCGTTGCCATCCAGTTTCCCAAAACAATAATCGATATAAATACGCAGACCACCTTGGGAACAAAGGTCAACGTCTGTTCCTGAATCGAGGTTGCCGTCTGAAAGATGGAGATCAAAAGACCAACCACAAGGGAAACCAGCAGAATCGGTGCAGAAAGTTTGATGACTAAAAATAACGCTTCCCCAACAATTTCATTTACCTGTCCGACTGTCATAGACGATCCCCCAACCTCGGTTTTATGAACGTCATGCTCTTCCAACGGAGCGATAACTCTCAAAAATCACCTTGCTCTAGTAAAATGTTTTCACCAGATTGCCGATGATCAAATTCCATCCGTCTGCCAAAATAAACAGCAGAATCTTAAACGGCATGGAAATCGTCGTCGGTGGCAACATCATCATGCCCATACTCATCAGCACGCTTGCCACGACCATATCAATGACAATGAAGGGAATATAAATGATAAACCCGATAATAAAAGCCGTCCTGAGCTCGCTGATAATGAAACTGGGAATCAAAATCCGATTCGGAATCGTGTCCAGGCTTCCATCCCAGTTCACCTTGGCAATCTCCATAAAAAGCTTGACGTCTTTCGTCATGGTCTGTGAAAACATAAAATCTCGCAGCGGGTCCATCCCGCGCTTGATGGCTTCTTCCTGATCGATTTCCTGATTTTCAAAAGGAACCACCGCATGATCGTACACCTTATTCAGCGTGGGCTGCATAATAAAAAAGGTCAGGAACAGTGCCAGTCCCAGAAGGACCATATTGGGAGGAGCCGTCTGCGTATTCAGCGCCGCTCTGGTAAAATGCAATACAATGATGATGCGCGTAAACGAGGTCATCATGACCAAAAGCGTCGGCGCAAGAGAAATCAGTGTCAGCGTAATCAGAATGCGAAGAGAGCCGTTCAATGTTCCGTTCCCGTTGTCGTAGGTTACGGTCACGGTATTGGCAATATTTAATTTTTTTAGATCATCCGACGAGGAAGCACCCGGCTCCCGCTCGTTCGTCCGTTCCTTGCCGTCAGAAGCATCCAGGTCATGGAAGAGGCTCTCGTCATAACCGTCCCTTCCCGTACTTGCCGCACGGGAATAGATCGGAATACTCACAAAAAGGAAGGCTATCATCAGTACTGCGATCACCGTACTGATAAAAGCCAGCCGCTTCCACTTTCCAAGCTCCCCCTCTTTTTTGATCATCCTCTTCTTACCCAACGTCTACCGATTTCCAGACTTCACTTGTTCCTTCGCTATACGAAAAAAATCCCCAAAAGGTAACGGTGCCCCGTTCTTTTTTTTCAGATCCAGCTCGTCTTCCGCCAGTTCCGTCAAAAATGTTACCTGCTCCTTGGAAACTGCACATGCAAAAAAACGTCTGCCAATTCTGACAATCACAAAATATTTAGATGCCGACAGACGCGAAGTTTCCAAGACTTCAATATTGGCAGATGTCCCTGCCGCCTTCTGCGAAGTGGCGATCCATTTCGTTGTAAAATAGGTTATCACAAGAACAAGAGCAAACAGCAGGATAACCGTAAGAAGCTCCGAAACAGACTGTGCCGTGAGAAGGCGTGCAGGTCTCAACCGATTACCTTCTTCACCGCTTCCAGAACTCTGTCCGCCTAAAGGGCTTTACCACAAAGTCTTTGGCTCCCGCCTGAATGGCCTCAATGACCATCGCCTGCTGTCCCATTGCGGAACACATGATGACATTCGCCGCACCGTCCGCCGCTTTGATGTTCTTCAGCGCCTGTATTCCATCCATCTCCGGCATGGTAATATCCATCAATACCAGATCCGGCTTAAGCTCCTGATATTTGGAAACCGCAATGGCGCCATTTTCTGCTTCGCCTGCGATATCATAGCCGTTTTTTGTGAGAATGTCTTTGATCATCATTCTCATAAACGCTGCATCGTCACAAATCAAAACACTTTTAGCCATTTTTTTCTCCAATCCATTATTGTTGAATGACCCAGGTTATTTTATGATTTCCGTCACCCTGACGCCGAAGCTTTCTTCGATGACGACAACCTCGCCTCTGGCAACGTACTTCCCGTTTACCAAGACATCCACCGGTTCCCCGGCGATTTTGTCCAGTTCTATGATGGTGCCCGGCGCAAAATTCAGAATATCCGAGATCGGCTTGATCGTTCTGCCAAGCTCCACGGTTACATCCAGCGGTACATCGCTGATTAAACCGATATTCTCCGCTCCCGGAACTTGAATGGCATCCGCCGAGAAACTCTGGAACTGTGCGGGTTGCACATTCATCGGTTGCTGTACCGGCGTGGCTGTCATGCCCGGTGCGGTCATTCCCGGTGAACTCTGCGGCGGCACAGAAGTATTCTGTGGCTGCGATACAGGTGTGGTTGATGGATTTGTTTTAGAAGAAGAAGTGTCCATAATCAAAGTATCATATAAACTCTTTGCAAAGTCAATTGGGTACAGTTGCATCAACGTGGAATCTACCAGGCCGTCTATTTCCATTCGAAACGATATTTTTACAAAATCTTCTGTCAGAAAACTGGAAAATTTTGACGGATCCTCATCCAGAAAGCTCTCCAGCGTTGCATGTGGTGGTGATATATCTACTTTCTGGCCTGTCATGGTGGAAAGGGATGTCGCCGCGGCCCCCATCATCTGGTTCATTGCTTCGGAGATCGCGGATAACTGGAGTTCGCCGATCGTTCCCTCCGTATTTGTTCCGTCGCCCCCCATCATCAAGTCGGTAATCACCATGACGTCATGTTCTTTCAGGATCAGAACATTGGTACCGTCGACCCCCATGGTGTACTTGATTGTAATGAAAACACAGGGCCTTTCGTAATGTTCCGCAACTCCCTTCCAGTCTGAAACCTCTACTTGCGGTGTTGTAATGTTGACCTTATGATTGACCAGAGAAAAAAGGGTGGTTGCCGATGAGCCCATTGTAATATTGGCAACTTCACCGATGGCGTCCTTTTCTTTATCACTCAGCATGGAATCCTTTGTCCCCGGCCCGCCATCAGTGCCGGCTGTTCCCCCTCCATCGCTATCATCTGGTGTCATACCTGTAAGCAGGGCATTAATCTCGTCCTGAGACAGCGCTCCGTCCATACATCACTCCTCCTCTCTGATCACGGAAGTCACCCTGACCGCATATTTGTCCTTGAGCGTACCCGGCAGGGCCGTGAACTTATTGATATCCCCAACATAAATGTGCATTTCGGAGTCTACATTCTCATCCAGTCTGATGATATCCCCTTCTTGCAGATGTACCACATCGTAGACGGAAACCTTGCAGGAACCAAGCACTGCACGAACCGGAATGTCTACCCTCTTCACCAGAGATTCCAGTTTAAAGGAATAATCCTCGTCCTTGGAATTCTCCATCGTCGAATACATATACTTCGTATTCAGCTTCCCCATGATTGGCTCTAGCGTGAAGAACGGGCAGGCAGATGTTCATATAGCCTTCGACCTCACCGATCGTAATGTTCAGCGTAATTAGAGCAATCATATCGGTCGGCGAAATCACCTGTGCAAACTGCGGATTGGTTTCTACCCTGTCGATGACCGGATCCAGTTCAATTACATTCTCCCATGGCTCCGTCATCAGATTCATGCATAGCCCGACCAGCTTCTCAATCAAGGGCAATTCAATGTCCGTGAAGGGTCTTAGCTTCTCAACCGCTCCGCCGGTTCCTCCCAGCATTCTGTCGATAAAGACAAACCCCAGTCCTGCCTGGATTTCCATGATGATATTTCCAAGCAGGGGCTGGAAATTGATAATCCCCAGAATGGAAGGATTGGAAAGCGAGTTGGAGAATTCATTGAAGGTCAGCGTTTCGGAATTCACCACCTCCACCGTCACATTCTTCCGCAAATAGATCGGAAGATTGTTGGACAAAAGCCTTCCATAGTGTTCGAAAATGATTTCCAGGGTGCGCAGATGCTCCTTTGAAAACTTTGCCGGTCTGCGGAAATCATAATCTGCCACCTTCTTCTCATCTTTCTTTGTCATCTCCGTGAGGTCTACCTCACCGGACGACAGCGAAGAAAGCAGACTGTCTATTTCGTTTTGAGATAATACATCAGCCACCCTTTACTCCCCTTTTTCAAAACTTTTTTCAGTAAACTCCATCAAGCCGCAAGGAACTTCGAAAAGCTGATTTGATAGATAAATGTGGAACCGTCGAACAGGCTTCTAAGTGCCCCCAGCACTTTCTTCTTGACATCATCCTGCGCTTTCGGCTGTTGCAGTTCTTCGAAGGTATAAGAACCGATGGTCTGATTGATCGTATCAATGACTTTATCCTTATAAGCGCTCAAATCACCAGAGCCATAGGTTTTGAAATCATCGTGTTTCTTGTTGATGCTCACTGCGCACTGCAGTACCAGGTAATGCTGTTTGCCGTCTGCACCGGGCGTGAGAGGAATCGTGAGTTCGCTGTCAGGCCCCGCAATTTCATAAGAAACCTGATCATTCAGCGCCACCTCTTCTTCCGGTGCGCTTGCCGTACCGCCTCCCGTACCTCCTGCCTGTTCCAATTTCATTGCGGCGCTGATATCGGAAATCAGCTTTGCCGTCTTGGCATTGGTGGTAGCCAGGGAAAACATCATCACGCCGGTTAAAATCGTATTCACCAGAAGCAGTGCAAGAATCAGAATCGAGAGCAGATTTCTTTTCATGGATACTTCCGCCTTTCTCTCAGGGTTTCTTTATTAATTTTACCTGTGCATTAGAATTAATACAATGGGCTTTTTGGATTATAAATACGAATTTCTACTCGTCTGTTTCTGGCTCTGCCTTCAGGAACCGAATTATCTGCCACCGGCACATACTCTCCTCTGCCGGAGTGCTTGATTTTCGCCGGGTCCAGATCCGTATGTGAGATCAGGTAGTCAAAAACAGACTGTGCACGCCCGGAAGACAGTTCGTCATTGTTCGAATATTTGGAGCCGCTCATCGGAACATTGTCCGTATGACCTTCAATTTCAATGAGACCGCCCGCATAAGATTCCAGGATCTGTCCGACCTTATCCAGAATCGGCTTTGCATCGTCTTTGATCTGTACCTTGCCCGAATCAAAGAGAAGCGCTCCCTGAATCGTTAACTGCACGTATTGACTGGTATAATTGAGCTCTACCGCCTGTTCCAGCATCGGGCTCTCATTGACTGCCTTCTCGACCTTCTCCGCCAGTTGTTCGCTGGCCTCCATCTGTTCCTTCTCCGCCTCTTTCTGCGCATCCGTCTTGGGCGAGTCTACATCCTCTGCACCCTGCTGGTTCATCCCCATGGAATTGATATAAGAATCCAACTCGTTTAACTGGGTGGCGCCATCTCCCAAAAGAGAGCCTTTGCCGAACGCCATTTCTCCACCCGTAAAAATACCGAAGGCACTTGAAAAAGAAGCGGCAACCTGTTCAAATTTAGCAGCATCCGTGCTGGACATGGAAAAAAGTAAAACGAAGAAGCATAACAGAAGGTTCATCAAATCGCCGAAGGTCGCCGTCCATGCAGGAGCACCCATGATAATTGGAGCTTCTTTTTTTGCCACCCTTACTCACCTCCTGCACTGCCGGAGCCGTTTTCAGCTTCGTAAGCATCTCTTTGTTGCGGTGATAGGAAGGATTTCAGCTTTTCTTCCGTTGTGCGGGGATTCTCTCCCGCCTGTATGGACATCAGTCCTTCGACAATGATCCCTTTGAGTGTGATTTCAGCGTCATTGCGCTTTTTCATCTTGGTCGAAACCGGGAAGCAAATCCAGTTTGCCAACATGGATCCGTACATCGTGGTAATCAGCGCCACCGCCATAGACGGCCCGATGGAGGAGGGATCCGACATGTTCTTCAACATCAGGATCAGACCGATCAGTGTTCCGATCATGCCCCAAGCAGTCCCTGTGCCGCCAGATCCTCAAATACCTGTATCCGCTCTTTGTGTCTGGCATCTATGGTGTCAATTTCCGCTTCCATGACACTCTTGACCATTTCCGGCTCTGTACCGTCCACAACGAGAAGGAGTCCCTTCTGCATGAATTTATCTTCCATTTCTCTCGCTGTTCCTTCCAGTGCAAGGAGCCCTTCTTTACGGGCGGCATTGGAAAGTTCTACGATCTGCTTGATGATGGAAGCGGTATCGCTTGCCGGAGCCTTCATGTATACCGGCAAGATCTTCAGACCGGCGATGAAGCTTTCAATGGTGTTGGAAGCAAACACAACCATGAACGACCCACCGATGGTGATCAGCATAGAAGGTGCATCAATGAACGACTTGATGCCGGTAGGTCCTGCGGACAACATGATACTGATAATAATCAGTACGAAACACATCAGATAACCGATAACAGATGCTAAATCCAAGGTGTAACCTCCATGTTTCTTAGGTTTGTTCCCGAAGCACTAAGGTTTACACTTCAAGAACAAATTATACAACATATTGCGCCACGTTACAACAAAAACACAAATATTTATCAAATATCCGATGATAAATGGGAAGGGCACCGCCTGCTCCGTCTTTTTACACAAAGGAGTATCCCTTCTCCTTCCCTTCTCCAGTAAAGTGCAGACCAGACAGTGCGGTAAACGCCTCACCTTCCCAAGGCATCCATGCCTGTACGATACCGTCTATCTTAACGCTTCAGGTTCACCAGCTCTTCCAACAGGGTATCCGATACCGTAATGATTCTGGAATTGGCCTGGAACCCGCGCTGTGCGGTAATCATGCTGGTAAATTCGTTGGAGAGATCCACGTTACTCATCTCCAGCACGCCTGTAGTGATACTGCCGCCGTCTTCCGAGACATCCATCACCTTCGCTTCTCCGGAATTCAAAGTGGCGGAATAGAGGTTATTCCCCTCTTTTTCCAAACCGGACGCGTTGGCAAACTGCGCTACTGCAATCTGTCCCATCAGTCTGGTCTGTCCGTTCGTATAAGTGGCGGTCACCTTGCCGTCCTTGCCGACCTGCAAGCCGTTCAGTGCACCCACCTGTCTTCCGGTCAGGTTTCCACTGGTATTTCCTTTGGCCACCTTAATGGTTGCCTGCGAATTGGTGTTATTATTGGTTACCGGGCTGAAATCCATGGAGATGATTCTGGTCTTGTCCGCGCTGGTTGTCTCGGTGTCCGCACCCATTGCCGTCACCATGGCCGTCACATTGCTTTGAATGTCCGCAGGAGCGGCAGTTCCGCTGGTGGTATTTCCCGGTGTCTGTGCCGCAGCGTCGCTGTTGAAATGGAAGAGAGCCGCCTTCCATTTGTCTCCATCCGTTGTTTTCGGATAGCCGTCAATGGATTCCAGAGCCCCTGTTCTGGTATTGAATTTCAGATGAATCGTATCGCCGTCTGCATTGATGGCGGCACCTGCTCCGTCCACCGTATTTCCAAAGGTAATGCCCATATCTTTTAAGGTCTTATAATAGTCATCCCCCGTGCCCGTTTCGAACTGCCTGATGGAAACCTGCTGCGTGCCTTTCTCCGCCGATGTTTTTGCCGTTGTAATATCCTTGAGTTGCATGGTATATTCTCCGGCAATCGGCTCTCCTGCCGCATCCACCACCTGCTTCAGTGTGAATTTCGCCGTGTAGGTATAACCTTTGTTGTCATAGAATTCATACTGAATCATTTTTCCTTCCGAAGAAGCCACATCCACGTCGTTTTTATCGATGTTTCCGGAAAAAGTTCCCGCAGCGGTCGCTTCTGCTTCATACGTTAAATTATCCGCCGTCATCAACGACATTTTTCCGATTCCGGCATTCTTATTGACGGTCAGCCCGCCGGTTTTTTCATCTTTCTGGGTTCCCCAGCCAAGTACATAGTATCCCGTTCGCACTGGTGGCCAGATTCCCCTGTCCGTCAATGTAGAAAGAACCGTCTCTGGTATACTTGGGACCCGACCCGTCATTGACGACAAAGAAGGAGTTGCCGCTGATTCTCATATCGAAAGGATTGTTGGTGGTCTGGGTTGCTCCCTGCTGCTCAATGGCGGTGGAAATAGCCGCCTGAATGGCGCCGAGACCGACCTGGCGGGCATTGACACCACCGGTGGTCTGGGTTGCGCCGGAAGCGTGCTGAGAAGTCTGATACATCACATCGCTGAAATTGATTGCCTGATACTTATAAGCAGTGGTATTGACATTTGCAATATTATTTCCGATAACATCCATTCTGGTCTGATGCACTTTTAAACCGGCAACACCTGAATACATGGATCTGAGCATACTTTTTCCTCCTCATCCGCACAGGAAATTCCTGTCCGGTCTGTTTTTTCAAAAGAAAGTGGGTTATTGTACTATGCAATCACCGCACCATCGATATTGGTGAAAACCTTGTTCTCGTGTTCGTCCCTATCCATCGCCGTAATCACCGTATTGCTCGGCACATTCACGATAAAAGCCAGGTTGTCCAGCATGATCAAAGATTCCCGGATTCCCTTCTCCTGTGCCTGCGATTTGGCGCTGTTTAACCTCTTCATCTGAAGATCGGTCATCTGAATGCCACGGCTTTGCAGTCTGCTTTTCGCATGACCTGAAAAATGCAGTTCCTGTTCCCTGTTCAGTACGGATCCAAAAGATTCTTCTAAGGGTAAGGCGTTTTCCGCACTTTGTCTTGTTCTGTTGTTTCGGTAAGCGTCCTGCGCCTGTGTGATGGAAACGGACCTTAGCGCACTCTCTCTGATATTCATTTTCGGCTTCCTTCTCCGAAATGTTTATAGTTACGTTCATCAGGTACCGGCGGGCTTATTCTCTTCTCCCAGAATCTTTTTGGCTGCCTCCAGCAATTCCTTCATGCGCTGCAGGTATTTGGGCTCGATCATGCCCTTCGCCACATCGTCCAGCTTGTCATAGGCAAGTGCCAGATTTTTTACCGTCTTCGCATCCGCCTTCGTCATGTATTTTGCTTCCGGAAGCTTGTCCAGTGCCTTAATGAATTCATAGGCAAGTTTGTTGGCATATTCGTACCCCGATGAGACCACCTGATAGACATCGTCGGCCTTATAATTCTGCCCATTGACATTCACAAAGGCCTTTCCGTTTTCATAGGTGACATAATCAACGTTTCCTTCGACTTCCTTGTAGCTGTTGGCGTCCTCGGATATACCGTCCCGAATCACCACATACTTGCCCACATAATCTCCCGCTCTGGAAAGCTCCATGGCAGAGGACATATTGCTCATCTGCTCCACCATCGAGAGGGTGGAATACTGGGAAATATATTCTGTATTGGAAACCGGTTCCAACGGGTCCTGGTATTTCATCTGCGCAACCAGAAGTTGTAAAAACTGGTCCTTATAGCCTTTGGCGGTTGTCTTTTCCTTTCGCTTTGACATCCGGGTCCTTCTTCGCCGCAGGATCCGGCTGGTTGGTCACCTTCCCATTGTTAATGGTTGCTCCCATGTTGACACGATCTGGCATCTCTTATCCTTTCTCCCGCATAAGAAGTGCTTATGCACGGAAGTTCACTGTATTGCCGTTTTCTCTCATCATCTGCGCTTCGATCCGGTCCTCTTCGTTAAGGCGCTCCACATCCTCTTTCTCCAGCTTCGTTAAGTCGATGGACATCCGGCGCAGTCTGCTCACACGGGCAATTTTCTTTTCCTGCTCTTTCTCCTGCCCGTCTCCGTTCCCCGAGCGGTTCTGCCCGTTTCCATACGCTTCCGGATCCACGCCGACTTGCACCTCGGAGACCTTTAATCCCTGTTCCTCAAACCTTTCCAAAAGTTGAGGCAGCTGCGTCTGGAGTGCCGTCTTCACCGATTCGTTCTGCGCCGTAAACTGCGCAATCATATCTCCGTTTCCCATTGCCTGGATGCTGATGTGAAGTTTCCCCAGGGACTGCGGGTGCAGCTGCATTTCCATGCTCGTCATATCGCTCCCCGTTTGTACCCTGAGATAGTCCATGATCTGCCGAACCAGTTCCTGTGCCTGCGTCCCTCCTTCCGGAGATGCTTTTGGTAATCCTTCGATCGACTGGGACACCTCACTTAGAATATGACGCATGACCACTGCCTGTGCGTTTAGCGGTTGTTCCGTTTGATTCTCTCCCCGGACCTGCTGTAGTGATTTGGAATTCTTGTGAAAAGAGAAATCCTGCTTCTGATCAGAAGCATCCGTTTGATGATCCTGTAAGGTTTTGGAGAGCGTCATCGGATCTGAAGCCGCCTTCTCCTGCACCTTCCCTGCCTGTCCGTTATCTGCTGCGCTCTCTTCCTTTTGATCCACGCCGAAGAGGAAGCCTTCCTCCATCTGTTTTCTGGTTTCGTGAAGAAATTCAGGCAACAGGTCACCCTCCTGCAAGGCTTCTTTTTCCTCTACAGATTCCTGTCCCTTCCATTCCTCCGAAATCACTTCGACCGGGATTCCAAGCGTTTCAGACAACTCCTGTATGCAGTTTTGCGCTCTTGCCATCAGGTTCTGAAAACTTTGAAAAAGATTTCCATCCGTCAGGATGGCAGACGCATCTTCTCCGGAAATCTGTGAAAAAAATTCCACCAGATGCTCCGGACTGTACAGGTCGGTAGCGCCAAGTCCAAGCTTCGTAAGTGTATCTCTGACTTCCTCTTGCGAAATCCCGAGTTCATTCGCGATTTCTTCCGTCAGGAGCTCTCCTGCGCCTTCCTTTGCCTGTTCCAGTTTGCCGTCGAATTGGGTCTTTGCTGGTGTACCGGATGTCCGCTGATCCGCTTTCTTCATGCCTTCCGTCGTTTGGAAGCGATCCGTTCCTCCTCCAATGTTCTGTCTGACTTCCGGCTGTCTTTGCGTCTCCTTCACTACCCGTCCATCTTCACCTTCTGCAGGGCGGCTTCTGGTCGTTTCCGCCTGTGTCTGACTCGCTGCCACTGCGCTGATCGCACTTGCCTGGATCACCGAATCAAAGGGAAGTTCTGCCTTTCCCTTTTTACAGGAATTTTGCGACTGCAAGCCCTTATTTTGCACCTGCGCAGATGAGACAGCGTCCTTGATCAGTCCTGCTGTACCAGACATCTGTTCCTCTTCCTCCTTTCCTATTCGATTGTTGTCCCCATCAGGGCATACTTCTTGCCCATAAATATATCGGCAGAATAATCAAAAAATGAATACATAAAAAAGAAATCCGGAAAAAACTGTGGATTTCGTTTTTTCCGGATTTCTATGAGTCTTACTTCTAAGCTGTTTCGGATCTGCCAGCGGAATGTCTTACATCATCCCGTCCATGCCGCCGCCCTGAGGCATCGGAGGTACCGGCTCCTTGATGGTAGCGACTGCCGCTTCCGTGGTTAAGAAGCTGCCGGCTACGCTGGTTGCATTTTGAAGTGCGTTTCTGGTCACCTTGGCAGGATCCAGGATGCCGTCCTTCACCATATCGACATACTCTTCGGAGTAGGCGTTAAATCCGATTCCCTGCTTGGATTCCTTGACCTTGTTGACGATCACGGCACCATTCAGCCCTGCATTCACTGCAATCTGGTACAGAGGAGCTTCCAGTGCTTTCTCTACGATTCTGGCACCTGTCTTCACATCCCCTTCCAGAGACTCAATGCACTTCGCCACTTCTTTCTGTGCATGGATGTATGCGGAACCGCCACCGAAGATAATGCCCTCTTCTACTGCAGCACGGGTTGCATTTAAAGCATCCTCCATGCGGTATTTGGCTTCCTTCATCTCTGTCTCAGTTGCTGCACCGACACGGACTACCGCAACACCGCCGGCCAGCTTCGCCAAACGCTCCTGCAACTTCTCTTTATCAAAGTCGGAAGTTGTCTCCTGAATCTGGTTTTTTTGATCTGCGCAATTCTTGCCTGGATATCCTTCTTGGCACCGAGTCCGTCTACAATCGTCGTCTTTTTCTTTCTCGACTTTGACGCTCTTGGCTCTTCCGAGATCTTCCATCTTGGTATCTGCAAGGTCCTTGCCAAGATCAGAGGAGATCACGGTACCGCCGGTCAGAATCGCAATATCCTGCAGCATATCCTTTCTGCGATCGCCATAGCGGGTGCCTTTACCGCTACTACATTAAAGGTGCCACGCAGTTTATTGACAATCAGTGTGGTCAGTGCCTCGCCGTCTACATCCTCTGCAATAATCAGAAGCTTCGCTCCGGTCTTCACGACCTGCTCCAGAAGGGGAAGAATGTCCTGGATGTTCGAGATCTTCTTGTCGGTAATCAGGATATAGGGATCTTCCAGATTGGCTTCCATCTTGTCCATATCCGTTGCCATATAGGCACTGATATAGCCACGGTCGAACTGCATTCCTTCTACCAGATCCAGTTCCGTCTGCATCGTCTTGGACTCTTCAATCGTGATGACACCATCATTGGAAACCTTCTCCATGGCATCTGCAATCATCTGTCCCACTTCGTCATCGCCGGAAGAAACGGCAGCAACTCTCATGATCTGTTCTTTGCCCTTTACCTTGGTGGACATTGCCTTGATGCTCGCAACCGCTGCATCCGTCGCCTTCTTCATGCCCTTGCGCAGCTCGATCGGGTTTGCACCCGCAGCCAGATTCTTCATGCCTTCGTTGATCATGGCCTGTGCCAAAACCGTAGCGGTCGTTGTGCCGTCGCCAGCCACATCATTGGTCTTGGTTGCTACCTCTTTTACCAACTGTGCACCCATGTTCTCATAGGGATCTTTTAACTCAATTTCCTTTGCAATGGTCACTCCATCGTTGGTAATGGTCGGTGCGCCATAGCTCTTGTCCAAAACCACATTGCGTCCCTTGGGTCCCAGTGTGATTCTGACGGTATCCGCCAGCTTGTTAATGCCTTCTGCCATTGCAACGCGGGCATCCGCGCCATTCTTAATCGTCTTAGCCATCGTAAATCCTCCATTTCACGCAAACATGCGATACTTACCTGAAAATATTATTTGATCACTGCAAGAATGTCACTCTGTCTTACAATGATATACTCCACGTCATCATCCATCTTGACTTCGGTTCCGGCATACTTCGAATAAATGACATGGTCACCCTTCTTGACTTCCATCTTGACATCCTTGCCGTCTACCACTCCGCCGGGGCCAACTGCGATGACTTCCGCCTGCTGCGGCTTTTCCTTCTCTTTCCCCGGGAAGAACAATTCCCGACTTGGTCGTCTCTTCTGCTTCGAGCTGCTTCAGAACAACTCTGTCTGCTAAAGGTTGTAACTTCATTGATATGCCTCCTTATGTCTTCTTTCCATCGATCATTTCAGGTTGTTAGCACTCACTCTTCATGAGTGCTAACCAACAAAAACTATATTATCCAGATTCGTTTTTGAATGCAAACAGAGATATTCGCGTATAATTGCGAATATCTCTGTTTTTCTCTTATTTACTCACTATTTCTTTTGATTGCTCACTCAAGTGCTGGTTGGAGATTTCATAGATTCTTAAGGATTTTCCAAGGCTCCTTCCCCGTCTTTGGTCTGTATTTCTCTTCCCTTGAGGTCAATGCGGTATTCCAGTAGTGCCCTCGCCCAGTATTCCTCCGGGATATCCGGCCAGACCGCCTGTCCCCGTTCTTCCCTGCAAAGTTGCATGGCACGCAGTTTCACCGTTTCATTTAAATCTCTGCCGGTTCGAACCGTGTGCATGGTCACCGCCGCCCAGGCCGGTGCCATCTCCGTCAGTCCGCTCTGCTCAAAGTCTTCCAGGAGAGACTCTCTGTCATAATCCAGCTGAATGAGCTCCTCTTCCCAGGTGGTTCCCCTTCCGTGCAGAATGGCAAACTGTGTTTTGCCCTCGTAATACCACGGAATACCGATCGATCCCGGATTCAAAGACTTCTTTTCCCTATATTCATACACCTCCTGTATATGATGATGTCCGTGAACCAGGAGTTGCGTTTTCAAGGCAGACAACGTTTTCCTCGTGTTCCGCTTCCCTCGAAAGAGCAGTTCTCCCGCTCTTTGCGGGGAACCGTGGCAATATTCAAAAGAAGGCAATCCCTCTTCCTGATAGACCCCATAAATCGGCAGAGAATCAAAGAAATTGAAATCTCTCTCCGTCAGATTCTCGTAAGTATACAGGAGAGAGCCGCTGGAGGAACCCTTCTTCCAGCCCGTTCCATTTTCTTTTCGGTAATTCAGAAGATATTCTTCCCGATTGCCCCGGATAAAGACCGCCTGAAAATATTTTTGCAAAATATATAAAGCTCCATGGTCTTCTGCGGGGAGGGGCAGTCCGTTACATAATCCCCCAGCAGAAGGAAGTGCGTAATACCGCGCGTCGTACAAAAATCAAAGCAAGCCTGCAAAGCGGCATAATTGGAATGAATATCCGAAAATACGGCCAGATCCATCGATCTTTTCCCCCATCATCCGTCCCGGTCAAACAAATCTCACATCACATCCAAATCGTCAATGATTGGCGATTCCCATCATCTGCTTGTTGGCATACATCCTCGTATCGGCAATCCGAATGGCAGACTGCACCGAAACAAAAACACCCTGATTCTCGGTTTCATCGTATCTCCCCACAGAAACCGAGATGGCAAACGGAAGCAGATGTTGCTCATTATAGCGATTGATCTCTTTCATGAAGGCGTCACAAACCTGATCCGCCTCCCTTTGTTGATAAAAACAGGCCAGGAATTCATCTCCACCGAAGCGGCCGTAGAAGCCCTCTTTTCCCTCGCACACTCTCTTGAGCGCCTCTGCCGTCGCCTTGATGAGGACATCTCCCGTCTGATGCCCGTATGTATCATTGGCTTTTTTCAAATGATCGACGTCAAAGAAAAGAAGCGTGTAACCTCTCCGTTTTTCCTCTTCCATTTGCGACAGATGTTTCTCGCAATCCAATCGGTTTGGAATCCCCGTGAGAATATCCAGATAAGCCAATCTCTTTAACTGATTCTCCTCTGCCCTGTCCCTGATTGCCTCCGCCGTACGGAAATATAACTGAGAATCAGCACATTTGTAAACGTTAACAAAAAAAGCATTGCGAAATTGCAATTCACAAAGAGGCGCATCCACAAATGATGATAACCGGATACGTTGTAGCGGTTGAGGATGACCCGAAAGATTTCCAGGAATACAAAGGAGACAGAGAGCGCAATACCACTGTAGAGGATCCTGGAGGACATATCATACTGTTTTTTCCAGGAACGGATTATATTAAAAAGCACCAGGCTGCATCCGCACAACAGCAGAATATGGTCGATCGTCAGGAGTGTGATAAAACCGTCTCTCGGTGTGAAAATCTCCGTCGCCGCACTGAAAAGGAAAAAAGCGATATAGATCTTTTCCGCGGTGTGAAAGAGCCTCCGTGCCTTTTCTCCCACGGGCTCCCGCCGCATATACCCAAAGAAAGGAATGGGCATCATATACAGGGCTGCATATTCCGCATAGGCACAAACCGTACGGTTTCGATCATCAGGTAGAGCATTCCCTGAAATCCGAGATACCAGACCGAGGTGCTGAGACAGAAGAAGGAAAAAAACATCCCCTGCTCCGTATGAATCCGAAAGATGCGCATGAAAGTCGAATAGAAGAAGAGGAGAACCGAAATGGAAAACATGGACCCAAACACCAGGAAACCGAATCTCTGTCCCGAGCAGAGGATAGGCATAGGACCGGATCGCCGGCAAGACAAGCACATGGCTGATTCTAGAAGCTGCATGATCTTCCAGCTGATACAGCTCAATCCTTACGCTCTTCCCCCACGCTTCCTGCGGCAGCGGTACGTTGCAGATCAGATGACCGGTCGGCTTTACTGCGCCGACGCCCTCTTTTAGTAGCACCTGATTCTCGAAGTACACACGGACAGCGGCATTGTAACAGCCAAAACAGAGGGCGGCATGATCCATCTTTTTCGCCGCATCTAAAGGCACATGGACCACCACCGTCTCTCCCGCTACCGGAGAGGAATAGAAATTGCTGTCCGAATGCTCCACGCTGCCATCTAAATGCCGTACATCTACCGTGAGATCCTTGTCCAGCGTAAGGTAGGGCACATGATTATCTCCGTCCCAATGCAAAATGACAGCAATCAGCGCATACATCACCACCAGTGAAAAAACGGAAACAACAAACATCCGCTTTGTAATTACGCCTCTATCCTTTGCATCAGCTTTCATCAACCCGCACTCCCATCCATGGTGAACGGACACCAAGCCTGTTTCTTACACTCAATTGATCGTTGTACCATCTAGGTCAGAGAAGCAAATTCCGCACCTGCCGCCTGACATAAATCCTCCGGCTTCAGTTCCATCTGTGTTCCGAGTCTCCCGCCACTTACAATCATCCGGGGCAGCTTCCTGGCAGAATCGTCAATCCGTGTCACATATCTCTTCTTCATGCCGATGGCGGTACATCCACCGCGCACATAACCTGTCACCTTATTGATATCCTTTACATGAATCATGGACAGCGATTTGACCCCAACCGACTTCGCACACTTCTTCAAATCCAGTTCCTCTTTCGACCGGAAGGACAAAGACATAATAATTTCGGTCATTTCCCTCGCAAACCAGCGTCTTATACACCAGTTCATGTGAAAGATGCAACAGATCCGCCACCTGCACTCCGTCTGTAAATTCGTCACATTCATAGGTATGGCAGACATACGGAATCTTCTCCCTCTCCAGTTCTCGCATGGCATTGGTTTTATTTTCTTTCCTTGCCGTTTGATCTTCCTCCCTCCCGTCAGGCAAACCTGCACGAGTTTTCACTATCATATTCGGCTTATTTATTATAAAAATGAATATTTGTGTGATTATAAAACGAATCTATGATTGCAAAAAGAATCTGCGATGATCAAACAAATCTGTGCTGATCAATCAAATCAGGGCAGGGCTCCGAAAAGCACAGGCGGATTCCTGCCCCTCCGTCTTCAGGCTTCCGGCTCAATCATGCCGTAAGCACCGCTTTTTCTCTTGTAAACCACACAGGTGGCGTCCGTCTCGGCATTGACAAAGACAAAGAAATCGTGTCCGAGCAGTTCCATTTGCACGCAGGCATCCTCGGGATACATGGGTTTGATCGGGAACTGCTTGATCCTCTCGATTTTGACTTCATCCTCGTCCGCCTCTTCTCTGTCCAGAAATTCCCTCTTGAAATTCGTAACATCCTGCTGTTTATCCACCAGCCGGTTCTTGTACTTCCTGAGCTGGCGTTCAATCACCTCTTCCACCATATTGATGGATACATACATGTCTCCACTGACCTGTTCCGAACGGATGAGCTTCCCCTTCATCGGAATCGTTACTTCAATCTTATGTTTGCCCTTGTCCACGCTCAGTGTCACATTTGCCTTGGTTTCCGTGGTGAAAAATTTGTCAAGTTTCCCCAGCTTGTCCTCTACGGCCTCACGCAGCCCCTCAGTCACATCCAGATTTCCCTACGATCGTAAACTTCATTGGCGCACCTCCGTTTTCTGTTTTTTTACAGCTACTTTTATTATACACGTTACCGATATCAAAAGTACATCCCCTCACACGCCCTCCGTTTTGCGAGTAAAAAAAAAGAGAATCAGAATCAATCTGGTTCTCTTTTGCCAGTGGATGTTGGTATATGGTCAAGAGCTTAGAAAACTCTTCTGACGCTAAGAGGTGTCCGATAATTGGCATTGGATACGATAATACCGGTTCTGGAAGTGGATGCATGTACGATCTGTCCGCCTCCGATATAGAGTGCCACGTGACCGGAATAGCATACAAGGTCACCGGGCTGCGCATTCGCCAGTCCGTCTACTGCCGCACCGACACTTCTGTCTCCTGCCGAAGAGTGCGGCAGGCTCACACCGAAGTTCTTATAAACACTCATGACAAAAGCCGGAGCAGTCCGTTCCGTTCGTCAGGCTGGTGCCTCCATATACATAAGGATTGCCTACAAACTGAAGCGCATAATCCTTGACCGCATTTCCCATTCCGCTGGAAGCGGTGGTGTAGCTTTCCGCAGGACGATAAGATTTACCGGAACCGGACGATGTCTTTGCCCTTTCCTCCTCTTGCCTGTTTCTGGCTCTCCTGTCTGCTTCTTCTGGCTTCCGCCATGGCAGCCTTGATCGCCGCTTCCTGCTCCGCCTTTTCTTTCGCCAGACGAGCCTCTTCTTCCGCCTTGGACTCCGCTTCTACGAATTCAGTGGAAAGCTTGACATAATCATTGGAGACATAACCCTGTCCCTCTTCGATGTCAACCTTGACCCAGCCTTCCTGCTCTTCCTTGACTACCAGTTCCTCTTCGATCGGAACCAGTCCAATGACATCGGCATCCTGACTTGCACCGGAGCGTACCTTAAGCGTTGTCGTCGTAACGGTTGCAATACGGGTACCCACCTTGGGCGCCAGCTCAACAGCATCTTTCCCCGTGACACAGTATTCCGCCTTCACATATCCTGTCACAGAACCGGACTTGATCTTATACCAGCCGTCCTTCTCTTCCAGGAAAGTGCCGACCGAATGATTATAGAGCTTTCCGACCGATTCCGAGTCGGTGTTCGGCTCTTTTCGTACATGAACGTAGTCATTCACCTTGGCGATGACCAGATTCTCGAAATTCTCTTCGTCTGTCTTGGCCTCCAGATCATTCAGAATATCCGCATCCAGCATACTGGTCTCTGCAATATTCTTCGCCGTGCTCTTGACAACGGATGCCACACCTGCCGTCATGGATCCATTGCTGACGACAAGAGAGGAAGCTACATGATCCTGTAAAGAAGAAAGGGAAACCTGACTGGAAGAAATGGCATAATCAAGTCCCGCTGACGGAAGTACCGAAGAAACATTTCCAGCATAGGATGGAAAGACGGAAAGCAAGCCGATTGCGGTAGAACATACGATGGAACCGGTGATCGGAATGAACTTACTTTTTCTCTTTTTCAAAATCTCATCTCCTAACCGTGCGCTTGAACATCACTGGTTTGTTACAAAAATATTAACACTGCTTACAAATATACTACAAGGGGCTCATTCTGTCAAGAATTTATTACAAACCTGTAACAAGTTTAAATGTTGAACAATTTATACTATTGTATTTTTAGAGTTTTATACATTTCTCACAATGTATCTTCCTTCCTATGATTCGATTTGCCCGAAATCACAAAAATAAAGACGGATACCTTCGTGGTACCCGTTCGCTTATCTGATATCCCGTTCAACTCTTTTCAATTTCCAGAGAATCCACCTGCCTGCCAGCTGCTTTTGTTTCTGCAATGTCACATTTTCCTTTCTATCTCTGTAATAATCGGTCAGCCAGTTCAAGTCTTCTTCCTTCTCCGCCAGAAAGGTGACGTTCTCCTGCAACAGTCCTTCTTCCATGTTTCGTATCCCGAAATATCGCAGCTTTTTCTCATAGAGCGGGCTCTTTGCTGCCCATCCTCCTGCGAGGGTTTCTTTGGTCGGTTTCAGCAGGGACTGTTTTCCCAGTGCCTTCACCGTATAATCGACCGAACTGTAAACGTCGATAAAGGTAAATCCCTTTTTCTGCTCTAAGGACGCCAGCATCTTTTCATAAGGTCGGTTGAACTCTTCTCTCTTCCTCACCTCCCCGGACGCATTCCGCATCTGCCCGGGGACAAACAGGAGGGAAGCAGCCACCAGCAAGGCAAAGCCCGCCACGGAAAGTCTTTTTTTTCCTACATCCCACTCTTTTCCCAATTCCGGAAGCACCATGCCGATTAGAAAGAACAGCTCCACCAATAAAAGAGAGTGCATCACCCGGTTCATGATTCTTCCGTTGTAGATCATATAGGTCCAGAGGGTGCTGCGACAAAGAAGAGCAGGGCTAACTTCCAGAGGACCCCCGTACGATGCATGATCAGAAAGACCAGGAGATACAAGAGGAGAACGATCGCAAGGTAGGGCATATCCGTATTGCTGTCGCGAAAGCTTACAGGAAGAACCAAATGGTGCAGGCGCCAGACATAAATGGAAACCGCCTTTTTCAGGCGGGAAGCGGGCGGGTGCATTTTTTTCGCTTCCATCCTGTTCGCCTCTTCCGCCACCAGTCTCATCTTTTCCGCATCGATCTTCGGGTCCAGCGCAAAATTATAATTTTGCAAAAGCGTGACGTCTGTCTCCGACAGACCGATTGTTTGATAAAATTTCCGATTTTCCTGATAGGAAGGAATCTGTTCAAAAATCGTAAAAGCTCGGTACGGGCATCGAACAGGGCACGAAATTCTCTCCAGTCCTTTCTGCTGTATGCGATCTGGTCGGACAGAAAAACAAACCGCCATCAGCCCCATCATCCAGAGAAGAATGCGACCATAGAGCAGGAAGCCTTTTCCGGTCCCGTTTTTCCCTGCGAAACCGATCCACTCGAAAAAGAAAGGCAAGGAGCACGAAAGGGAAGGTCAGAAGAAGGAGTTCGGAACGCAGACAGAACGCAATCACCACCAGAATGATCGCAAGCTGGCGGTTGTTTGGCTCTCTCTCGCCACCTTCCGCTTCTCTCCCGGGATGCCCTTCCCCATCCCCGTCATTCAGGATCAGAAAGCACTGCTGTAGCGCTCAATATCCCCGCCGTAAAGGTATAGGTCAGGAACAGAAAATGCGGGTAGAGAGCGGTCAGGAAAAGGCCGCTTGCAAGAATCATCGCCGCCACTCTGTCGGAACCTTTCCGGATGCGAAAAAAAACCTGCCCAAGAACCAGCAGGACGCAGAGTGCCTGCAAGGAAAGAAGGAGAAGCCCGTACCACGAAATCCCTCCCGCCAAGCGGTACAGAAGAGACAGAAGGAGACTTCCCGGAAACAACATCTGGATATTATGTGTTTCCGGGACTCCGGTAAAGGCTCCGGAAGAAAGCGCCTGTATCAGCGCATCGTCATTGAGTTCCAGATAGAAGGGCAGATTCATCTCAGGTGATTCTCGGTCAGATAATCATCCGCCGCAGTTGCAGCGACAGCGCCATCCGCCACTGCGGTGACGATTTGCCGCAGACGCTTCTTTCTGGCGTCTCCCGCCACGAAGAGTCCCTCCGCAGCGGTTCTACCCACTTCATCTGCTTCCACGTAGCCTGCCTCATTTCTCCTTACCAAACCGTCTAAAAGCTCCGTCGAAGGGCGAATGCCGACCGCTACAAAACAGGCGTTGGTCGACAGTTCTCTTTCCTCGCCGGTGTTTCTGTTTTTGACTCTGACTGCAGTGACAAGATCCTCTCCTTCGATCTCCTCTACGACACTGTCCCAAACCGGCGTCACATTCTTGAGCGAAAACAGCTCGTCCTGCAGAACCTTCGTCGCCCGAAGTTCATGTCTGCGGTGAACCAGATAGACCTCCTTACAGATACGGGCAAGGAAGATCGCATCTTCCACCGCCACATCTCCGCCACCGACGACCACTGCCGTCTTGTTTTTAAAAAAAGCGCCATCGCAGGTAGCGCAGTAGGAAACGCCACGACCGGCTAACTTCTCCTCTCCCGGAACGCCCAACCTGGCATGAGTGGCACCTGCTGCGTAAACAATGGTTTTCGTTTCATAAGAGGTCTCAGCTGTCCTTACCAGATAGCCGCCGTCCCTCTTTTCGATGGAAGTGACTTCTCCGTCCTGTACCTCTGCTCCCAGTCTGTCTACATGCTCTCTGAATTTCTGCGCCAAATCAAACCCGTTGATGCCGGGAAGTCCCAGATAGTTATCTACCTCGTAGGTATCGATAATCTGTCCTCCGCTGACGGGATTTTTTTCTAAAACCACCAGATTCAGACCTGCCCGTTTTCCATATACCGCTGCGGACATTCCGGCAGGGCCCGAACCGATAATTAACATATCATACATATCCTTGTACCTCCTGTTATACTAAGATGGAAAAGTGGAAGAACCATCTTATCCTGTAAAAAAATTCGTATCCTGTAAAAAAGAATTGTATCCTGTAAAGGAACAGAATCGTATCATGTCAAAAAAAGGAGAAATATGACGCAGTCACAAAACCGCTTTGTTCTCATCACGGGCGCTTCCAGGGGAATCGGAAAAGCCGCCGCTCTTCTCCTGGCGCAGGAAGGCACTCACCTGTACCTCACCGGAAAGACCCATTATCACGAATTGGAAGCATGGGCGGAAGAACTGTCCGGGCGGTACGGCATCTTTTGCCAACCCTTTCTCTGTGATATGGGCGACCCCCTGGCCGTCGAACAACTGTTTTCGCAGATCAAGAGGCTGGATGTGCTCATCAACAACGCAGGCATCACGTGGAGCGGTCCTCTGCAGGAGATGACGATCGAAGAATGGACACAGCTAATGCATATCAACCTGGACGCCGTCTTCTATGCGTGTAAATTTGCCATTCCGCTATTGCTTCAGGCGGAAAATGCCAAGATCATCAACCTCTCTTCCGTTTTCGGAAGTGTCGGCGCCTCCTGTGAAGTCGCTTATTCCGCCTCCAAGGGAGGGATCAACGCTTTTACCAGGGCGCTGGCAAAGGAACTTGCGCCATCAGGCATTGCCGTCAACGCCATTGCCCCCGGCGTCATCGACACCGATATGAACCGGAATCTCCTTTCACCAAAAGAACTGTCCGCACTGCAGGAAGAAATCCCCTCCGGTCGCTTCGGTACTGCAAAAGAGGTGGCCCAGGTCATCCATCAGCTGATGCATGCGCCCTCCTACCTGACCGGTCAGATCCTGACGATCGACGGCGGCTGGCAGTAAAAGTCTTCCGCTTCTCTTAGTCACAGCGGAAACAGGCTTCATCGTCGTTTCGGTAAACCAGCTCCTGGTTTTTCACACTGACTCTGGTTCCCGGCTTAATGGAAGAAGTGATAAAGACATTTCCCCCGATCACCGCATCACGGCCGATCACGGTTTCTCCTCCCAGAATGGATGCGCCGGAATAGATGGTGACATTGTCATGAATCGTGGGATGCCGCTTTCTTCCCCTCAATTCCTGTCCTTCTCTGGTCGAGAGAGCTCCCAATGGTCACCCCCTGATAGACCTTGACATGGCAGCCGATCTCCGCCGTTTCACCGATTACTACACCGGTTCCCATGATCGATCATAAAATATTTGCCAATCTTTGCTCCCGGATTGATGTCGATTCCCTGTAAGACCATGGGCATATTCCGTCATCATTCTGGGAATGAGCGGGACGTTTAATAAATACAGCTCATGTGCCAACCGGTTGACACTCGTGGCAAAAAGCCCCGGGTAGCAGAGCACAATCTCCGCCTTGCTGAGAGACGCCGGGTCTCCGTCAAAAGTCGCCTGGATATCCGTATTGATAAACTCTCTGATCTTCGGTATTTTCTGAAAAAACTTCGTACAGACTTCCTCTGCATGCCTCTGCATTTCTATTTCGGTCGCCTGCGCAAAATCTTCCTGATACCGCAGAGCCAAAAAGATCTGCTTCCGCAGGTTATAGAGCACATCCTCCATGATCATGGTCAACCGGTTATTGTCGTTAAAAGACCGATAGACCTTTTCCCTGTAATAACCGGGAAAGACGACAATCATCAGTTTCTGGACAAGATTGGTCACCTGTGCCTTATCCGGCTGTGCAAAGACATCCATCTGATCAATGTCCCGTCCCTTTTCATAGTCACAAAGAATCAGATTCACGATTTCACCGATCTTCTCTTCAAATTCTGCATGATGTTCGACCATAAACGCCTCCGCCCTTTTTGAAAATTCCCGTATCCTGTCGTGAGAGTGCTGCAAGTGCCTGACACTCCTATCCCCATATAACAAAAGCGCCGAAAGACCAATCTCTTCCGGCGCAAGCTTGGACCTTCCTTATGAAACGCTGGACTGCGCAGCTTCTTTCTGCCTCATCCTCTCTTCCAGTGCGTTATCCATCAGCTTCATGAGTTCCAGTGCACTTCTGAAATGCTCCTTGCGGTTCTCCTCCACCCAGATCACCTGGCCCTGCCAGCTGGAATTCTGTCTGTACTGTACCTGAATCACAAAGGTGGCAAGCTTCCCCTTTGGTCATGCAGATCGGAAAGATCCGCCCTCTTGCCTCTCTTAATTCTCGTCGTCCTCTTCCCGGCCAGTTCCGCTTCTTCCATTCCGGTTTCCTCGGCAAAGGTTCTGGGTCTGTTGGAACTCTGCGGGAAATTCCAGTCATCAAACAGGTCTTCCATCTGAAAAAAAAGATCGCCAATGGTCTGGAACGGGCAGGACCGCTTCTCGTACTGTTGCCAGAACTTTCCGGCACAGTCATTTCCTTTCCGCTCATCGACACAAACAACAATCAGGTTCGGCGCAAAAAGCCGGTAAATCATCTCTCCCATTCTAATCTCTGCCCTCTCTATCTCTACTGCCATTCACAGTATACATGGCTTATCCCTCCAGTTCAACCTCTAACCGCCAAAGAAGCGATCAGTCTCCTGAAGGAATCTTCTAATCCGTGCTTCGGTTCCCACGAAAGCTCCCGCATCCTGGATGCGTCCAGACACATCTTGGTATCTGCCGCATAACCGAAGGAATTTCCCTCCGGAATTTCGTAAACGACACGAATTCTCCCCTCTGCCAGTGTCCCTGCTGCAAACTCCGCCAAATCCGCGATTTTTCGGTGCATTTCTTCGTTGGCAATATTATAGGCTTCTCCGGGACTTTCCCTTCGTCAAAAGCATCAGAAGTGCCCTGACGGTATCTGCCGTATAGCAGTAGTTTCCTTCCGACTGCCCGCGCGTATGAAGCACAATATCCTTCTTTTCCATGACACTTCTTGCAAACTGGGCAAATACACGGTGATCCGTAGGCAGTACCCCCGCTCCAAACGTTTGTGCAAGCCTTGCGATACGAACAGGAACTCCATACTCCTGATGATATGCCACACAGAGATTCTCACACAGTCTTTTGGTAAGCGGATAATTGCTTCTGACGGCAAGCGGGTTGACATAGCCGCTCATTTCCTCCGTCACCCTCCTTCCGTCAAAAAAACTTCCATACACCTCCATGGAAGAAAGGTAGACCATGCCGCGAACCTTTTTTTGTGTGGCAAGCGTCAGGAGATGTTCGGTGCCCTTCACGGCACTCCAGATGGTTTCGACCGGGTGTTCCACCATTTCCTTTGAGGCTGTCTGCGCAGCCGCATGCAGGATGTAATCCACTTCTCCTTCTACCGCAAACTCTTCCTGCATCAGATCCGCTACCACACAGGAAAATGCCTCTTCCGTATACAGCGGTCCGAAAACCTCCTTTGCCTTCTTTCTGCTCCGAATCAGAGCAACCACACGGATCGGCTTCTCTTTGCAGAAAGTAAACGTCTGATTTGCCATGCAAAGCGCCTTCACCAGAAGGGAACCGATGAGCCCGGTCGAGCCCGTTACCAGCACGGAACACCCTGCAAGAGCCTCCCAGTCGATTTCATTTTCTGCCACGATCTCTCGTAAATCCTCTTCCAAATAGGGATCTTTTTCTTTGGTCATGCCTTTCTTCCGCCGGTCTTGCCTCAAAGGCAAACGCCATTGCCTCCACTTCTTCTCTTGTTTTCGGGAGCTTTTTGGTCTTCAGAAATTCTTCGTACGCATCCAGATAAAGCTCCACCTCGTCGGTGAAGGCAATCTGTTTTCCGTGATCCAGCCACAGCACCTTGTTGCAGAGATCTCTCACCTGTTGCAACATGTGCGAAACAAGGATGGTGGTTACTCCACTTTTTAGAATCTCTTTCATTTTATTCCCGCTCTTCTTTCGAAATGCGCCGTCGCCAACAGAAAGCACCTCATCCAGAATCAGGATATTCGGGTGAACCAGACAGGCAATGGAGAAAGCGAGTCTGCTCTTCATCCCGCTGGAGAGCTGCTTGAATTCATAATCCTGAAACTCTTCCAGTTCTGCAAAACGCAATGATTTCCTCGTATTTTTCATCCAGAAATTCTCTGGTATAGCCTAATAGTGCGCCCCGAAGATAAGTGTTCTCTCTTACCGTCATCTCATCGTCAAAGCCGCTGGCAAGCTCCAACAGTGCCGCAATCGAACCTTCCGTATGCAGCGTACCCGAAGTCGGAACCATGATGCCGGTCACTGCCTTTAAGAGAGTGCTCTTTCCGGCTCCGTTGGTGCCAATGATTCCAAGCATATCTCCCTTTTCCAGGCGAAACGTAATCTCTTTGTCCGCCCAGAACTCTTTCACATGATAATGATGGGAAAGTTTGCGAACGACATATTCTTTTAACCCGATTGCTTTAAAATCACCCGTTACATAACGGATGCTCACATGATTGCATTCAATAACCGACATAAACCCGCCTTACAAATAATAGAGGAACTGGTGATTGTGCTTCTTGTAAACATGGGCGCCGATGAGCAGGAAAAACAGCGCATAAAACAGGCAGAGCAAGTGGTACGCCAGCGACGGAATTTTGCCGTCAATCACAATCACACGGAAGTATTTGATAAACACATACACCGGATTCAAAAGAAACATTTCTCTCTTCCACGGCTCCTTGAACTGATCAACGGAATAAAAGATGGCAGAGAGGTAGGTTAACAGGGTTAAAAACACATCATAGAGATATCTGACATCCCTGAAAAAGACAAAGGCGGCGGAGAGAATCATTCCCACCCCGATGCACAACAGCAGGAGTCCCAGAATCGGATAAATCAGCATCAGCATGCGCGGATGAAAATAAATGCCGTCAAGAATGCAAAAGGCGAAATACACAATCAACGTGAGTAGAAAATTCACCAGAGCCGAAACGTTTTTAGAGAGAAGAAAAAGATACTTCGGCACGTTGATTTTCGTAAAAATCTTGGCGTTGGTCACCAGCGCATTCATCCCGTTCTTGGTTGCCTCTTTGTAGTAAGCAAGCACCAGGTTGCCGGAAAAAAGGTAGATGGTATAATGCGGCATGCTCTTTCCGAAAAATTGGTAAAGACCAGCTTCATGACAAAGAGCGTCATCAGGGGCGAGAGGATGCTCCATCCCATTCCCAGAATGCTGCGCTTATATTTCTGCTTGAAATCCCTTTTGACCAGCTCGGAAAACAGAAAGGCATTTTTCTTGACGGATGTGATCAGGCTGTTCATCTTACGACCGGCTTCTTTTGCGTAATTCTGGTAATCAACGATGCCACCCTCTCTCCTGCATGGCCGTCGTCTATACAGCCCTTATCCTCCAGGAACTTCTTGACCTCCGCCCGGTACCGTGCGTCGTCAAATTTCAGGATATTCTCTTCCATTTCGTCGTTGTTCTTAGCGACCGGAAAGGGCGATTCTTCCAAGGTGAAATAGAAGCCCCTCTCGTTGTTATAAAGCTCAATGTCTCTGGCATAGATAAAGCCGGGCTTCCCCCCCAGGATAAAATCATAAATCCAGGAGGAGTAATCCGTGATTCCCGCATCCACAAAGGAAAGCAACTCCTGAATGTCCGGAAGGGAGGTCACATCTATGACACGGCCGGATTTCACATTGTTTAATTGGCTCTCCGTCTTTTTGTCGTTGTCGTGATAACGCAAAAGCAGGCGCCACTCCCCGCCAAACCGTTTTTCCAGTGCATCCAGGATTCTGTCCGCCTGCAAATCATAGACGGCAAAATTATGATCATCCCGGAAGGTCGGTGCGTAGAGAGCAAGCTTCACCTTCTCGTCAAGGCCGTTCTCCTTCAGGAACTTCTCCTTCCAACGCTTTCTCTCTTCCTGATAGGTATCAAAAAAGATGTCGTTCCTCGCATGCCCTGCATGAAGGATTCTGGTATTTTTCCAAAAAGTCTCCCGAAAAACGCTGTCTTCAAAGGACGAATTGGAAATGCAGAAGGTCGTGAGCTCTCCCGTCCTCCTCGCCGCCTCCGGCCAGGACACATTGGTGTTGTAGTGGGCAAGGTCAAAGCGTTTGATGCCCAAAGATCCGTGCCAGGTTTCGATGACCACCTGTCCCTTCTTCACCGGGAACGGATAGAATTTATCTCCTAAGAGGGAGTTGATGACAATCACTCTGGAGGACATGGCGGCTTCAAAATATTCATAAGAATTGATTTTGACCGCATGCACATTGGCACGGTCCGGCAGGTCTCTGGCAAAGAGTGGATCTTCGACCGCCCAGTAGATATCGACGTCAGCCCCTTCCCGCAAAGAGCTTCGCAGATATACCTCGGATTGCAGGCATATTCATGCTGAAAGGTAATAAACATCACCTGTTTGGGTCTGATCTTTTGCTTACGGGACAGGATCCGTCTTGCCTCATAACCAATGGTGCGATCCACCCATTGTTTTGCCTGTTTGGTGGCAACCTGGGTGCGCTTGATCAGCCCCCCTTCTACCATCACAGGGCCTACACGCTTCAGTTTTCTTTTGAATACTTTGAATACCGGCATTTCTTCTTCCTTCTTTTAACAAAAAACCTGGATGCTTTCCGGGATTTCTGAAAGCTCCACTTCCTGCCTCTGCAGGATCAGCCAAACACTTTGGAGCTTTCCTTTGCGTCTATAATGGCGCTGAACATATAAAAGTCAATCGGCGTTGTAATCTTGATGTTCTCCGGCACCCCTTCCACCGTGTAAAGTTTGTGCCCGTATGCCTTCATCAAAGAAGCGCTGTCGATGAATTTCTCCCCTTTTTCCAGAGAAGTCTTCTGCGCGCGGTACAAATCTCCTAACAAGAAACACTGCGGTGCTCTTGCCATCAAGCACTGGGAGCGATCCAGAATCTGTCCGACCTCACCCTCTCTCGTATTATCCAGAAAGATCGTTTCAATGGCCGGCGTCACGGTAATGGCGTTTCCGTTTTTCCTCGTACAGGCAATTCCCTTTGTAATTGTGGACTCATCGACCAGAGGCCTGACGCCGTCATGCACCAGCACGATATCGTCGTCTTTTGCAAACTCCCTTACCCTTAAAAGCCCCTGAAAGGCGGATTCCTGCGGAGTCTCTCCCCCCCGGGGGTGACGGCTCTCACCTTGTTTAAATCATAGGTGTTCACCAGCTTCTCCAACTTGCCGATCCAGCTTTTGAGACAAACCACGACAATGGCGTCAATATCCTGATGATTTTGGAACTTCTCTAAGGTATAGACAATCAGCGGTTTCCCGTGCAATTCCAAAAACTGTTTCGGAATAGCACCGCTGTGCATCCTCTTTCCGGTGCCTCCTGCAAAAATGACTGCAATGTTCAAGGATTTCCTCCCGGCTTCTTCCCGCTATAGGAAGCGAGATCTCTTGTGAGTGAATACGGTTTGAAAAAAGAGTGCTTCTCCCTCTCCTCCGGCTTCGGGATCCGCAGATAATCTCCGTATAACCTCGTCAGGTAAGTCTGATAATCCGCCGTACAAGGCCTCTTTCGCCCCGCAAAGGGAAGCAGGGTGAGTCGAAGAAAATCTTTTCTTAAATAAAGTTCTCCAAAGAAATGTTTCCTTCCGGCAGGTGTCGTCACATAGGTCGACCGATTATTGTTACACAAACGGTAACATTTTAAGGCAAGCGCCGCCATGCGTCAATACCGGCAAAGGATAACGCTCTTCCAATCGTGATCTTCAAGAAGAAACTCACCTTGGCACTCCGGTAAGCATGCGCATCTAACACGCTCTTCGACTGCATTAACATCCGCCTCATGTATTTCCTCTCCCTGTAGAACTTCCTGCAGGAAAGGAGGAAGCCCGCAGCAAGGCAGAGAAGCCCGTGCAGCTTCCGCATAAGCGGATTTCCGAAGGTGTTTTCTATCACAAAAATATCGATGAAGGCGCCACATTCCCGGTTGAAAAAATCTTCTCTGGTCCGTACACAGGTCCCCTTCTTGCGGACTCTGGCTAAAAGCAGCGCATATCCCTTTGTCTTCTCCGGCGTATGAAGCCAGTACCGATCCCCATACTTTTGGGAAAAAGCACGCACGAAGCGTTCATAATCCGGGCGGGGCATATTGAGATCCACATCATCGTCCCACGGAATAAAGCCCTGATGGCGCACTGCCCCCAGAGCGGTTCCTCCGCCTAGCATGAAGGAGATCCCTTCTTCTTCGCAAAGATCCTGAATGTCGTTCAGAATCGAAAGCTCTTCTTTTTGCAAAAGAAGAAGCTCCTCTTCCTTCAGAACCACCGAATTCTGCGGAATCATATACTTAAAAAGATCGACTGTACTAAGCTTGATCATCTGCCTCACTGCTCATATCGTTTGTGAAGAAACTTCGCCAGTAAAAAAGATTTTACCTTTTTAATCCAGTCGATCTTCTCCATATAGATATAGGGAAGCTCTAAAACCTCGTTCCTTGCAAGTCTCCCACTCTCCAGCTGATAAGCGAGCCAAACATTGAAGATGATCTCTCCCACTCTTCCACAGTACCTTCCCTGATAATAGGACAGTTCCGTGACATCGATCTTCTGCTCTAACTCAAACAGAATCGGAAAGAGCCAGGAACAATAATCGTCCAGGAGAGCGCGATCCATGACCATCATATTAAACATATAACCGCTTGTCTGCTTCAAGACGCGGTCATACACCGTCAAATATTCGGGGCAGAGCTTGGAGATGATCCCTCTTGTCACATGCAGATGATGGACAAAATGGGTATGTTCGTAATGGGAATAAAGTGTTTCAATATAATATCGGCGTTTTGCGGGCACAAGAATACGGTATTTTTCCATTAACCGCTCCACATCTTCCGATTTCAGAATCTTGGTCCAGGGAGAATGCAGTCTCACCCACTGAGGCAGATGCTTGCGGTACGCATAACGGTCTCTTCCAAAATAGCGCCGGTAATGAACCAGCCCGATGTATTCGGCATCCAGGTTCCTCCACGCCCAGTAGAGCCCCGTCAGCTCACAGAAAAGCGGGTTCTTCTTCGAGATGTTTGCTCCCGTATCATCGCAGGCATAACCAAGAGAAGGCGTTTTCACGCCCTTCTTCTCGACGCCGGCTCCCACCTGCAGGGGAAGATACAGGGGATCCTTCGGCATCCGGTATTTCTTGTGTGTGGTCACAATGATTTTCGCACTGTCTTTTTTTTCTGTCTTCATCGTTGAACTCTATTTTTATCACTTTTTTAAAAAAATTGCAACATCAGCAATAGATTGCAAAGAACTGACTGAAATACAATTCTTCTACCGGAAGGTAACGTGGCGTCTTTCCCCAGCCGTCTGCCAGCTTCAAATAGTATTTGGTCGTCCTCCCGTCTTCTCCCTCTAACCGGAGCATGGCGCTCGCCAGAAGATGATGGCTTCCGTAGCAGGGGTGGAAGAGCAGTTCCAGATAAACGAGTGCTCCCTTGGAAAAAGCGTGTTGTAAGAACGGTCTCCATGCCGGTAAATTCATGCCCGGGTCGCACCTTTTTCTGGCAAAAGGCACGGAAGCAGGTCAGTGCATAAAGAGGTGCCAGCAGATTGGACGTTCCCCCAAAACGATGAAACAGATCTGTGTTCCAGTAAAGCAGTCTGTGCATGCCGATATGCGCCACCCGGGAAAACACTTTTTCTGCAGAGAAGTCTCTCGCAGGCTGAGCCTCTTCTGTGCCTTTCCCCCGATGCAACGCCCCCCGGATGGTAAACAGAGCATTGGTCAGAGCCGTCGGTCCGCAATGTCTGCGGTATCCCCTGTCCAGATTCTGAAAATCAGACGTGGTATAATACGTTTCCGCATCGTCAAGGGCACCGATCGTCTCCACTACCCGAAATTTCTGCGCATACCTTTCCTCCGCATCTTTACAGGGATCCGAAATTACCCCTTTTTTCTTTTTCATCCCGTGCTTCCTTCCTGTTCTTGCCGTCCACCTGGCATCATTTCCTTGCTAGCCTTGCCGTCCTCCTGGCAGCGCTTCCTTGCCAGCCTTGCCATCTTCCTGACCTCGCTGTCTTCCACTCCGCTTTTCGGTTTCAATGCCCTTCCTGGCGGATGATACGCAGGATCTCCGACGACGGAATCAGGAAAGCTTCATTCTGAAAGGTTCCACCCTCCAGCATACCGATATAACCTCCTCTCTCATCAAAGGCCCCTCCCCCGCTCATGCCGGGAAGCGCCTGACAGCTTGCTTCCATTCTCTCTTTGCCCAGTTCCTTCACCAGCGTTTTCTGCCGGTAAACCGTACCCGCAAAAGCCTCCATGAAACTTCCCGCCGCGGAAGATTCGTATTTGCCGTTTGTCTTCCGGAGGCGGCATTCTTTTTGTCCGTAAAAGGGGGCTCCGCTTCATGCACGAGAAATAAAGGGCTTCCGACAGATGGCAGGTCTTTCGACAGGGTGATTTTTTTCAGCTGAAGAAGAATGCTTGCCGGAATTTCTTTCGTTCGAACCGACAGAAGCGCCAGATCTGCGTTCCGATCTAAGAAGAGGCTTGTCGCTCGCACAGAATATCCATTAAAAAAAGTGATGCAGATTTCTCCTGTCTCCTTCTCCGCATCACTCCCCCTGTTCTTATCTGCACAGACGTGGGCGCAGGTCAGAATTTTGACCTCGGTCTTTGTAATCTCATAGATGTTTCCGCTTCCAAACGTATCTTTCCCGACGATTTGCACTACAGAAGGTCTGACTCTCTCAAAAGAGGAAGCCACGTCTCCGCTTGAAAGCGGCCGGATGGCAAAGAGGTCCGCCTCCAGATAGAGGCGAACCGCAAAGCCTTCATCCGGCGCCAGCGCCCTGCCTGCAAGAAGCAAGGCGCTGAGTACAGGAAGAAGAAAACACCATAGAATTCGAGCCGTCCAATGCTTTTTCATCTACGCATCATAAAAAAAAGCAGGTCTATAAGCCGGGTTATGTCTTCGATGATCATCTATCTAGGGCTGATGTTGCCATCAGTCTCAAGCGACCTACCTGGAACAAGCCGGGCAAGCTTATCGTTCCTCTGCGGTCTTGCTTCGGATGGGGTTTACATTGCCACAACTGTTACCAGCTGTGCGGTAGTCTCTTACACTGCCGTTTCACCCTTACTGGAAAACCAGCGGTTTCTTCTCTGTTGCACTTTCCCGGGAGTCACCTCCGCCGGACGTTATCCGGCATCCCGCCCTTTGAAGCCCGGACTTTCCTCGTCTCTCTCTTTTTAAAAGAAAGAGCCGCGATCATCCAACCTGCTTTTTGAGCATTCTAGCACAGATTAAACATGAAAGATAGATCCACCCACAAACTCCCTGCAAATGCTGTTGTTCGGGAGGATCTGCGAGTCCACCGCCAGAAAATAACCAAGAAATTTCAGCAACCTGTTGGCTTCCAATCGCTCCGGCGCATCTTGCTGGATCTGATAGAGGAGGGGAACCGCATACTGCTTTAAGACGGCGAATTCATAGATTGCTGCGGAATTAAACATCTCGTCCGCCTCTTCCTGGAAGGGGAAAATATAGGCCTCCTCCCCCCGCCCGGATCGACTTCCACATGCCGATGGTTTCAGCCGCACTGGATCCTCTGGTTCTGGCATCGCGAACAATCCGCCTAAGGATACGCGCATCCGTTGTGGAAATCCGGTTATGGCTGTCAATGTTGAGCGTGGTCAGGCAGCTGATATAAATTTTATATTTGGATTCCGACGGCAGCGCATAACTCATTTCTTCATTCAGACCGTGAATTCCCTCGAAGACCAGAATATCCGACTCTCCGATTTTCAGCTTCTCGCCAAATTTCTCCCGTTCTCCCTTGACAAAATTGAAGCGAGGAATCTCCACGGTTCCGCCCGCCAACAGTGTTTTCATGCTTTCGTTAAAATACTCCACATCAATCGCATCAATTGTCTCAAAGTTATAGCTGCCGTCCGGATTTTTGGGTGTATCCTCCCGGTTTTTATAATAATTATCCAGACTGATCAGATGCGGCGTCCTGCCAAAGGTACGCAGCTGAATACAGAGACGGTTGGCGAACGATGTCTTGCCGGAAGAACTGGGGCCAGCAATCATCACCATCTTGACATGTGGCCGGTCATAGATATGTTTGGCAATTTCTCCGATCCTGCGCTCAAAGAGCGCTTCCTGCACCAGGATCAGCTGATTCACCTTCCCGCTCACCACACAATCGTTGAGATCCGCCACATTCTGCACCTGCATCATGCGTCCCCAGTGTGTGCTTAGGATCATCTGGTTGAACACCTTTTCTCTGGAAGAGGTCTTGACCAGTACATCCGGCTTTTCCTGCGGAGGCAGAACCAAAAGGAAACCGTCGTGTTGCCTTTGCAGATGGAATTTGGTGACATAAGAAGTGTCCGGCAGCATATAGCCATAATAATAATCATAAAAGCCGTCCAGATTGTAGACATTGACGCTGGAAGACGCCCGATAACGGAAAAGCTGCACCTTATCCAACATCCCCTGCTTTTCAAAAATCTGCAGGGCTTCTTCCATCGGTGTATCTCTCTTCCGGATGGGAATCTTCTGATCCCTCAACTCCTCCATTCGCTTTTCTATCTTTTCCAGAAAGGAAGCTTCCGGCGTCCTGTCGGTGTTGCGAAAAGTGCAGTAGAACCCATAACCGACGGTAAACTCCACCTTCACATCCACCGTTTCACTGCAAGCCACGTCTCTGACCGCTTTCAGCATCATCATACAGGCGGTGCGATGATAAGCCATGTGCCCCGCCGCAGAGGAAAGGGTTAAAAAGGACAGCGTTCCGTCCCGGTTTGCTTTTTTGAACAGCTCTCTGATTTTTCCATTGTAAATCACGAGCGCAATGCGATCCGGGTAGTTGTGCTGGAAATCGGCTGCAATGGTTTCAAACCGCGTTCCTTCTTTGTACTCCACGCATTTGTGGTCGATTTCAAGTTTCACTTTCTCACCTCCTCAGACGGTCGTAAAAGGGCTCTTTGAGTGGCGCCGTTTTCACCTGCAGTTCCGGAAGTTCTCTTTTCAAAAAATCGTTCATATAGGAGATAAACAATTTTTCAATCCCGTAATGCCCTGCATCCATCAGACATAATCCCTCTTCTACGGCGTCAATGGATTCATGATAATCCAGATCTCCGGTGATCAGAACGTCTGCCTGTCCTTTTCTTGCTGCAGGGATCACACTGCCTCCCGAGCCGGGACAGATGGCGACTTTCCGGACCGTCTTAGACAGATCTCCGTAGATCCTCACATCCGGCAGATGAAAAGCCTCCTTCACGATTTCTCCCATCTCCTTTAATGAAACCGGATGATCCAGAAAGCCGATTCTTCCAATTCCTTCCTTGGACAGGTCATCTTCAAAGGTTACCAGCAGAACCTCCCTCTTGTTCAACTTCAGGTCGTCCGCTGCCGCATCTGCCATGCCCATCACATCAAAATTGGTATGCATCGCATAATAGCTGATGTCATACCGAAGCAGTTTCACAATCCTTCTGCCGGTATAATCCTCGTCCGTCACTTTCTTGATGGAATGAAAAATCATCGGGTGGTGCGTAATCAAAAGGTCCGCCTCCGCTCGAATCGCCGCATGAATGTTCTCTTCCGTCGCATCCAGGGCAATGAAGACCGTAGATACTTCTTTTTCCTTCCTGCCAACCAGAAGGCCGACATTATCCCATTCCTCCGCGAAAGAAGGAGGAGACAACTGTTCCAAACACGCAATAATCTCACTGCATCTCATCCGCTTCTCCTTTCGTTTAGCTTGCACGCCCGTTCCCGGGCTGCTTCGTGCTTCGCACTCCCGCATCCCGCCCCACCATTCGGATTATCCTCTATGTTGGGGGCGTGTCATAAAGTCATCCCCTGCCAACAAGCAAGCTTGTGGCAGGGGATGACTTTCGACACTTGAGGATCACATCGCATCCGGGGCTTCGAAGCCGAGGAGGTCTGCTGCTGCTTCCAGCACCTGCAAGGTGATGTAGAGCAGAGCGATGTAGCTTTCCTTCTTTTCCGGATCGCTTTCTTTTAAGATGTGCGTCTGGTGGTAGAAGGAATTAAAGGTGTTGCAAAGACCGTAAATGTATGCGCAGACTCTGGTGGGCGCATAGGTTTTTCTGGCTTCTTCTACGCTGTCTGCAAAGGTGCAAAGTTCCAGTGCAAGCGCTTTTTCTTCCTTGGAGCCGGCGCTGGCGAGTTTGGCGTCTTTTGCCTTCTTGCCCTCCGCCTCATACTTGGCGAGAATGGATTTGATTCGTACCATCGTATAGAGGATGTAGGGGCCGGTATCTCCTTCAAAGGAAGTGAATTTATCCAGATCGAAAACATAATCCTTGGACGGCTGGTTGGAAAGGTCCCCGTATTTGATCGCTGCAACGGCAATCTTATGTGCCGTCTCCCTTGCCTTTTCCTCTTCCATGTCCGGATTGGCTTCCTTCACGCGCTCATACATCTTTTCCTCTGTATCGCCAATCAGAACTTCCAGACGCGGGACGCCTCCCCTCTCTGGTCTTATACGGCTTTCCGTCCTTTCCGTTCATGGTGCCGAACCCGACAAAAATCAGCACGGTCTCCGGCAGCACCATCTTTGTCTTTCTAGCGGTACGGAAGCACTGGATAAAGTGAAGATCCTGTCTTTTATCCACCACATATACAATTTCATCCGGATGAAAATCATCCATTCGCTTTTGGATGGTTGCCAGATCCGTCGTAGTGTACAGAGCGGCGCCGTCCGATTTGAGCAACATGCAGGGAGGGACTTCCTTCTTGTCCGTCTCCTCCGAAACATCCACTACCAGTGCCCCCTGTGACTCCTTGGCATATCCGCGCTGTTTCATGTCTTCGATCATCGGCGCAATAATATCGTTGACCGTGGATTCTCCCCACCAGAGATCGAAATCTACATTCAGCAGATCATAATTGCGTTTGATATCCGCCACAGAGACGTTGACGATGTGATGCCAGAGGGCACGCAGACCTCTTTCTCCATTCTGCAGCTTTCTGGTGTCTTCCATGGCTTCCGCCCTGTATGCTTCATCTTCCTTGGATTTCGCAGAAGCTGTCGGGTAGATTTCTTCCAGCTCCGAAATGGTAAAGGGCGCTTCCTTCGGGTATTCCCCTGTATAGGACGGATCAAAGTAGGGCAGGTCCGGCTGTCTCCTTTTTAACTCGGTCAAAATCAGACCCATCTGCAAGCCCCAGTCTCCCATGTGGATATCGCCGATGACTTTATTGCCGGTATAGCGAAAGATCCGCTTTAAACTCTCGCCGATAATCGCTGCACGCAGATGTCCGACATGCAGAGGTTTTGCCACATTCGGGCCGCCGTAATCAATGACAATCGTCTGATTCGGGGTGCTTTCACCGGCGCCGAAGTGCTTGGCATGCATCATTTCCACCACATATTTGCGAATCGTCTCCGGCTTCAAGGTCAAGTTCAAGAATCCCGGCTTCACCGGCTCCGCCTTTTCCAAAATCCCGGAATTCTGCAGTTTGGATGCTACCTCCTCGGCAATCTGCAAGGGTGCCTTATGGTATTTCTTGGCTCCTGCCATCGCACCGTTGCATTGAAATTCACAGAGATCCCGCCTGTTGGAAGGAGTCACAACCCCCAATGCCCGATCGTAGCCGGCGTCTTCAAATGCCTGTGCCACTTCCTCTTCGATCCATTCCAATAGTTTCTTCATGTCTTCTCCTTCCTATCGGTTCGACCACTCGTCTGCCATTCATTGTCGTTTTCTCCCGACCATTGCTGTTTTCTCCCGACCATTGCTGTTTTCTCCCGACAATTGCTGCTGTTCTCGGCAATGGCTGTTCTTCCCAACCGTTGCTGTTCTTCCCGGCAATGGCTGTTCTTCCCAACAATTGCTGTTCTTCCCGGCAATGGCTGTTCTTTTTTCGACAAGTGAATTGCTATGGTTGCCTTCTATCTGAAGCTTCCACCTTGCTATAGATACAGCCGCAATAGTTCTGTCGGTACAAGTCGTACAGGCGGCTTAGCTGTGTGGAGCGCAGATAACCATTGTTTTTTTTTGAAATCACTGGGCAAAAAACGAACCCCGTAACGTTCCCCCTCCTGTGCGCCGATCCGATTGAGCAGCGCGCTGTTCTTTAAGGGACTGATGGTGAGGGAAGTGGTAAAAAAATCAAATCCGCCCTCTGCGGCAACACGGGCCGTCTCGCCGAGGCGAAGCGCAAAACATCTGACACAGCGTTCTCCGCCTTCCTTGCATCTTTCCAGTCCCTTCGCCGCCTCCAGAAAGCGCTCCGGTTCATACCTGCCCTCCAGGATTTCTATTTGAGAAGAGCCCTCCTGCCCGTTCATCAGGGCAATCAGCCTCTTTTCCTCCTCCACCCGCCTGCAGTATTCTTCCTGCTCCGTCAGGTTCGGATTATAAAAGAAAACAGTGAGCGCAAAGGCCTCTCTCAAATATTCGAGACAGTAAGAGGAGCATGGTGCACAGCAGGCGTGCAACAAAAGACTTTTGCGTTCTCCTTCTTCCTTCATTCGTTTTAAGACTTCTTCTAACTGTTTTTGATAATTGATCCGGTTCATGCGTATCACAAAAAATACAGTCTAATCTTCCAGGCGGATCCCGTCCTTCGAAATCTCATAGGGGTTGGTTCTTCTTGCCGGGGAAGAATCGATGCTGCCGCCTCTTGCCAGGCGCAGAATGGTCTCCACCAAATCTCTTCCGGAATTTCCCGCCACTTCCACAGAACCTGTAACTCACGGCTGATCTCTCCGGTCGCCATATCGTCAAGCAGATAATCTTCTCCCGAACGAAGGAGATTTTCCGGCAGGAACAGAACCTTTCCTAATTCCTTCCCTTTCAGCTGCTTCACAATATCCTGACCGGTGAGCAGTCCGGTCACCGTGATTCTCTCTCCGAAAAAATCATTTCTCACCGGATAAAGCAGGGGATGAATTCCGGGAAACGCCTGCTGCAATTCTGCATAGAGCATCCGGATCACCGGGTAGGATGCATATCCGGTGACGGAACTGAATACAAATTCTCCCGCCTGAAACTTCTTCCTCTGCTCCTCAAGCGCCTGCCTGAACTCCGTGATGAGAAGCCTCAACATACCGACCCCGTTTTCTAACTGCGGATAGCCGTCATAGTCGCTCTCTTTCGGAAAAATCCGGTCAATACGGTCTGTACCTGTACGATTCTCTTCACGTCCCTCCTGAATTTCATCCGCTAACAGATACCACTCGTCTCCGGCATAAACGAAATGATCTCCGTACTCTATTTCGGACTTCTGCTGCCATTTCCTGATTTCGGCAAGAACCTCTCTCGCATCCTGTTTTGTAAACGGAAGCAGCTTGTGTAAATTCTCGCGAAACTTCGTAAGCCCCACCGGCACCACCGAGACACTCTGAAGAGCCGGGCGATACTCCCTGTACAAATCTTCCAGTGTGTGCGACAGCTCTTGCCGTCGTTGATCCCTTTGCAAAGGACAATCTGACCGTTTAATTCCACATGGCTGTCGCTGCCACAGAGCCTCTTGACCTTATCCAGAGCCTCTCCTGCAAAGCGGTTATGCAACATCTCACAGCGCAACTTGCGGTTTGTGGTATGAAAAGAAACATTGATCGGAGAAAGGTGATAGCGTAGAATCCGGTTTACATCATGATCGCTCATGTTGGTAAAGGTGGCGTAGTTTCCCTGTAAAAAAGAGAGCCTCGTATCGTCATCCTTAAAGTAAAGGGTATCCCGCATCCCCTTCGGCATCTGATCAATGAAGCAGAACACGCACTGATTGGTACAGGTCCTGTAATCATCCATCAGCCCATTGTCAAATTGCAGTCCGAGGTCGTCTTCTTCCTCTTTCTCAATCTCCAAAAGCCACTCTTCCCCTTCGGGGAAATCCTGTGACGGCTTCTTTCGAATCAGTACCTGCAGCTTCTCGTTCCGAATCAGAAAACGATAGTCAAAGATGTCTTCCACCACTCTGTCATTGATGCGAAGGAGAACATCCCCGCTTTCAATTCCCATCTCTTCCGCAATACTGTCCGGATCAATCGCTGAAATCAAGTGTTCGAATGATTGTCTTTTCATGGGTGTTCCAAGGAATAGAAAAATAGCAAAATTTTCCTGCTATATGATATGATGAATAAGATCATACCGCTTTCAAGTTTTTTTTTCAACAAAGTTTTTCGAAGGAGAGTGTCACATGCCTGATTTTCAGAAGCTGGATACCACCATCCCGGTTGCACCGCTCAAGTTAGTTGTTATGGACTCTGCGCGGGAACTGGGGGATAGCATTAACAAGGATCTGATTGACATCCGTAAGCACAAGCATCACATGCCGAAGGATGAAATCACGTTCAAGGGATATCTGCAGGAAGATTACCGCTTAAAGTTTTCGACAGACCGTTTTGATTCGGGAGAAGCCAAGGCGACGCTTCTCGAATCTGCCAGAGGACAGGATATCTATCTGATTACCGATGTCATGAACCACAGCATTTCCTATCAAATGTACGGTTTTACCAATTATAAGTCGCCCGATGATCACTATCAGGATATGAAGCGGGTGATCGGCGCCATCGCCGGCATTGCCAGGCGCATTAACATCATCATGCCCTTCATGTATGAGAGCAGACAACATAAGCGCAGCGGGAGGGAATCCCTCGACTGTGCCGTCATGATCCGCGAACTCAAGGATATGGGCATTTCCAATTTCATCACCTTTGATGCGCATGACCCCCGTGTTGCAAACTCCGCTCCCCTGGGCGGCTTTGATTCCTTTCTGGCTTCTTACCAGTTTTTAAAGGCGCTTCTTTATAATATTGACGACCTGATTGTGGACAAGGAACACCTGACCGTTATCTCTCCCGATGAGGGGGCTCTGGACCGTGCGGTATACTTTGCAAACGTCCTTGGTGCCGATACCGGCATGTTTTATAAGCGCCGTGATTACTCCAGAATCGTAGGAGGCTCCAATCCGATTGTGGCGCATGAATTCCTCGGCAGCGACATTGCGGGAAAGGACGTCATTATCATCGATGATATGATTTCCTCCGGTGGCAGTATGATTGATACCGCCAGGCAACTCAAACACATGAAGGCGAAGCGGGTCTTTATCTGCGCCACCTTCGGGCTGTTTACGAATGGAATGGAGAAGTTTGACAAAGCCTATGCCGCCGGTGATTTCGACCGTATCATCACCACCAATCTGACCTGGCAGCCGGATGAGATCAAACAGAAGCCCTACTTCCTGGAAGCCGATATGTGCGAATTCCTAGCCACCATCATTGACTTTATCAATCATGATCAATCCATTGCAAATGTGCTCCTGCCGACCGAGAAGATCCATGAATTTATCGCCAAATATAATGCCGGCGTCAGCGGAAGAGAAGCGATTCCCGAAATCTGACCGCTCCTCTTCCTCCGTCTCCTCGTTTCCCTCCTACACCAGCGTCAGGAAGGCGGCGAGATTCCCTCTCTTCTCTCCCTGCGCCCGGTGGGAAAAGAGGCGCTTTGGATTTTCCTTGGTACAATAATTGGTTACGGCAACCTTCTGTCTGGGCACGCCTGCCTTTTCCAGATTTCTTAGATTGGCATTGCGCAGATCGAGCAAATATTTCCCTTCAGGGAGATTGGGCGACAGATGGAAAACTGCCGTTTCCAGGGTTTCTCTGTCTTCTTCTTTCGAAATATAGCGATGTAATTCCTCCCTGCCCCACTTTTTTCAAAGGCATCATACACATCCCTCCCCACTTCATAGCAGGCGCCGCAAATACAGGGACCGATCGCGCAAACCAGATCACCCGGCGCTGTCCCGAACTCTTCTCCCATGCGGCGCACCATTTCGCCCGCCATATCATTCACCGTCCCTCTCCATCCGGAATGCGCAAGCCCGATGGCATGATGCGCCTCATCCACAAAGTACAGCGGCGTACAATCCGCATGGAAGGTAGTCAGGACAATCCCTCTCTCATTGGTGATCAGACCGTCGATATCACGATAATCCCTTTCTCTGGTTACGCCTTTTCCACGATCGGACGCGCCGACTCTGCGAATGTTCACCGTGTGGGTCTGGTAACTGGTCACAAAAACATCGAGTCTTCCCTGATACCCCAGCACTTCTGAAATCCGGCGGTAATTTTCCCGTACCGCTTCCGGATCGTCCCCTCTGGTGAAGGAAAAATTCATCTGAGAAAATTCTCCCCTGCTGACTCCTCCCTTTCTGGTTGAGAAAAGATGGCGGAGTCCCGCAATCCTCTCCAATTCCGGAAAGGACAGATATACCACTCCGTTCTTATTTTTCTGTGTCATACGCATCTCCTCTCTCACCGACCGTTTTCCGGTCCTTCCTGCTAAAGAGCCGGTTCTCTATTCCTCTACCGTCCGGATTTCCACGACAGAGGGATAGAATCCCCACCTGTTTTCCCCCATCATTTCTACACAAAAAGGAGGTTCTATGTTAAACAAACGTACCGTTGGCACCAATGGTGAAGAAAGGGCTCTTTCCTTTCTCCAAGACCACAATGTCCGAATTCTGGATCAAAACTACCGGAACCGATGCGGAGAGATTGATCTGATCCTGAAAGACCGGTCCTACCTGGTTTTCCTGGAAGTGAAATACCGGAAAAACAGCTGTCTTGGGGCCCCGCAGGAAGCCGTTACCCTTCGCAAGCAAAAGACCATCTGCCTGGTTGCCGACATTTACCTTCTAAGCCACCACGTCCATCCGGATACACCCATCCGCTTTGATGTCCTTGCCTTATGGGCAAGTGCCTCCGGCGCTTACCGCTTTGAGTGGATCAAAAACGCCTTCCCTTACCGCAGATAGAACCGCTCATAAGAAGGTCCTGTTATGCTCTTTTGCCCGAATCTTGTCCACCGCATCGACAAAGACAAGGATCTCCGCCACCACCTCGTATAACTCCTGTGGTATCGCATCTCCAATCTCCAGCCTGGAGAGGGTGCCTGCCAACTGATCGTCCTGATGGATCGGAATCTCCCGTTCCTTCGCCCGCTCGATGATCCTCTGCGCCAGTCTTCCTTTTCCACTGGCAATCACACGAGGCGCAATGTCTTTTCCCGGAAGATATTCCAGTGCGATCGCTTGCCTGGTCTGATTTTTCTTTCCGCTTCCCTGCGATGAATCAATCTGTTTTCTTCTGTTCCTTTTTTCCTGCATTCCTTAAGCCCGTGCATCGAACCGACTGCTCGAAAGCACATCCACTCCTATCTGATTCCTCGTCCCGTTTTTTAAAAGGGCGCTAACCGCCGCATCTTCCTTCGAGCGCTCGCTCATCAGCTGCATTCTCGTTTCCATCGTATATCCTCTTTTTCAGGAGGCGGGCATTTAACTCCTCCAGATGCGCCTCCATTAACAGGAGCGCATCCTCATTTTCCAGGTAAAAATTGGTATTCACCTTTTGTCCGTGCATGGCAACATAGACGTCTAAACTTCCCAGTGCTTCCATGTCCAGATGAAGAAGGGCGCTGACATCCCCGTCCTTCCTGGCAAGAGCCCGTTTGTCCGTATAAATATATAACTCTCCATTGGCGTTGCCGTTTTGCATTTTGAGTGGCAGCTGCACATATTGAAACAAATGATTCACCTGATTCATAAATTCCACATTCTGAGAAAGGTGGTTCACACTCTGTGCAAGAGCCGTGTCTTTTACTGCAAAGTCTTTGAGCGTCTGGGTCAGCTTTTGCGTCTGTTCCTGCAGCCTCTCATAGAGTCTGTTTACACTTGCTTCATTTACCTTCTCCGGCTCCAAAAGCCACTGCCGCTCCATCTCACTGCGAAAGGCCTTCGTAAACACATCCGACGAGAAGATTCTGGACCAGTTCTCTTTGCTCTCCTTCGTCTGGTCCGTCCGGTCATAGAGAGTGTCCAGTAGCAGAAGGAGTTGCCTTGCGGAAAAGGCCTCCGCCGTGCCGCCCTGTGTCTTTACAAAAACCTGCCGCAACTCCCCGGGAGTTGCCCCCAACTCCTTTACCAGACGAAGAAAACCCTCCTTCGCAAACAGGAGATCCTGTGGCTGTTTTTGCAATTCCATACCCTGCTCATCCGGAAGCGCTTCCTGTAGTTCCGGACTGATTTGTTTGCTTTCTCGACTTTGCCCGGGCTGCGTACTGCTGTTTCTTCTGTTTCCGCCTCCTGTGAGACAAACATCTTGATACAGGTACTGTACATATCTAACGCTTGCTGCGCCTGACCGCTTTGCAAGAGAGACAGATAGGCCTGGGGCATTTCGCTGATGATTTCACCCACACTGTTCACGATCTGGTGCTGAAAGGTCTGGTAATTCATCATCTGCTCGATGTTATCCGCATTTACGGCAATTCCCATGCTTTTCAGCTGCAAAAGTGTCTGCATCGGCGCAAACGGAAAGTCATTCACTGCTTCCTTCATCTGGTAAAGACTGGATCTGTCGATCGGAAGCCCCTTTTCCATCATGTCTCTGACCATTTGTACATTTGCTTCCTCTGTGCTCATTCCCGCGTTTTGGAGCGCCTTCGCCACCACCTGGTCAAGAGCTGCGGTATTCTGATAAAGAGGATGCAGGCTGATTTTGCCTTCCCCACTTTGCTCACCTGAAAAGAAAGCAGACTTCCCTCTAACAAAGAGAGATTTCCGTTGCACCTGGCCGTCACAGACAGATTTTCTCCCAGATTCATTCTGGCATAGCGGTTTCCCGCCTCGTCCGTCTCCAGGGAAAGAATCCTGGCATGCAGCGTCTGCCCGCTCTGCAGGCCGGACAACAGTTCCTGCAGGCGTGCCGCCCCGACGGGCGCCGTTATCTGAACCGTTCCGCTTTCGTTCAGGCCTCCCGCCGGACTCACGGGGGTTAGGTTGTAGTCGTAAAAAAAGGGATCCGTCATACCAGGTTTCCTATAAATGTCCTTCTATGAATCGGACAGGGTCCATATTTTAGAATCGCTTCCCGATGTGCTTCTGTCCCGTAACCTTTGTTGGAAGCAAAGCCATAAACGGGATAAATCTGTGCGTACTTCTCCATCAAATGATCTCTCTTCACCTTGGCAAGGATGGAAGCCGCCGCGATCGAGACACTCTTTTCGTCTCCCTTGATGATCGAAACCTGTTTGATATCAGGAAGAGACGAAAGGTGCAGGGCATCAATCAACAGCAAATCCGGTTTCACCCTCGCTTCTTCTTTTCTTTTTTCCGGATCTTCCGCCACCGCGTCCGGGAAAAGGCGCCCGAGTGCCTTCACCATCGCTTCCTTAGTCGCCTCCAAAATATTGATCTCGTCAATCCTTCCAGGCGAAACAAAGGCAGTCGCATAAGCGATCGACTCTCTCCGGATGACCTGATCCAGCTCCTTCCTTTTTGTTTCGGTTAATTTCTTCGAATCGTTAAGATACAGAATATCATGGTCTCTTGGTAAAATCACCGCACCGGCACAGACAGGCCCTGCCAAAGGGCCTCTTCCCACTTCATCGATCCCGCAGATCAGGGCGTATTCCGCATATTTCTTTTCGAAGAATTTCATCTTTTCGATGCGCTCTTCTTCCTTTTGCAGCGCAATCCACTGCTTTTTTGCCTTCTGTACAAGGTTCCGGACGCCGCGCCTCTCATCCGCCTCATACTTTGCAATAAAAGAAGGCAGCGATGCTGCCTCCTCCAACTGCTTTTTGATTTCTGCTACAGATTCCGACATCATGCTTCTCTCCTATTTGGCAAGCGGGTCTTTCCCGTGTTCCAGAAGACCGAACTTGGAAAATGGATAAATGCGGATCCAGGCTTTCCCGATAATATCTTTTTTCTTAATATTTCCGACAGCAGGATCTCTTCCATCCATCGAATAGTTGCGATTATCTCCCATGACAAAGTATTCATCCGGCCCCAGAGTGAAGGGAGTCGCCGCCCGTCCCGGGTCTGTAATCTTTTCTCTGCCGTAATATTCCTCGAGTTTCTTTCCGTTGATCAGGATCGTCCCGTCTCCGGTAATCTGTACGGTCTCTCCCGGCAGTCCGATAATCCGCTTGATAAAATAGGTATGCTCTTTGTATTCAAACGGAAAAACAATGATGTCAAAGCGTTCCGGGTCTTTCAGGCGATAACTGATCTTGTCTACTAAAAGGGAATCTCCGTCTTGAAGGGCCGGCTCCATGGAGGAACCCTTCACCTCCGTCCTCTGCATGACAAATTTCACGAAGAGGAACGTCAACAGTACAATGACAACCAGATACAAAACCGTACTCAATACTTCCTTCAGTGCTTTACCCAATTTTACTTCCTCCTGTTGGACAAACTTCCAACGTCAGACCACCGAGCTTTCCGCTTCTGAAATCATCCAGGATCAGTGCCGAAGCCCTGTCATAATCCGGCTCCGCCTTCCGTTTGATCAAATTGCGATTCCTGGCTGTTGCATACAGGATGCCGCCCTCGCGGTTAAACAAGTGATAGGCTTCTATCATCTGTTCGATCTGTTCCTCTGAAATCCCATATTTTTCCGGAATGCGCCCGGGGTACAACTCTTCGATCAGATGAATCAGGCGGATCGCAAGATCGGCTTTGTCAAAGTTTTCGTCATTCATGGAACCGATCATCGCCAGATGCTCTCCTGAAAGGGGATCCTCAAACTTCGGCCATAAGACTCCCGGCGTGTCCAACATCTGGATTCCCGAGGAAAGGCTGATCCACTGCTTCCCTTGGTTACCCCCGGTTTATTCCCGGTCTTTGCAGAGGCTCTTCCCGCAAGTGCGTTGATGACGGTGGATTTCCCTACATTGGGAATCCCTGCAAATCATGGTTCTCACCTCTCTCTCATGCCTCTAGCGTTGTCTTTTTTTGTCTTTTCCTCGGCGATGCGCCTGAGCGCTTCGTTTACCGCACGTAACTTTCCCGCTTCCTTCGCACAGAGGGGAAGGGCGGTGATTCCGGCTTCCTCGTAAGACCTGATCCAAGCCCTGGTTGCCTCCACGTCCGCCAAATCCGCTTTGTTTAACAAAAGAAGCCGAAGCTTGTTCTTCCCAAGAGAAGCCAGATCCGGATTTCTGGACGAGAGGGGGATGCGTGCATCAAGTACCTCAATGATCATATCGACAAGAGTGAGGTTTTCCTTCATCATCCGGATGGCTTTTGTCATGTGTCCCGGATACCAGTGGTATGGATTCATCCTAATTCCCGTTCTAAGGCACCCACATGCCAAACCTTTCCCAGTATCATATCGCGTGTGACCATGCCAATATTGGCACTGCGGGAGTCCTCCGATTCATTCCGGTTGTCTCCCAGTACAAAATATTCTCCGCTGCCCAATCTGATTCTGGATTCTGCAATACCGGCATCTTTCATTTTATCATAGATTGCACTGCCTGTATCCTGTGGCTTGCCGTTCACATACAGGATCCCGTCCTTGATCTGAACCGTATCCCCTCCCACGGCGACCACTCTCTTCACATAGCCATGCAGTTTTTGATTTCCATTCGGGTAAAAGACAATGATGTCTCCGATTTTGGGAGAGGCAAATTTATAGATCAGACGGTTGACATAGACGGACTGCCCCCTTGAAAGGGTCGGCTTCATGGAGTCCTCCATCACCATCGTTTGTCTGCCAAAGAGCATCACCATTACAAAAGCGCAAAGAGCGGCGGCAAAAATCAGGGCACTCCATGATAAGATCTGCCTTCCCCTTGCCAACATCTGCTTTCTTTTCTTTTCCTGATATTGAAAAGAATAGCGCCTGCGGCGCCTACGAAATTTCCACATGGATTCCCTGCTCCATTTCCCTGTTTCTAGTAAGCCCATCCCTTCTGTAAACGGACCAAAAGGGACGGGCCTCTCTCAAGCAAAAAGGCATCTTCTTGATTACTGACAAGAAGGTGCCTTCTATGATTGCAGAACTTATTTTAAAACTTCCTTCACCTTCGCGCGCTTTCCGGTACGTCCCTTCAGGTAATTTAACTTCGCGCGTCTGACCTTACCGTGTCTGACCACTTCCACCTTCTCTACCAGGGGAGAATGTAGCGGCCAGGTCTTTTCCACGCCAATGTTGTTGGAAAGCTTTCTGACTGTAAAGGTCGTACGGCTGGAACCGCCCTGAATCTTCTTCACCGTTCCCTCGAAGATCTGCACTCTTTCACGGTTTCCTTCCTTGATCTTCCCATAAACACGAACCGTGTCACCCGTATGGAAAGTCAGTGCGTTTTCCTTCAGTTGTTCCTTTTCCAGCTCTTCAATCACAAGTGCCATCTCAATATCCCGTTCCTTTCATCGGATGTTTCAGTGTCTTAGCTACCGTAGCCGTAAGCCACTTAGCGGCACACCTCCGCCTCCTGCGGACGTTCTTGATGCAATGATGCAGCTTCCCGAAACCATTCCGGGATCTGATTCCTCCGGGAATTTCAACCTTCCCGCCCTGCATACGAAGTGGTCTGCCTCTTTGCAGACTTCATCAGAGGACCGTCTGTTTAAACGACTGCAATAGAATATCACAGAGCCATCTCCCGGTCAAGTAAGATCGCCCTTTTCTCCGGATGAATCTCTGTCTTTCTGTTTCTCCAGCGCTGCACCGATGAAGCCCCTGAACAGAGGATGCGGTTTGTTCGGACGGGATTTGAATTCGGGATGGAACTGCACCCCGATGAAAAAGGGATGCCCCGGGATCTCAATCGTCTCCACCAGTCTCCCGTCCGGGGAAATGCCGCTGGCGACCAGGCCCAGATCCTCCAATTTCTGTCTGTAATCATTATTAAATTCGTAGCGATGCCGATGTCGTTCTGCAATCTCCTCGCAGCCGTAACATTTCTCCATCAGAGTGCCTTTTCGAATGACACAGGGATAGGCGCCCAGTCTTAAGGTTCCTCCCTTGTCAATGTCCGCACACTGTCCCGGCATAAAGTCGATCACCTTGTTCTTGCACTGCTCGTTAAATTCGCCGGAGTTGGCATCGCGAATCCCCGCCACGTTACGGGCGAATTCGATGGCAGCAATCTGCATGCCCAGACAGATGCCGAAATAAGGAATTTTGTGCTCCCTGGCATACTTTGCCGTCAGGACCATCCCTTCAATGCCTCGATTTCCAAAGCCGCCCGGAACAATGATTCCATCCGTCCCCGAAAGGACGTCGTCAATATTGTCTTCATGAATCTCTTCGGAATCGATCCAATGCAGGTTGATGTGCACATTGTGGTAAAACCCGGCATGATGCAAGGCCTCCGCCACCGAAAGATAAGCGTCGTGCAAACCGACATATTTCCCGACCAGACCGATCTCCACACAGTTTTCTCTGGCATTGTTGATGCGCTCCACCATCTGTATCCATTCATGGAGGTCCGCTTCCGGCACCTGCAGGCCAAGTTCTCTGCAGACCACATCGGAAAAATGCGCCTTCTCCAGCATCAGAGGCGCCTCATACAGATTGGGTAGCGTAAGATTCTCAATGACACAGTCCGCCTTGACATTGCAAAACAGAGCGATCTTCTGGAAATCGAATCTTCTAACGGTTCATCGCAGCGCAGAACAATGAGGTTCGGATTGATCCCCATCCCCTGCAATTCCTTGACCGAATGCTGCGTCGGTTTGGACTTATGCTCCTCCGAGCCGCGCAGATAAGGAACAAGGGTGACATGGATAAAGAGGCTGTTCTGTCTTCCGACCTCTAAGGAGATCTGTCTCACTGCCTCCAAAAAGGGCTGGGACTCCATATCTCCAATCGTCCCGCCGATTTCCGTAATGACGACGTCCGCTCCCGTTTTGGCTCCTACGCTGTAAACAAATTCCTTGATTTCGTTGGTGATATGCGGGATTACCTGCACCGTAGACCCCAGGTACTCTCCCCGTCTTTCTTTGTTCAGGACATTCCAATAAACCTTCCCTGTCGTCAGATTGGAATATTTGTTCAAATCCTCATCAATGAATCTCTCATAATGCCCCAGATCCAGATCCGTCTCCGCCCCGTCTTCCGTGACATATACTTCTCCGTGCTGGTAAGGACTCATTGTTCCGGGATCCACATTGATATAAGGATCCAACTTCTGTGCAGCCACCTTGAGCCCTCTGGACTTTAAGAGGCGTCCCAGAGAAGCCGCCGTGATTCCCTTCCCCAGTCCGGAAACGACGCCACCGGTTACAAAAATATACTTTGTCACTTTTTACTCCCTTTCTCCCACAAAACAACTAAACCAGATATTTGGCTAACATGGCAAGGATCATCAGAATGGCAAAAAGAGCCCCGACGATCTTATACTTTTCACCACGATCTTTTTCCGCCTCGTTTTTCTCTTCCCTGATTTTCCCCAGCTTGGAATCAATGGATTCCCGCAGGGGATTCCGGTCATTCTTATCCATTGATCACCTCGAGATATCTTTCCTTATTTTCCGCCATCGCAAAGCGTCTCTGCCTTTCCAGTTTTTCTTCCAAGTACACAGGGTCTCCAAGACAATGTCTCACTTCTTCACAGAGTAGGTCCCCTTCTTCCGGCGCAAATAGATTTTCCTTCGCCACATAGGACCTGTTATGCACGGTATCCTGGAAGGCGACAATCAGCTGATTGTGCAGGAAGGCTGTTTTGACGGCATCCAAAATTTCTCCCTCATAATTGATATCCAGATACAGATCACAGTCCTCAAACAACTGATCCTGTCTGTTTGGCGTGATGCTCTCGTAAAGCCGGACATTGGAAAAATCCGACAGACACCGCAAAGTCGAAGACATCTCTGTCAAAGCGCCAATATGGAAGGTGACCTCCGAAAGGCTGCTGACCAAATGCACAATCTCCTTGATCCGATCGGAGTTGGTCATAATCAGAACCTGCTTCTCGCCCTTATTTTTCCTGACAAAGGGGTAAATAAACCCCAAGGGACTCACCTGTATCCTGCTGTTCCCCGGCATAAGCTTTTGCAACTTATCATAAACCGGTTCGGACTGTACGGCAATCTTCGTCGTCCTCGTGCTCTCGTCCTGGAAGAGCAGCTCCATGTTCCCCGGCAGCTGATCTCCCAGCTCTTCCTGCCAGAAGAGCAGATCTCCCGCACACCCTTCCTTAGGCAATCGGTTGGAAACAAAAAGCGGATAAGACAGGGAATTATAAAGAACTCGTGACGTATCATAACCACATTTCAGAATGAAATCAAGTAAAAAATCGATCTTGTTTCCATAGAGAATCGTCTTCCCCTCATAGGTGAGAATGACACCGCCCGTCACCAGATTTTCTAAAATGACCTCCCTGCCTTCCCTGTCAAAATAGACCTTCATCAGCTGTCTCTGATTCTCGTCCAGAAGGGTCTGGGCAAAGCGTTTTCCGTATTTATTATAATGATCGGAAAAAACCGCCCCTCCCGCCTCATTCAAATAATCAACGATATTGATATTTCTCAAATGCCTCGGCTCCGCATAAAAGATTCCAGCCCTCCTCTTTTCATAGTCATAGAGCTGGGCGGTGGAATTATTTCCTCGAATCTCGAAGCCGAAGGGAATTTCCAGTTCATTGAAATATTTCGGTCTCCCGCTTTGTTGCGCCATACATCCCGAATAATAGGCATAGGGGGGAAATCACATCGTCCGGCAGATAGCCGTTGTAGAATACGCAGATGCAGTCATGCGCAATCCCCGCCGCCTTGAGCGACTCATGTAACAATCTGCTTTTTTCAGTGTACTCGTCCATCAATAAAATCATACACTCTCTCCTTGCGACAGACTCTTTAAGAGAGCCTCCCATTTCTTTGCGACATTCTCAGACAGGTATTCTTCTGCGATCGCATAGGAGCGTTTCGAAAAAGTTTCGATCTTTGCAGGATCACAGATCTTGCAAATGGCCTCTGCGATTGCTTCCGCCATCTTCTGATTGCTCATTTCGGTATGGTAGGGCAAAAGATAACCGTTTTTTTCCGGATCAATAAAGGTCTGATTTCCGTAATGTACATCGAAACCGATCATGGCAAGCCCGGCTCCAACCGCTTCCATCAGCGTCAGTCCAAAACCCTCTGAAGTGGAAGCACTGAGGTATACATCATAATCCGGGTAGATCTCATGCAGCTCCTGATGTCCGCAAAGCCTGATGTACTCCTCCGCATGATGGTCTTTGATCAGCTCCCGGATCGGATTTTCTTCCGCACCCTTTCCGTAGATATCAAAGCGAATCTGAGGAAACGTCCGGTGTGCCTGCGCCACCGCATCCACCAGGACATCCACATGCTTTCAGAAGCCAGTCTGGACGCGGTAATCAAACGAATCTCCTCCCCGTTTCCCTGCCGCCTTTTGGTCAATTCATGCAAACTTCCGACCGGAATCGTCACAATATTACAGTCCAGATTCCTGTACTTCTTCATCTGCCTGCGAAGAATCTTTTCCTGTGCCAGCGTAGAGGTAATGATAAAAGAGAGCTGATCCGCATTGGAAAATTCATATTCATAATAATTATTCCAGAGGATGGTATCTTCTTTCTCGGAGGGCTCGTTATAATGTTCCGCATGCACCACGGTTCCCACACAGGCTTCTTTCCGGTTCCTGATCACCGCCTGCCCGATCTCTGTTGCACGGTCAATGATCACGACATCCTCTCTGGTAAGCGCAAGCTCCCGAATCAGCTTGGCAATGAGTTCTTCCTTGGAGTAAACCAGGTCTTTTCCCACTTTGAAGATGCTCTTCTCCTCGCCAAGAATCATCTCTTCCAAGGCAACGGAGCCGTCCCGGTTGAAAAATCTCCGGAGATACTCCACTGCCTTGTCGTCCCTTCTGGCATAGTATTCCGAAAAAATTTTTCCGCTCGTATAAAAGTCCTTTCGCAACAGATTGCCGGCAATCACCAGTTCCGTTCGCTGCACAAAATCGTTTCCGGAATGTGGGAAGGAGGCTCTGTTCTCGTCCGTGATTCCCCTGGAGCGATCGTATCCTCTTGCAAAATAGGCGTTGATATACGCATCTTTTCCCTGAAAAACATACCGGATATAATCCGCATGCTCTTCGGTGCGGTAACTTCCCTCTTCCAGGGTCTTCTCCAGATCTCGAAACGTATAGGAGCAGGGCTCTACCGAAAAATCCGTAAAGAAGCCATACAGCCAGATCACCTCTTCATCCTGAAAACCGATTGCCTTTGTCAGGTGCTCGATATTTTCAACGGTAAATAAATCGGTGAAAATGAATTTCGCATCCGCATGAATCATGCGAAGGAGTCTTGCCCGATAAATCTGTGCGTATTCCACGCCGCTGGAAGCCCAGCCGATCCCTCTGTTTAAATTAAATATTCTCATTACGGCACCAGCACCTTGAGTGCTCCATCCTTTCCTCTGGAAATTTCTCCCAGCAGAATATTGCGCATCATCCTGATCTTCACTTCTTTCTGCATCTTCTGGAAGGCCTTATAGGACTCTTTATTAAATTCAAACAGAGGATTTCTGCTTGCGTACTGCCTCCCGGAGATGATGCCGCGCAGCTGCTGCGTAAAGTCCACCTGTTCAATCCATGCTTCATCGATGGCTTTTAACATCATCAGCTCACAGAAACGATTCCTCGTCTTTTCATCCTCCAGCAAACTCATTTGCTTCTCATAAGCCCTTTCAAAAAGCTTCATCAAGTACGATTTGACACTGGCTTCATCCGCCAAATCTTCCTCCTCCGGATACAAATCCAGCCGGTAAGCAATATTGTCCATCGCAAAGCGCAGGATGAGATTTTTGCTGTACTCTTTGCCGTTTTCATTTAGGAAATTTTCGATGAGCTCTCCTTCCACCTTGCGGAAATAATCCAGATCCATCCTGGGTGACTCAATGATCCGGTCTCGCATCTGATAAATCAGTTCTCTCTGGTTCCGGATGCTTTCCCCGTATTCCTGGGTGGATCTCCTGGCTTCTCTTGCCTGTTCTTCCGCCACCTTCTGTGCATTATTGATCACATGCAGTATCTTGCCGGAAGTAATCTCTCCTTCTTTTTTTCTATATTTATCCAGCTTCTCCGGTCCGTGCTCTAAAACGATATCGTCTTCCAGCGAGACGTAGAACCTCGAAAAACCGGGATCTCCCTGCCTGCCGGATCTTCCCCTCGCCTGCATTTCGATTCTGGTATTGGCCATTCGCCCAATGCCGATCAGCGCCAGACCTCCCAGTTCCCTTACACCCTCTCCCAATTTGATATCGGTGCCGCGTCCGGCGATCGAAGTGGCGATGGTAACGGCATTTTTTTCTCCCGCCTCCGCGATCACCTGTGCCTCTTTTGCAATATTGTAGGCATTAAGGACGTTATGAGGGACCTGTGCCTGTAAAAGAAGTTCTGAGATAATGTCGGTCATGGCAATGGATTCGGAGATCAGAAGCACCGGCTGTCCGGTCGCATGAATTTCCATTACCTCGTCCAGAGCGGCATAAAGCTGCTCCTCTACATTGCCAAAGATCCGATCCGGGTAATCAATCCGCTTGATCTCGTTTCTGGTCGGAATCGGGACGACGCCGACCCCATAAATCTCTTTAAACTCTGCTATATCATAAATACCCGTCCCCGTCATTCCTGCCTTCTTCGGGAACTTATTAAAGAAATCCTGATAGGTGATGGATGCCATGGCGCGGCTTTCCATGGTGATTTTGACATTCTCCTTGGCTTCCAGCGCCTGGTGCTGCCCGCCCCTTAACTTGGTTCCATTGAGCACCCTTCCCGTCTGCACGTCCAGCAGCTTAATCTCTCCGTCGTCCACCACATAATCTTTGTCTTTTTCATACACCGCATGCGCCTTCAGGGCCAGCACAATATTGCGAATCAGATCGTAATTCTCCCTGCTGAACAGATGATCCGTCGCAAAGAATCTCTCCGCCTTTTCAATCCCCTTCCCGGTCAACCAGACATTTTTGTCCTCCACCTCATAGTCCTTTTTCTGTTGCAGGGTACTGACAAAATAATCGGTGACCTGATGCAGGTTGGACTGCACCCTCGGCGCTCCGGAAATGACAAGCGGTGTCTGCGCAGAGTCTAACAGCACGGAATCCGCTTCATCAATAATACAGTAGTAAAAATCCCTTAAAAATTTATCCTTTTTGGATACCGCCAGATTATCAATGAGATAATCAAATCCCAGTGCGCCATTGGTGGTATAGACAATATCCGATGCGTAGATCGCATGCTTTTTGCTGATTTTAATGGTTTCCGACGGGTTCTCCGGCACTCCGATTCCCAGCGTCATTTGCATGAACTGATAGAGGGGCGTCATCTGCTTGCCGTCCCGGTAAGCCAGATATTCGTTTACGGTGACCAGGATATTGCTTTTCTCTGTCAGTGCATTTAGATAAAGCGGCATACAGGCCACCAGCGTCTTGCCTTCTCCGGTTACCATTTCCGCAATATTTCCCTGGTGAAGAGCGATGGCTCCCAACACCTGCACATCATAGGGATACATCCCAAGGACTCTGCCTGCCGCCTCTCTGATGGATGCATAGGCTTCCGGAAGAAGCTCGTCTAACGAGCGCCCCGCCTTGTATAACGCTTTCAATTTCTGTGTCTGCGCAGAGAGGGCCTCATCGCTCAGTGCCCGCATCTCTCCCGCCAGCGCATTCACTCGTTTTAATACCTTATAGAGCTTTTTGGTTTCTCCGTTCGCCCTCCGTTTGACCTGCACTTTTTGGACCGTCTCCTTACGGTTAACGCCCTCCGCATGCGCATCCTTTTTCTTTCTTCAGGAAAAAAATCCTTCCAACCGGTCCGTATATTTCTTACTTCTCTCATCGAATGGGATAAACTCCACGCTCCCGTAAGAATCTACCGGCAGCGACCGCAACCAGGCATCCGAGAAAAAAAGGCTGCGGCAGCATCACTTCATTGGGTGCCACCATCAGATTTTTATAATCCGGCAGATCACAAATGGCAGGGATTCTTTGCATCCTGCCCTCCGGCCCCTTCACCAGAATGCGAAGCGTCGAGTCCTCTTCCTCTTTGTGAAGAAGCATATTTTCCCGCGGATATAGAGGCTCCTCCACATTCTCCGCCGGTTTCGCCTCATCCTTCTCCACCGGATCCGCCTCATAGATTTCCAAATGATGGAAGGTGAGACAGGTATTGCCCCCATTCACCAGTTCTACCGTATAGCGGTGCGTTCCCTTCGGGCAGGAAAAGACATCCTCATCCCCTCCGATCATTTCAAAGGAAATCACATCTCCGAAGCGGTTAAAATAGGTCACGCGAAGCAGAATGCTTCCCCGGTTCTTCCCGGTAGAAGGGTTTCAGATGGTACTTTTTTTCTTCCTCCAACAGCGGAAGTCCTGGCTCCGCCCTTTCTCCCTGATAATCTACCAGACTATTCCAGCGCACAATGCTGACACCGGAAGCCATGAGCGGATTCTCGAAGCGCACCACATGCTCCTTTAGAAATTCCACCTTGCTTCCGTAGAGAAAGACATTTTTCATGATCTTTTCCCAGAAGATCAAATACCTAAGTTCCGGTCTAGTCATCTTTACCGCTCCCTGCCGAAATCGTCCCTCAGTATTTTGTTGTAGGCGCTTTCAAACCAATGGACTACCGCATCGGTGTTGTCATTATGTCTGCCGATCACGCCCTTCCCATAGATACTGATGTTCCTTTTTCCTAAGCTGTCCAGAAGGTCGGCATAGGCTGTTCTGTCATAATCGTCATGGATCATGTAGGAGATCGCAAATTCCGTATGGGAGAAATCCGCCGCATCCAGGGCGTCCCACATCACCCGATTCATCCTCTCAATCGCCTCCGGCGTCTGATCCTGTTCGTTTTTTAGCAAAAGATCGAGAGAAGTCTCAAAATCGTTCGGTCGAATGCTTCGTAAATTATTCGCAATATTTCCTGCGCTCATCAACGGTTTCGCGATAATCACCGCATGAGGCAGAACCTTTGTACTGTAATAAGTCGCTCCATACGTTCCCATGGAAATGCCCGAAAGAATAATTTCATCCTTCGTGAAGCCCAGATACGCTGCGGCATCCATGATCAAAGATGCGATCTCCTCCTCGTACTCTTCACTTCCCAAATAGAAGGCCCCTCCTTCCAGTCTGGGGTCGGAGAACAACATAAAGGGGGCTCCCAGCGACTTCATAAGGGGATATGCTTCAAACCCTTCGGCGGTTCGGTATCCGGAAAAATAAACATTCAAAGGGGGTTTCAAATCCATCGGGTTAAAGTAATAGAAGAATTCCTCTCTGTCGGCATCCGCAAATCTTCTGCCTCCCGCCATAAAAAGACCGATGCCTTTTGCGACATTGCGGTAGTGAATCGAGCCGATGCGCAGCGTGCCATTCCCTCTTGCCGCAATGCTTAGCGCCAGGAATTCCGGGTTGCCGGATGAGGAAATCACCACCGGCCTTTCCAGATCCTTTTGGGTATAAATAATTTTTTCCGTATAACCGTCCGCAGTACCCTGAATCATCCTTCGTACCACCAGGATGATTTCCATTTCTCCATAAACCGTATATTCCGGCCAAAGCTCCAGCGGCGTTTCCACCTCCAACGGAAGGTTATACCTCCAGTTCATCACTTCCGCAAAATCATCCCCGAACTCACCGGATAACTGCAAAAAAACTGTTTCCTTCAAAGGAAATACTTCCTGCAAATGTTTCCGAAACATGCATACTGTTCACCGGGTGTTTTCCGAAGACGGATTTTCTCCCAAAGGAAAGAACGGCGTTGTCGATCAGCCCTTGAATGTTGGCTTCCGAGATCCGAATGCCCAGCTTCATTTTCAAAAAAACGGCTTCATCTCCTGCGTTTCAAAGGAGGCGGAGGTATAAACAACCGTATAAGCCGTGCAGAGACTCTCCAGATGGGAAATCTCCTCAGAAGCAAGCTCCCTGTCAATCAACGTCAGATCCGGCAGGGTCTTTTTTTGGTGAAAAGAGGGTCATACAGATCCGTCGTTACCGTCATTCCCTTTGGAATTTCATAGGACGCCTGCGGATCTTTCTCTGTTAAGAAAAGAAAATTAAATTTCATTCCCTGCCACAAGTTCCTTCCATTTTGCTACGAGATTTCCGCCGGTATACTTGATGATCTCCTGGATACAGTACACCAGAGCCTCATTCCAGTTCGCCAGCCCCGTCAGGTAATATTCCAGTCCTTCGGTGACATGATGAATGTTCTGAATAATAAAACCGTCCTTCAAGTGCTCCACATACCTCGTAAACCGGTAATTGATCTGCGGAATGCCTGCGCTGATTCCTGCGATCTGCAAATACAGATCGGGCTGGTCGGAGACGTCTAAGATCAGTCTGGTATCATAGAGGATGCGAATCAGATCCGTCTCGGACAGGTAGGTCTTGATAAAGATTCTGGGCTTGACCTCCTCTTCCTCTAACTCGTTTTCACCCGGCTCTTTTTCTTCCTCCTCATCCTCTACGAAGATTCCCTCCACCTGATTTTTTTCCAGTGCATCGCGAAGACCGTCAATCAAACTGCGAATATTCCTCTTGGTCGGATCTGTCGTTCCCACTAAGAGCCGTACATCCGGATTCTTCTGCATAAACGCAAAGATTTGCGTAAGCGCATACCCTCGAAACGGTTCCTCCAGAAAATCGATCGGCATAAATACCTTAAGTTCCCTGATTCGTTGGCTCTTTCCCAGAGAAAGCCTGGTATCAAAGGGAGAAATATCGTAAATCGGCGTTTTCCCGCCCACAATCTCCCGAATCTGCCTGGCGGTATGCTCTGTATCTGTCACAATCAGTTTGGCAAAAGAGGTGTCCTGCTGCAGTTCTTCCGCCTTGCTCAGATCAAACCGATCCTCAAAATAGGACAGAACAACGCTCCTGCCCTTTGCCGCCTGAATGGCGATGGCATTGTGCTGCTCCTTGGAAGCAATGATAATCGTGTCTTCTTTCGCAGAAGAGGTCAGATGTTTTCCCAATACTTTGGAAATCATCTCTTCCTCCGATGCATACGCACGCTTCACCGTACCGTTGGAAAACCGCTCCAGCTTTCCTTCTGCAATCCGGTTTCTAAGAACCAGCCTTCCCGCCATGTCAAAAAAATCCTGACGAACAACCCTCTCTTCTTCAAAAAACAGAATCGAGGAGAGGAAACCCCTGTCATCAAAGATCTTTCTCTGCGCCGTTTTGCCATCCTCTCCCAGAAAATCAATCCAAAGAAGAGTCCCTTCCTGAGAAAGTTCGACCCGCGCAAAATAACGGTTTTGGGAAAAGGCACTGATGACAAAGGGCGAGAATACAAATTCCACATCATCCGGCCATTCCAAATCCAGATAGCTGAGAAGCCCGCAGCGACTCTCTTCAATCCCCTGAATTTTGTCAAAAACAGAGAATACCCGCACGCCACTTAACCCCTGCCGGTGTAGAAAACTCCGCATTCTCGGCATATACGCCAAAACCATGATTTCGACATCTTCACCCGCAGACAGGAACATTCGAACCTGGTTGACGGTATCATCGAACTCATACCCGTCTCTTTTTTCTCTGCCGGGCGTCTCATTGGCATGCCATTTGAATACATTCGAATACCATGACGGAATAAATCGATACATTATAAAGTCCTTATATTGTTCTGTGATGAATCTGGTCTTTATTTCCTCAATCAGAGTCAGCTCAATCGAGATCAAAATCATGAAATTGAGCGGCATCATGAAGAGCGGCGACTGCACCTTCAGTGCATATTGCACCAACAGCGGTATCCCCGAAAGAATCGCAAAAGACAGCGAGCTGATCATAGAAGTTTTGAATACGACATGGTCCAACAGCTTCTTCGTCTCTTTGCCCGGCTTCATTTCCGGAATATAGTCTCCGGATTTCTTCATGTTCTCCGCAATCTCCTCGGGCGAGATCATAATCTGCGCCAGAAAATAATTCAGGACGGCAGTCAAAATTAAATACAGCAGAATTCCCCATAAAGAATTTAAATTTAAATTGGCATAAATAATCAACATCCATTTGTGATCCGGAAAAAACTTCAAGAGGAACTTTAGCAAATAATAAGGTAGAAAGAAGAAGGTCATGGTATACATAATCGGCATGGTTCCAGCAGGATTCAGCTTAATCGCCAGGTATTCCTCATCGGAAAAAGTATTATTCAACATGACATGCTGGATGGGAATCCGGACTTCGCTGCTCTCAAAAATAATCGTGACGACAATGACGATAAAGTAAAATCCCAACAACGCACCAAGAAAAGCAGTCCTGGGGATTCCCAGTTTTACAATTGCATCGATACTCTTCTCGGAATACAGCACATTGATGACCATTGCACTTAGAATATTGATCAAAATAAAGACAGAAAAATAACCCACCCCGTTTTTTTTGTTAATCTCCGAAATCATAATGACAATGGCTGCACCAATCACAAATACCACTCCAGTGAGGATCTGCATCTGCAAATAATAGGCCTTCGGCACATCCAGCTTTAAATCCATCACTCGAATCACTGCTTGAATCACTGCAATCACCAGTGCCGCTACCGCCATCGATTTGTCGACCTTGGTCTGCGATATGACTCTGGCATTCTGCCGAAAGATGCTCCTAAACAGCATAAAAAGGATCGATGCCGTCATATAAGGCATGATCCCCAGAGAGAAGAGATTGACCGTTTGCGCCTCATCCCCCATGGTACTTGCAATAAACTCTCGCAAACCGGAAATGGCTTCCGGTGTTTTCGGTCTGGCAACCCATGGCAGAATCAGGCTTTTCCCAAAGAGATAGATCATCGACAGGAATAATGTAGTTGTTAGTCTTTGCCGCAGATTCTTTTCTTTCATATATCAATTATCGGATTAAACCCCTTTCTTCTATAGAAGAAAGGAGGAAAAAGAAGGAACAGCCTCTCCCCTCTGAATGTACATCCAGAGACCAAAACAGATCAGGGGATGCCCGTCTGAATGGGCACCCCCTGGCAAAAGCAGATCAAGAGATCCCCGTCTGAACAGACACCCGGTGGCAAAAACAGATCAAGGGATACCCGCCTGAACGGGTACCCCCTGATCCTATATACTGCTTGCCGATCTCTTACTCTTCGTCAGAGTTCTCGCTTTTTTTCTTGCGCTTTCCCATTGCCAGCGCTGCAATCCCGGCGAGTCCGATGCCAATTCCTGCCTCATGCAGTGCCATATCGAACGTATCTCCCGTCTGGTGATTCCTATGCGCTCCCAGCACTCCCGGTGCATTCGTCTCCGATTTCACCGCTGCCGGTGTCTCTGTTCCGGTCTCCATCGGTCTCTTCGCACCAAGGACGTTCGGCCTTTCTGTCGCCGAAACAGATGTCGGTGTAGAGCTCGGTGTCGACGGATTATTCGAAGGTGCCGGTGTCGGTGTCGGTACCGGCGTATTCGACGAACTCTCGCTCCTGCTTACCGAAGCGCTTGCACTCTGGCTTCTGCTTACCGAATTGCTGTTACTTGCAGAAGCACTGGCAGACCTGCTGGCACTCTCACTTGCGGAAACGCTTGTGCTTGTCGAGCCTGATGCACTCCGGCTTGCACTGGTCGATGCCGATGCACTCTGACTTGCGCTGGTCGAAGCACTTGCACTATTCGAAGCACTTGCACTCTGGCTTGCTGAGGTTGATGCAGATGCACTCTGGCTTGCACTTGTCGATGCCGACGCACTCTCACTTGCAGAGGTCGATGCCGACGCACTCTCGCTTGCAGAGGTTGATGCGCTTGCACTGGTCGATGCACTTGCGCTATTCGAAGCACTTACGCTCTGGCTTACACTGGTCGATGCACTTGCACTATTCGAAGCACTTACGCTCTGGCTTGCGCTGGTCGATGCACTTGCGCTATTCGAAGCACTTACGCTCTGGCTTACACTGGTCGATGCACTTGCGCTATTCGATACCGATGTGCTCTGGCTTACGCTTACCGATGTGCTTGCACTATTCGATGCACTTACGCTCTGGCTTTCGCTGGTCGATGCCGACGCACTCTCACTTGCAGAGGTCGATGCACTTGCACTGTTAGATGCAGATGTGCTCTCACTTGCGCTTACCGATGCGCTTGCACTATTCGATGCCGATGTGCTCTGGCTCACACTTGTCGATCCCGATTCGCTCTCACTTGCAGAGGTAGACGCACTTGCACTCTCGCTTGCGGAAATCGATGCGCTTGCACTATTCGATGCCGGTGTGCTCTGGCTTGCAGAGGTTGATGCGCTTGCACTCTCACTTGCGGAATTAGATGCACTTGCACTATTCGATGCCGATGTGCTCTGGCTCACACTTGTCGATCCCGATTCGCTCTCACTTGCAGAGGTAGACGCACTTGCACTCTCGCTTGCGGAAATCGATGCGCTTGCACTATTCGATGCCGGTGTGCTCTGGCTTGCAGAGGTTGATGCGCTTGCACTCTCACTTGCGGAAGTAGATGCACTTGCACTATTCGATGCCGATGCGCTCTGGCTCACACTTGTCGATCCCGATTCGCTCTCACTTGCAGAGGTAGACGCACTTGCACTCTCGCTTGCGGAAATCGATGCGCTTGTACTATTCGATGCCGGTGTGCTCTGGCTTGCAGAGGTTGATGCGCTTGCACTTGTCGATGCAGATGCACTCTCGCTTGCAGAGGTTGATGCACTTGCACTATTCGAAGCACTTACACTCTGGCTTGCACTTGTCGATGCGCTTGCACTTGTCGATGCCGATGTGCTCTGGCTTGCGCTGGTCGATGCACTTGCACTGTTGGATGCCGATGCGCTCTCACTTGCACTTACCGATGCGCTTGCACTATTCGATGCCGATGTGCTCTGGCTTGCGCTGATCGATGCAGATGCACTCTGGCTTGCACTTGTCGATGCCGATGCGCTCTGGCTTGCAGAAGTCGATGCGCTTGCGCTATTCGAAGCACTTACGCTCTGGCTTGCAGAGGTCGATGCACTTGCACTATTCGATGCCGATGTGCTCTGGCTTGCAGAAGTTGACGCACTTGCACTATTCGAAGCACTTGCGCTCTGGCTTGCAGATGTCGAGGCACTTGCACTATTCGATGCACTTGCGCTCTGGCTTGCAGATGTCGAGGCACTTGCACTATTCGATGCCGACACACTCTGGCTTGCGGAGGTAGACGCGCTTGCGCTATTCGATGCCGATGCGCTCTGGCTTGCGGAAGTCGATGCACTTGCGCTATTCGATGCCGATGTGCTCTGGCTCACACTTGTCGATCCCGATTCGCTCTCACTTGCAGAGGTAGACGCACTTGCACTCTCGCTTGCGGAAATCGATGCGCTTGCACTATTCGATGCCGGTGTGCTCTGGCTTGCAGAGGTTGATGCGCTTGCACTCTCACTTGCGGAAGTAGATGCACTTGCACTATTCGATGCCGATGCGCTCTGGCTCACACTTGTCGATCCCGATTCGCTCTCACTTGCAGAGGTAGACGCACTTGCACTCTCGCTTGCGGAAATCGATGCGCTTGCACTATTCGATGCCGGTGTGCTCTGGCTTGCAGAGGTTGATGCGCTTGCACTCTCACTTGCGGAAGTAGATGCACTTGCACTATTCGATGCCGATGTGCTCTGGCTTGCAGAAGTAGAGGCACTTGCACTATTAGAAGCGGATACGCTCTGGCTCGCAGAAGTAGAAGCACTTGCACTATTCGATGCACTTACGCTCTGGCTTGCAGAAGTAGAGGCACTTACACTGTTCGATGCCGACACACTCTGGCTTGCGGAGGTTGATGCGCTTGCACTATTCGATGCAGATGCACTCTGGCTTGCAGAGGTAGACGCGCTTGCACTATTCGATGCACTTGCGCTCTGGCTTGCAGAGGTTGATGCGCTTGCACTATTCGATGCCGATGCGCTCTGGCTTGCAGAAGTTGATGCGCTTGCGCTATTCGATACCGACGCGCTCTGGCTCGCAGAGGTTGATGCACTTGCACTATTTGAAGCACTTGCGCTCTGGCTTGCGCTTGCGGAAGTTGACGCACTTGCACTATTCGATGCACTTGCGCTCTGGCTTGCGGAAGTAGAGGCACTTGCACTATTCGATGCACTTGCGCTCTGGCTTGCGGATGTCGATGCGCTTGCACTATTCGATGCCGATGCACTCTGGCTTGCAGAAGTAGAGGCACTTGCACTATTCGATGCAGACGCACTCTGGCTTGCAGAGGTTGACGCACTTGCGCTGTTCGATGCGGATGCGCTCCGGCTTGCAGAAGTAGAGGCACTTGCACTATTAGAAGCGGATACGCTCTGGCTCGCAGAAGTAGAAGCACTTGCACTATTCGATGCACTTACGCTCTGGCTTGCAGAAGTAGAGGCACTTACACTGTTCGATGCCGACACACTCTGGCTTGCGGAGGTTGATGCGCTTGCACTATTCGATGCAGATGCACTCTGGCTTGCAGAAGTAGACGCACTTGCACTATTCGATGCCGATGCGCTCTGGCTTGCAGAAGTAGAGGCACTTACACTGTTCGATGCCGACACACTCTGGCTTGCGGAGGTTGATGCGCTTGCACTATTCGATGCAGATGCACTCTGGCTTGCGGAGGTTGATGCGCTTGCACTATTCGATGCAGATGCGCTCTGGCTTGCAGAAGTAGAGGCACTTGCACTGTTAGAGGCGGATGCACTCTGGCTTGCGGAAGTAGAGGCACTTGCACTGTTAGAGGCGGATGCACTCTGGCTTGCAGAGGTAGAGGCACTTGCACTATTAGAAGCGGATACGCTCTGGCTCGCAGAAGTAGAAGCACTTGCACTATTCGATGCACTTACGCTCTGGCTTGCAGAAGTAGAGGCACTTACACTGTTCGATGCCGACACACTCTGGCTTGCGGAGGTTGATGCGCTTGCACTATTCGATGCAGATGCACTCTGGCTTGCAGAGGTAGACGCGCTTGCACTATTCGATGCACTTGCGCTCTGGCTTGCAGAGGTTGATGCACTTGCACTATTTGAAGCACTTGCGCTCTGGCTTGCGCTTGCGGAAGTTGACGCACTTGCACTATTCGATGCACTTGCGCTCTGGCTTGCGGAGGTTGATGCGCTTGCACTATTCGATGCAGATGCACTCTGGCTTGCAGAGGTAGACGCGCTTGCACTATTCGATGCACTTGCGCTCTGGCTTGCAGAGGTTGATGCGCTTGCACTATTCGATGCCGATGCGCTCTGGCTTGCAGAAGTTGATGCGCTTGCGCTATTCGATACCGACGCGCTCTGGCTCGCAGAGGTTGATGCACTTGTACTATTTGAAGCACTTGCGCTCTGGCTTGCGCTTGCGTAAGTTGACGCACTTGCACTATTCGATGCACTTGCGCTCTGGCTTGCGGAAGTAGAGGCACTTGCACTATTCGATGCAGATGCACTCTGGCTTGCAGAAGTAGACGCACTTGCACTATTCGATGCAGATGCGCTCTGGCTTGCAGAAGTAGACGCACTTGCACTGTTAGAGGCGGATGCACTCTGGCTTGCGGAAGTAGAGGCACTTGCACTGTTAGAGGCGGATGCACTCTGGCTTGCGGAAGTAGAGGCACTTGCGCTATTCGATGCAGATGCGCTCTGGCTTGCAGAAGTAGAGGCACTTGCACTATTCGATGCCGATGCGCTCTGGCTTGCGGATGTCGACGCACTTGCGCTATTCGATGCGGATGCGCTCTGGCTTGCAGAAGTTGAGGCACTTGCACTATTCGATGCCGATGCGCTCTGGCTTGCAGAAGTAGAGGCACTTGCACTATTCGATGCCGATGCACTCCGGCTTGCACTTGTGGATGCAGATGCACTCTGGCTTGCAGAGGTAGACGCGCTTGCACTGTTCGATGCGGATGCGCTCTGGCTTGCAGAAGTCGATGCACTTGCACTATTCGATGCCGACGCACTCTGGCTTGCAGAAGTAGACGCACTTGCACTATTCGATGCAGACGCACTCTGACTTGCAGAAGTAGACGCACTTGCACTGTTCGATGCTGATTCGCTCTGGCTTGCGGAAGTAGAGGCACTTGCACTGTTAGAGGCGGATGCACTCTGGCTTGCAGAGGTCGATGCACTTGCACTATTCGATGCAGAAGCGCTCTGGCTTGCAGAAGTAGAAGCACTTGCACTATTCGATGCTGATTCGCTCTGGCTTGCAGAAGTCGAGGCACTTGCACTATTCGATGCCGACGCACTCTGGCTTGCGGAAGTCGAGGCACTTGCACTATTCGATGCAGACGCACTCTGGCTCGCTGAAGTCGACGCACTTGCACTATTCGATGCCGACGCACTCTGGCTCGCAGAAGTAGAAGCACTTGCACTATTCGATGCCGACGCACTCTGGCTTGCAGAGGTTGACGCACTTGCGCTATTAGATGCACTTGCGCTCTGGCTTGCAGAGGTAGACGCGCTTGCACTATTCGATGCCGACGCACTCTGGCTTGCAGAGGTTGACGCACTTGCGCTATTAGATGCACTTGCGCTCTGGCTTGCAGAGGTAGACGCGCTTGCACTATTCGATGCACTTGCGCTCTGGCTTGCAGAGGTTGATGCACTTGCACTATTCGATGCCGATGCGCTCTGGCTTGCAGAAGTAGAAGCACTTGCACTATTCGATGCTGATTCGCTCTGGCTTGCAGAAGTCGAGGCACTTGCACTATTCGATGCCGACGCACTCTGGCTTGCAGAAGTCGATGCACTTGCGCTATTCGATGCACTTACGCTCTGGCTTGCACTTGTCGATGCCGACGCACTCTGACTTGCAGAGGTTGACGCACTTGCGCTATTCGATGCACTTGCACTCTGGCTTGCACTTGTCGATGCCGACGCACTCTGGCTTGCGGATGTAGAAGCGCTTGCACTATTCGATGCCGATGTGCTCTGGCTTGCAGAAGTTGACGCACTTGCACTATTCGATGCAGATGCGCTCTGGCTTGCAGAAGTTGACGCACTTGCACTATTAGAAGCGGATGCACTCTGGCTTGCGGAGGTCGACGCACTTGCGCTATTCGACGCACTTGCACTCTGGCTTGCGGAGGTCGAGGCACTTGCACTATTCGATGCCGACGCACTCTGGCTTGCAGATGTAGACGCGCTTGCACTATTCGATGCCGATGCGCTCTGGCTTGCAGAAGTTGACGCACTGGCGCTATTCGATGCCGACGCACTCTGGCTTGCAGAGGTTGATGCGCTTGCACTATTCGATGCCGATGCGCTCTGGCTTGCAGAAGTTGACGCACTTGCACTATTCGATGCCGATGCGCTCTGGCTTGCGGAAGTAGATGCACTTGCACTATTCGATGCCGATGCGCTCTGGCTTGCGGAAGTAGATGCACTTGCACTATTAGAAGCGCTTGCACTCTGGCTTGCAGAAGTTGACGCACTTGCACTATTCGATGCCGATGCACTCTGGCTTGCAGAGGTTGATGCACTTGCGCTATTCGATGCGCTTGCACTCTGGCTTGCAGAAGTAGAGGCACTTGCGCTATTCGATACCGATGCGCTCTGGCTCGCGGAAGTAGACGCACTTGCACTATTAGAAGCACTTACACTCTGGCTTGCGGAAGTAGACGCACTTGCACTATTCGATGCGGATGCACTCTGGCTTGCAGAAGTAGACGCACTTGCACTATTAGAAGCACTTACACTCTGGCTTGCAGAAGTTGACGCACTTGCACTATTCGATGCACTTACACTCTGGCTCGCAGAAGTAGAAGCACTTGCACTATTCGATGCACTTGCGCTCTGGCTTGCAGATGTAGACGCGCTTGCACTATTCGATGCCGATGCGCTCTGGCTTACAGAGGTCGATGCACTTGCACTGTTCGATGCCGATGCGCTCTGGCTTGCAGAAGTTGACGCACTGGCGCTATTCGATGCCGACGCACTCTGGCTTGCAGAGGTTGATGCGCTTGCACTATTCGAAGCGGATGCGCTCTGGCTTGCGGAAGTAGATGCACTTGCACTATTCGAAGCGGATGCACTCTGGCTTGCAGAAGTTGACGCACTTGCACTATTCGATGCCGATGCGCTCTGGCTTGCGGAAGTAGATGCACTTGCGCTCTGGCTTGCGGAAGTAGATGCACTTGCGCTATTCGATACCGATGCGCTCTGGCTCGCGGAAGTTGACGCACTTGCACTATTAGAAGCACTTACACTCTGGCTTGCGGAAGTAGATGCACTTGCACTATTCGATACGGATGCACTCTGGCTTGCGGATGTAGACGCACTTGCGCTGTTCGAAGCGGATGCACTCTGGCTTGCAGAAGTAGAGGCACTGGCGCTATTCGATACCGATGCGCTCTGGCTCACGGAAGTAGACGCACTTGCACTATTAGAAGCACTTACACTCTGGCTTGCGGAAGTCGACGCACTTGCGCTATTCGATGCCGATGCACTCTGGCTTGCGGATGTAGACGCGCTTGCACTATTCGATGCCGATGCGCTCTGGCTTGCAGAAGTCGACGCACTTGCACTATTCGATGCAGACGCGCTCTGGCTTGCACTTGTGGATGCAGACGCACTCTGACTTGCAGAGGTTGATGCACTTGCGCTATTCGATGCCGATACACTCTGGCTTGCAGAAGTCGACGCACTTGCACTATTCGATGCCGATGCGCTCTGGCTTGCAGAAGTCGACGCACTTGCACTATTCGATGCGGATGCGCTCTGGCTTGCGGATGTCGACGCACTTGCGCTATTCGATGCGGATGCGCTCTGGCTTGCGGATGTCGACGCACTTGCGCTATTCGATGCCGACGCACTCTGGCTTGCGGATGTCGACGCACTTGCGCTATTCGATGCGGATGCGCTCTGGCTTGCGGATGTCGACGCACTTGCGCTATTCGATGCCGATGCACTCTGGCTTGCGGATGTCGACGCACTTGCACTATTCGATGCCGACGCACTCTGGCTTGCGGAGGTCGACGCACTTGCGCTGTTCGAAGCGGATGCACTCTGGCTTGCGGAAGTGGAGGCACTTGCGCTATTCGATACCGACGCGCTCTGGCTCGCAGAGGTTGATGCACTTGCACTATTTGAAGCACTTGCGCTCTGGCTTGCGCTTGCGGAAGTTGACGCACTTGCACTATTCGAAGCACTTGCGCTCTGGCTTGCAGAAGTAGAAGCGCTTGCACTATTCGAAGCGGATGCGCTCTGGCTTGCAGAGGTCGAAGCGCTTGCACTATTTGATGCCGATGCGCTCTGGCTCGCAGAAGTAGAAGCACTTGCACTATTCGAAGCACTTGCGCTCTGGCTTGCAGAAGTTGACGCACTTGCACTATTCGATGCCGATGCACTCTGGCTCGCAGAGGTTGATGCACTTGCACTATTCGATGCAGATGCGCTCTGGCTTGCGGAAGTTGACGCACTTGCACTATTCGACGCACTTGCGCTCTGGCTTGCAGAGGTAGACGCGCTTGCACTGTTCGATGCACTTGAGCTCTGGCTTGCGGAGGTCGAGGCACTTGCACTATTCGATGCCGATGCACTCTGGCTTGCGGATGTAGAAGCACTTGCGCTATTCGATGCACTTGAGCTCTGGCTTGCAGAAGTTGATGCACTTGCACTATTCGATGCAGATGTTGATGCACTTGCGCTATTCGATGCCGACGCACTCTGGCTCGCAGAAGTAGACGCACTTGCGCTGTTCGAAGCGGATGCACTCTGGCTTGCGGAAGTGGAGGCACTTGCGCTATTCGATACCGACGCGCTCTGGCTCGCAGAGGTTGATGCACTTGCACTATTTGAAGCACTTGCGCTCTGGCTTGCGCTTGCGGAAGTTGACGCACTTGCACTATTCGAAGCACTTGCGCTCTGGCTTGCAGAAGTAGAAGCGCTTGCACTATTCGAAGCGGATGCGCTCTGGCTTGCAGAGGTCGAAGCGCTTGCACTATTTGATGCCGATGCGCTCTGGCTCGCAGAAGTAGAAGCACTTGCACTATTCGAAGCACTTGCGCTCTGGCTTGCGGATGTAGATGCGCTTGCACTATTCGATGCCGATGCACTCTGGCTTGCACTGTTCGAAGCCGATGCACTCTGGCTTGCACTGTTCGAAGCCGATGCACTCTGGCTTGCGCTATTCGATGCGGATGCACTCTGGCTTACAGAGCGAGAATTGGACTCGCTGATGGAAGCGCTTCTGGACCTGGATTCCGACTCACTGACGGAATTGCTCCTGGAAATGGACTCCGACTCGCTGACGGAGTTGCTCCTGGACCTGGACTCAGACTCGCTGATGGAGTTGCTCCTGGACCTGGACTCAGACTCGCTGATGGAGTTGCTCCTCGACCTGGAATCTGACTCGCTAAGCGATTCACTTCTGGAATTGGAAATGCTCTGGCTGACCGAATCTCTCTTGCTGGTCGATGCACTGTCGGAGAGGCTCTGTGAACGGGAGTGGCTTTCGCTGCCCGAAATAGAGGTGGAATTCGATCTGCTTTCCTCATTGGATTCAAAGCCGGGACAATAGCCTTCTCCGTTCTTGATGCTATAACCACCGAGGTTGGCACCGCGCCCACTTGCCCAAGTGGTCAGTAAGGGCTTGCCGTCCGCATAGGTGATCTGGCCCATTTCGATGTTTCTCTTATAGGTTTCGCAGGGCGCTGTATGCGCAACAAAGAAAAGCTCAATATCCTTCAAGTCTTTGGCGGACTGTCCGGTGAACTGTGTCTTAAAGGTAATTTCGTGATGGCTGCCCTGGTCGCCGCGAGGACGATGGGTAGAATTTTTTACATAATTGGGCATCTGGTCTTTGCTGACATAGGCAGTACCGTCCAGCTGACCATTCCCTGAGAAGACCGGATTCTGAGGCCTGACCGGATTGTATTGGTCCGAATTCTCCATTGCCACGCCGTCCAGCTGGACATCACTGACCTGACCCAGATTCTTTCCGGCGTCAATGTAAAGACCGACATAAACCGACTTATAATCATGCTGTATGTTGGAAGCGTACTTAATCTTCCAGGTAATCTGCTTTGTGACCTTGTTATATGTTCCCGTCACATCCGTGATGAGGGCCGTGTCGGTTCCTCTTGCGCCCCATGTTTTCAGAGCAGCATCCGGACTGTAGACAAAGACGACCTCATCCGGAGAGCCACTGTAAAGCATTCTCATCCTTCTGGCGCCGAGTACCTGAGGACGATTCGCATCGACAAGGGATTCGCTCTCCATAATAGAGGTCATGATCGAATCCAGGAAGGAAACATCCGACTCGCTCTCGGATAAAGAAAGTGACTCCTGAGCGCTCAAAGAAGAAGACGCCGAATCGGATCCAAAGGAGCTGCCGGACTCCAGTACAGACTGCGAAGCAGACATGCTCTCAGAGCCGGAAAGGCTGGCCGATTCCGACTGTACGCTAGAGAGACTGATTGATTCAGAGCCAGTCAGAGAAAGACTTGCCGAATCCGTGCCGGATTCCGACGTGCTTAAAGAGTCCGTGCCGGAATTCGAAAGGCTGGATGAATCTGTACCGGATTCCGAAAGGCTGGACGACTCGGTTTCGGAATTCGAAAGACTTGTGGAATTCGATTCCGTTGTAGAAGCACTGTCCGATGCGGAACGGGAAGCATTTTCAGACAGACGAATCGAATCGGATTCTTTTTCGGACAAACGAACCGATTCCGAATCCGAAGCGGATACACTGTCAGATTCCGATTTTGAAGCGGATACGCTGTTAGACTCCGATTCTTTTGCAGAATCCGAATCGGTGCCCGACAGGCTCTCGGAAATGGAATTGCTATCCGCAGCGCTCTGTGATCCGCTATCAGAAGACGAAACGCTGCTACTCTCTGAGCCACCACTGTCCGATTGGGAAGTAGAACCTTCCGACTGCCCCACTTCCTCAGAAGAAGTTGCGGAAGCAGAAGCGGTTGTCTCTGTTCCGGACCCGATTTCCTGCTCAACTACCGTCTCCACGACTTCCTGTCCGGAACTCTGTTCCGCAGGAGCCTCTTCAATGGTTACTTCATGTTCACCCGCAACGGTGGTTCCCTGATGAACCTCAGCCACCATTTCGCCATCGCTTGCGAACGCCGTCATTTGGGTAGCAGTGACACCTCCGGTAATCACACCGATGGCCACCGCGCCCTTTGCGATTTGGGTAACGCTGCTTCCCTTCACCCTCTTTTTAGCGGCTTCTTCACCCTCTTCCTCATCCTTTACCATCATCGAACGAATGGTGGTCTGGAGAATGTTCTTCCATTTGCCATTCGACTTTTTCTGGTTTACGCGAGAACTGCGATCAAATTCAACTCTCTTGATATTGATCTGGCTGTCATCCTTGTTACTGCCGTTCTTGTTGTGATTCGTATTTTGATTGTCCACCCTTCGCCCTCCCGGTTGTCGCAGTACCTGCAGCATACGAATTTGGTTACTAACATGATTATAGCAGAAAAAAATAATCATAATTACTATCATAATTTCAGTAATTTATGTTATTTCTCTTCTTTTTGTTATTTCGACCGAATTTCAAAGAGATTTAGATTGTAAGAAAAATTTTATCAATCTCATCTTTTCTGTGAAAATCAGTCTCTGTCAAAGTCTGTATTATAGCGTAAGACTATCATATTGCAAATGTTTTTTTTATTATGTTTATGATTTGAAATATAATCTAATTCTTACCGAACCATAACCATCACAATGCTTTCGTTTCCACCTCCTTCCATGATAAGATGGGCTTGTCTCCCATTGTGATTGGATGTGTTCATTCCCACGCAACATCCATCTTACCGTTCAAAGAGGTTTTGTCCGTGTCACTCACCAACTCTAAATTTCGTCGCCTTCACCACTTTGTCGCCTTTTGTTTCTGGGTATCTCTGCAGCCTCTCCTGCTGACCGCCTTCTATGCCTACCCGGCTGTAGATGACTATGCCATGGGAAGAGCGACCCATCTGGCATATCAATCCTCCGGAAGTCTTTTGACCGCTCTCCTTGCTGCACTTACGAGGACGGTCTGGTATTACAACAACTGGATCGGCTACTATTTTTCCTCCTTCCTGTCCGGAATTCAGCCCGGATTGTTTTCTGAGAAGCTCTATCCGATCGGTATTTTTTTAATTTTTTTCTTCTGATTTTTTTGGAACCCTTTTTTTAATCAAAAAAATATTCTCTGACCTTCTAGGGGTAGATATCCATCTTGCCGCATCCATTGCTTACGGCTTATTGTTTATCTGTTTGCAGGGCATGGAACCCGGTTCTGCGCGAGTCGAGGGATTCTACTGGTTTGCCGGCGCCATTTATACCGGTGAGTACGGACTCATGCTTTTCTTCTTCGGTTTCCTCTGCAAGTTCTTTTTATTAAAGGAAAAAAAGAACATCCTCCGGTCCGGCGTCCTTCTCTGTTTCTTCGGCTTTCTTCTCGGGGGTGCGAATTTCATGACCTCCCTCACCTGCGTTCTGGTTTCTTCCCTTCTTTCCTTATTTTTGCTCTTACAAAAAAAAGGAAGAAGGCTGCTGCGCCTTCTTGCTCCTGTTTTGTGTTTATATTCCGGCTTTCTCCTCGCCTGCCTTGCCCCCGGGAACCGTCTCAGGCAAACCGGGACGAAGGGCCTTTCCCCTTTGCAGGCGGTTCTATCCTCCTTCCGCCACATCTTCACCGATGTGGGAGGCGACTTTCTCTCCCTTCCGGTGATCCTGCTGTTTCTTTTGCTCCTACCGCTTCTACTGATTGCCGGAAGGCAGGCGGCGAATGCTTGCGCACAAAATCACCCCGCCTTCTTTCGTCATCCGCTCCTGGCCATTAGCCTCTGCCTCTGCCTGTCTGCGTCCAACATCACTCCCCCCCTCTATGCAACTGCCAATATTGATGCAGGACGCATCCGAGCTCTGATGTGGGAACAGTTTGTCCTGCTGCTTGTTCTTTGTCTTTTTTATCTGGCAGGATGGATCACTTCCATCCGTCACCTCTTTGGTGTCACTTCGGATGCCCATCCGGACAGTTTCTCTTCCCCCGAAGATGACCGCACGCCGGTTTTACGGAGGGCAGAACAAAAAAAGTCGTCCTGTACCCGAACCGCCTTTTTTTGTCAATTATTCTATGGAATCGTTCTGCTCCTCTTTCTGCTTCGATCCGCCTATCTGCTTCAGGTCAATCCGCGTTATTATATGAGCACCTCTGCCATCACGGATCTGGCAAACGGCAATATGCGGCATTACCGTGCGGAATGCGGCGAAAGAGAACGGGTTTTTCATGATGCTTCCGTAAAAAAAGTCTCTCTTTCTCCCCTGCACACCAAACCGGAACTCCTGTTTTTTCAGGATTTTTCCACCGATCCACAGGACTGGTTGAACCAGGCTGTTGCAGAATATTACCAAAAAGAAAGTGTAGAAATTGCTCCGGAAACCAGGAGATCTTGACACGCCCTGTCTTTAAAAGAGAGACAAGAAAGTTTGACATGCCCTATCTTGAAAAGAGAAAACCAAGCGATTTTGATATGCCCTATCTTTAAAGGAGAGACCAATGAAATGGAATAGAAAATCCCCGCAATCGAAAAAGAATCTCTGTGTACTGCTGCTTAGTGCCATTCTCCTGGCTTCTTGCTTTTTTCCGCTCCATGCCGGTGCTGCCGGAAAGTCATCCGGTCCCGCACGAAATCAGGCGCAGGCGGAGATGAAGGGAGTGTGGTTTTCCTTTTTAAATTGGCAGCAATTTTTAAAAGGAAAAACCGAGCCGGAAATGAAGGCAGCCTTTTCGCAAATTTGTGATGTTGCACTGGCACAAGGGTGCAATGCCATTTTCATGCATGTGCGCTCCCACAACGACGCCGTTTACCCGTCCAGCATCTACCCCTGGAGCACACAAATGTTAGGAGGAAATCCGGGTTTCGATCCCCTTGCAGATTTTGTTTCGATTGCGCATGCCAAGGGGCTGGCGTTCCACGCATGGATCAATCCCTACGGCTACCGCAAAGGCAGTTACAGCGGCGATCCTTCCCTCGTATCCGTCGCAAATATCGTTGCGGGCATTCAGGAGATTCTTATCAAATATCCGGTTGACGGCATTCATTTTGACGACTATTTCCCGCCTCTGGGCACTTCTGTGCACAATGAAATGATCCGGCAGGTTTATGCACTCACCCACCGGTATGGCAAAATCTTCGGCATCTCCCCCACCGGCAATGTGGAGAACAACATCAAGATGGGCGCGGATGTCGCCACCTGGCTCTCTACTCCCGGGTATCTGGATTATATCTGCCCCCAGCTGTATTGGACCAATCAACATGGCAAACAGGGCAACGATCCGCTTTATACCAAGCGCTTGCAGCAGTGGATTTTTCTCAACAAACTGGGGCTCCCCATGTTCGTTGGCTTAGCCTCTTACCGCTGCGGGGAAAAGATTCCGGGAGATCCCGGATGGCAGCTTCGCAATACCAACCTATATGAACAAGCTCTTTCTGCAAAAAAAGCGGGACTCTCCGGCTACCTCCTCTTCGACTACGCTTCTCTGTTAAAACCGGCTGCACAGAACGAACTTGCAAATTTGCGCCTCGTAAAATAACCGCATTCTCGACGAAACCTTGCATCCCTGGGAAGGCGATGAACGACACCAAACATCCGATCTAAATCCAATCATCGTTTGCTGAACACCCTCCTTTTGCCTCTTCTTTCTCTGGCGAATCGAGGGTGTTTGCTTGAGACGCCATCCTCCCTGTGCTAAAATGAACTTTATCTGTGAATTTTTTTCAAAGAGGGGTTCTCCATGCAAAATCTCGGTTTTGATAATGACAAATATCTAAAAATACAGTCTGCACACATCCGTGAACGTGTGTCCCAGTTCGGTGGAAAATTATATCTGGAATTTGGCGGAAAGCTCTTCGATGATTTTCATGCTTCCAGGGTCCTGCCCGGTTTTCAGCCGGATTCCAAAATCCGCATGCTCACCCAGCTGAAAGAAGAAGTCGAAGTGATCGTCGTGATCAATTCCTCCGACGTCGAAATGACAAGCGCAGGGGCGATCTGGACCTTCCCTATGCGATGGACGTCCTACGGCTGATTGATGCCTTCCGCTCCTACGGTCTCTTCGTCGGAAGCGTCGTGCTCACCCGCTTCGATGGAAGTCCGCAGGTGATGGCCTACCAGAAGAAACTGGAAGCACTTGGCATTCGTGTTTACCGCCACTACACCATTCCGGGCTATCCGTCCAATATTCCTTTTATCACCAGCGACGAAGGATATGGCAAAAATGATTATATTGAAACGACGCATTCTCTCGTCGTCGTTACTGCGCCGGGTCCCGGCAGCGGCAAAATGGCGGTCTGTTTATCCCAGCTCTACCAAGAGAACAAAAGGGGGGTCAAAGCCGGTTATGCTAAATTTGAAACCTTCCCGGTCTGGAATCTTCCGCTAAGGCATCCGGTGAATCTGGCTTACGAAGCTGCCACCATTGATCTGGGCGATGTGAATATGATTGATCCCTATCACCTAGAAGCCTATGGCAAAACCACCGTCAATTACAACCGTGATGTGGCTGTTTTCCCGATTTTGAATGAGATTTTTGAAAAAATCTATGGAAGCTCCCCCTACCAGTCCCCCACCGATATGGGGGTCAACATGATCGGAAGCTGCATTGTGGATGATGCCGTGGTACAAAGGCTGCCAGGCAGGAAATCATCCGCCGCTATTATAAAGAACTGGAAGAAGTCTGTAAGGGAAACCACACGAGGAAGACCACGGAACAGCTGGAGATCTTGATGACAAAGGCGGAAACCGGCATCATTGAAAGACCGGCGGTAGCAGCTGCCAATCTGAAGGCAGAGGTGACCGGCGCTCCTGCTGCCGCCATCTTGCTTCCGGACGGAAGAGTGATCACGGGCAAGACTTCTCCCCTGATGGGCGCTTCCTCCGCCATGGTATTAAACGCACTCAAGGCTCTGGCAGGGGTTGATGAGAACATCGAACTCATCTCTCCTGAAATCATCGAGCCGATCCAGCAGCTGAAGGTGCAGTGTCTGGGAGGACATAACCCGCACCTGCATGTGGAGGAGGTCCTCATCGCACTCACAATCTGCGCCAAGGACAATGCGGATGCAGCAAAGTCCCTCGCTCAGATCCCGGGGCTGGCCGGCTGTGAAATGCACTCTTCCGTCATCTTATCCAGTGTAGACGAGCGCACCTTCCAGAAGCTGCATGTCAATCTCACCTGCGAGCCTTTTTACCAGACCAAAAAGCTTTTCCACCCATGAACGCTTACATTTATGCCCGGGAGGGTGGTGATCAGCGCATCACACTCTCCTTCGATCGCAAAGGAACCGCTTCCTGCCGGCAGGAAATAGCTCTCTCCCTTCCGGTAGGAGAAGCTCGCCTGTGCGCAGGAAATCTCACCTTCGCCGCTTAAGAACAGGATGCTGAGAAAAGAATCCTCCCCGACCTCTCCGCAGATCTTCTTCATTGTCTTTCCGTCCAGCACCAGATGATCCACCGTGAAATAAGGGCAGGAAGCCACATGTGGATAACAGTGCGTATCTTCCGCCCTGCGGCAGTTGGTGACATCCAGCGCTTTTTCGATGTGCAATTCTCGTTTCTTTCCGTCTTTTCCCACTCTTCCATAGTCGTAAACACGATAAGTGACGTTGGAATTCTGCTGAATCTCCGCAAGGAGAATATTTTTTCCTATGGCATGGAGGGTGCCTGCTTCAATGAAGAACACGTCACCTTTGTGAACCGGTGCCTGATGCAACACAGGCAGCAAGTCGTCCTCCCTGATCCGTCTCTCAAACTCCTCTCTGCCAATTTCGTGTTCAAAGCCAAATACAGAAAGGCGTCCGGCGCGGCGTCCATGATATACCACATCTCCGTCTTCCCGTACTGATTCTCATATTTCTGCGCATAGGCGTTATCCGGATGTACCTGAATCGACAGGTTGTCCCTTGCATCGATCAGTTTGGTCAAGATCGGAAAATCGGTGAATTTGGCGCCATTTTTTCCCAAAACGGCCTTCCCCTCCGCTTCCAGATATTCCCGCAGGGTTTTCCCCGCATAAGCGCCGTTCTCAATGACGCTGGGGCCGTCCGGATGGCAGGACAGTACCCACGCCTCCGAAAGAATCTCTCCCTCACAGGCAATTCCATATTCCGTCTTCAATCTGTTCCCGCCCCAGAGGTAGTCCTTGCAGGCAGGTTTCAGCTTCATCAGCCCCATTTTTCTCTCCTTCTCTCATTGATCTCTTGCGATCCCGAATGATTTCTCGCGATTCCAAATGATCTCCTGGAATCCCGAATGATCTCTTACGATTCCAAATGATCTCTTGTGATTCCGAATAAGCCTCTCCCAGTTTACCACCTAACGTTGGGAACGAAAACAGGAGACTCCCAGGATTCCTATGAAAAACACACTCTGCATAACCAGTACCAGAAGGGCTGGTCCCCCTCCTGCCTGCTGCCCGGATACCGCGCCGAATAAGGCTCCTGACGGCAGAAACGGGTAGACTTTTCCGAGAAGGCCGCTAAAAGCGCTTACATCGGTAAAGCACCCGCCGCCAAGACCCAGAAGGAGTGCCAGATACGGGGCAATCGCTCCGCTTCTCCCTGCATTTTTGCTTCGGTAAGCAAGGAGCAGAGCCAAAGATGCCAGAATGATCAAAAAGAGCAGGACAGGAACAAACCGCTGAAAGACCGCCCGCCCCGGCAGCAGGAAGCAGAGAAGCACCCCTCCCCCGTCAGGACCGGGGCTGCCAAATCACTGAAACGCATCATTAACAAGCCCTGCGGGTAGGCGCGCATGCGTCTTTCTACCCTGCGATGGTCCACGGAAGCAAAAACCTCCGCCTCCGCAAAGAGCAGGATCATCACGCCAAAGATGGCAAAGTGAAAGGAATCCGGCGCAAAAGGGTCCTTTAAACTTCCTTCCGGTTCGGTTTCTTTCTCCGTTTCGATTTTATATAGAGGCGGAAACGTGCTTTCCTCTCGTTTCATCCACTGACTCAGGTCATGGTTCTCTTGTTCAGAAAGAGGATGCGACAGCCGTTTTTGTGCTTCCAGTCTGGCGCGTGCCTCCGCTTTCAGAATATTATTTTGCCCTGCGATAATCTCCCGAAGCCCCTGATTGGAAAAGGCAGAGGCCTTGCTCTCAAAATGAAGTCTGGCATCCTTCCCCGTCACAATCGCTCTTCCGTAACCGCTTGGAATGACCAGCATCCCTTCCGCATCGCCCGTGATCAGATCCCTTTTCCTCTCTCCCTCTGCTTCCTTCCGATCCTTGAGGCTGACACGGAGTCCGTCCACCTTTGTCATCCGCTCCACCAGTTCCGCCGATCTTTGCGTCTGATCCTCATCCCAAATCAGGAGGTGGATTTCTCTGCCCTCCCCCTTTTGTAAAAAAGCGGTGAGAGCGCCGCAAAGAAGCAGAACCAAAATCATCCCCCCTGCCTCCCTCCTTCTTCCGGCAATCAAACGAAGCTTTGACAAGGTCAGCAGGCAACATCTAAAGAGCGTTTTCGTCCGTCCCTTTGGACGATTCTCCTCCACTACCATCTGCAGGTTTTCCGCCACTTCCGCACGGTTCACTCCCCTCTCCGTCTGCGCATTTTCCGCCACTTCCGCGCAGTTCAACCCCCTCTCCGTCTGCAGGTTTTCCGCCACTTCCGCACGGTTCACTCCCCTCTCCGTCTGCGCATTTTCCGCCACTTCCGCGCAGTTCAACCTCCTCTCCTTCTGCAGGTTTTCCGCCACTTCCGTACGGTTTTGGAAAGTGCTTCTTCCTTTCTTCCTCTGTTCTTCTTCCCTTTTAGGTCTGTAGAAGCGTGGAAGCATCCATCCGAACAGAAAGAGGAAGAGGTGAACCAAAAGGAAGGGGATCATCTCTCTGCCACTTTCCGTGAGCGTGGGCATTTCCAGGATCATTCTGAACTGGTCGGGAAGCGTCAGCCTCTGCAGGTAGCTCATCCAAACGGGAAGCCCCCTGAGCGGCCAAATCGTTCCGGAAAGAATCAGCGAAAACAGCAGATAGACGCTTCCCACCCTGCGCATCATGCGGGCGCCGGAAACATACAACCCAAGAGCGGAAAAAGCAAGAAATACGGCGCTGGCGGGCACCAGGAGACAAAGAAAGAGAAAGAGCCTTCCCACTTGCACCGCTAACAGGCACACGGCGATCAGAATCGGCGTGAGAAAAAGAAGAAACAGTAGATACCTGGAGAAAGCGAAGTAGAAGGGGTTTCCTCCAAGAGCCACAAAACGCGGAAGAATGCGTTTTTTTCTCTCTTCCGGAACAGACGACAGAAAGCCCGTGAGGAACAGAACCGTAACGACCGACAGCAGGATCGACACGAGCCTTCTTAAATCGGAGGAAGGCGCATCCGAATGCAGGAGATCGGAATCAAAAACCTGCTGCCTGCCGAGGATATCCAGAAAAAGATTCTCACTGGTTTCATTGTAGGCATCGATTTTTTGCTGGCGGTTCAGTTTCCCGTAGACAAAGAAATACATGCCGTAATGTGCCGCCTCCTCCATCCGGATGACGTCCATCACGGAGGTGAAAACAGCCCGGTAGAGCGTTGCCTGCAGGGGCATCCCCTCATTCAGGGACAAAAGCGCCGGACGCTTATCCGACACATACATCTCATAAAAAAAAATCCTTAGGAATCGTCGTCACTGCCGCATAGCCCTTCGCAAACAGTTCTGCATCCGACTCCTCTTTTACCACATCCACTTTGGAAAAGAGTTCCACTTCCCCCACCATGTGAATTAACGTCCTGGACATATACGTCTCATCTTCGTCCCGGATCGCGATTGGAAACGGTTTCAGTGTCACATCTGAAAGAAGCGACTCTTTTTCTTTTGCAAAGAATAGGAGCAAAAGGAAGGGAAGCAGGAGAGCAACCATGCCTGCCCCACGAAGAAACAGCGTCAGGTCTTTCAGGAGGAGTGCTCTTAACCGATGCATGTTTCCTCCTTCCGTAGCGAAAGGATCCGGTCACAAAGCTTCTCTTCTTCCCCCTCCCTGTGACTGATAAAGACCACCCCGCAACCCTGTCTTGCCGTCTTTTGAATCAGGTCAAACATCCGGACGCAGGAAGTCTCGTCCACCCCCTCCGTCACTTCGTCCAAGAGGAGGAGCTTTGGTGTGAGCATCAGTGCACTTGCCAAATGCAGCTTTCTCTTCATTCCACCGGAAAAAGTGCCCGTCAAATCCCTTCTGCGCTCCAGAAGAGAGAGCTGCTCCAGAAGATAACGGCTGCGAATCCGGATGAACTTCTCCGGCAAGCCGCTTGCCCTGCCGAAAAACGCCAGATTCTCTTCCGCTTTTAAATCATCATACAGAGCAATTTCCTGCGGTACATAACCGATTCTTCCCTTTACGCCTTCTCCGTAAACAATCTTTCCTCCGTCCGGTTTCTGCACCCCTGCCAGAATTTCTACCAGAGTGGACTTGCCTGCCCCGTTTTCTCCGCTGATCCCCAGAATCTCGCCTGCATATAGCGAAAAGGAAACCGGCGCAAACACGGCCGGTCCCCCTTTCTGAAACGTTTTGTGATCGATCTCACTTCACAAACCATCTTGTCCATTTAGTAACTTCCACCGAGCATATTTCCCATCAAACCGAGTTCCTGCATCGTCTGCAAGGCAAGCTTCTGCGCACTGAGGCTGAGTTCGTTCGCAAGGTTCGTATACTGTGCGTCGTCCCAGTTCGTCATATCGACCTCTTCTCCTGTGGGTGCCTTGATATTCGTTCCCTTCGCACCGTTCAGTGTCACCGTAGCCGTCTCGCCTCCCGTCAGATCAAGGTCCTTGATCACAAGATTGGTATCCCCCTTCTCTCCCTTCGTCACCTCGATCGGCGTGGTCTTTCCTTCGTAAGTGATTTGATAGGTACCATAAGGAATCATAAGCGGATGCTTCGTATCCCCCTTCATTTCGTAAGAAAGGGTGAGCCGCTCTCCGCCGATCGTGTGGAATTCTCCCTTGGTCTGATCTCCGGAGGTGCTGTATTCGTTCACAAAACCGGAACCCTCTGCATCTGCGCTGTCCTTCATGGTGAGCGCCTCCTGCACCTGATCGCCTTCCTTCCAGTATTCATAACTGTACACACCGGGCGCATCCGTCGTTTTTCCATCCGCTTCTGTGGAAGAGGACTCCTGTGCAGCGGTATTCTGCGCCTGTTCTCTTCCCTTGATTTCGATCTTCAGTAATTGATCGCCCTTGGCATAGACATTCCACTCCAGTTTGGTGCCTGTCCGGTTCAAGTCTTCACAGAATTTCTGAAAGGATTCGTCCATCTCCTTCTTCGCCTCTTCTTTGGCGGAGGAGGAAACACTGCCTCCGGGCATACCCAGCTGCGACCCTGCCACATTTCCGAGCTGCACCTGTAAGAGATAATCGTATAAAGGATCGCCTTCTTTGAACTTGTCTTTTAACTTATTGGTGAACGCCTCCACATCTTCCTTGCTCGGGCGGAAAGAATAGATCGTCACCTCCTGCTCCTTCGCCTGAAAACCGGTGAAAGTAAGCTTTCCCTTGGAAGTCGTGAGATTGTCCTTCGTGGTCGTCGCCTTGACCAGACTGAAATAAGCGTCTAACGACTGCAACAGTTCCTTCCGGGTCAGATTCTCCAGTTCTTTTTTCTTCGCATTCCCGTCTTCCATGCCAAGCTTTTTAACAGGGCATCCGTCTTGATGGAATAGACCTTCTCGCTAAGTTCCGGGCTGGCAAGCTTCACCACGTCCTTATTCGCTTTGGTATAGAAATTGAGCACGTTGCTTCCCTTCAGGTTCAGAGCCAGATTGCTCTCCGACTCATTTTTCTTCTGGTCCGCCTTTAACTGGAACACCAGAGAGGAATCCTTCAGGTACTTGTTATACGCTTCGCTGTCCGTGTCCACCGACAACGTGTAAGTAGAGTCAATCTGATCCTCCGTCTCCACATCCTTCAGCGCCGCAAACCGCTGTCCGAAAAATTTGGCCTGAATCACCCAGAAATTCTTGGCTCGATTCAGCCTGCCGGCCACCATCGCAAAGGCGCCGATTCCGCAAGCGAGCACCGCTGCCAGAATGGCGAAAATCAAAATGTACTTTCCCTTCTTTTTCTTCGGAGGGGCTTCTACTTCCTGCTGTGAGGCAAAATCATACGGTGACGTCCGGTTGTTCTCCCCGTTACCGGAAGTTGTCGTCTCCGAAGCATCAGAAACCGGCTCTTCCGCGGAGCCCGGAGTCGACTCTTCCGCAGAGCCCGAAGTCGGCGCTTCCGCAGAACCACCTTCTGCGCTCACCGGATCTGTTTGCTCTTTGACAGTCGTATCCTCCGTGACAGGTGCCGCTCCCTCCATGGAATTCCCGCAGGTTGTGCAGAACTTGGCATCATCATTACAAGATGCGCCGCAATTAGGGCATTTTCATAGGTCTCTCCTCTTGTGTATTTATCATTTGTTTCCATCATGATTCCGTTTGGAATCGCCGTTATCATAACAAATTTTGAGTGAAAAAACAAATATCGAATTGACTTTGTCCAAAGCGATGCGGGAGGCGAACTCTGTATGGCGCTCCCTTGCGAAACCGGACGCAACGCCGGATCGACTCGGATATCAATCACTGTGTATCACGATTCCTTACGAAACCGGTCGCAATCCTTTCTCATCAAACAGAAACAGTCCTCTTGGCGTAATCCGCAGCGTCGGGATGACCGTGAGCGCCATGAACGAAAGGGTGATGAAGGGATCCAGTTCCCTAGAAACTCCCATTTCATAGGCCTTATTCTTCATCTTTTGCAAAAGATGATCGACCTTGTCAAATCCGGCGTCGCTCATCAGCCCCATAATCGGGAGGGGAAGGGTTTCAAAAACCTTCCCGTCTTCCACCACCGTATACCCGCCCTGGACACGGATGATCTCGTTCACAGCCCTTGCCATATCCGCATCGCTGTCTCCAATGACGATGATGTTATGAGAGTCATGGGAAACAGAAGAGGCAATGGCGCCGTTGCGAATGCCATAGCCTTTGGCGATGGCGACACCGATTTTTCCGGTATTCTTATGCCGCTCCACTGCGGCAATCTTTAAGAAACCGTCCTTCGGTTCGAAGTTTTCGGTTTTGGCAAAGGCCACCGGTAAATTGCTCGTCGTGATCTGATGCGCTTCCATGCCGATCACATGGGTGATGCGCTTCCTGATGGGAAGAAGGAAATCCTCCTTTTTCACCGGATCCAAGGTGGATCGTATGCCGCAGGTGCGAGGGGCATTTCGGCACGTGTACCTGCCCCTTTTCCTCTACCTTTTTTCCTTTAAAATAAACGGCGCGGATGTGGAAATCCTGTAAATCGTCCAGAATCACGAAATCCGCCTGGTAACCGGGAGAAATCGCACCGACCTGCTTGAGGCCGTAACATTTTGCCGTATTGATCGTCGCCATCTTGATGGCCTTCACGGGGGATAGTCCCAGCGAGACCGCCTTTTTCACATTGTAGCCGATGTGCCCCTCTCTGAGAATATCTTCGATGTGTTTGTCATCCGTGCAAAAAGAGAAGTGTTCGGTATCGATCTTTTCCGCCACAATGCCCCTTACGATGTCTTCCAGATTGCGGGCGGCGCTCCCCTCCCGGATATGCACGTGGATCCCCCTTCTCACCTCTTCCAGCGCATAGGCAAAGGTCGCCGCCTCGTGGTCGGTATCCACGCCCGCCATCTTATAGGCAGACAGCTGTTTGTTGGAAAGATAGGGGGCGTGTCCGTCAATGGTGCGGTTTTCAAAGAGAGCAAACTTGGCAAACATTCGGGGATCTCCCTCTAAAACCGCCGGAGCGTCCATCACTTCCCCAAGTCCCAGGACCCTTGGATTTCCCACAAAGGGATACATGTCATTGGCTGAAAAGAGACAGCCGTTATCGTCCAGATCGGTCGCCGGTACACAGGACGGCATCATGACGAAGACATTCGCCGGAGAATGCCCGGTCTGGTCCAAAATATAACGGATCCCGTCCGCACCGGATACATTTGCCGCCTCATGCGGGTCCACGATAAAGGTGGTCGTGCCCTTTTTCACCGCTTCTCCCACCAGCTCCGCCGGAGAAACCATCGTGGATTCCAGGTGCAAATGCGCATCGATGAAGCCGGGTGCGATGTAGGCTCCCTCCAGGTCCACTACCTTTTTGGCCTGGTAGGAACGAGAGACGCCGATAATCAGCCCGTCCTTCACCGCAATCGAAGATTCCACAATTTCGCCGGTAAATACGTCCACCAGTTTTCCGTTGGCAAGAAGCAGATCCGCCTCTGCCTGTCCCAGTGCCGCACGCCTCAGTTTCTGGTACTCCTCATATTTCATGACGCTCCTCCTCTACTATCTATTTCGGTTCCATCAAAGCATTGGTATCCGGATACAAATCAAGTGTCGTTTCTTCAAGAGAGTTTTCCCTGCTTTCATCTTACCATATTTCTCGCAATCCCCCCTTCCACCCTCCTGGAAATTGGTCTCTCCCCACTTGTTTTGATTGACGATTTCTCTATTTAAGTGGTACGCTAAAAGGCAGTTTGTATTGAAAAAGGAGGATCTAGTATGGAAAAGTTCTTTAAGTTGAAGGAGCACGGTACCGACGTCAAAACCGAACTGATCGCCGGCATCACCACCTTCATGACAATGGCCTATATTCTGGCGGTCAACCCGAATATTCTCGGGGCAGCCGGAATGGATGGCGGCTCTGTGTTTACCGCAACAGCTCTGGCTTCCGCCCTTGCCTCATTCTGTATGGCGCTGTTTGCAAATCTCCCCTTTGCTCTTTCCGCCGGCATGGGGCTCAACGCTTATTTTACCTATACGGTGGTTCAGACCTATCACTATCCCTGGCAGGTTGCTCTGGCTGCGGTATTTACCGAGGGCATCCTCTTCATCTTGCTTACCTTCCTGAATGTGCGTGAGGCCATCTTCAACGCCATCCCGAAGAATCTGAAACTCGCCGTCTCCGTCGGCATCGGGCTGTTTATCTGCTTTATCGGTCTGCAGAACTCGCATATCGTCACGGACTCCTCTACCCTGGTCACTCTATTTTCCTTTCACGGCTCGATTGTCAAAGGAACCTTCCATACGGAAGGCATCACCGTGCTTCTCGCTTTTATCGGCATTGTCATCACAGCCGTTCTGGTCATCAAGAACATCAAGGGAAATATCCTGATCGGCATTCTGGCTACATGGATTCTCGGCATTCTCTGCCAGGTCGCAGGCCTTTACGTACCGAATCCGGAGGCAGGATTCTATTCCGTGATTCCTTCCGGTTTCCTCTCTACACCGACCTCCATGGCCCCGACTTTCATGAAAATGGATTTTTCCCAGATCCGGAGCGAAGGAATTCTGAGCTTCATCGTCGTCGTCTTTGCCTTCCTCTTCGTTGATATCTTCGATACCATCGGCACCCTCGTCGGCTGTGCATCCAAAGCGGACATGCTGGATCAGGAAGGAAAACTTCCCGGAATCAAGGGGGCGCTTCTTGCAGACTCCGTCGGCACCACCATCGGCGCCATGTTTGGTACTTCCACCATCACCACCTTCGTGGAATCCTCCGCCGGCATTGCCGAAGGCGGCAGAACCGGTCTGACTGCCATCGTTACGGGGGCGCTGTTTTTACTGTCCCTCTTCTTCTCCCCTCTCTTTCTCACCATTCCTTCGTTTGCCACCGCTCCCGCCCTCATCGTGGTCGGTTTCTTCATGACGCAGCAGGTTGCCAAATCGAGTGGAACCAGTTAACGGAAGCCATCCCTTGCTTCATCTGCATCACCTCCATGGCTTTCATGTATTCCATCTCGGAAGGCATCTCCTTCGGTATTATCAGCTACACCCTGCTCAATTCCATCTGCGGGAAAAGAAAGAATGTCAGCATCCTCATGTGGATCCTGACCGTCATCTTTATTCTGAAATATCGGTTCATTTGAGTTAAAAAAAAGAAACTTCACCTTCAGTCCCGGGCTGTCTGATCAGGAAAATCTTTCCTCAGACAGCCTGTTTTTTATGGATTTTTCCTGGCATTTTACCGATAAATCTCATATCTCCATCATTTTACATGTAATGATGGAGATATGAGATTATATACGGACATACCCGGTAGATGGACCTGCACCAACTTTGGCGATATACCCACTCTTAACCAGATCCGTCAAAGTCCTTTCCACGGTAACTCTGCTTATATCAGGACAAAGCTCCATGATTTCTTTCTTTGTAATCTTTCCAACCTTGTGATCAATAACTGCTTTAATTCGATCAGGCTTAGAAAGACTGCGACGCTTCAAATGCTCTACACGACTTTCAAATTCATTATATGCTTTCTGCATGATACCCAGATAATACTTAACAAAGGCTCATAGCTGTTTTCACCCTCATGCCATCCAGCAGAACTTGCTTGAAGAGCTTCATAATATGTTTCTTTTGTCTTTTCAATCAGCATTTCCATACTGACATATTTCCCAACGATGTATCCCGCCTTATAGAAAAGCAGTAAAGTGAGCAACCGACTCATTCTACCATTGCCGTCATTGAAAGGATGGATACACAGAAAGTCCAGAATGAACATGGGAATCAGGACCAGTTTATCAATGCGGTCAGCTTCCCACGCTTCAAGGAAGCGAGTACAAAGTTCTTCCATCACTTCAGCAGTCTGAAATGCGGGAACCGGAATAAAACGTGCTTTCTGATGGCCCTCTGCATCTGTTTCTGCAATTACATTATCGGAGTTCTTATAACTGCCACCGGCAGCCCCCTGTGAATAGGAGTACAGATCCCGATGTAACTGCAAAACAATATTCGGTCTTGGATTGATATATTCATAGCCTTCGTGGATTGTGGAAAGTACCTCACGATAACCGGCAATTTCCTGCTCAGATCGGTTGCGGGGTTCTGCCTTTTGGCTTACCAATTCTTCCAAACGCTTATCGCTTGTAAAAATACCTTCGATTCGATTGGATGCTCCCGTACTCTGAATCAAAGCAACTTCTAAGAGTGTTTTCAGTTCATCTACGTTGGATTCGAGAAATAATTCCTGTTTCCCTTTATGTTCGTGGATGCTGCTAACCATCTGAACAATTTCAGGTGTCAGCAACTTCTCGGGACTTGCAATATAATCAAAATCTCTCATGGGAATCTCCTTCATTTCGGATTTATCTCCATCATTTTACCGTCAAATGATGGAGATTTCAATGTGTATGATGGAGGTAGACTCCCCTCATCCACAGGGAATATTCTCATTTTGGAGAAGGTTTTTGCAATCTTTAACTCTTTTCCTGGACTTTCTTGAAAAAAAGAAACATTGGGGTGAAAAGAGCCATCCGAATATACCACCACGCTTGAGCACTCTACGTCCCGTCTCATCCGGGAGTGCTGGAAAAACACTTTTGCCTTAGAAGAGCGCTATTCCCAAAAATCCCAATGAAAAAGTGCTAGAAACGTGCATCGTCAGGCGCACCCTGAAAAAGGGCTGTCGCTTTTGCGACAGCCCTTTTGATTAGCTGCTAACCGGATTCGGACCGGTGACCTTCGCACTACCAATGCGACGCACTACCGACTGTGCTATAGCAGCCTGTCCAATCTGCAACATATTAACCTCTTGCAAACCGACTTGAATAATATAGCAAAGGAAGGCTCCTTTGTCAATCCGGTTTCCCATTTTTTTTGAAAAGAGCGCCCTTCTTCTGCGCACTGTGATCGCCTTCTTAAACTTTTTCATCCGGAACCATCAACTTCCCAATCAGATAGGGGTAGATTTCTCCATTCCTTTCCCGGAAACGATCACAGAGAGCAATGGCATCCGCTTCCGTCTGCACTTCCATTAAGAGCCCAAACGTCTGCCTGCCATTTTCCAGGATCTTCATCTCTGCCAGATAGGAACCATCCGCCCTTCTGGTGTAATCCGTCCGCACGGCGGCCTCTGCGCGCAGTTTCATCCGGTTTTGAATTAAATAGGCATCTGCCTGCTCTCTGATCTCCGGGTTGAGCCTGTCCAGAAAAAGGTCAGGGACTCCTTTCCCTCCGGTGTTAAGAGCAGGAACGTGCGGTGGGTATCCTGCTCCCCCTTCACCAACCCCTGTTCGGTGAGCTGTGAAAGCGCATCCTGAAAGGTGACGAAAGTCGTATACTCTCTATCCAGCAAAAAACGCATGACCTGGGAGCTGGAGAGTGGAATCTCCGCGCGGTCTAAGAGGTAGAGGATGATGATTTTATAAAGGGTCAGATACGAGGAAGCCATCATGCCCCCACAAAGACAGCCCCGGTCTGTCTGATGTTCATGATGTGCAGGTTTTCTTTGCCAAAGTAAGGCGTCATAAAGTCCACATATTCTGCGGTATCCCTCTTCGGAATGACCGCCATGATGACACCGGCAAAACCGCCTCCATGAATACGGCAGACACCGGCTTCCTTTCTTTTACAGAAGATTTCTGTCAGCGCCAGTGCAAGCGGAATGGATTGTTCCTTCGTTTCTTTGCTGACGCTTCCGTTTTGCAACCATTTCCAGGAAGAATTCCCTCCCTCCGTAATGAGGGGCAGTAATTTCTCCGGTGTCCCCGCACGAAGGGCATCTCCCGCCTCTGTGACACGCCTTGTCTCTTCAAAAAAGTGCAGCGCACGAAGGATTGCACGGTCGTTTTGGATCTCCTGCCGGATTGTCGTAAGCCTCTGTAAAAAATCTTCTTCCGAAACTTCGCACAGGCGCTCCTTTCCGAACCGTTTGGCAAGGGCAAACATTTCCTTCGGAATCGAACTGTATTCTTCCGAGAGGTTCGCATGCCCCTTGCCGGTATTGACGATGATCAGGTCGCTGTCCAGATCGTCAAAAGAAAAATCGACTTTTTCTACCTGTACGCCCTCCCGGAAATCCAGAAGGATCGTACCGCCAAAGGCACAGGCCATCTGATCCATGAGGCCGGATGCCTTGTCCCAGAAGTGATTCTCCGCATATTGTCCGGCCCTTGCATAGTCCGCCGCCTGCATCTTCTCTCCATTGTAAAAATGGTTGAGCACCGTGCAGATCAGCATCTCAAAAGAGGCCGAGGAAGAAACTCCCGCCGAAGGAATGACATTGCTGGTCACATAGGCACGGAATCCGCCTGCCTGAAAGCCTGCCGCCTTGATGCCCTCTACAATCCCTGCCAGGAGAGAGAGGGTCCCTTTGCGATGCGGTGTCTCTCCTGCATTCTCCACCTGTATCTCCACTTCCGGAAATCCCTCGGAAACCACCGTGATTTTGCCGTCATCCGTTCTCTCCGCTGCACAGATGGTGTCCATGGTGATGCTGGCGCAGAGGATCTTTCCTCCGTTATGATCCACGTGATTTCCAATGATCTCGGTTCTGCCGGGTGCCGTAAAATAAGACAGTTCCGCTTCCCCGAATCGTTTCTCAAAGCCTTCCTTCAGGTGCAGATAGCGGGAAACAGCCGTTTGCACCTCCTCGCCGTAGATCTCTCTCAGTCGTCTCTCCTCCGGTATCCTGCTCATTGCTGATCCCCCTTCTTCATCCCCTGCGCCGCCATATTCACTTCGTCAATGAAACGGTCAAAGGCTTTTCTGCCCTCTTCATCCTCTTTAAAAACGCCACAGTGCTCCAGCACTCTGACAAAGACCTGACCAATCTCTTCCTTCAGAATCCGGTCGAATTGCGCTTCGGAAGCGGCGCTTCCCTGTAAGACTGCTTCTTTTTTGTATTCCGGATGCCTGTCCAGAATTTCCTTTAGCCACGGTCCATGCTTCTTAAGTTCCGGCACCTCTTCAATCTCTTTTCCCTGTAGCACAAAGTCTTCCATCTGATCGATCTCCTGACGTAACCTTGCCGGCAGAACCGCCAGTCCCATGACTTCGATCAGACCGATATTCTCCTTCTTGATGTGATGGAGTTCCTCGTGCGGGTGAAAGATGCCAAGCGGATGTTCCTCCGTCGTCCGGTTGTTCCGAAGCACCAGATCCAGTTCGAATCTCCCCTCCCGCATCCTTGCAATCGGCGTGATGGTATTGTGGGATCCCTGCTCACTCTCGCAGAGAATCTGCACGCTTTCATCGCTATAAAGTCTCCAGGCGGTCAAAATCTTAGTGGCAAGTTCGATCAGTGGATCCGGTGTATCTGCGCTTAGCCGAAGCACCGACATCGGCCAGTTCACGATGCCCGCTTCCACCTCCTCGTAGCCGGTGAAGGTGACCTGTTTCCGGATTGCCGCTCTCTCCATCGCAAAGGTATATCTGCCTCCCTGGGAAATGTTCATGCGTCAGAATGGAGCCCCCCACAATGGGGAGGTCGGCATTGGATCCGACGGTATAATGCGGGAACATCATGACAAATTCCAAAAGACGGACAAAAGTTCCGCGGTCAATCAGCATCGGTCTGTGCTCTCCAGAAAGCACGATGCAGTGCTCGTTATAATAGACATAAGGCGAATATTGCAAATACCATCTTTCCGCTCCCAAGGTCAGTGGAATCAGGCGAAGAGTCTGCCTGGCCGGATGATCCGCTCTCCCCGCATATCCCTCATTCTCCGGACAGAGCAGACACTTCGGGTAGGCTGCACAAGCACGGTTCTTAGCCGCCGCGATCGCCTTCGGATCTTTTTCCGGCTTGGACAAATTGATCGTCATATCCAGGTCCCCGTATTGGGTCGAAACGACCCACTTCTGGTCCTTTGCGACCCTCTCCGTCCGGATGTAATTCGTATCTCCTGCCAGCCGGTAAATAATCTGTGGCATCCTCCGGATCGTCTTCATACTTCTCCCAGAAGGTTTCTATCACCTCTGAAGGTCTGGGTGTGAGTACCTCCATGAGTCTGGTATCCAACAGATCCCGGTCGGTAATGCTCTCTTCGATGATGCCGCGGCAGATCGCATCGTCCAGCAGAATTCCTAAAATCTCATCCAGCGATTCCGCTTCCTCCTTTATCTGTTCCCCTTCTTTTTCTTCAAAATGGAAAGAAACAGACGGCTCCACTCTCAGAATATCAAAGAGCCTGTTTGCCGCATATCCTGCATCCTCCCTGCCGATCAGTTTCCGGCGGATTCCATACCGCACCAGTTTTCTGACCGCTTCCTCTCTCCTACTCTCCGTTTGTTCGCTCATCTTCCCCCTGCCTTCTCTAAAAGTACTTTCGCTGCATCAAACGCTCCAAAATCCCCCTGCAAACAAGTTCGCATCGAATCCGGATCCTTTGACACTCGTATCATTTTATCACAAATATCCAAACGATATGACGCTCTCTTCTAGGATGTCTTCCCTCCCAGTCTCTCTCTTACTTTTTTACTGACAAAAAGCCAGGCGATCACCGAATAAATTCCGGTTGTCAGCCAGGCAAAGGGATCGCAGAAACAGGCGGCGGAGTAGCTGTTCATGTGCATTGAGAGAACGGCCATAAACAGTCTCGAGACCAGCTCCATTCCCCCTCCCAGCATGGGCAACAGTCCGAATCCGCAGCCCTGCATGGCATTGCGATACACAAAGATCAGACTGAGGGGGATGTAGAACATGACGCAGTGTCTGGCGTAGGTACGCGCATAGGGCAGCATGGCGGACAGATTCGTCCCCCTGGGTAAAGAAAAATCCCATCAGGGTTTCCACTCCGATCAGCATGAGGGTTCCGGCCACGAAGGAATACACAACCAGCGCAAGGACTGCCTGTCTGGTTCCCTTCCGGATCCTCTCATCGTCTCCTTTTCCATAATTCTGCCCGCAGAAGGTTGCCATTGCCTGTCCCATGGAAATCATCCCCTGCATCACCAGATTCTGCAGCTTTGAGGCAGCCGTAAATGCCGCCACCGCAACGGAACCGAAGAGATTGATGGCGCTTTGCATAATCATGGTGCCCGATGCCGTGATGGCAAATTGCAGTGCCATCGGAAGTCCCACAATCAACTGATGCCTCGTGTCCTGCGCGCTCAAATACCAGTCTTTTCTCTTCGGGCGAAGCATCGGTATTTTTACAAAGATATAAAGGGCGCAAAGGACGGCGGATACACCCTGTGAGATCACGGTTGCAACCGCAGCTCCTGCCACTCCCATGTGCGCATTGATAATCAAAACCAGATCCAGCACCACATTCAGACAGGCGGAGAAAACCAGAAAAAGCAGAGGAACCTCACTGTTGCCGACTGCCCGCAAATAGGAAGAGAGCAGGTTGTAATAAATGCTGACCGCGCTGCCGGCACAGATGATTGTGATATAGGTCCAGGCATCCTGATAAATATCCGCCGGCGTGTTCATAACATGCAGAAGGCTGCGCATCGACCAGGTAGAGAGCAGCGTGACTACAAGCGAAACAAAGGCGGACAACAGAATTCCGTTTGCCACGCTGTGCTTAAGACGGTCCATATCCCTGGCTCCGTAACACTGGCTGGTCAGTACCGTAAACCGGTTGTGAGCCCCTGTGAGAAGCCCAGGACCAGAAACATAATCGTTCCCGTCGATCCGACGGCAGCCAGCGCCTTTTCTCCTACGAAACGGCCGACGATGATGGTGTCCGCCATGTTATAGATCTGCTGAAACACATTCCCGATGAAAAGAGGAATCATAAACTTAAGGATGAGCGGAAGAGGCCTTCCTACCGTCATATCGGTTTCTGAATTTCCTTTGCGTTTTTTCATGACTGCTCCTTTCTGCGCAGGAACGCGGTTTCTGTCAGAACCGCATCCATCCGGACATCGTGCTCCTCGCAAGGGAGATTTGCCGACAACAGGCTCTCCCTGCACAAAGCGACTTTATCAATCCATGGTGTACCGGCCAGGAACCGGTCATAATACCCCCCGCCCTGTCCGAGACGGATGCCGTCTCTCGTGCAGGAAAGGCAGGGAATCAGAGCCAGCTCCAGCCTTTCTTCCGCGATCTTGTCCGCGCCCTCCTCCGGTTCTAAAATTCCCAGCATCTGCGCCTTCAGCTGGTGAAAGTCCTTAAGACGGTAGACCTCCATCCTGCCTCCCGGCAGACACTTTGGCACCGCCACCGTCTTTCCACTGGAGAGTGCTTCCTTGATCAGCGCATGGGTATCAATCTCCCAGTCCAGGCTCACATAAACGAAAATAACCTTTGCTCTTTGATAAAGGGGAAGGCTAAGAACAGCACGGAAGATCCGTGCATCGGACCTTGCCTTCTCCTCCGGGGAGAAAGCACGAATCTGTGCACGGATCTTTTCTCTCAGTTTCTTTTTGATCTCAGTCTGATTCTGATGGAAAAGTTCTTCCATTCTTCTTTCTCATTTTCCTGCCCGCTTTTCAGACGGACAGACACGCTTATTCTACCTCTTTTGCCTTCACCGCCTCTGCCGTAAGCTCCCCGTCCTTCACCACAAAACGGATCGTATCATGGGGCTCTACCTTATCTTCCAGAATCAACTTCGCAGACAGCGTCTCTACATATTTCTGCAGATACCTTCGAAGCGGTCTGGCTCCGTAATTCGGATCAAAGGCATGATCCACGACATACTGCTTGGCTTCTTCTGTCATCTCGATGCGAATCTCCCGGTCTGCCAATCTGCGATTGATGCCTGCAATCAGCAGATTTACAATGCCTGAAATATTTTCCTTCGTCAAGGGCTTGAAGAGAATAATCTCATCCAGACGGTTTAGGAACTCCGGACGGAAGTGCGCACGCAACTCCTCCATGGTCTCCTTCTGTGCCTCATCTGCGATTGTTCCGTCTTCACGGATGCCGGACAGCAGCGCCTGTGCGCCGATGTTGCTCGTCATAATCAGAATCGTGTTCTTAAAATCAACCGTCCTGCCCTGGGAATCAGTCACCCTGCCGTCATCCAGCACCTGTAAAAGCACGTTGAATACGTCCGGATGCGCCTTTTCAATTTCATCAAATAACACCACAGAGTAAGGCTTTCTGCGCACCGCCTCGGTTAACTGCCCGCCTTCTTCATAGCCGACATATCCGGGTGCCGCACCGATGAGGCGGGATACGGAGTATTTCTCCATGTATTCGCTCATGTCAATCCGAACCATATTATTCTCGTTGTCAAAAAGCGCTGCAGCCAGCGACTTGGCAAGTTCCGTCTTACCAACGCCGGTCGGTCCGAGAAAGAGGAAGGAGCCGATCGGCTTGCCCGGATCTTTGATCCCCGCCTTGGAGCGCATGATGGCCTCCGCCACCTTGGATACCGCCTCTTCCTGACCGATTACCCTCTGATGCAGCAGTTCCTCCAAATGCAGGGTCTTACTGCGCTCGCTCTCGGTCAGCTTGGCGACCGGGATTCCGGTCCAGCGGGAGACGATTTTGGCAATTTCCTCCTCCGTCACACGGTCATGTGCTAACGTCAGATCTCTATCCTTCGCCTTCTCAATCTCCTCTTCCAGTTCCTTTTGCAGTTCCGGCAGCTTGCTGTAGGTTAACTCGCCGGCCCTGTTATAATCCCCCTTCTGCTCCGCCGCCTCGGCATCGCGTCTGGTCTGTTCAATTTCCTCCCGCAACCTGGACTGTCTGCCCAGCAGCTCTTTCTCATTTTGCAGCTGCGCCTGAAGCGTGCTGTATTCTTCCTTGGCTTCCGCCAGTTCCTTTTGCAGACTCTTCAATCTTTCTGCAGAGAGCGAATCGTCCTCTTTTTTTGAGCGCTGCCTCCTCGATTTCCAACTGGCGAATCCGGTGATCCAGTTCATCCATTTCCGCCGGCTGGGAATTCAACTCCGTCTTAATCAGGGCACAAGCCTCATCCATCAGGTCGATGGCTTTATCCGGCAAAAAACGATCGGTGATATACCGGTTGGAAAGCGTCGCTGCCGCTACCAATGCATTGTCCTGAATGGCAACATGATGGTAGTTCTCATACCGTTCCTTCAGACCGCGCAGAATGGAAATGGTATCTTCCACCGTCGGCTCATCCACCATCACCGGCTGAAATCTTCTTTCCAGAGCGGCGTCCTTCTCAATATACTGCCGGTATTCATTCAGGGTCGTTGCGCCGATGCAGTGCAACTCTCCCCTCGCCAACATCGGCTTCAGGAGATTCCCCGCATCCATGCTGCCCTCGGTCTTACCGGCGCCGACAATGGTATGCAACTCATCGATGAAGAGGATGATCTCCCCCTCCGACTGCCTCACATCTTCGAGTACCGCTTTCAATCTCTCTTCAAATTCGCCCCTGTATTTGGCACCTGCGACCAGAGCTCCCATGTCCAGTGAAAAAATCTTCTTATTCTTCAGCTGTTCCGGCACGTCTCCCTTTGCAATTCTCTGGGCGAGCGCTTCTACTACCGCCGTCTTACCGACTCCCGGTTCCCCGATCAGAACAGGATTGTTCTTGGTCTTTCTGGAGAGAATCCGAATCACATTGCGAATCTCTTCATCTCTGCCGATCACAGGATCCATCTTCTGGCTTTTGGCCTTGGCGACCAGCTCTGTGCCGTATTTCCAAGGTGTCATAGGTGGCTTCCGGATTATCGCTGGTCACATTGCGGTTCCCTCTCACGCTCCGCAGCGCCTCTAAGAAGGAGGATCTGGTAATCCCGTATTCCTCAAAAATCTCCTTGACTTCCCGGTTCGGCTTCTTGAGCAGCATCAAAAAGAGATGCTCTACGGAAACATATTCGTCTCCCAGCGCCTTCGCCTCATCCTCTGCTCCGGTAAGCACCTGATTCAGATACTGCCCGACATAGGGTTTGGCACCCGTCACCTTGGTCCTCTTCTCTAACGCCTGCCGAACGCGATTCTCAAAGGCAGCCGTATCGACGCCCATCTTCTCCAAAAGCTTCCGAATCAGGGAATCCTCTACCTGCAATAAGCTGTAGAGCAAATGTTCCTGCTCGATTTCCTGGTTGCCGTACTCCATTGCGATCTTCTCACATCCGTTCACCGCCTCGATGGACTTCTGTGTAAATTTCTGTATATTCATAAGCTTCCTCCGATCCCAAACAAAAGCAAACTGTTATCTATGTTCTATTACTAGTATAACAGTTTGCTCTTCCAATACAAGCATTTTTTTGTAAAAAAAAGATAAATCTCAATGTCCCGTGTCTCTGGAAATCCTTGCACTGTTGTTCTGCACGGTCTGCGTCGGTGTATAATTCTGTTCCCCGAATAAAAAGGCATGTAGCTGCTGCACATTGGTCACCAGATTCACCGGTATCACGCATGAGCCGCTGCGCCCCACATGGCCGGTCGCCACCTTGTCCGGAAAAGGAAAGCCGGTTGTTTCTCCGATGTGATACCGCATGGCCTTCGTCATAAGCCCTAACATATCGCCGGTGTCCAGCGAAGTATAAGTCCATTCCCGAATATCATTGCCGACCTGCACCCAGCGCAGCGGTCCCGCCTTTTTTGATGGCCTGTGCCGTCAGATTGATGACCGTCCGCTGTCTCTGCGTCCGCCTGAAATCATTCCCCGCCGTGTAGCGGATTCTGCAATAGGCGGTTGCCTGCAGTCCGTTGCAGAGCTGCTCTCCCGCCTGTGTAATCGGCGTATAGTCCTTTCCTTCCTGCGCCGTAAAGTGGATCCCGTCAGAAGAAGTGCCGACCATACTGATCTGGTAATCGTTGAGCGGCCTGATTTCCTCCGGCTGAATATCCAGCGTGATTCCGCCCACGTCATTGATGACCTGCGTCAAACCTCCGAAACCCACTGTCACAAAGTCGGTAATGTTCAGATCCAGATTGGAATTTAACATGGCAATCGCCTGCTCCGGACCGCCTTTGGCATAAGCCGCATTGCATTTGGTAAACACGCCGTTTCCCACGTCCAGATAGGTATCCCGGTAGACGGAGACCATTTTGACTTCGCCTGTTTGATTATTGATTGATGCAATAATCATGGTGTCCGAACGGGTGCTCTTTTCCAGCTCTTTTTCCCTGGAATCCACCCCGAAGAGTGCGATATTGGTATACCCGCCAATATCTCTTGCAATGGAGCGGCTGACCACGCCGGAGATGCCGATTTTTCCTGCAAAAGCAATTTTTAACAAAATCAGCCATCCGACCAGCATCAGGAGAAATCTCCGGATGTGCCTGCCGAGAAGGGATTTCTTTTTGTTTGGATTCTTCTTGCTCATAGTGCCTTTCTGCAAACGTGCAGCGCTTTTGCCCACTGCGCCTTTCTACAAATGCGTAGGGCTTATTCCCGATAGGTGGTGTCCACTGCGCCTTTCTACCAATGCGTAGGGCTTATTCCCGATAGGTGGTGTCCACTGCGTTTTTCTCCTGCATCTCCTCTTTCAGGTATTTGGAGACTCTCGTGATCGTCCAGAGGTCGGAAATTCCGTTATAAATCAGGCAGACTCCCATAATCCGGATAAAGGTTCTGGTCACGATTCCCGATCTGGTCAAAAAGACCACTCCAATCAGAACCGTAATCAGGGCAAAAATCAGAGGAACGTACCAATAACGATCCTTCCTGGTTCCCAGTGCGATGACCTGTGCCAGATTCATCACGCCGCTCACCAGAATCACGATACCGAAGATCTTCGGAATGAATAGAATGAAGCTGTTTACATGCGTTAAAAGAATGATGCCGAAAACCGTGATAATCCCGCCAATGCCCAGGATCATCCCGCTGTAAAAGCCTTCCTCTCTTTTGGCAAAAAAATCAATCACCATAAAGGCGCCGACCAGAATCACCATCCAGGCAATGACAGTGCACAGAAGCTCCGCCGAAAACCCCGGCCAAAAGAGCATGACCGCCCCGATCACCAGGCAGACGATCGCATCCGCCACAATATTTTGCTTCATCCTTCTGATAAAATCCATCATTTCCGTCTTCCTCCTCGCTGTCTTTGCTGATGCTGTTTCGCTGATGCTGTCATTTTCCTATATCTCATCGGATTCTGCAAGGCGCTCTTCCAAAAGTTCATAGATTTCTTCTCTCCCCGCCTTATTGAGTGCGGAAAACGGGATGAGCGCTTCATGGTCATACAGACCAAGTTCCTTCCTCAGTTCCACCGGCCTCTTCCTGCCTTCACTTTTGTTCAGCTTGTCCGCCTTGGTGGCAATGACGACAAGCGGCAGGTCTGCGCCCCTTGCCCAGTCACGCATCATCAAGTCGTGTTCTGTCGGCGCATGCCGGATATCCACAAGCAGAAAGAGAAGTTGCAACACCTGCGACGTATGCAGATAATTCTCAATCATCGGTCCCCACTTGGCCACCTCTTCCTTTGAATGCCTTGCATATCCATATCCGGGCAGATCTACGAAATAAAAGCGGTCGTTGACCTTATAATAATTGATCGTCTGCGTTTTTCCGGGGGTCTGAGAGGTTCTTGCAAGGCTTTTTCTCTGCATCAGTGCATTGATGAGCGAGCTCTTCCCCACATTGCTCCTGCCGGCAAAGGCAAATTCCACCTCCTCGTGGGATGGCAGCTGTGAGGTGATTCCACAAACGGTTTCCAATTCGGCACTTTTTATCACCATATCCTGTGTACTCCTTGTGTGGCGTCGAAGGCATTTAACCTCCACGATCGACCTACCCCTTTTTAAACTTACTCCGACATGAAAAGAACAGCCGGAGAACGTCCTGTTCCCCGGCCTATCCGTTCATCCTAAAGCTATCTTGCCCTTTTTTGTATACGCGGCGCTTCTCCCTTACGTACGAGAAGCGGCTTGGATTCCCCTTCTACCGCGCTTCTCGTGATGACGCATTCCGTCACATTTTCGTCCGACGGAATCTCATACATCACATCCATCATGGTCTTTTCCATAATGGAGCGGAGACCCCTTGCCCCCGTTTTTCTCTCATAAGCTTCTTCGGCAATCAAATCAATGGCATCATCCTCAAAATGAAGGGAAACATGATCGAAATCGAAGAGCTTCCGATACTGCTTCACCAGCGCATTCTTCGGTTTCACCAGAATCTGCTTCAGCGCCTCCCTCGACAAGCCTTCCAGTGTTACCGTGATCGGCACACGTCCGACAAACTCCGGAATCAACCCGAACTTGACTAGATCCTGCGGTGAAACCTTCTTAATCACCTCGCCGATCTCCCGCTCCGTTTTATCTGCGATTTCCGCATTGAATCCGATTGCGGAACGATCCAATCTGGCTTCCACAATCTTCTCCAGTCCGTCAAAAGCTCCTCCGCAGATAAACAGAATATTGCTGGTGTCAATCTGGATCAGTTCCTGATGGGGATGCTTCCTGCCGCCTTGCGGAGGAACGGAAGCGACGGTCCCTTCTACGATCTTCAAAAGAGCCTGCTGTACCCCCCTCACCGGAGACATCGCGGGTAATGGAGACGTTCTCCCCCTTCTTGGTGATCTTGTCAATTTCGTCAATATAGATAATACCGTACTGCGCACGCTCCACATCGTAGTCCGCATCCTGTAGCAGCTTTAAGAGAATATTCTCTACATCTTCTCCGACATAGCCTGCTTCCGTCAAGGTGGTTGCGTCTGCAATGGCAAAGGGCACATTGATGATCTTCGCCAGCGTCTGCGCCAGGTAGGTCTTACCGGAGCCGGTAGGCCCGATCATGATGATATTGCTTTTCTGCAGTTCCACGTCATCCGGCGAATCTGTCTCCGGTGCCGTCACCCGTTTATAGTGATTATAGACAGCCACAGAAAGAACCTTTTTGGCTTCTTCCTGTCCAATGACATATTCGTCCAGAAATTCCTTGATCTCCTGCGGTTTCAGCAGGTGGATTTCCTGTTCCTCCCGCTGCGGCTCATTCTCGTCCTCAAATTCTTCTTCGATGATGTCAGCACAAATGTCCACGCATTCATCACAGATATAGACACCACCCGGACCGGCAATCAATTTACGAACCTGATCCTGTGTCTTGTTGCAGAAAGAGCAACGAATCTCGCCTGTAATCTTATTCGTGATCATTTACCTCCCTTGTTCAGATGGATAGGCAGGTTACTCCTTGCTTCCGCCGTCCTTTTGGTCCGCTTCCACACGAGCCGCCACCACGGAATCAATGAGACCGTACGCCTTGGCTTCCTCTGCGTCCATCCAGTTGTCACGCTCGGTATCAGCCGCCACGGTTTCGTAGGGCTTACCTGTATTATCGGACAAAATGCGGTTTAACTTTTCTTTGGTTCTTAAAATATGTTTGGCGGCAATTTCGATTTCCGTCGCCTGTCCCTGCGAGCCCCCACTGGGCTGATGAATCATGATCTCGGCATTCGGCAGCGCCATCCGTTTGCCCTTGGTGCCCCCCGCCAAAAGGAAGGCGCCCATGCTTGCAGCCATCCCGATGCAAATGGTAGACACATCGCATTTAATATAGCGCATGGTGTCATAAATCGCCATTCCGGAGGTGATCTCTCCTCCGGGGCTGTTGATGTAGAGGTGGATGTCCTTGGAAGGATCTTCCGCCTCCAGGAAAAAGAAGCTGTGCAACGACTACGGCAGCCGAATTTGCATTGACTTCTTCTCCTAGAAAAAAATAATCCGATCCTTTAAAAGTCTGGAGTAGATATCATAGGAGCGTTCTCCTCTGGATGTCTGCTCAATGACATAAGGAATGAGACTCATAAATACGAACCTATCCTTTCCGGAACGGTGCGCCTTATTCTGCGCCCTGCTCCTTCTTCTCTTCTGCAGAAGCCTCTTTTCCCTTACCGGCTTCTTTCTTATCCTTTTTTTGCTTCACTTCCTTGGCATGATCGACAAGGAACTGCGCCGCTTTCTCAACTGCAAGATCCTTCTTGATCTGCTCCTTATCGCTCTCCTGCATCGTTTCCTTTAACTTTTCCACTTCCATGTGGTACTGGGACGCGATGTCTTTTAATTTATTTTCTACATCCTCTTCGGTGGCCTCGATCTTTTCCGCTGCAGCGACCGCTTCCAAGCAAAGTCTGGATTTAATGCGCTCAATGGCCTGCGGGCGAATCTGTGTCAGCATCTGATCGGCGCTGCTGCCCGTATACTGTAAATAGCTCTGCAGGTTCAATCCCTGCATCTGCAACTGTCTTCCGAAGTCATCCTGCATGCGACGCGCCTGGGTGGTCACCATGGCTTCCGGAAGTTCGATTTCGGAATCCAGAATCAGTGCTGCCACCGCCTCATTTTCCTTCTGTGCCTTTGCGCTTTCTTCCTTGCGCTTTGCCAGCTTTTCCTTCAGATCTTTCTTATATTCTTCCAGCGTATCGAATTCGGAAACGTCGGAGGCGAAATCGTCATTCAGCTCCGGAAGTTTCTTTTCCTTGATGCTGTTAATATGGCACTTAAAGGTAGCCTCTTTTCCGGCAAGAGACTTCTCATGATAATCCGCAGGGAAGGTCACCTTCACCTCGCAGTCCTCTCCGATTTTCTTGCCGATCAGCTGATCCTCAAAGCCCGGGATAAAGCTGCCGGAACCGATCGTAAGCGGCTGGTCTTCTCCCTTTCCGCCGGCAAAGGCCTTTCCATCCACAAATCCTTCATAGTCCAAGGTGGATCATATCGTCCTTCTGCACCGGTCGATCCGTAATATCCACCATCCGCGCATTGTTGTTGCGCTGTTTCTCGATCTCGGCATCTACTTCTTCATCCTTCACTTCCGTTTCCGGTTTGGATACTTCAATTCCCTTGTATTTGCCCAGTCCGACCGGAGGCTTGAGAGCCACCTTGGCCGTGAAGATAAAGGGTTTGCCCTCTTCAATCTGTTCTACGGAAAGCTCCGGATCGGAAACAATCTCCTCCTTGCTTTCCTCCACCGCCTTCGGATATTCTTCATAGATCACTTCATTGGCGGCATCATCGTAGAAAATGCCCTTCCCGTAAATCTGTTCGATGACTCTGCGAGGCGCCTTCCCCTTACGGAAACCGGGTACATTGATTCTGCTTTTATTTTTCAGATAAGCCTGATCGATCGCCTTTTTCAGTGTCTCTTCGGATACTTCGACGGTCAGCTTTGCCATCCCTTCATCCAGCTTTTCAACTTTAACGCTCATTCGTTAACCTTCCTCCTTTTTGTACGCATTCGTACAATTATATCACAACTGATTCTATGTTATAAGTGCCAAAAGCAAAATTCTGTCACACAGCATTCCGATCCGGGTATTACAGGATCCCCTTTCCGGTCATAGCGCCGGAAGTAAAAAAACTTCACCACAGGATCAATCTTCCCTCCGGTAGGTCCCGTATACGATCTGCTCCTCCAACTCCCTCGCTTTATCTTTGCCCGCATAATGCTCGACAATTTTCAACCCAAAGTCGATGGCGCAGCCCATACCGCGGGCCGTGATGAGATTTCCGCTCACCGCTGTTGTGGTATCCGGGATCTGCGCCCCCTTCAGTTCCCCTTCCATGGTGGGATAGCAAACCGCCTGTTTCCTCTCAAGGACACCGAGATGTCCTAAGATCCTGGGTGCTGCACAGATCGCCGCTACCTGTCTGCCGGTCTGCAAAAAATAGCGGATTTTTTCCTGCAGAAGCGTGCAATTTTCCAGATTGTCCGTTCCCGGAAGGCCACCGGGCAAAACGATCATGTCGAACTCTTCAAAATCGATGTTTCCGATGACCTCATCCGCCGTCACCAAAATTCCATGCGAACCCGGAACTTCTTTCCTCCGAGATGGACACCGTTTGAATTTCCAGCCGTGCCCGCCTTGCCAGATCCACCACGGTTAACGCTTCGATCTCCTCAAATCCTTCTGCCAGAAATAATGCGATTTTCTTCACTTCTTTGCCTTCTTTCCTTTTGTATCCAAACTACGGGAGCATCTGCCGTAGATGCTGGTTAAATCTCTGATATGGGCAGCCAGTTCTTTCGTGCAAGTGCCCTCCTGCATCCGCCAGGTCCAGTTTCTGCCAACCGTAGACGGCATATTGATTCTGCCTTCTTCCCCGACCTCCAGATAGTCCTGCATCGGGATCACCACGGTCTCCGCAACCGACATGAGGGCAGTCCGGATCATGGCATCCGGAATCTTCTTGTTCTGGCTGACGTTCAGGTAATCCTTGGCAAACTTCCGGTCACGGGCGCTCAATTCATGAATCCACCCTGCTGTCGTATTGTTATCATGAGTCCCCGTATACACCACGCAGTTCGTGCCATAATGATGAGGCAGATAATCGCTCTCTTCTCTGGAATCAAAAGCAAACTGCAGTACCTTCATCCCCGGAAAACCGGTCTTTTTTAACAGTCTCTTGACCGAGGGCGTTAAATAACCCAGATCCTCCGCAATCACCTTTCGATCTCCCAGTTTTTCCTGCATTGTCTCAAACAAATCAAAGCCGGGGCCTTTTCTCCACTCTCCGTTCATGGCCGTCTCATCCTTGCCGGGAACCGCCCAGAAGGAATCAAAGCCTCGGAAATGGTCGATTCGAAGCACATCCACCAAATCAAAGGCTGCGCGAAGTCGATTCATCCACCAGGCAAACCCCGTCTTTTTGTGATAATCCCAGCGGTAAATCGGATTTCCCCAAAGCTGACCGGTTGCAGAAAAGGCATCCGGCGGGCAGCCTGCCACATCAATCGGTTGTGCCTTCTCGTCTAACAGAAAGAGTTCCGGATTCGCCCAGGTGTCTGCGGAATCAAAAGCCACATAGATCGGAATATCTCCAATGATGGAAATACCGTTCTCATTGGCATACCGTTTCAGGTCGTTCCACTGTTTCCTTGCGATGAACTGGCAGAACCGGTAGAAATTCACATCCTCATCATATTTCTTAGCGATCTCCTGCAGCGCCTTTTCCTTCCGCAATTTCAGGTCCTGCTCCCACTCGCTCCACGGCTTGCCGTCATGATGGTCCTTGAGCACCATAAAGAGCGCATAATCGTTTAACCAGCCCTCATTTTCCTTGACAAAAGTGGCATACTCCTGCGCCATTTTGGGATCTGCCGAAGCAAAGAGTCCGCTGTTCTGAAACGCCTTCAAAAGAAGCTTCCTGCGGTTTTGAAACAGCAGCCCATAATCTACAAAAGAAGCTTTTTTCCCAAAGTCCAGCGCCTCACAGTCCTGCTTCTTCAAGAGGCCGTCACGAATCAGGAATTCCGGGTCAATCAGATAGGGATTCAACGCATAGGTGGAAAAAGACTGGTAGGGGGAATCTGCATACCCCGTGGGGCCCATCGGAAGAATCTGCCAATAGGTCTGTCCCCCGACTTTCAGGAAGTCCACAAAGTCATAGGCCGCCTGCCCGTAGGTTCCAATGCCGTAACGAGACGGAAGCGAAAAAAATGGGAAGTAAGATTCCACTGCTGCGTTTGCCCAAGTTATGTTTTGCCATCGTTTTGCCTTTCCGCGGAATCTCCTGTTCCGCTATCGTTCTGCCTCTCCATGAGTCCTCAAATGCAAACCGGAACCGGACGATCAGGTCCTAATTTCCGTAAAAAACCAACTTTCGGATGATTTCAAGCGTATCCGACGCCTCTCTCAGATAACGATCCTGCCACGCACTCTGCTCATGGTCGGTCTCGTCTGCGATCCCCCTCAGGGTATACTGGACAATCCTGCGGATTTTGCGCTCGCTTTCCGGATCCATATTCTCTGCAATGGTACTGTGATCATTTAAGTCTCCCATTAACAGCCGAAAATTCTCCCGCCTCTCTCTGATCTCTTCTAAGGCCGCCTGATCCCTCTCCTTCTCCGCCGTTCGAAGAAAAAGCTGTACATAAGGGTAGATGCGCATGGCATCCGACCAGGCAAGGAGAAGCGCATCCTGCGCTGCAAAAAAATTCTCCTTTACCGCAGCGGTATTCCTTGTGATTTCCAGTGTCACAAACCTTACTGCATAATCATAGAGAAAATGGTACAAACCGGATTTGCTTCCAAAGTAGTGGAAAAGTAAACCTTTGGAAATATGCGCCTCCCGAACCATTTCGTCGGTGGAAGCATGCGCATAACCGCAGAAGGCGAAAACCTTCATGCAGCCGTTGATGATCCGATCCTGCTTTTCTTTTTTCAGGTCGAAAAATTTTTCGTTCAATCGACTCTCCTTCTCGTTGACCTTTACAGTCTATTCACAAATATAGCACCCCCGCCGCGGATTTGCCACAGGAAAACGGTTTTTTCTTTTGTCTCTTTTATTTTTCTCTTCCATTCAGAGGGAAGCTGTATTACAATGGGGACGAACATTTTCAGAAAAACAGATCATGATGTCAGGAAGGGTGATTGGCAATGGCAAAGAATAACGGATTCAGCAAGCTTTTGGCTTTTTGTGTAGTGGCAGGCGCTGCAGCCGCAGGCGCTTATTATTATCTGACCAGACGCGACAAGGCTCTGGAAGACGATTTTGATGATGATTTTGACAACTTCGATGATTTTGAGACGGAGAACGAAACGCCTTCCCGCAAATATGTCGATTTGGAGCCTTCTCATGACGAAGAGAATGCGAAATCTTCTTCCGGTGAAGCGAATTCTTCAGGAAGCGGAGATCAATTGGAGAACAGCGAAGAATTCTTCAACGACGAGAAGGATGGAAGCAGCAGTCAGAACTAAATCTCTTAGAACTTTGTTTCAAGCAGGGCGAGGGATTCGTTCTACATGCGGGCTACTTCACACTGCGCTTACAGGTCTGCCAGTACTTCCTGTAAAATGGTGCAGCCTTTCTTGATTTCATTTTCGGTAAGCCCTGCATAACCCAAGACCAGAGAGGGTCTTTGCAAGTAAGTTCTTTCTCCCGTCAAATCAAATTCATGCAGAGGATAGACGAGGGCCCCTGCTTTTTGTAATTTCTGAGCGATCTTTTTCTCCCGCTTCATCAGCGCAGCGGAGGAAGAGATCGTTTTCTTTTCTGAAAGCAGGACATGGAGTCCCGCACCTGTACCCTTTAATTCATAATTCTCTTTTAGCGCCTCGGTCTGCGCCATCACCAGCTCCTGCTTCTGCTTATACCGTCTTCTCATCTTGTTCAGATAGCGTTCAAAAAAACCTTCCCTCAGAAACTTTCCCAGCACTGCCTGATCCAGTCTGGACACCGTACAGGAATAGCAGGAGCAGTTTTGCACAAAGCGTCCGAGTAGCGTCTCCGGCAGCACCATATAACTGATACGAATGGCTGGGGCGATTGCCTTGGAGAAAGTCCCCATATAAATGACACGTCCTCTTTTATCCATTCCCTGCAGCGAGGGAACGGGTCTACCTCTGTAGCGGAATTCCGAATCGTAATCGTCTTCAATCAGGAAGCGGTCGTCTTCCTCCTCCGCCCAGGCAAGCAACTCTCCCCTTCTCCCGGCAGGCATTGTAAGTCCGCAGGGATACTGTCTCCCGGGCATCAGAAAGACCAGGCTGGCCTTGCTTTTTCTCAAATGCTCAGGCACCATGCCGTTTTCATCCATTGGGATCGGGAGCACCGGATTCCCCAGTCGCTTGAAATCTCCTTTCCCCTCACATAGGAGACTTCCTCCATGGCAGTCTGCCTTCTACCCAGAATCTGTCGAAGCAGCATAAGAAGGTAATCCTCTCCGGCTCCGATGACGATACGGGACGGATTGCAGGAAACCCCGCGGGAAAGAGACAAATAGTGCGAGATCGCTTCCCTGAGCGGAAGGTCGCCCTGCTGCTCTCCCAGTGACAGCAGCCCCTCTCCCCCCTCTAAGAAGGCCTCTTTGATTAACTTCTTCCAGGTCGGAAAGGGAAAGGCGCTCATATCAATGGCTCGGGGAGAAAAATCAATCCTCTTTTCTTTCTTTGCACAAGAAAGAGGAGAAGGGTCCTGTTTCTCCTTCTCCTGCATCTTCTCCACCGTCTTATACAGAAGCGAAATATCCGAAACAAAGTATCCTTTTCTGGGTCTGGCATCCAGATAGCCTTCGGAAAGAAGTTGGTCATAGGCGGCTGATGTCGTCGTCCTGGAAACAGATAAAAAATCTGCCAGAAAACGGGTCGAGGGAAGCCGCTCTCCCGCACGCAGCTTCCCTGTCAGGATATCCTTTCGAATGGCCTCATAAATCTGTTCGTAATAGCATGCCCCGCCCTTTAATGCAATCCCGAGGCCATTCACGAAGCAGCATCCTCTTTCATCGCCTTGGTCGCCAGTACATTTAACTGCTCAATCCGATTTTTCAAATTGACACCGTTGCCACGCATCAAGATCAGACGACTTAACAGTTTCCTGCACTCTTCATTTTTACCGATGCTGTAAAGAAGCGCCGCAAGGATGAAATAAAAGGTTCTCTGATCCATTCCCGCAATCGGAAAATCTTCCGTATTCATGGCTTCCTGAAACTTCTGCAAGGCACGGATGCGCAACTCTCTCTCCTGCACCTGATTTTTCTTCTGAAGTTCCTCATCCTCGGGAGCAGACTCACTCTGGGCTCTTACGATCCAGGCATAGCGCAGGAGCACATAAGCCTCTTCCGATGCCTTCGCCTCTTTTACCTGAGAACAGGCCAGTGCCATTTCCATCCTTTTTTTTGCCTGCTCATAGGTGTAAAAGTCCCCATCCCAGGAAAGCTTTTCAAAGAGCGGTGCGATTTCCTCCTTGACCTTCTTCTGGTTCTTCACCGACAGAGGTTCGAAATATTTCTCATGCACCGCATATCCGCAGTGCGGGCAGACGACAATCTCATACTTCTGCGGATTGGTCGTGGCAAAAAACGGCCTCATATCATAGTCGTATTTGGTAATCCGCACTTTCCTGGCAAACATGGTTTTGCTGGTAAAATCCTGTTCACAAACCGGGCAGGTATAGCGCTTATCATAAACGTCCGGCTTTTCTTCTTCCGTATCTGCTATAAACCCCATCATTCTCATCCTTTCGGCAGTTTAAAAGAGCTCTTCAGCGAGACGATCCGGTTAAACACCGGCTGCCTCTCCTTCGAGTCTTTACTGTCCACACAAAAATACCCATTGCGCACAAATTGAAACCGATCCCCTGCTTTCGCATCCGCAAGTGCCTTCTCTAACTTCGCTTCCACCACTGTTAAAGAATGCGGATTGACATTGACGCTTCCATCCTCCTCGTTATAAACCCCTTTTTCCTCATCCACGATGTTCTCGTACAGGCGCACCTGTGCGGAAACGGACTCGCTTGCCGATACCCAGTGAATGGTACCCTTCACCTTTCTTGCAGAAAAGCCGGAACCGGACCTGGTTTCCGGATCATAGGTGCAGTGCACCACTTTTACCCTGCCGTCCGCATCCTTCTCACAACCGGTACAGGTGACAAAGTAAGCATTCATCAGGCGCACTTCATTTCCGGGAAAAAGACGGAAATATTTCTTTGGCGGTTCCTCCATGAAATCCTCCCGCTCGATGTACAGTTCTCTTCCAAACGGGATCTGACGACTGCCCATTTCCGGAACTTCCTTGTTGTTCTCGATTTCAAGCATCTCGGTCTGTCCCTCCGGATAGTTGTCAATCACGAGTTTCACCGGGTCCAGGACAGCCAGCATACGGGGAGCCTTATATTTTAAATCCTCACGGATGCAGTATTCGAGCATGGCGATATCCGTGGAAGAATTTGCCTTGGATACACCACCCAGTTCCACAAACATCCGAATGGATTCCGGTGTATACCCTCTTCTTCGAAGAGAAGCAATGGTCACGAGCCTCGGGTCGTCCCACCCGTCTACGATTTGTTCTTCCACCAGCTTCTTGATATATCTTTTGCCGGTGACCACGTTCGTTAAATAGAGTTTGGCAAATTCGATCTGTCTCGGGCCGCCCGGCGTATAACCGCATTCTCTCACCACCCAGTCATACAGCGGTCTGTGATCTTCAAATTCCAGCGTACAAATGGAATGCGTGATTTCTCAATGGCATCTTCGATCGGGTGTGCAAAATCATACATCGGATAGATGCACCACTTCTCGCCCGTCCTGGGGTGGGACATGTGTGCAACCCGGTAGAGAATCGGATCCCGCATGTTGATGTTGGGAGACGCCATATCAATTCGAGCTCGCAGTGTCCGCTCTCCGTCCGGCACGCTACCTGCGCGCATCTCCTCGAACATCCTCAGGTTCTCCTGCACGCTTCTTTCCCTGCCCGGATCTTCCTTTCCCGCTTCCGTGAGGGTTCCTCTGTACTGCCTGATTTCCTCGGGTGTCAGTGTAGAAATATATGCCTTCCCGTTCCGAATCAGTTTCAGCGCATCTTCAAACATTTCTTCGAAATAATCCGAAGCATGCAGCACCTGATTTCCGAAATCCGCACCCAGCCACTCTACATCCTCGACGATCGCATCCATGTATTCGCTTTTTTCCTTCGTCGGATTCGTATCGTCAAATCGAAGGTGGAATTTTCCGCCATATTCCTTCGCCAGTCCGTAATTTAATAAAATGCTCTTGGCATGACCGATATGTAAAAAACCGTTCGGCTCCGGTGGGAATCTGGTGGTCACATGATCGTAGACGCCCGCCTCCAGATCTTTGTCGATTTCCGTTTCAATAAAAATTTCTGCTTTTTGCCTTCTTCTATCATTGCTCCTCCGACTTCTTTCTGTTCTCCTTCGCCTCGCCTGAAACGGGACGGATGTATTTTTTTTCAAATGCTTCTCTCGTAATCGGTTTACTGAAATAATATCCCTGAATGAACTTGACCTTCATGTCTTCTAAGACCTTCAGCTGCTGCCCCGTCTCGATTCCCTCTACACAGATATCGGCTGAAATGGCATCCGCCAGTTCTGCAATCATTCGGATGAAAGCCTGCGAATACGAATCCTCCGTCAGGTCTTTGACGAAATTCTGGTCTACCTTGATGATATCAAAGGGAAGGACACGGATATTATTTAAAGACGAATAACCGGTTCCGAAATCATCGAGTGCAAGCTTCACCCCAAGATTCTTAATGCTCTTCAAAATGGACTTCGTGCGGTCTAAGTCATTGATTGCTAACGACTCCGTCACTTCCAGGGTGAGATTGGATGGACGGATCCCGGATTTTTCGATGGCATTTTTAATGACATCAATGATATCCGGCTGTAAGAGCTGCACCACCGATAGATTGACGTTGATGGTGAAGTCCGGATACCCCCTGTCGTTCCACTCCTTGCACTGAAGACAGGCCACCTCTAATACATGATTGCCGATGGGATTGATAAGCCCCAGGTATTCTGCCAACGGGATAAAATCGGAAGGAGGCACAAAACCGTCCTTGGAATTCCATCTGGCAAGTGCCTCTGCTCCGACACAGGGCGTCCCTTCCTCCTGCGCATTCACGATCGGCTGGAAATAGACCTCAAATTCATCGTAATCACGAAGCGAAGCGTCCCGCATCTTTTTTTTTCCATATCCAGTCTCTTGCTGGAATGGGTCTGGATATTATCGGAATATTTGGCAATCCGATTTTTTCCCGACTTCTTCGCTTCGTACATGGCAATGTCTGCCTTCTGGATCAGCTCGGTCACCGTCGTCCCTTCCTCCGGGAAATCCACGGTTCCCATGCTCATGGTACAGTAATAATCGGTATCCTTTAACAGCCACGGCCTGGAAAAAATATCCTGCAAATGGGCAATGATCTCTTCAAAGAGATGATAGCTTCTGGCAGGAACGATGATAACAAATTCATCTCCGCCCATCCGGTAGCAGCTATTATGGATGCCGACGGTCTCGGAAAGCGCCTTGGAAATGGATTTCAGAAGCAGATCGCCGTATTGATGTCCAAGTCCATCATTGATATGCTTGAAATCATCCAGATCCATATACAGCACGGCGCCCTTGCTCCCTGTTCGCTTGGCCTCTTCAATGTATTTCACCAGGTCTCTTTCGCAGCACATGCGGTTATAAAGACCTGTCAGGAAGTCTGTGTAAGCCTGTTGCTCAATCCTCCTCTGGTAGACCTTCTTTTCGGTCACATCATAGATCGCACAGAGGAAACCGGCCGGTAGTCCACCCACTTAATGCGGGTATAATAGAGGTCGTACCAGTGGTTGCGATCCTCATGATAAATCTCACAGTTTCCGGAATGACTCTGCGACGGGATGCCGCCTTCGAAGAGCTGTTGGAGCGTCCCTTCCTTTAATTCTTTGGAGAAGCGACTTCGCAGCGACCGATTGGCAAACAGCAGGCGGTTGGTCTCGATATCCCTCACATAAATCGAAGAGCCGATATTGTCCAGCATGGACTCCAGAGCCGCATAGGAACCTGCCAGGGAATTGCGCTGGTTTCTCTTTGTAATGATATTTTGCAGGATACGAATCGCATCGGTTAAGAATTTGATTTCCACGGTGCGGAAGACGTGTTCTTTTCTGCACTCCGCAAAGCAGGCGTAAAAGGCGGGCTGCTCGTTGACCTGCACCGGGCAGACGGCAAGCGCCCGGATGCCTAACTTCTCCAGAGTTTCCCTTTCCGCTGCCGTTATCTGCGCTTCCCCGGAAATCACCTGAATCGAAGGTTCTTTGAGAAACCAATAATGTTCCAGATCCCTGGTCCTGGAAAAAATATCACTTTCTCCCTCGGCGCACCACTGGAGACTCACATCGATCAACGGATCGCTCCTGTGCAGGTGCATCACAAAGGCATGAGAAAGCCCTAAAAAGGAGCCGATGTGAGCAATCTCCTGCTCCATGATCTTGTCAATCGGCTCATCCGAATCCAGGAAAGAGACGATCTTTGTCATCGCCTCCGCCTGCCTCTTTTGGAGGTTCATCTCTTCCTGATTCTTGCGATAATTTTCATTTTGCTGCAGGACCTCTGCCTTGTCAAAAAACAGTTCCAAAACTGCGGACATCGTGCTGCGAATCAGCGCAAGCGCCGCAATCAGCTTCTCCTGCGGCAGGCAGTTCTTCACCCCTTCCAACATCGGTCTGGTCACGGGCAGATCGACAGACTCCGCTCCGGAACACACGGCAATCACGACAAAATCAAGGATCACCCGCCTCTGTGCGTCCCGAATCGCCGCTACTGCCAGCTTGACGTTGGCGGCCTCCGTGTTTTCCACCGCCTGATCTTCCAGAGGGCTTTGCAGGATCCGGTTGTGAATCATCCGCATCCGGTCTATGGACACCACCTCTTCCATCCGCTTCCGGTCTTCCGCTTCCCCGCTAAGCCTGGTGAGCTGATTTCCGGCAGCATCAAAAGCACAGACGCAAACGCCGGTCAGCTGACAGAAATGATCCTGCCACATTTCCAGCATCTGTGTCTGTTCTTCGGTGAAGTTTCCCTTTAAAAACGGATTCTGCTCCATGGAATATTCATCTTCTCCCGTAGGGGTGTGCGATACAGGTCAGAAGTCTTCTTTTATTCCTCAACCGAATAGTTCGGCGCTTCTTTCGTGATATGGATATCATGCGGATGACTCTCTCTCAGAGCAGCCGGTGATATCTTGACAAATTCCGCCTTCCTTTGCAGTTCCACAATATTCTTACAGCCGCAATACCCCATGCCGGAACGCAAACCTCCAATGAGCTGGAAGATGGTATCCTCCAGGGTCCCTTTATAGGCGACGCGCCCTTCCACTCCTTCCGGCACCAGTTTCTTGGCATTTTCCTGAAAATAGCGATCCTTCGATCCGCTTTCCATTGCCGCAATCGACCCCATCCCGCGGTATACCTTGAATTTCCTTCCCTGATACAATTCAAAGTCGCCGGGCGCCTCATCACAACCTGCAAAAAGAGAGCCGATCATGATGATGCCGGCGCCTGCCGCCAGAGCCTTGGTAATGTCTCCGGAAAATTTGATGCCGCCGTCCGCGATGACCGGAATCCCTGCTCTTGTCCGCTTCTTCCGCACAGTTCATCACAGCCGAAACCTGCGGCACACCGATGCCTGCCACCACCCTTGTGGTGCAAATGGAGCGGGACCGATTCCCACCTTCACGCAGTCAGCCCCTGCCTCGATCAGATCTCTGGTTGCCTTTGCCGTCGCCACATTCCCCGGCGATCAACTGTAAATCCGGGAATTTTTTTCTTTAATCATGCGCACACAGCGCAGGACATTTTCAGAGTGTCCGTGCGCAGAATCCAGCACCACCACATCTACCCCGCACGCACCAACTCGGAAGTACGATCCAGGACGTTCGCAGTAATGCCGACTCCCGCTCCGCAGAGCAGTCTTCCCTGCGCATCCTTTGCAGAGAGCGGATATTTTACCGATTTCTCGATGTCCTTAATCGTAATGAGTCCTACCAGGTTGAAATCGTCATCCACAATCGGAAGCTTTTCCTTTTTGGATTTTGCAAGGATCTTCTTGGCGCTTTCCAGGGTGATCCCCTGTTTGGCGGTGATCAGATTTTCACTGGTCATACAATCGGAAATCTTTTGAGAATAATCTTCCTCGAATTTCAGATCACGGTTCGTAATGATCCCGACCAGCTTTTTACCCACCGTGATCGGCACACCGGAAATGCGAAATTTGGACATCAGATCATCCGCATCCTTCAGCGTATGCTCCGGTGTCAGGGAAAAAGGGTTGCTGATGACGCCGTTTTCCGAACGCTTCACCTGATCGACCTCATCCGCCTGCTGCTCAATCGACATATTCTTGTGAATAATGCCGATGCCTCCCTGACGTGCCATGGCAATTGCCATCCTATGCTCGGTGACCGTGTCCATTCCTGCGCTCATCATGGGAATGTTCAGATGAATCTTCTTGGTGAGCTGGGTGCTGACGTCAATTTCATTCGGCAGTACGTCCGAATAGGCAGGAACCAACAAAATATCATCAAATGTAATTCCTTCGCCAATGATCTTCCCCATTTTTTCTCCTTTCCCGACAAGATGTCTGTTTCCTCTGGTATGCTTCCTAATCGTATTCCGGCCTCTCCCGGAGGGGGAGTGATTTAATCCAACCTCACCTTGCGTGGCTCTCTCTGGCGCATCGCATCAATCATTGCCCTGCCGGGTGTAAAAAGCAGTTTTTCCTGATTGGTCAAAACCGCGATGTAATTCCTTGCACCTTCTTCATCGGAAGAACCTCTGCAATCGATTACCTTTCCCTTCTTTTCCCGGTAGGGATCCAAGGTGTGCGAGTGCTCCGGCGCCACGATCTCCATGAGATCCAGCGTATAGGCCCCGACCTTCTTGCGCCTTGCGCGGTTTAAAATCCGGTCGATGCTGATTTCTTTGTCAAAATAAAGGTATTCGTACTCCACCACCTGTCTGGAGGAAGCGATATAAGCCCCTACAAAGCAAAGTACCGTAAAAAGCAAAAACAACAATGAGATCGGCAGTAGAATGATCAGAGAGGCGATTCCCAAAACGATCAGAAAGACGGAGAGAAACTGCATTCTGCGATCCTCTCTGTTGAGTACTAGCTGTTCGATATATCCCGTTTCCCTTGTATCCATTCCCCCTGATCCTTCCTGTCTTCCTGTATTAAACCTGTGTCAGCACAAAGATGCTGTAAATGGCTTCGATCGCTTTTTCAAAATCTCTGGTTTCCACCCCGATAATGATATTCATCTCACTGGAGCCCTGATCAATCATCCGGATATTGATATGCGCATGGGCGAGTGCGGAGAAATCCTTGCGGCTGTCCCTCTTTCGCTCTTCATTCCCCTGCCGACGACGGCAATCAGTGCCAGATCCGATTCGATCTCCAACATATCCGGTTTTGCCAGACGGTGAATCTCGGAGACAATGCTCTGCTCCTTCTCGATAAATTCTTCCTGACCCACAAAAACAGTCATGGTGTCGATACCGGAAGGTACATGCTCCACGGAAATATTCTGATCTTCGAACGCCTGCAGCACCTTTCTGATAAAACCGACCTCGGAATTCATCCGGTCTTTTTCTATATTGATACAGCAAAAATCTTTTCTGCCGGCAATTCCGGTAATCGTGTATTTGGATTTTCTGGCGGTCGATTCGACAATCCAGGTTCCCTCATCCTCCGGATGATTGGTGTTCCGGATATTGATCGGGATCCCCCTCTTTCTTACCGGAAAGATTGCATCCTCATGCAAAACCGAAGCGCCCATGTAGGAAAGCTCCCTCAGTTCCAGATAGGTGATCGTTTCAATCCGCTCCGGATGTCTGATGATGTGCGGATCCGCCACCAAAAAACCGGAAACATCCGTCCAGTTTTCATATACATCCGCATGGATCCCTCTGGCGATAATGGAGCCGGTGATGTCCGAACCTCCCCTGGAGAACGTCACGATGCTGCCGTCCTCCTTTGCCCCGTAAAAGCCGGGGATAACGGCACACTCCATGGAGGAAAGCAAGTCTCTCACCAGGCGGTGCGTCTTTTCCGCCTCAAATTCTTCCTCATCGTCAAAGCGGATGATTTTCGCCGCATCCACAAAGGGAAACCCCAGATAGGCGGCCAGCAGCATCCCGTTTAAATATTCCCCTCGAGAAGCCGCATAATGCTTCCCTTTCTTTTGTCTGAAATTCTCGGCAATCGTCTGAAATTCATCTTCTAACGACAGTTGCAAATGCAGTCCATCAATGATTTCCTCGTACCGGTCTCGAATCGCAGAAAGCGCCGTTTCAAAATCCTCTCCCGCTTCTGCCATGGCATAGCACTGATACAGCAGATCCGTTACCTTGCTGTCCGAGTCGTTTCTTTTGCCCGGTGCGGACGGCACCACGAATCGACGATCGCAGTCTGCATGAATGATGTCGGCAACTTTTTCAAACTGCTCCACCCCTGCCAGGGAGGAACCTCCAAATTTTACTACTTTTTTCATCTGTTCTGCCTTATGATGTCTGTAAAATTTCTAATACACCCACTTGCATGACCACTTTCACACCTTCACTCCATTTTTCTTTAGGAGAGAATGTAAAAACAGCCTCCGCTTTCCTTAGGAGAGAACGTAAAAACAGCCTCCGCTTCCTTTAGGAGAGAACGTAAAAACAGCCTCCGCTTCCCTTAGGAGAGAATGCGAAAATAGCCTCTGCCTCCCGGAAGCGCCCGGTACTGATCTAAGAAGGAACTCTCCGACATGTTTCCGGTGAGGAAAGCAAATTCATCCTTAATCTCCTCCACCTTCACTTCCGTAAGATCCTGTCCAAACAGCTGTGCCGCAGACGCAGCGGAAGAAGCATCCGCTCTGACAAAAAAACGTCGGTACGTTTCTTCCTTGCTGCACATCCCGGCTTCCTCTTCCGTCAGATTCACCGGAATGTAGCTGCTTGCGTGCTGCGAGGCAAAAATCATATCCGCCACCACTGCGGAAGCCGTGGCTTCTTTTCCTGCGCCCTGCCCGTAATAGAAGGTATCCAAGAGATGATTGCTGTGCACCAGCACCGCATTGTACACTCCATGCACTGCTGCCAGTATATGCTCCTGCGGGATGAAGAAAGGAGCAACGATCGCTTCGATTTCCCCTTTTTGGTGCCGGATGCTTCCCAGAAGTTTGAGCTCCATGTGCAATGCGTCCGCATATTGCAAATCCACGCCGGTGATCGCAGTAATGCCGGTGGTCGGAATTTCGCTCGCCCGCACCCGTTTCCCGCTGATCAAAGAGGCCAAAATCGCCGTCTTGCGGCATGCATCCATCCCCTCAATATCCGCCTCGGGACTGCGCTCCGCATACCCCTTTTCCTGCGCCTGCGAAAGGACAGCGGCAAAATCTGCCCCCTCCCTCTTCATCTCGGTTAAGATATAATTGGTCGTACCGTTCAAAATCCCGTTCACGGATTCAATCTCTTCATGCGCAAGGGAATCGTGCAAAACGCGGAGAATCGGAATGCCGCCTCCCACGCTTGCTTCAAAAAGATAGGAGCAGTGGTGTTCTCTTGCACAGGCAACCAGCTGTGCTCCCTTTTCCTCTACCAGTTCTTTATTGGAGGAGCAAACGCTGATCCCCCTCTGCAGCGCCTTCATGGAAAAAGAAAAAGCCGGTTCCACGCCCCCCATCGTCTCACAGATCACCTTCACTTCCGGATCTTCCAAAATCGTGTCGATCTCCCGCACAACCTTCTCTTCATTCGGATCACCTGACAAATCTCTGCGATCCAAAATATATTTTAATTCCAGCTCCTGCCCGGGCAGCATGCGCAACTCTCTCCGGATGTTTCGTCAAAATTTCCGCCACGCCGCTACCGACGGTGCCGTGTCCCAAAATGGCAACTTTAATCACTGAACCTCTCCCATCTTCTTTTACTCAAATGAAACTCCTCATGATCCTGTCAGAAATACAAAAGCTCTCCTACAAGCAGGCTTGTAAGAGAATGAGCTCGTTTTTGACAGCGATACCTAACTATTTATTATAGGTGCAGAAAGCGCAAGACGCAAGCAAAAAAGCCTACCCTTCCTCGAGACTTTCTCTAAGAGCAGACGCTGTTTTCGCCGATATAGAAGACACGAACCGATTTCGAATTTCTGCTCTCGTCCGCAGAAGCGCCATGGAAAGGAGTGTCTTCCAGACATGAAAAAATCAAGGGTAAAGAGCATCAAGATTCTGATTATGATCGGTGGTTTTCTGGTGATCAGCCTGATTTGTGGCATCATTCTGATCATCAGCTCCATCCTGTCCAAAAGGGCATTTTTGGACCAGGTGGACACCGATATGATGGTGATCTCCAAACAAACGGCGGAGAAATTCTCTGAGGAAATGTCGGACAAGGAAGACTTCGTCAAGGAACTGGCGGCCAATCCCATCCTGACCAACAACGCCTATTCCGAAGACGTCATGATCAGCTTTTTCGAGGCGAGGGCCAAGAAACTTGGATTCATTGCTTTTTACAAATCCGATAAAAAAGGCAAGGGCAAGAATCTCACGAAGGGTGCGGATTATTTTGACGTCAGCGATCAGGAGTTTTACAAACAGGCAATGCAGGGAAAAACCTACACCACCCCCTTCTCCACCGATAAGGTCACGGGAAAAAAGATTTTTATTGTAGGAACGCCCTATTATATCCCGGACAGCAAAGAACCGCAGGGTGTGTTCGCCGGCATCATCGGCATTGATTTCGTATCGGATATGTGCTCCGAATTCTCCTGGGGCAAATCCGGAAATATTGCCATTTACGACTATGATACCAACCTGGTTGGTCATACCGATCACAGCCTGGTCGATACGGGGCTGAACCTGGTGGAGAAGAGCAAGGAAGACAAAAGCTTCCAGGAAGCGGTCGACTTTTTCAAACAAAACATTGACGCAAACACCGACAACGTAGGAATTTATCGCTGGTTCGGTAAAAAAAGGGTCGGCGCCCTCTCCCATGTGGAAGGTAGAAAATATCTGGCAGTCGTTGCCATCAACGAAAACGAACTTTATGCCAATCTGAACGAGTTGCAACGCTATCTCATCCTGACCACGGTACTCTTAATCTGTTTCGGTGTGTTCATCATCTATCTGGTTTTTGCCAGACGGGTAGCGATCAACTTCAACGATATCAAGACCGACCTCCTGCACATGGCCGATTATGATATGACCAGGGAACCCTCCACCGATTATTCCCAAAGAGCGGATGAGGTGGGCGATATTTACCGGGCGACTCAGACTTTGAAAAATAACATCAAAGACATTATTTCCAAAATTTCCGACCATGCGCAGAATACCGCCGCCACCGCAGAAGAACTGTCGGCGACCGCCCAGTCCGCCTCCGCCTCCTCCTCAAGCGTTGCGAATGCGGTAGAAAATATTGCAAAGGGCGCTGCAGGACAGGCAGCGGATACACAGGATGCCACAAAGAATGTGGAAGGCTCCAATGAACTCCTGAAGCAGATGATGGCCGTTTTAGAGGAACTGGATCAGTCCACGGAACTGATCAACGAGAAAAAGGACGAAGGCAACCAGAGTCTGGAGGAACTTGCCCAAGCCACCAACAAGGTCACAGAATCTTCCAAAGAGATTGCCGAGATTATCACGCAGACCGATAACAGTGCCGACAAAATCTCCAGCGCCAGCGATATGATCCAGTCGATCTCCGACCAGACCAACCTGCTTGCGCTCAACGCCGCCATTGAAGCTGCCAGAGCAGGAGAAGCCGGCAAAGGCTTTGCCGTGGTCGCCGAAGAAATTAGAAAGCTGGCAGAACAGTCCGCAGGCTTTACAGGAGATATCAAGAAGACCATTACCGCCCTGCAGGAACAGACCAAGAAGGCGGTTCATACCATGGACATCACCAAACAGGCCGTCTCGGATCAGGAAAAGAGGCTGCAGGAAACCGGCGAAAAATTCCATGAAATCTCCGACGCCCTGGAAAAGAGCAAGGAAATTGTCCACGAAGTCTCGCAGGAAGCGGAGAACATTGAGCAGAAAAACGGCTCCATTACACAGATCATCAGCAACCTTTCTGCCGTTGCACAGGAAAATGCTTCAACAACCGAAGAAGTATCCGCCTCCGTGGACACCCAGGTTCAGGCCATCAAAGATATCTCCGGCGCCAGCGAAAGTCTGGCGGAAATCGCCACCGGCTTACAGCAGGAAGTGGCAAGATTTAAGATCTGAACATCCTTTTGGAACATTTGCTGGGGCTGTCGCAATAGATGTTGCGGCAGCCCCCCTTTTTACGTTAACAGTCACCCGATCGTCACATCCTGCCCCTTCCGGAGAGGGAAGGTGCTGACCGGCCTGCTTTCTGAAATCAAAGGAGCTCGCCCCGGATTGCGAAGCCGTCCGATTGGGCTTACAATAGGTGAGAAAAACACTCTACTACTGATTACGCTACTACCGATCATTCATGAGCTGATCCAGCGAGGGGGAAACGTGCAAGTTACCAAAATCGAGTGCCCGAACTGCCACGGAACACTGCATATTCCGGACGGCATGAAGGAGGGCTTTGTCACCTGTGAATACTGCGGCACCAAGGTTTATCTGGAGCCAAACAAACCGAATATCACTCAAAACATCCATATCGACAACCTGAATCTGGGCGGGGAGAACGAGCGTAGAAGCCGCTTTCAGGAAACCGCAAGGCAGAAGGCTTCGAATGTCAAGGCCACCGTTATGGTCCCTTTGATCGGCGTCCTGATCGCCTGCGGTCTCATCCCGTTCTCATTCCTCTTCACCGTCAAACAGGAGACCTCTCCTACTCCCACCGTCTCCGGAAAGAGCGCACCCGCGGACTTTCGTACCGTTCCGAGGGATCCCGTCATAAAACAGTTTGTAGAAAAGGCTTTTGGCAAAAAACTCTCTGCGATCACCAAAGAGGATTTTGCTTCACTCTCTTATCTCGAGATTACCAAGGTGGGCTCCTCTTCTTCCGACGATTCCAAGAAATGGCAATTTCTTTATGCAAAAGAAATCCGGAATGACGGGACCCCGCAGGATCCGAAGACGCTCGAATTCCAAGCAACCGAGCAGATCGACGAAACGGACCTGCAGGTCTTTCCCGGACTGAAATCCCTGTCGATCGACAGTGATGTTTCCTTTTTCTATGGCGAAGACGCAGGGGTACAGAACCTGAAGAACCTGACGCAGCTGCAATATTTTTCTGCAAACCACGAAGACCTGTACACCCTTGCAAGTCTCTTTGCAAACCCCGCACAGATCAAGAGTCTGGACGGCGTGCTGTTAGATAAGGACCTGATGGAAGACCAGGCGGATACGCAGGAGGCGCAGAATTCCGATGCGCAATCAGACCCGGATGCGCCTTTTAAAGCCTTTTCCTCTTTGGAGCACCTGTCCGTCTCCGTAAGTGACCTCGATGCGGACGGTCTCCTTTTTCTGCGCAGCTTTCCCAAACTGCAATCGCTTCATCTCTCCATTTTTGAAGATGATAAAACCGTTTTGGATCTCTCTCCTCTTTCTACCCTGAGTAGCTGCACGGATCTCTCGATCGAAGGGCCTTACGAGAAACCGGTCAAGAATATTGCCGTTCTCAGCGGCATGCCGCAGATCGAATCCCTTCGGCTCAGCCAGCTTCAGAATTTGAAAGATCTGAATTTTGTAAAAAATATGCCCAATCTAAAGTCTCTGACACTGAAGCAGGTGCCGATCCTCAACCTGGACGGTCTGAAGGGGCATCTATCCTTAAACAGTCTGGACATCAATTGCTCGTCTTTAGAAGATGTGAGCGTCTTACCGACGCTTTCCTCCCTCCAGAGATTGCAGCTGAATTACCATACCTACGACATTCCGGATCTCCACTCCCTGCATGCACTGAAAGAGATCGACATCTATGAGTGGGATAGGAAGCAGGTCGCCCACATGCCCTCGATCCAAAAGCTCGTCATGAACAATTATATTATGGAATATAGTGCGTCTTTTATGAAAGGAATGAAGGCGCTCAGCGATTTAACCATCTACGGCAGCGGTATCTCCGGTCAGACCGATCCGGATCTGGGAAGTGTCCTTCATGAACTGCCTTCCCTTGCAAAGCTTACCTATATCGGCACTCCCTTTAATCGTTACGGAGATTATGGTCTTGCTTATGCCGGAACCGGAGCGAAGGAAATCATCGTCAAACCGCCTCTTGGCGATAGCACCTCAGTCAACAATCCGCTTGTGCCCGTCTCCTTAAAGAAGATGAAAGACGACCATACGGTAGAGAGCCTGACGCTGAACAAGACCACGATCATTAACGTGGACAACGAGAATCAGAATTTCTCGGAAAACGCCGGGTCTTTTCTCCCCCATTTTAAGTCATTAAAAAAGCTGGTGTTAAGCGGTGACAAGCTGGAAAACCTGGACTGCATCAAGGGTCTTAAGAATCTGGAAGAATTGGACATCTCCGATAATTACGTTTCCGATCTCACCCCTCTGCTGGACCTGCCTCATTTAAAAAAAGTAAATATCGCCGGAAACCCGGTTGCCAACAAAGAAGTCCTATCGTCCACCATCGAGGTTCTGCAGTAAAAAGGCAGCCCATTAAAAGAATCCTTACGCTAATGGCTTTCGGTCCTGACCGAAGATCAGATCGTAATTGATCTTCCGGTAAAAAATTTCTTCCGGATTCCCGCCAAGACTTGCGAGATTGCCACACATCCACATGACCTTGGCGATCACGGATTCCAGCGTCATGTCATAGGATTCCAGAAAACGGCAGTATTTTTTCATATCATGGCCGACTTCATACACCGTCATATCGCTGCCTTCATGCGCCACCTGCGTGGACATTACCACCAGCCGATCCGGGTACTCCTGACACAGGCCATAAAACTCCTCTGCAATGGAACTCGGAATCCCGCCAACGCCAAAGCTTTCCACGATGATGCTGTGATAGTTTTCAAATACCTCTTTCAGGATTCGGGGGCGAACGCCTGGAATCAGCTTCATCAGAAACACGCTATCGTCCAGCTCATGAAAGAACTTCACCGGCTCCAGGAAAGGAACCGGCGGAATATACCGCATGATCTTGCCGTCCTGAATGATCGCCAGATAGGGGAAATCAATGCTGGAAAAGGCATTATAACTCTTCGAGCGCACTTTTTTGGCTCTGGTACCTGCAATGACCTTTCCGTCAAACACGATCTGCACCCCCTGCGAAAGCGCATCCGACGCATACAGGAAGGAATCCAGGAGATTCGCCTTGGCGTCGGTGATTTCCAGATCAATCGGTTTCTGCGCCCCCGTGATGACAATCGGTTTCTTCGAATTCTGCACCATATAAGAAAGCGCTGCTGCCGTGTATGCCATGGTATCCGTACCGTGTGCAATCACAAAGCCGTCATAGTCCTCGTAATGATCTGCAATGGCCTGCACCATCTTCTTCCAGTGCTTCGGCTCCATATTGGAACTGTCCAGATTCAGGATCTGGACGGCATTCACCTCGCAGATCGCCTCCACCTGCGGAAGATACCGCAGCAGTTCCTCCGGCCTAATCTGTGGCTTCAGCCCGTGATCCGATTTTCTGGACGCAATGGTCCCGCCGGTTGCCAAAAGCAGAATTTTCTTTTTTTGTGGTATATTTTGTGTCATACGTCCCATCGGATGAGTGCAACGCTCTCACCCTGATCCTTTCCATTCGATTTGCTCTACAGATGCAAGCTTTTTCACGCAACTCTTTCGCATAATGCTTTCACGCGACTCTTTCGCATAATGCTTTCGCGTGATTCTTTCGCATGACTCTTTCGCGTGACTCTTTCGCACGACTCTTTCTATTCTATCCCTCCCCCCTACTTTCGTCTATTGTGCGATCTCATCTTGCCGTTTGAAAGGAAAGATGTTAGAATACCTCTCGTTTGAATACAAAAGGAGGAGACAACATGGGTGTTTTTGACGAAATTGGAAAAAAGGTTTCAGATGCAAGCAAAGGTATGATTCCCAAGGACAAGGTGGAAGAAGTCGTATCAAATGTGAAGACGGAAGCACTTTCCGGTGTTGAGAATGCGAAAGCCCTCGGCGTGGAAAAAGCCACCAGCGCACTCAACGAAGTAGAAGAAAAGATCAAGGGCGCCATTTCGGATTCCAAGGATCAGAAGTAACACAGAACGGAAATCACGCAGATCAAAGTTGTCCCTTCCATCCCTTTTTAGCGGGTAGAAGGGACAATTTCATTCGTCGGTTTCTTCTATATCCGACAGCACAGAATACCCGCAATCAAAGATCGAAGCCGCCAGAGGTGATAAAATCGGTCAACAACTTATCCACCCGGTTATTTACCAGGAAGGGCGGTACCTTTTCCCCATCGACCCTGGAAAAATATTCCTGCGCCCGCTCCCGCACGACAGTGGCCTTCAGTTGATCAAACCGTCCATATTCATTCAGATTCTTTTCATTCACGTTGGTTTCCATGATACGAGTCAGACGCAAACGATCGAGTCCCAATTCCTCCGCCATCCGGTCAATCTGATCATTTTTGGCTTTTTTTGCATACTGCACGATGTAATCGCTGAACGTCATTCCGCTTACCAGTTTTACATCCCCTGTCTGTACATCATGCAAAAATAGGTTCGCAAACTTCTGCTCTTCCTGCGAAAGATAGGCAAAGGACCGATGCAACTCCTCCAGCGTACGCTCCCTCTCCTGCGGGTCCGTATCCGGATCCGACAGTTCTTTTTTCCATTTTTCAAAACGGGAGTTCATATAGTGATGATCAATCATCCCGGTGCTCATCTCGGTCAGATACGGGTCTAACGGGAAAGAAAGGCTTCTGGTTTCCGGTCCGTCACCAGAAGCGGGACGCAGTTCTTTGTAGCGCTGCAACAAAACATCGAAATCCTCCTTGGTCATGGCGCAGCGGATGGATTTACCTCCCTCCTCTTCTGCCGGATTCTCTTCCCCTTGCAGTTTCTCCTTCTCTGTCGGATTCTCTCCCCCTTGCAGATTCTCCTTCTCTGTCGGATTCTCCTCGTCCGCCTCTTCCGGATCTGTCACAAAGGTATAGACCGGCTTGTCCCAGCGAAATCCCTGGATTTTCGCCGCCTGAAAGGCCTGATTCCACTCTCTGAAGAGCCTGGCAAACTTCGCACGGGATGGCGTATCCCCCGGGAGCTTCTCCTTCTCCGGAATCCCTGCATGGTCAAACAGGGAACGGATCTCCTCGTAAAAAAAGTTCATGTGCCGAATATTCTCTAACAGATGATCGGCGAACAGCCCCTGCGGGCGATCTCCGGAATAGAGTTTGACCGCATCCTCAATATTGCGCTTCATCGTATAAGGTTTGCGGTAATAACGGATCGAGCCAAAGGGCTTTTCATTGAGATGAAAGAGGCGATTGGTTCTGGAAAAAGCCTGAATCAAATTCTGGTAGGTTAATTCTTTATCCAGATACAGGGTATTCACCCATTTGGAATCGAAACCTGTCAACATCTGGTTGACCACGATCAGCAAATCCAGCTGTTCTTCCGTCTTCAGTCTCTCATAGGGTTTCTTGTGCGCCAGTCTGGCGGCAACATCCTTCTTAAAAGCAGGGTACCTGCTGATATCGAAGTTCTGGCCATAGCGCGCATTGTAATCCTGTAACATGTCCACCAGACCGTCTTCTTTTAAAAGCGTCTGCTCTCCCCCCCTTATTGTCAATGGTCGGGTCGAAGAGCCCGGTGACTTTGAGATTCGGCGCTATTTCTCCAAAAAAACGATAATACCGTATGGCTTCCGGTATACTGGAAGTCGCAAAGATCCCGTGAAATTTGGAATTTCTGCTGAGCATCATCCAGTTGTCTGCGATGTCCTTCACGACCGCCTTCTGATATTTTTCAACCTGCCAAGCATCTTTTTCCACATAATCTTCAATCCCCTTCCGGTAGGAGCCATCCTCCAGCACCACTCCCGCCATCGGCACCTCTGCCTGTGACAGGAAGTGATAATACTTCTGGCGCATCCCCTCATCGGAAAGGGCTTCTTCCTCCGACGCTGCGCCGGACTCATGAAGCGCCACCCGTTTCCGCAGATCCTTTGCCTGATAAACAAACACCTGAGTCGGATCAAACCCCAGCACATTTTGATCCCGGATCCCGTCCGCAATGCTGTAACGGTGCAACTCATCCCCGAAAATATCTGCTGTGGTAAGGGCCTTCTTCCCGTTTTCCGTAAAAACCGGCGTACCGGTAAAACCAAAGAAAAGCGCCTTCGGGAAGGTCTCTTTGATGATGGTTAACATCTCTCCGAAAGTAGAACGGTGGCACTCATCCACGATGAAAACCAGTCTTTTCCCCTGGATTTCCTCTAAATCCTTTTTCCGCATCCTCCACGCTTCGTCCTCACGGATTCTACTCATCTTCTGAATGGAGGACACGATCAACGTGTTTCGGATCCCTGCTCTTTAATTTGGCAAGGAGCATCCTCGTGTCTTCCGTGCCCTGCACCTCTTTCGCATCATCCGCAAACCCTCTGTATTCTGCTAAAGACTGCGTGCCGAGTTCGATCCGGTCCATCAAAAAAATAACCTTATCCGCATCCTTCGAATTGGCAATCAGCTGGGCAGATTTAAAAGAAGTCATCGTCTTTCCGGAACCCGTCGTATGCCAGACATAACCGCCCAACTGCTTCCCCTCTTCCCAGTCCTGTTCTTTTACTCGGTCTGAAATTTCATTGACGGCATGGTACTGGTAGCTGCGCATCACTTTCAACACCCCGTCGCTGTCATCCGCTACCGTATAAAAGCCGATGAGCTGATGAGCCATAGGGATGCAGAGCAGCTGTGTGACCACCTGTTTCCAATCATTGACCGGCTCATTGTTGAAATCCGCCCAATGAAAATGAAAGTCCGACTGAAAACTCCCATCCGGTCCGGGATTTGCAAAATAAAGACTCTCTTCCGGATTCATCGCAACAAAAATCTGCACCAGTGCCATGATTCCGGTGTAAATCCCCTCGTGCGCATATTTTTGAATCTGATGTACCGCTTCCTGCACCGGCACACCGGATCTCTTCAGTTCCACATGAAAGACAGGCATCCCGTTGATCAAAAGCAGCAGATCTCCGCGGCGATCCTGCAAAATCTTTTCCCTTCTCTGAAAAACCGGCTGCTCTGCAATCTGGTATACACTGCTTCCCGCCGCAATTTGCATCCGGTCATAAATCCTTAGACTGACCTCTTTTCCGAAGTGATCTTTGTCGTCCGGATTTCTCCTCGTAATCGAAACGGAATAACCGTTTATGAATCCATTCAGTGCATGGGGCGTACGCAGGTTGCGAATCTGTTCCAACAGCTCGTCCATTTCTTCCCGAACGAGGCGAACATGATTCAATCTGTCCGCTTCCTGATTGTTTTCATAAAGAATTTTTGCCCAGTTATCGATCAGATCCTCTTCCGTCGGATGATGAAGTACCTCTTTTGCCCAACCATGCCTCTGCAATGCGTCAATCACCGCCTGCTCAAATTCCAGCTCGTTCTCAAATTGATCCATTTTGTACTCCTCCATCAGCGTAGAGACTAAATCTCTGATGCGGGTGTCAAAAAGATTGACTCCCTATGATTTTCTTTTACCGCTTACGTCAGATTCGCCAGAGACCGCATGACAAGATCAATATCCTGATTTTCCAACTCCTGGATAATATGGAGATAGGTTTTCTGGGTGGTCGTCATGCTGGCATGTCCCAGCCTTCTGGCGACACTTCCAATCGACACCCCCGCAAATAGCAAAAGAGAGGCATGCGTGTGACGAAGCCCGTGGACGGAAATCGTGGCGATCCCTAATTTCTTGCAATACCTCTCCAGGATTCCATTCACCGTCGAATTATAAATGGGCGCATACCTCTCTTCTTTTTTTACAAAAATCGGCTCGTCCTGCGGCAGATCCTTGGTCAAAACCGCAAACTGCATCACGGTCTGCCAGTCAATCTGAATCTTGCGAATCGAGGATTTGTTCTTGGTCTCCGCGAATCCCCCGCCCTTCTTATAGTTCCACGTTTTGTTGACAAAGAGCAACTGGTGCGCAAAATCAAAGTCCTTCGGTGTCAGCGCCAAAGCTTCCGAAAAACGCATCCCCGTCTTGGCAACCAGAAGAATGAACCAATCCCAGCTCACCTTCTCCCCCAGGTTCAGACCGGTTAAAAGTGCATGCAGCTCGAACTGATTCAGATACTTGATCTTCTTCCCCCTAGGCGTCTTACCCTTGAGAATCACCTTCCTCGTCGGATCCCGTTCAATGAATCCCTCATCCACCGCATCCAACAAAGCCCCTTTCAGCTGGTGGTGAAAATCCATTGTCGTCTGGCGCTCATGATCCCTCGCATAATCGTTGATCAGCTGCTGGTAAACCACCCTTGTCATCTCACAGAGCTTCACCTCGGGAATCAGCTTCTGCACCCACCGAAGTGTCATCCTGTATTTGTTTAAGGTTACATCCCGAATCGCCCCCTCTTTATAGATGCGGATCCATCGCTCGTAATAATCTACAAACAGATCCGCCTTTTTGGTATCACTCAGCATAAGTATCCCTCCCGAATCTCTTACGCTGATGAAGGCAACTCTTCCCGCTTACTTTCCTGCGCTCAGCAGGTGTATAATATATTTTTCAAAAGACAGCAATACTTAATAAGGATCAATTCTCCCTTGCTTAAACATGTAGTCCTTGGCTTCCCATCCGAATATACAAATGCAATCATAGACAATTCAGCATTCCTACACTTATCCTAACTGTTTATCACACCATAATCAACAATGGCTTCCTATCCTTGACAGTCAAATTAGCATCTCCTTTTTCTATCGATCAACCATCCCCATCGTGTTTTATTCAAAAATGTTTAAGTCCAAAAAGATACTTAACCCACGGGAAATACGGTAAGCGAGTGTCTTCGACGGTTTATATCTCAGTCCCAGTATCTTTCAAATAATCAGTACCCTCTCTCACTCAAATTCGATATACTCAGAAATGATATCCGAAAATTTATTCGAAATCTCAAGAAAAAAGTTGGTCTGGAAAACAACCTCATTTTTCCAATACCCTCTTTCGTGGAAAAATTGAAGGGAAAAAATAATGAACGAAATGATTATTGAAACAATCAGAAAATATGAAGTACCTAGCGATTTCACCCACACCGCTGTAAGTAGCAAAATGATTGCAACCGCCGAACATGTTCTTAAAATCAAACTACCGGAACAGTACATCTCATTTTTTATGCTACTTTTGATGATTATCTACTCGATCAGATGAATAGCATAATCGAAAACATGTAACACCAAAAATACAGGCTGGCTCATAGGCTTCACCTTTGAGCTAGCCCTTCTATATCCTCTTTCGTTGTTCAAGCAAAAAAAATCTTTTATTTCCAACGTCTGTGCGGCTTATATCGTTGACCTAGACATAAAAACTCGGGAGCTTAGGTTATATGCTTCGCATTGACTGCTGGGACGCCGAAAAGGATTTAAAAATCACACCCAGATCAGACTGTGCATTGACTTCACTTGCAGTCAATGAACCACTTGAATATGCGAGATTGCGGTACTGGCTGTGTCCGTTCCGTAAAGGACTGCCCTAAGTGTATCGGCTTCACCTTGTTCCTTTACCTCACTATTCACAAATCACTTTTGCTATTTTCGCGTTAATATTGCAAATATAACAATTAGAACCAATATTATTATAAAAAAAATAAACTTTGTTTGACCATGAAATCCTGGTCCAATCACCTCCAATACTGTTATTAACACAAAAACGAATAACGCCCAATACTCTCTTTTCATGCGATTTTTTACACTGAGCCCCCAAAATTTACGTTAATAGAAACCGGGCTGAATCAGCCCTGACCTCAGTAAACCCACCTGCTGACCTTCAACAGATGGTACAAAGCGCCTTGGAAATACGCTATTTGCGCCATTTATAGTTCTACTTTCTCTTGATTTAGCACTACTTCTGATTTCACGGTGCCCTTCGCTATTGGAGGCATAGGCAATCATAAATGCCTTTGAGATAACCCTGGATTTCTCTCTGACTGGGAAATACGTGGCATCTATGGTCAGGAACGGATGCTCGCCGGAAAGCGGTCTTTCTCGGGATTCCCTAACCTTCTCATCGAGCTCCTTGCAGGCTTCTGAGACGGTGGACTTTGAAAAACTCTTGCCGCACAAAGTCTCCATCACCTGTGATACCTTACGTGTGGATACCCCATTTACCACCATCTCGGCCATTGTGATGATCAGCGCAGACTCGCTCCGGCAGTAGTTATCGAAGAAATATGTCTTGAAAGCCTCTCCATCTCTGTGTTTCGGAACCTTAAGGATGATGGATCCGATGCGAGTTGTCAAAGGGCGGTCACGAAAACCGTTACGGCTTCCGGTACGCTCCTCAGTGCGTTCATAAGGTTCAGCCTTGAGCTGTTCCGTAGATTCAGCCTTCAAGATGCTGTTAAGGCTGTCTTGGAGCAGCTTTACAAACGCAGTATTCCTGTCGCTTGCAAGTAATTGTAGAATCTCGTCCTGATTCAGTGTAATATTGAGTTGAGCCATCGTGTCCTTCCTCCTCGGTATTATGTTGATTGTGGCGATTTACATTATACCTAATGGTTGGGCCGTTGGCTCTATTCAATTTACACCATTATACATGCACTACCGAAACTTGCCGATTCGAACTTCCATGATATAAAATGATTTGCTCCATTCGCAGTTCCTCCTAAACAAACATCTTCTCCAAGAAAGACTTTTTGATGATTTTTAGCTTTTCTAACTTTCGCTGATGAAGGGTGATAAGGTGGTCGAGGCGGATAATGAAGCTACCGATTTCGGTCTGTTCAGGTATGGAAGGCACCATAACTTCCGTTTTGAGAATATTATCATTGTACAATCTCTTTATTGTACTGCCTTCAATTCCAGACCATTGAATAACCTCATAAAGATGTTTTAAGAATGGGTTCACAATTGTCTTATCATGCTTAAGCCAAACAATATTTGAATCCTGATAATACGCATCCTCGCCCATATATTCAATATGTTTCTACCAAATACTTCCGAAAGCCGAAATTCTAGGATGTCACCCTTTTATCCGGATATGCACTACATTCATGTTGTATGTCTTCGAAAAGTCCTCGTTGAGACTATAGGCATCAGGCTCACCGCTGAAGGTTCCGATTTTATACAAACGGAACATCACCATTTTCTGATGTCTGGTCTTTGAAACATACGTTTTGCACCCTGATCTACAGCCATAAATTTCCCCCAGCTTACGCTGTTCCCAAGAAAAAAATACTTACTCATGATTTCCACAAATATTTTTTCGATATACTTTGACTATGTCAACATTTTACGAAATCAAACATTTTAATTGAATCAGATCTCGTATCGTGACTTGCTCCTTATCTTGCTCCCTTATTTGTGCCTTTACTTGCTCCTTATCTTGCTCCTCTGAATCAACCTGTATTCTCTATTATCATTCATCCAACATCAGCTTACCTTTTTTAGCTTTATCTTTTAAACGCTTAATCTGTTCTTTTTCTATCTGTTGAATGCTTTTCTCCGGAACGGGCAAATCTTCCGGCATCGTTCCGCCAATTTTTTTAATAGCGCTTCTAACTTCTTTTCCTACTGAGTAGTGAACCTTTGTTGCCGCTTCCGCTCCTTCAACTTGGTCTTTCCTCAGTTTTTCTTCGGTCTGTGAAATTCTAAATAAGTTAGCAATCAACTCGGTACTTCCCATATAATCCAAGATTTTTTGTCTCGCTGTCAGTCCTTTTCTATCATGTATATCTTCTACATCTAACCCACCATACAATCCCATATACCCTGCATTCTGGAATATAGCAAATTCTTCGTTTGTGATAACTCCTGCATCATGTGCTGTTTCTACCAAAAGTTGATTCCATTGTTTAATGTCCCCACGAACTACAAGTCTTCTTCTATCCTCATCAAGCTGATTAAAATGATCTGCTATTTCTTGACGATATGTTTGTATCGCAAAATAGGTTTGTCCAAGTGCAATAACCTCTTTTCTCGGATCTCCATTTTGCACAACCAAATAGCAAGCATATCTCGTAAGCTCATAATCTTTTATAGCCTTACTTGTTGCACCCGCCTCCACGATTTTGCTGACCTCAGCAAAATCGTATGTCCCTTCATGACCACTGTTCTCACACGCAATCATTGCTCTATCAATGACCTTTTGAAAGTTTCTCCACTGAGAATAATCAAGTACATCAGCAAGTTCCCTTGCACTCCAATACTCACTTCCATCCTTTCGGATGTACTTAATTTCTTCAAACTTCTTATATTCTTTTGCTTTTAAATTTGGCATAAACTTTCCCCTCGTTATATTTCATAATAGTTAACCTGTGTATAACTACCACCGGGCACTTGATACATCCCTGTATCTTTTCGAATCCGCTGCCTCTCTATGTTTCATGAGCTCCGCAAGCCAGGAAAGAATATTGTACTTTTGAAAGTCTAAGACTTTTAAGTCTGTTATGTCCAAGCTGAATTTATGAACCCAACCATTCCGTTCATCCGGTCTGCAAACCGACCATTCCTTCGCAGGTTCAAGGTTATCCGTATGATAAAAGCTCTTCCCATAGTCATGTTTTTCGTCCCCTAACCCATATTGGGGAGAAAGCTGCTGATTTGGACTACCATGATATAAAATGATCTGCTCCATTCGCAGTTCCCCCTAAACAAACATCTTCTCCAAGAAAGACTTTTTAATGATTTTTAACTTTTCCAACTTTCGCTGATGAAGGGTGATAAGGTCATTCAATTTATTTAATAACCCTCCGATTTTGTGCTGTTCCTCCAAGGAAGGATAATAGATTGGATAATCCAAGGCTTCCTCTATTTTCAGCACGCGATTTCTTCCTGCACCTCCAGGTGAGGCAAGATAAAGATTATGATGAAATCCTTCATCAAGAATGACATATTTCAAAAACTCTGGACGCAACGATTCCAACAGTGTAAATTGCGGGAAGCGGTGTGAAACGAGTTTTCCTGCATCATTTTCATTTGCAATTGCAACCGCATGTTCCCATGCAAAGGTAATGTTGAAGATTAATTTGTTGGTAGCCACACGATGCATCTTGGCAGTTTCCAATTCGTGTCCTGGTTCGACATATTCATGAAACGTACCCTTAGCGTGGCTCCTTATTCCAAGCCTGATATATCCGCCATGTGGTGTTTCAACTGGATCTTCATATTTAGCCACTAATTCCGATAGCTTACGCTGTTCCCAAGAAAGTGAATTCAAGCATGAGATTTTGCTATTTTACCGTTACGCTCCAACCTTCTGAACCGCTAACTCGAGGTCTAAATCATGCAGACCGCCATATGCTTTTATCAGGTATTCAATCGGAACTTTTTTAACAACTTCACTACTCGGAATATTGTAATACCATTGATAGTAAGCATAAAATTCACCTATCCAATCGGGCACAAAACCTTTCATAGAATCACCTTTTTGTAATGTAAAACCATCTGTTTTACAGAAATAATTCCATAATTCGGAAGAATCCATGGTATTCACATAGGCTTGACCTTCATCAATGCACTTTCTCGTTTTACTATTCATATAAGCCTTGATAAAGTCTGCAGTATTTTTGTCCGGATAATTCTGCGCGACAAAATCAAAAAGCTTCCCCTGATTTTCTACCACATCCCCTAAATAAGCTTCAGAATATGCCTGCATTTCCATGATCTCCCACCAAAAATTTTCATCTCATAATCACTGACGGTTTTGCAATGAATTTGTTTCTTTAAGCAGTTCATTGTTCTTGTGGATCGTTTACATCCTTATATACGTTTCTCGTAAAGCTTTGATTTCTGCCTTGAGATCAGAGTCAATCTGAAGGTCAGTGAACACAATTTTCTCCCCCTTAATCATCTCTAGAAATGCATCTATGGAGTCAGCCACATCCCCGGTTACCTCAACAGTTTCTCCCTCCGGTACGATCTGAAATAGTTGGAAAACATCATTTTTGTGCTTTCGCAAATCTTTTGAATTTACGTGTCTGCCTTCAGCCTTTTCTTGCATAAGGTTTACCCACGCCATCATCTTAAAGGGAATAATATAGCTTGCCGTCAGTACACTTAAGCCACTTATAACCGTACGCCCCTTTAACATAAACTCATAGAAATCATCATTGAGCAAAATAGCCGAAAGGGATGACACATCGTCATCAATGCGTATAGGAACTATCGGTGTTGAAGATTCCAGATGATAACTCGGCTTTCTCGAAAACAATTCTATCTGTTTCGGATATCCACTTTTAGGATCTGTAAATCTGTAAAAGTGAGGCTCATTGCTATTTTTCCAGCCATACGTATACTCCCCTTCGCGGACATAATTCCAGAATAGTTCTGCAAATTCCTTGAATTTATCCTCAAAAAGAATAATCATGTCTACATCTTTTGTCGCTCTAAAATCTATTGGCGTCTGCGACATCAGAATCTCACATGCCGCTCCTCCAATAATTGTATAGCAGTCCTCATAACCGGCAAAATACCTTGCGAATTCATCTAAACCACTTACTGCCACTTAATTCCTCCAAAACATTTTCTAATTCCCCCTGAACTCTGGGATCTTTTGTATCCTTCAATGAGGCGTACAAGGAAAGCTTATCTACTATTCCGTTTTCACAAAGCTTCACCGGATCATAGTTCCACAATTCCACTTTGCATATCTCAGAAGGCTTTTCCCATCCCGGCTCATCAGCAATTTCAAATTTATCTACAATCCTGCTTTTCTTAAAACAGGCATACACAGCAATCTCCGGTGGATTTATCATACTAATTTCAGATAAAGCAAAATCCGAAGCCTTTGGAAGTCCTATCACATCTTCTGTTTTTCTCACATAGATTACATCACGAACAGGGCTGGAAAGGGCTGAGCTTGCGACATTAAACAACTCTTTTGAGTCAATTGTAAGCCCCACTTCGACACTTCTGCCTTTTCTTTTCTCTGCAATAAATCCTCTGGAAACAAGCTCTTTGGTTCCTCTTGTTATATAGACGGGATCCAGCCCAAGTATTACCGCCAATTCTTTCTTCGTATAATCAGCTTGTTTATTATACAGTAGATAAGTAAAATCATCTGCGCATTGGCTGTTAATTGCAGTAAAGCACTTCCTTCCGCCCCAGTAAACTTCTTACTAAAAAGGATTCCTAAAAACGGCAAATAAATCTGCGCAGGAATCATCATAAAGGGGATGTGATGCTTCACGTATGCATTCCTGTTATTCTTTGTAAGAGTCTCAAACCAGAAAGCGACCGGTACTCCAAAGTTCTCTTCATATAGCAGCTTTTCTTTATACAGTACCCTACTATCAATCGCAGAAGGAAGCTTTATAAGATAAAAGCCAAACTGCTCATATTGCGCTTTATATATTTTCCTGCCTGTAGTTAGGTATCTGGGCAGTCCATTCTTTTCTTTATGTTCAGATATTGCAAAGGATAAAGCAAATACCCTTTCTAATTCTTTCTCAATCGTCATTATAGTTACACCTATATAATCTATTATGTATTGTTTGTAATGTTTTATATATATGCAATTATAAATCTTGAATCCCTAGGTTTCAACCATGGTACACCTTAATTTCAGTCCATTGGTCAAAGGTTTCTTTTTTTCCATCGACATGATTTATGTATGAGAGGTATGCTCTAGGATCGTACTAAATACATTCGTAACCTTATTTGCATCGGAATCCGCCAGTTTGCGCATTTTTTCTCTTGCACTGACATCTCTCGCATTATATTTTTCATTGAATTCCTGAAAATCTACACAGATTGCAGCCTCTTTTATTTTCGTCAGTTTTTTATAGGCGCGTTCGGATTTGATACAGTATTGAATCCCCAGCCCTCCTAAAGACAAGAGCTCTTCCAGAATTTCAACATCAATATTATCCCGGACAAACTCCCTTGCAATGTAGAAATACGAAGCATTTGCCCTCCAGCCTTTAATCACATCGTAGCTCTCCGACTCGATTCCATATTTCTCAATAAATTTTCTTGATAAAACCCTGTATCTCTTCGAATCCGCAGCCTCTCTATGTTTCATCAGCTCCGCTAGCCACGAAAGAATATTATGCTCTTGAAAGTCTAAGACTTTTAAGTCTGTTATATCCAAGCTAAATTTATGAACCCAACCATTCCGCTCATCCGGTCTGCAAACCGCCCATTCCTTCGCCAGTTCAAGATTCTCCGTAAGATAAAAGCCTTTCCCATAGTCATGTTTTTCGTCCCCCAAACCATATTGGGGGGAAACTTTCTGATTCAGACTGCCATGATATAAAATGATTTGCTCCATTCGCAGTTCCTCCTAAACAAACATCTTTTCCAAGAAAGACTTTTTTTAATGATTTTTAACTTTTCCAACTTTCGCTGATGAAGGGTGATAAGGTGGTCGAGGTGGATAATAGCTCCGATCTTTCTGTGCTCTTCAGTATGGAAGGCACATAACTTCCGTCATTGAGAAATATCGTCATTGTACAAGTCATCTTTCATCGTAGCTGCCTTCAGTTCAGACCAGTGAAAGAACTCTCATCAAAAGCTCATGTTTTTAAGCATGACTTCAAAAACTGTCTAAATCATACTCTACATTGCTCAAACAATATGTGAATCCTGATAATACGCATCCTCGCCCATATATTCAATAGTTTCTACAAATACTTCCGAAAGCCGAAATCATGTTTTGATGTCACCCTTTTAATGCAGATATGCATACATTCAGTTTGTATTCTTCGAATAGTCCTCGTTGAGATATAGGCATCAGGCTCACCGCTGAAGGTTCCGATCTTTATACAAACGGAACATCACCATTTTCTGCATGTCTGGTCTTTGCAACATATCGTTTTCACATAGCTCAGCATAAATTTCCCCCAGCTTACGCTGTTCCCAATCGCAAGTAAATCCAGAAAATCTAAATCTTGGAACTTTTTCTCCATTTTTCGGGAAGCAATTTTCCAACATTGCTTTTTTTACTATTTTTAGCTTTTCCAACTTTCGCTGATGAAGGGTGATAAGGTCATTCAATTTATTTAATAACCCTCCGATTTTGTGCTGTTCCTCCAAGGAAGGATAATAGATTGGATAATCCAAGGCTTCCTCTATTTTCAGCACGCGATTTCTTCCTGCACCTCCAGGTGAGGCAAGATAAAGATTATGATGAAATCCTTCATCAAGAATGACATATTTCAAAAACTCTGGACGCAACGATTCCAACAGTGTAAATTGCGGGAAGCGGTGTGAAACGAGTTTTCCTGCATCATTTTCATTTGCAATTGCAACCGCATGTTCCCATGCAAAGGTAATGTTGAAGATTAATTTGTTGGTAGCCACACGATGCATCTTGGCAGTTTCCAATTCGTGTCCTGGTTCGACATATTCATGAAACGTACCCTTAGCGTGGCTCCTTATTCCAAGCCTGATATATCCGCCATGTGGTGTTTCAACTGGATCTTCATATTTAGCCACTAATTCCGATAGCTTACGCTGTTCCCAATCATCTGTGAATCCTTTAAACCGTATTCTCGGTGTTTTCCGTTTATTCATGAATATCCCCTCCAAGCAGTAAGCGAAGTTCCTGAATTCCTTCCATATCCTGCGCTGACCCGGTAAGCTCCGAAAGCATGTCCACCAGTTCTTTGGAAGTCTCTGCAATTTCTTCTTCCAAATCGCTCATGGTGGTTTCGTATTTCCCTGGAAAGGCTTTCCAGATTTTTTGTAAAATCTTGCAGCATAGCGACCGGAAGGCTGTCGATTCCACTCACAATCGGCAGAATCCACTTGTCATAGAGGAGTTCTTTTCCCTGCTCCTTCGTGAGATTTTCTATCGTTTCTTTCGTTTTTAAATGAAGCGCATCTTCCTTGTCCTTGATCTCGCTCTTTAAGCTCTTCTCCTTGGCGTTATACGCGTCTGCTTTTTGGAGGAGGGAACGGAGTTCCGCATTCCCTTCCGCATCTTCCTGTAGGGTCTTTAAAACTGCCTTGCTGTTTTTAAAGACAAAGGCATCCTTTTCTTCTGTCAGCACGTCGGCAAGACTTTCTTTATCCTCTTCGGAGAGGGATTCCAGAAGCTCTTCGACTGAGGCTGCAATTTCTTCCACTTCTCTTCTCATTCGTGATAGCTCTGACAGTTCTTCTGTAAGATAGCGTTTCTGAACCAGATCAAAGGGCAGGATATGTCCTTTCCAGCCTTCCTGCACTTCCACGTCTTTTCCATTTTTCTTTTTGATCACCATATTGGGGTCAACCTGGCTGATCGCTTGTAGCCCTTCTGTCTGGATCAGCTCAAGGTCTCCTGCTATATCCGTATATTCTTTTTCAAAGAGCTCATAAGCCTGATAGGGATCCAAAAGAGAGACTCCGTCAAATCCGGAAAAATTTCAGCCGTGAGGATCTCCTCTGTCTTAGGAACGGATAGGGTTTCCGCCTCTTCTATCAGGTAAGAGGCAAGCGTCTTTCCCAAACCCTGAAAGGCATTCCGGAAATGAAGCAAATAGTGCTCCACATCTTGATTCTTCTGCACGGTATTCTTTATATCCTCTGTAGCAAGTTTGAGATACCCTCCCTCTCCAGTGAAGAGCTCCTCTTTCAGGCTGGGAAACTCCTTCCAATACTGCGCAAATTTCTCCAATTCTCCTTCCGGAATGCCGCCGAACATAGAAGCATAGATGTCATAGCTCTCTGCCTCTTCCTGTGAATCCACATAACGGGGAATGTTCAGGTTGTAGTCATTGTCCCGAATTTCTTCTCGACTGACCAGCCGCGAAAATTTGGGGGTGCTTCTCTTGTCTTTGACGGTATCTGCGATTCTTCGAATATCGGATGCGCGAAGCTTGTTGTTCTTCCCTTCCTTGGCAAAGCTCTTCGATGCATCGACAATTAAAACATCTGTACTCTCTCTTTTTTGCCGAAGTACCATAATAATGGTGGGGATGCCGGTGCCAAAGAAAATATTGGCGGGTAGGCCGATGATGGCTTCTATGTTATTTTTCTCAATCAGATGCTTTCGAATCTCTCCCTCTTCTCCTCCTCGAAAGAGCACGCCGTGGGGAAGAACAATCGTCATCATCCCGTCCGGCTTCAGGTGATATAAATCATGAAGAAGGAAAGCATAATCCGCTTTGGATCTGGGAGCGATGCCGTAACCTTTATACCTTGGATCCGTTTCCTTCCCCTCCGGATCCCAGCGCTGCGAGTAGGGAGGATTGCTGACCACCGCATCCACATAGAGCGGATCATAAGTTCCCTGCGGGTCCGCCTCGTCAAAATAAGGCCAGTCCTCTTCCAGGGTGTCCCCATTTCTCGTTAAAATATTGTCCGGCAGAATCCCCCGCATGACCAGGTTCATGCGAGTTAAGTTATAGGTATTTGCCTTCAACTCCTGTGCATAATACCGAATATGATCTTTTTCCCCGATGTATTTGGCAGTCGTCTTGCCGATGTTAATGAGAAGGCTTCCGGAACCGGAAGTCGGGTCATAGATTTTGATCTTATCCCTCCCTTTTAAATGCTCGGCGATCATCTCCGACATCAAGAGGGAAACTTCATGTGGCGTATAGAATTCCCCCGCTTTTTTTCCCGCATTGGAGGCGAATTTTTCCAATAAAAATTCATAAATATAGCCCAGGACATCGTAGTCCTGACTGCCGTTCATGGGGATCTCCCGAATGAGCTGAATGAGGTCGCTGACCGCTCTCGTTTGCTGCTTCGTGCTATCCCCCAGCTTCGATAATCCGGTTTCCAGGGTGTTAAAAATACCTTCAAACACCTTTTTATGCGAAGGAGAAATCAGTCGGTTAAAAGAAGAAAGGGCTGTGCGCACATGATCGACAGAGAAGTCGGCGCCCAGATCAAGCCAGGTGGAAAATAAATCCTTATAGGCAATAAAATACCCTAAGCTTCGCTGGGCATTGCTTTTGCCGGAATAGGCATCATCCGCTTCCTCATTGACATACTTCTGAATCGAAGCCGCATCATAGCCCTGATGTATCAGCCACTGCTCTTCCTGATCGGATAGATATTTATAGAAAATGAAGCCAAGAATGTAATCCTTATAATCATTGGCCTCAATCTTTGACCGCATCCGGTTGGCAGACTCCCAGATTTTTGCCGCCAGCTGATTTTTATTCATCGAAAGCTCCCCCCTTGTTCCCCTGTGTTGTAACGATTATATGATCTTTTCGTATTCGATTTGAGGATCGTGTACTGAATTTCAGTGGCATCATGATAGGAAGATACGGCTCCGAAAAGTAACATTAAACATTCTCTAAATCCTTCTGATTATTTTATTCAAACCGTTTTCAGCCGGTTCAGCAAATCTCCAACTACTCCCGGATCATCTATCAGGGAAATACCAAGCACTTCTTCCCAGCATCTTTAATGGAAGCACCTATATGATAAGCTATCTTCCCATCCAGAATGATAAACCCGTCATGGAATACCTGCGTCCTCTTCACCTCCAATATTGGATACTGTGCATTGAAATTAGCCGCATCCCTGTGCGTAAGCTGTGTGCTCGCATATGTATATATTTTCACACCAACACCATCATGCTTCTTAGCCAGAATGTTCAGCGTATCCACATCGACATATCCGTCGATAAGGATTATCTCATTTTGTGCTTTCTGGATGATAGATGTGATCAGGCTGAACGCATCATAGATCTGTCCGTCGAAAAAATTTTTCTGCTCCGATTCTGCATGATCCTCAATGTACTGAAACACCTTGTCAAACTTCTCATCCTTGCTTTTCTGGTAATCCAGTTGTTTCAGTTCTATATCTCTAACTTTCTCGAAGAGAAACGCATTGCTGGCTATAAAGTGGCGCATCTCAACAAATATGTTCATTATACGAATTGACACCTTAACCGCCACATCGCTCCGAAGAACACCAGACAGCATAGCTATTCCCTGTTCCGTGAACATGTATGGTCTATATCTCCTGCCGCCTCTTCCGTTTGAGGTTGCAATTTGTGACCTCAAAGCATTAACTTCCTTTTTTGTAAGCTGAAATCTGAAATTCTTCGGAAATCGCTCTACATTCCTACTTACTGCCTGATTAAAAACCTTTGTCTCAACCTGATATAGCATGGCCAGATTACTATCCAGCATAACCTGCTGCCCGCGAACAACATATATCAGGTTCTTAATATCTTTCGCTTCTGCTACAACGGGAATAATATCTGTTGTCTGTTCCAGTTCCTTCTTTGTCATTTGCACCTCCGTGTTTGAGGTCACAATTTGTGACCTCAAACACGCTCTTCATTAGAAAAGCGTGCTTCGAAGTTTTCCCTTTACTGGCATCCGATCTGTATGGAACACGTTTCGAAACTTGACTCTAATCAAAAGGGTGCTTTTGCATTTTCCACACTATTAAACTCTTGCAACACTTTATTGGTTTGATTTATTACCTCACTGTTTATGCTGCTATACAGTTTACGATCTCCAATAATATAGAACTCTTCTTTCGCTCTTGTGGCTGCTACATTCATAATATTGGGATGATCCGTTCCAACTGCCCAGTTAGCAGCACCTCTGCTTTTTTCGTCACATCCCAATACCAAAAAGACTATATCGGCTTCTTTTCCTTGAAAGGTATGGACTGTTCCAATGTTGCTGGGTTTCCCATCCTTGCCATATCTGGTAAAATTAATTTCTTTGAGTTTCTGTGATAACTGATATGCTACATTTCTAAATGGGGAGATGACATAAATCCGGTCTTTTTCTCCTTTATTGACAATATTAGGATTCTGCTTTATTAACTCTGATATTTTTTCCTTAAGGAAGTCTCCCTGTTCTTTCACATATTTATCAGTAGCATTTCCTTTCACATCATACCAAGATGCTTTTCCCGGGACAGCTGTACTCTGCACCATGTTACCACCGTAGGAAATGGCATTGGAAATATTAAACATAGGGTTTTTACATCTTCGATGCACCCAAAGTGGAATTCCAATCCAGTTATCCTCGTCTTTATAGAAACCGAATTTACTGATCGCATCTATAAGTGTTTGCACTGAAGTAGAGTCTGATAGATATTTATTAGATACCCCATAATGCTTTCCTAACATAGCGAGGATTGACGGATCCAAAGTAAGTACCGGTTTTATCTGAGCAGGATCTCCTACAACCATCGCTCGTCTGCTTCTAAAGATTGCACCAACAGCAGCCTGTGGAAGTGCCTGCCCTGCCTCATCTACAAATAAGTACCCCAAAGAACCTTCTCCGAGATTTTCACACATTCTTGAGAAGCTGGCAAAGGTGGAGCCAATCACCGGAATGACCATATTGATCCAGTTCCATGCCATGCTTATGACTTGTTTCTTTTCTAAGTATTCCTTCTGTCTACTCCAGATAAGATGTGCAGCTTTTATACTTTTTCTGTTTTCATATAAAAACTGCTTCCTGACTTTTAACGCCTCAATAAACAATTCAGACTGCAATACTCTGTACTCTTCATCAAACCATGGATTGCTTAATTGAAGTGCATCATATTCTTTATACATATCCAGTCTCTGAACCGGCTTCCTCTCCAGTTCCATAGAGAGCGTATTAATCTTGTCAGATAGTACTCTGATTTCCTTATTTCCTGATTGAATAATTCTGTCATTTTCTTTTCTCTTACAACATAGCTTCTCTTCATTTTCTTTCAATGCTTCTGTAACACGTCTTTTACCTTCCTCCAAATTGGAATATTCTAAATTCAGCTCTTTTTCCTTTGCTAATAGTTCTAACAGTTCCTTAGAAAAACAACGCATTTTTTCTTTAAATTCTTTTTTTGCTGCAAACTGAAACCACGAGGGTTTTTGCAGTTGTAATGCTTGTATCGCTTGATGAATATTCTCTTTCTCTTTAAGAATTTTTTCAATATGATCGGAAAAACTAGTCATCTTATCTTCTATCTTGGATGACTCTTGTTCTATCAGCCTACTTTCCGCATCATTCTTTTCCTTAAAAGCCTTGAATTCATCTTCTAGTTCTTTTCTCTTTTTTTCAAGCTGGACACATTTAAGTTCTGTTTCCTTTTGTAGATGCAAAAGTTCTGCCTGGTCTTTCGCGATCCTTTGTCTTTCATCTTTGTATTTACATTGTTTCCGGTATTGTTCTAAAAACCGAGCATAAATATCGCTATTGGACTCATAAGATTTATATAAGTAGTTTTCCACATGTTTTAATACCGTGATAATTCCACTCATATTCTCTTTCTTGCCACCCTCTAGTGAAAACAATCCCCAATATTTTTCATCTTCACAAGGTGTAGCTTTTGGCTTTTCAACATAGTTCCCTGACTCCTTCTTTATCCATTCCATAGAAAGATTGGCGTTTGATATTTCCCAAAAATAATCTGCATCTCGCAGTTTATCCACAAAGGATTCATCTACCCCATTGATAAGCGGAAGTTCTTCACTATATTCTGAACCGCACCGTTGTTGGAACTTGCGACAATAATTTCCTTCTCTGCTATTACGCTTGGTACCACAGCAATATAGGCCTTGTCATAATAGTTCAACCTATCCATTTTACTGAGATCTTTATCTGCTAATTTTGCAATTTCATATGCCTGTTCAACAAGCAATTCTGCAAAGACATCTTTCAATAAAGTTGTCTTTCCTGTTCCGGGAGGGCCGTTTACGCTGCTGATTTTCTCATTGTTATCTTGAATAGCTAAGTTCACTGCAAGCTGCTGCATCAAAGAAAGTGAAAACTTAGGATTAGCCGGGAATCGCGAAAGCGGATAATTTTTAGCTTGTAAGATTTCTTCAAATGCCATCGGATTGAAATCCTGTGTATTGGCTTTACTATTCAGATTAATTCTTTCTTCATATCTCCCTGAAAGATAAGAATCTAAGTTTCTTGTTTGAATGCCTCTTGTCTTTTCTAAATCATCAATAAAAAAAGAATGCAGATTCATGGCATCCGTTTCCAGGTTCTTTAAGACTTTCATTCTACTTTTTTCAGTTTGAATCGAGTATTGATTCAAAAGCTTTGCAAAAGCCTTATTAAAAAATGCATTATATTCCTCTTCTTCAGGGCAGGCGAAAATACTGTTCATATTTTCCTTGTTTTCCTTTTCAAAATTCAAAAAATCTTTTTCTTGAGGAATGCTATTGTTTTGCAAGATATAATAACTGGCTGTGAAAAATGTCATATCTCCTTGAAGTTTTAGTTCTTTATCAAAATACAAAGCGAAGGAAAACTTATCTCCTACAGATACCTCATCATAGGTTTCCGAAAGATTAAATTTCTCTCTTAGTAATTGAATCACAGTGGAAAATGGATAGGTATTAAAATACAGCACAATTCCACCCTTATCGTTTGATAAGTTTTGACCTTGCATTTCTTCGTTAAGCAAAGAATAATAATCTCTATCTTTGGGAATCTCCAGCTTTTTCAACATCTTGTCTCTTAGCTTAATATCTCCCTCAGAGAGATGTTCCACCATAATCCACGCTTCTAATATATTTTCCCTTTTATCCATTTTGTATTCCCTCGCCTTTTATACTGCAATTCCATAAGCATATGAATATTTTTCGTTAGAAAGTTGATTTTAGAAAATGCAAAGCAATAAATGCCTACCAAAAGCATTCCAATATCTGCTCTTTATTTTCAGCCTTTCAAGCCATTTCTCTCCTTGATACTCCAATATCTTCACTCATGATATTCAGTTTGTAATTTGACAAATCCTCGCTTGTTTTATTATTGAGAAGTGACTCTGTAGTAGACATATTGTCTCGCAGGTTTTGTTTTTTCAATCCTTTATCGTCTTTATATTCTCTTGTGGTCATCCCGAACTAGGCTATGGAAATCTCGTTGGTAAGTATGGCTTATTCCATGCCTTCTTTTATTCCATGATCCTGCCAAGCGTCTATAAGCTCTTTTCTTACCTGAATTGCCTGAAGTCTTTGGTTCATCCACTCCCGTGAGTACCCTTCCCTTAAAATAGGTTTCCAGGGCACGATCAATCGTGAGCTCCGGATCTATAATTTCAGTTGGCTACAAATTGTAGCTGACCCATTTCCTTCATTTTTTAATCGAGTTTTTAGAACACTCCAATATTTTCTCGGATTCTCACTTGCAGTCAAAGCACCTAGAATGTCAATGATTGAGAAATACCATTCTTCCTTTTCATTATCCCAAACGGAGCGGATTTGATTTCCTTCAAATAATTTGAATTCATTATTCATCGTATCCTTTCTACCTTAGCGCTCTTTACTGCAATTGATTCCCAAAAAATCACTCTAGAGAATGCTAAGGTTCATATATCCCCGTGTTTCAGACATTGATAAAGCATCCAGAACCCTTTTTTAGGACTATTTGCCACTGTCATTATTATGACACGAAACCCGAAGGTTGGGTCATCGATTTTGATCTTGTCCCTCCCCTTTCAATGCTCGACAATCATCTCCGATATCAAAAGTGAAACCACATGTGGCGTATAGTAATCCTCCACTTTTTTTCCTACAATGAAGGCACTTTTACTTATACATCCAAGGGGCACCATGTTTCCAAACTAAAATCCGGTGGCCATGGACAGGCTGGCATGGATATTTTAAAGAAGGAAGGAATTAAATTTAATATCGTCAAAACGTATAGTAACGGTGTTCGAGTCGGAAATATCCCTGGGCACAAAGATCCTAAAAAACGTACAGGAACAGGACAAGCTTGGTTTCCGGAATCATGGGGTGAAAAGGATATTCACCGGGCTGGAGAACATGTGGCAGGATTGAAGGGTAATCGTCATCCTGAAGACGGCCAGGCTATTTATGGTACATATAAAGGTGTACAGGTCGATGTTAAGCGAACAAACGGGAAAATTTCCACGGTATTTCCTGATTCCAATCAATCAAAAATACTGAAGAAAAAGAAGAGGTAATCGCATGTCAAAAATATCAGATGAATATAATAAACTGCTTGACAAGAGAAGAAAAATGGCTCAGTGAAGTTTTTGATGAAATCATTGCAAAAACAAAAAGCAGCGAATTGATTAAATCTCTTCGTATGGTGGCACAGAAATATCCTGAAGCTGTGAGAAAATATCATATAGATTTCTTTATAGACAGCGCAGCAGATGATCTTGAGAATTCTCTTGAACAATGAAAAAAGGAGGGCAACCATTGCCCTCCCTGATACCGCTTCAACCTTCCAGTGCCTCGTAGACCAGGTCCCGGATTCTCGGATGAACTTCCGTGAAGACGGCATCGTAGGCCAGCGTATGCTGCGCATAAAAGATCGTCAGATGATGGATGGGATCGATGAGCACGTAAGCACCTGCAGCGCCGTCCCAGCCGAATTCACCGAGAGGAGATCTGGAGCTTCCCTTCTCTGTTAGGACCCTGACTCCCAGCCCGTAGCTGTAACCGAACTTTTGCATCTTCATGAAATCCAACTGCAGCTCTCCGCTCGTATAAGGCGTCATGAAGAGGCGGATGGATTTTTCTGTAAGGAGTCTCTCCCCCTTCCCGGTCACGCCGCCGTTTGCCAGAGCTGCAATCACCTTGCTGTAGCCTTCTACGCCACCGATCAGGCCGCCGCCACCGCTCTCAAACTGGGAAAGCATACGCAGACCGAGCACAGAGAGATCTGTGCAAGGCAGCATCTCCTTCGTGCCGTTCTTGGAAACGTAAAGGGCTGCCATCCTCTTCTCCTGCTCCGCATTCGGATGGAAGGTGAGATCAGAAGCACCTGAAGGCAAAAAGATATGCTCCTCCAGGTAGTCGCTAAACCTCTGCCCGGTAACGACTTCCACCACTGCCGCCAGCACATCATGCGCAAGGCTGTAAGCCCAGTGGGTACCGGGTTCAAAGAGTAACGGCATCTGCGCCGCCGCACGCATCACCTTCTGCGTCAAGGTCTCTCCCGGTGCTCCCTTCATCTGCGCTTCCTTTTTCCCTGCCGATGCTTTGTCTTCTGAAAGGGACATCCCTGTCGGAGGCTCCGTATTGTAATTCAGTCCCGCCGTCATCGTCATCAGATCGATGATTCGGATGGGTTTATGGGAGAGGTGGCAGGGGGCGCTGGCATCCGGCCAGTTTCCCCAGCCGTAATCCTTTCCCTCATCTACCACATACAGAGTGCCGTATTCCGGTAAAAATTTTTGCAATTCGTCGTAAAGTCCGATCTTTCCCGCCTCGATCTGCTGCATGACCGCAATCATGGTAATGACCTTGGTTGCGGAAAAAAGGCGGTAGAGCTGATTTTCCTTCGTCGCTTCCTTGTGCTCATAATCACGATATCCCGTCAGATGTCTATAGATCTCCTCCTGATTCTTCGTGACAAGAAGATCCGAACCGGGAACACCGTATCTCTCCTGCAGTTCATCCAAATAAGTGGTCAGCCTTTCAAAATTCATGTGTTCTCCCTTATCCTTCCTGTTTCATCCTTTTCCGTCAAATCCGTACTTCCCGCTTCTCCCGTTCCGCAAAAACCGTACTTCCTGCTTCACTTTTTCCAAAAAATATACACTTCCTCTTCCGGCATGACTCTAAGAACCACGGAGCCGTCTCCTCGCAGATAGAAGCCTTCCCCGTAACGCAGATCATTCACGGAGGACGCTCTTCTAAGTGTCCTTCCGTTCACCTCGATCGCAGAGAATTCTCTCCTATGCATAGGAACTGCTTTCGGATCGTCCTCCCCGGTTAAGTCACTTTCCGAAGAGGAGATCTCGCTCCCGGCATCTTCCATCTGAGAGAGTCCAAGCAGAATGACATAATGAAGATCCCTTGCCTGCCTGAGCAAGATGTGGATGCCCTCTTTTGTCTTCTGAATCAGGCGATCCCCCTCCGCCTGATAGGAGCTGCTTCTCTCTTCCTCTGCAGGAAGCGAAATCAGCATGACTTTTTCTTTTTCATAGGTCATGCTCTCCCCGAGGTGCAGATCGCCGTTTAAGAAAAGAGGAAGGAAAGCACCTTCCTTCACATAGACCGGAATCCGGGAAATCGGCACTTTTTTGACAAGCGTTCCCGGACCGGAAACCGCCTCGTGAAAGTCAAAAAGGTTCACCCATCTGCCCTCCGGGAAGTAAATTTCTCTCTCTTCTCCCTCTTCGTGCACCGGCGCAACCAAAAGAGCTTCCCCGTACAGATACTCATCGCCGTACGCCCTTGCCCTCTCGTCCTCCGGGAACATCATCGACAGCGGTCGCATCATCGGCATTCCTGTCCGGTGCGCCTTTTCTCCCGTCTCTACGCTGTAGGGCAGAAGATTTTCTCGAAGCCATGCGTAATATCTGTATAATCTTACCGCATAATCGCTGTAAATCCAAGGCTCCCTCGGCCTTGTTCCGTGATAGCGCATGATCGGGCAAAAGGCGGCAAACTCGGTCCACCGCAGATAAGATTCCTCATCGCAGAGTCCGTCGTACCCTCCGGCATCCACCCCCCAGAAGGGAAGGCCGGAAGCACCTGCCGTTACGCCTCCGTTTATCGAGTAGGTAAGACCTCGAAAGCCGGAGAGCTGATCTCCGCCGAACTGGCAGGCGTAGCGCTGCGTGCCGGCGGAAGCCGATCTGGAATACAGCACATGGTCTTCTCCCCTATATTTCGTGAAGAGCAGACGATAGGCCTTCGTATACTCCACCGCGTAAGCGTTGTGCATCTCATCGCCTCTTCTTCCGTCAAAAAAGAGAGCCTCATCCGGTGTGATTTCCCCGAAATCCACCATGGTGCCGTCCATTCCGGCATCCATCCTGTCCTTCCATTGTGCCTCCAGGAGTTCCATCGCCCTGGGGTGGGAAAAATCAATCTCTGACGGCAGTTTTCTTTTTCCCCCGTAACCGGGCGTTCTGGTAATGGGAAGCTCTTCCCCAGGCAATCCGGCAGATAGGAAGCGGCCTCTTCTTCCTCGATATGCGAAAACTGCCAGGAGAAAACACGGATTCCTCTCTGATGCGCAAAGTCCGCGATCTGGTAAGGCTCCTCCTTGTGATAACGGTCACCGAACCGCCACCCGGCACCCTCTGCATACAGGCCGGAGTGCGGGATATCCAGATTCCGGAACCGATTCAGAACCCCTTCCATTTCTTTGACCACATCCCCGGTCGGTCCGTCCATCCACCTGCCCACACCGCCGCCTGCCCAGGGTTCAAACACCCAATCCGGCGGCAGAAGCGGTTTTCCGGTAAGCAGCGTATAATCCTCCATATTCTCCTGTGCCGTTCCCGTAAAGACGGTAAAGTCGGTCTTGTCTCCCATCGTGGAAATCCGAAGACCTTCGTACACCTTCCCGGCGTCTACGCGGATGCGGTAAAAACTGTTGATAAAGAGCGCATATCCTGCCGTTGAGTGGAAGAAAGAGACATTCTTGTACGACTGGTTGCCGATGGAACAACCGCAGCCCTCAAAGGCATCTCGCTGCCAAAGGGTCAGCACCTTTCCTCTCTGGTTGACCGCATCAAACCGCTCTCCAAAACCATATATCATTTCATTGGGGAGCAGCTGCTGCCTGATATCAAAGGCGAATCTCCCGCCGTTTCGGTACAGACGGAGATTCTCTTTGTTGAGGATGAATTTCTGATCGATCCGGATTTCCCAGTTTTTTCCCGTACGAATCGTGATCCTACTATGCTTTGTCTCTACAACCGCTTCTTCCTTAGACAAAAGCAGTCGGAACGGCACCGAACCGCTCTTGTAATCTCCCTCTTTTTCTACATAAAAACGCGCTCCTCTCTCCTGCGGGAGAAGCGTTGCGCTCCCTTCCTTGCCGTCTGTTAGAAAGATCAGTCAAACCCCGTTCTCCCCTTCTTTCACTTCCTGTAGCAGGGCAAATTCATCCCAGTTGTCTTCATCCGCATTCCCCAGCGTCCCGTCCGCATACCACCAGGCGGTGAAGGTTTTGTAATAAGAGAGCAGCTCGTCCAGGACAAGGCAAGCCTCCCGCATATCCTTTCTGCGCAGGGCTTCATTGCAAAGCCGTCTCTGCACCCAGGGATCCACCTTGGGAAAAGAGTTCTCGCACCTGGAATTCGGAAAAAAATCCGCTCCCTCTAAAATCAGAACGTCCTGCCAGCTTTGCAAGGTGACAATCCGATCCGCCAAATTTGCTTCTGTCGTTTTTTCCTCCGATTTCTGAAGCGCCAGAATTTTCTTGCGACACGCGGAAGAAGGCCACTGCAGGGTGGCAGGCCTTTGCCAGTGCATGATGCCGCTGGGAAGGATGACACAGGCACAGTTTGCATACTCCACTCCTGCCTCTCCTCCGAGATAAGCCTCCAGAAAGGTCTCCGGATCATAATCGAATTTATTTTCATAATTGGAATTGAGATCCAGAGGGGTTAAGGCAAGCACCTCATTGGTCTGGTTCTTCTTGCGGTAGATCTGGAAGCGAAAGCAGCCTCCCTCCCCCGGATATCCGCCAAACAACTCCCATGGAAGCGTAAGATTTGCTCTCCACCGATCCTCCTCTTCCATCACCTGAAACCGGTAGGAAGAAATCGGAATCTCCGTGATCTTCGCCTCGTTTTTTTCTGTAAATTGGTCATCCAGAATGGCATGATCTCCCCCGTGGTAGGTCATACCGTTCTCCCTATGGGCTTCTCCCTCTCCGGACGAGCGCACACGAAAGACGCAGTAATCCCTCTGTGAAAACGTCCCCGAAGCCAGAACCACTTCCACCAGGTCGTCTCTCTTCATCCACTCCATTTCGTTTCGGTTGCCGTCCGATGGCCGTAAAACCCTGGGTGCGTCCTCAAAGCAGGTCAGAGAAACATAGAGATTTTCCCTGTCATAGGAGAGTCCCGCCTTTGTTTTTACAATCGTTTCTCTGCCCCCCGCACTATAGAAGGTATCCAGGATCACCTCTTCTGCTTCCCCGCAATCAGCTTCTCCCCTTCCGACTTCCTTCCTCTTCGTTTCTTTCCCCAGCTTCACGACCCCGATTCCGTACGTACGGGCTGTGTTTTCCTGCTCTCCCATCTCCTTCTCCTTGATTTCCTTCTCCCCGATCTCCTTCTCCCCGATCTCCTTCTCCTTGATTTCCATCTTCTTGATCCTCATCTCCCTGATCCCCATCTCCTGTCCTTCCCCGTTCATCTTTTTTCGCTGATCTACCCGCAAGACCGTACCGTTTTCTCCCTGTCCCGGTCGTTTTTTTCCCTGCGGAAACCATTCGAATCGCCCCGATGGTGCCGCCTCTTTACTCCTTGACCGCACCTTCCGTCAGTCCCTGTCTCATAAACTGCTTTTGGGAAAAATCACAAAGAGCAGAAGGTTGGGCAGAATCACGATCGTACTGGCTGCAAAAAGCCTTCCGTAATCTGTGGTGTACTGTCCTCTGAATAATTGGAGAGCGACAGAGAGCGTCCTCTTGCTGGTCGATTTGGTAAACGTTAAGATGTCGAACAGATTCGACCAGTAGCCGTTTAAGGCAAAGACCAGCTGGGTGGCGATGGCGGGCTTGCTCAGAGGAATGATGCAGTGAAGAAGGGTCTGCAACCTGGAAGCGCCGTCCAGATACATGGACTCTTCCAGCTCTCTCGGAACCGATTCAAAGAAGCCCCGGTAAAAAAAGGTATTTCCCGCCACACAGGTACCTCCCCACAGGAGCCAGATTCCTTTGTAATCATCAATCAGTTTCAGCCCGTTTAAAACCGTATACTGCGAGATCATGGCCAACTGTGCGGGAATCATCATGGTCAGCAGAAGGAGGTTGAACATCCACTCTTTTCCCGGAAATTTGAAACGTGCAAAGGAATAGGCCATGGTCAGTGATACCAAAAGATTGACTACCACACCGCCGAAGGACACCACAATCGTATTGACGAAATAGGTCTGGAAGTGATTGGACACCCAGGCCTTCACATAATTCTGGGTATAAAGGGGAAGCCTCGGCAAAAGAATCGGCTCATCGGGCAGCACTCCCTTTACCTTCATAAAAGAAGTCGAAACCATGGACAAAAACGGCAACAGGCTGAGGATGCAAATAAAGATCAGTACCAGGTGAATGCATAATTGCATGGTGTTTTGTTTTCTCTTCATCATGATCCTCCTTAATCGTCCTGTCCGTAGCGCAGATATTTTTTTAGAGCCATGGACAGGACAAACACAACGCCGCCCATGACGAGTCCAGAAGCGGCCGCATAGCCGAATTCAAATAATTGAAGGCGCGTCTGTAAATATAATCCATGACCACATCCGTCGAACCGATCGGATCCCCCTTGGTTAACAGGAAGACCTGAATAAAGATATTCATGGCTCCGTTGATCAGATTGATTAACAGGTAGAAAGTGGTGGCATGAAGTCCGGGCAGCGTGATGTAAAAAAAGCGTTGGAGTGCGTTTGCCCCGTCCACCTTGGCCGCTTCGTATCTGTCCTGCGGAATTCCCTGCAACCCGGCGGTATAGATGATCATGACCCAGCCGAAGCCCTTCCAGATCGAGCAGAACCAGATCACAAAATTGGCGGTCCAGGTGTTTTTTAACCAGGACACCGGTTCCTTCAAAAGGCCGATACTGGTGAGAAGGTAGTTGACCAGACTCCCGTTATCCGGCTGAAAAATATAGTCCACGATATTGCAGAACACGACCCAGTCGCAGATCACTGCGATATAAAGGAGAACCTTGTAGATGTTTTTTCCAAAGCGCAGACTGTGAATGAGGACCGCGGCGAGTAGCCCCAGGATGAGCTGCCCCGGCACCGTAATCAGGATCGCCAGCACGTTGTTGCGAAAAGCCATCCAGAAAAAATAGGCATCCGAACCTTTTTCGTGCATGCCTTCGAAGATTCGTTTGTAATTTTCCAGCCCCACAAACCGATTGTCCGCTCCGGGCATAATGCTGTAATTGGTCAGTGATATGTAGATATTTTTGATCTGAGGATAGAGGACAAAGACCACAAAAAGCACCGTTCCTACCGAAAGGAAGGGAAGGACCGCGATCCACTCCTTCATCCCTCGTTCCAAGCGTTTTCTCACTAACTGATTTCTTCCGTCCATAAAAGATTTCCCTATTGGAAGAGTGGGAACTTTTCTGCGGAAAAAACTTCCCGAAAAGTTCCCACCTCCTTCCGTCATCTGTTGTTCTCGTTTCTGAATCCACAGCTGTCTTTTTACATTGCGTCGCCGTGTATGCGTCCACCTTCCTATGCAGCCGCTTCTAACTTGTTACGCAGCTGTCTTATTTTCCTCCCTCTGCAAGCAGGGCGTCGATTTCTTTCGCCGCCTTTTGAAAAGCACTCTGCGGCTTGTCTTCATGCAGGAGGCAGCTTGTGAATGCGACCGTCAGCTTGTCGCTCATCTTTTCCCAAACCGGTGTAGGCGTTCTCGGTACCGCGCCTTCCAACTGTTTTAAGTAGGTTTCCATGTGAGGGGTATTCTTGACTTCCTCGCTCTCCGCCACCGTCTTCACTGTAGGCACCAAATGTCCGCCGCCTACAGCCTGCGCTTTCTGTGCGAAATCGCTCATCAGGAATCTGGCAAAAACCCAGGATGCTTCCTTCTTCTGGCTTCCCTTGAAGATGACGAGGTCTTCTCCGCCGTTTACAGTCAGGGAACCGGCTTCTCCTGCGGGCAGCAGTCCGTCCTGCACCTTGGCGATCTGGCTTTCATCGTCATTGGAATAGAACCAGGGTCCCTGATAGGAAAACAGATACTGTCCGTCATACAGACCGTTGGCCGCATCGGGCTTTTCGCCGTTCATGCAGGGGCCGATGATGCCTTCGTCGTACCACTTCACGATGGTTTCCATCGCCTTAATGCTGGCTTCACTATCCAGATAGCCGCTTGCCTTCGTGTGATCCTCATTGGTATACACGCCGCCCAGCGAGGAGAAAAGCGGAGCCATGGACCAGGGATTGGGGCCTTCGCAGGCGATCAGATACTGTCCCTTCTTTAATTTGTCCTTTAATGCAAGCACTTCATCATAGGTTTTGGGAAGCTCCTTGATTCCCAGCTGCTCCATAAGCGGCTTGCTCCAGGCGCCGGAGAGGCAGTTGGTATTTAACGGCAATCCGTAATATTTGCCATCATAAAAATTCGTCTGCAGGGGGCCTTCGTACAGGGTATCCTTTAACTTTGCAAAACCGTCCAGATCGTCCACCGCTTCCAGGGCTCCCATCTTTGCCAGCTCCGGTACCCATATAATATCCATTCTCATCAGATCCGGGCCTGTGGATGAGGAGATGCTCGTGATGATCTGCTGCATCAGGCCGTCGTAAGGCATACGAACCGCTTCCACATGAATCTTCGGATACTTTTCTTCAAATGCCGGAATGATCTGATCGGTCAGAACCTCTTCTTCCGCATCCGAATGCGTATGCCAATAGGTAATCGTTACCTCGTCCCCGTTGTAGGCAATTTCATCTGAGGAAGACGCCGTTTTGCTGTCAGACGAACCACCGGCAGCATCCGCACTTGTCGCTGCTGCAGGCACATCCTTCCCCTCATCCGCCTTCTGCGCACTTCCTCCGCAACCGGCGAGAAGACTGGTCGCGACCATTGTCGCCATGATACCGGACAAAACTTTCTTTTTCATTTCACCTCCTTGAAACACGGACACATCATTTCTATCTACGTCACTTTGATCTATCTTGATTTTGCCTTTTCCTCTCCCCACCTGCCAAGGGCTTTTTTTGTCATTTTTGTGCAATTTTTATCCTTAGTTGGTTAAATGTCTTTCAAAGTTGTGCAGATTAAGGTGTAATGATATCATAGTCCTGTTTTTCGAACAGCAATATCTTCGGGGCTTTCGGCAGAAGTCCCGGGGGGATTCAATCAGGAACTAGAGGTCAAAACAGATGGAACTGATAGAGTATGAACAGGTCATTCCGGAGAGCAACTGCTTCTGCAAGGTATTTCACTCCAGACTCATTGAGACGGAAAAGCAGCTCAACACCAGTAGGCCGCTTCCTCACTGGCACAGCAGTTACGAATTCAACGTCTGCATCAACGGAAAGTTGGAGAATCACATCGGGAACGAGGTTTGTCTGATCGAATCGGAAGAATTCGTCCTGATCAATCCCAATGTCGTTCATACCTCTTATGAGGTGACCGAGGACTATCTCGGCTTCGCCGTTCTGATTCCAGAGGAGTATATCCGCATTTATTGGAGAAATCGGAAACGGGAGGCTCTCCTTCTTTTTTCCAAAGAAGAGGTGGATCCGCACCGACAGGAAATCTGGAAGCTGCTCTACCACCTCTATCTGCATTCTCTATCGCAAAAGGCGAACCGGGTGATCGGGATGAACAGCTGTGTCCTTTCCATCTTCAGCCTTCTTTTATCGGAGAAAGAAGAAAGCAGCCACAAGGAGACGGAGACAGACCCTTCGAAAGAACTGAACGGCTCCCTTTTTACCGATTACGTCCATGCCCATTATATGGAGAACCTGCAATTAAAGGATGTCAGCTCCCACTTCGGTTTTACCAGTGCCTATTTCTCCAAACTTTTTTACCGGGAGACAGGAAGGAATTTCAAATATTATCTGTCTTCCATCCGCCTCGGACATGCAAGCTATCTGTTAGAGCGCAGTTCTTTATCCATCACCAAAATTGCGGAAGAAAGCGGTTTCCCCAATCTGCGCGCCTTCACGGATCTTTTTATCAAGGTGAACGGCATGACCCCCAGGGAGTACCGCGCCAGCTGTAAAAAAACAAGGACCCATCTGCCACATGAGAACAAATAGAATCAAAATCCTGACCATCACAGGCCTTCTCTTTGCGCTCGTGATGGGAGGATGTACGGAGGAAATTAAAATGCAGTCAGCACCTACCACAGAGCAGAAGCTCTCCTTTCGGATCATCGGAAGCGACAAAGCCCTGTATGCCCCGAAAGAAACCGTAACGATATCCTGCAAAATTGAACAGGCAAATGTCCCTGTGGAATCCCTCGCCCTGGAGACGCTGCTCTTCCATCACGAAAAAAAGGTGAGCAGCTTCCAAACGAAACTCCTTTCCAGGCAGGGCGAAGAAGTGCAGGTTCTTTTTCCTGCGCCGGATCCGGATTTCACCGGCTATCTGGTGAGGATCCAGGTAGTGGACGAAGCGGGCGAGGTGCTTGCAAAAGACACCTGTGCGATTGACGTTTCCTCCTCCTTTGTTAAATTCCCCAGGTACGGCTATGTCTGTGACTACGGCCCTTCCCTGCCGGCAGAGGATATGATTGCACAGATGAATCGTTATCATATCAATGTCATCGAATACTACGACTGGCACCACCTGCACCATGAACCGCTTCCCGATTCCGTGAGCAAAGACCATCTTTCCGACTGGACGGACTGGTCGGGCAGAACCATCCATGTAGACACCCTGCTGCGTTATATAAAAGCAGCCCAAAAGAAGAAGATGGTGAATATGGCCTACAATATGATCTATGCCGGAACGGACTCTTTTTTTACGGACAAGGAGGGAAGAGAGACGCCCGCCTGCTGCTGGCGCCTCTTTTTCAAAGAAGGAAATCCAAAGGGAAAGGGACCTTTCTATTTCACCATGGGCAACTCGCCTTCTCACAACGGCCATCTTTACTTTGTTAACCCACTAAATCCCGAATGGCAAACCTACATCTTTGCAAAAGAAAACCGGGCGCTGGAAATCCTTGGCTTTGACGGGTGGCATGGCGATACCATCGGCGAATTCGGCGAGATGACGGATGCTTACGGAAACCCTCTGGGATATGACGAAGACGGAAAACCGATTTACCTGGTCAAGCAAACCTACCGCAGCTTCCTGAACGCAGCCAAAAAAGCACTCGGAAAAAAATACCTCTCCTTCAATCCGGTCGGCGCACAGGGAAATGAACAGGCAAACACCTCGCACACCGATGTTCTCTATGCGGAATTCTGGCCCTGGGACCGTGCAAGAGACGGGGAACTCTTTAACACCTATCATTCCATCCTGCGCGAAGTGGAGAGGAGCAAGGAAGACAGCAAATCCTACTCCATGGACGGCGTCGGAAAATCCCTCACCGTCAAGGCATACATTAACATCGACACAAAGAAAGACTTTATGAATGACGCTGCCGTCCTGCTGATGGACGCCGTTACCTTTGCCGCGGGAGGAGGCCGTCTGGAACTTGGAGACGGAAATTGCATGTTGCATGCCGCCTACTATCCGGATGATAAAATCCCCATGAGCGAGCACCTGAAGACAAAAATCACCGCCATGTACGACTTCAGCGTTGCCTACGAAAACCTGCTGAGAGACGGTCAGACCCCCACGGACAACAGGGTTGAAATCGAGGGCGTCCCCACCAGCTCTGTCGGAGAGAGCTATAAAGTCTTTACATATACCAAGGAAGATGCCACCCACCAGATCCTCCACCTCATCAACCTGCGCAACAATGACAACCTCTGGGTCGATGAACAGGGAAACAAAAAGGATCCGGAGGTTTTGCACAACCTGAAGGTGAAATTCTACACAGACAAAAAAATTTCTGCTGCCTACCTTGCCTCCCCCGATTACAACGGCTGCGAATCCACCCCCCTCCCCTTTGAAACCGGAAAAGATCCTTCCGGAACCTACTTGCAATTTACCGTAGGTACCTTAGAATACTGGGGAATGGTATATTTAGTGTCATGAGGAAGTAGCGGATGATACCTGCAAAGCTCCAGAAAAACAACAAATGAGGTGAACAGATGATAGAAAGACTTCGAATGGGCTCTCCCATTCCCACAGGCGCAATTGTACTGGATGAGGACAAAATCCCTTCCACCGACCATTTTCCAGAATGGAAAATAAACGGGCAGGAAGGCTCTCTGACCAAAACCCTCTCTCCCACCCTTACGGTCGTCGGTCTTGGCGAAACGGTGCGTGGCATCAACAAGAGAGGCTGGGTCTATATCAGCAACAATACCGATGAGCCGCACCACGATGAGGACAAGCGCTCCCTCTATGCTTCCCAGAACTTCATCATCCTGCTGTCTCCCGGAGGAGATCGGGCAGAAGGAATCTTTATCGATGACCCGGGAACCGTAACCTTCGATATCGGTTATACCAAAACCGACGTCCTGCAAATCAAATCCGCTTCCGGAGCTGCCGATTGTTACCGGATCACCGCCAAAACACCGACCGAAGTGGTGAAGGAGTTCAGGGGGCTCACCGGGCACTGCTATCTGCCTCCCAAGTGGGCGTTCGGCTTCGGCCAAAGCCGCTGGGGATATAAGACGGAGGCGGACGTCCGGGAGGTCTATCAGAACTACCATCAGGCAGGCATCCCGCTTGACGCCATCTATATGGACATTGATTATATGGAACGCTATAAGGATTTCACGGTAGATCACGACCGTTTTCCCGATCTGTCCGCCTTTTCCAAAGAGCTTTCCGAAAAGAACGTCCATCTGGTGCCGATCATTGATGCCGGTGTCAAAATCGAAGACGGCTATGATGTCTATGAAGAGGGCTGTGAAAACGACTATTTTGTCAAAAAAAGAAAACGGAGAACGGCTGGTCGCTGCCGTTTGGCCGGGACAGGTGCACTTCCCCGACTTCTTAAAGCCGCAAACGCGCAAATGGTTCGGACACAAATATCAGGTCCTGCTAGATCAAGGAATCGACGGCTTCTGGAATGATATGAATGAACCCGCTATTTTTTATACGGAAGACCATCTGAAGGAGGTCTTCGACTCGCTGGATCAGTTTAAAGGGCGCAATCTGGACATCGAATCCCTCTTCCAGTTCCAAAGCCTGATCGCTTCTCTTAGCAACTATGAGGGCGATTACAAGCGTTTTTATCACGAATACGAGGGCAAAAAAATCCGCCACGACAAGGTACACAACCTCTACGGCTTCTATATGACAAGAGCCGCTGGGGAAGCCCTTCGGGAGATGGAACCGGACAAACGAATCCTTCTGTTTTCCCGCTCCAGCTATATCGGCATGCACCGCTACGGTGGCGTATGGACCGGTGATAATAAGTCCTGGTGGTCTCACCTGAAGCTGTCATTAGCGCAGATGCCGGCGCTGAACATGTGCGGCTTCCTCTATTCCGGTTCGGATATGGGCGGCTTCGGTGCCGACTGCACGGAAGATTTGATGGCCAGATGGCTGTCTCTTGCGATTCTGATTCCGCTTTACCGCAACCACGCCTGCACCGGCACCAGATTGCAGGAGCTGTACCGCTTTACACACCTGGACGACTTCAAAAAACTGATTGAGTTGCGTTACGCGCTCATTCCTTACATCTACAGTGAATTTATGAAGGCGGCGCTTCGCGACGGCATGTATATGAAACCTCTCTCCTTTGAATACGGTGATGACCCCAGGGCTTTCGAGATCGAGGATCAGATTCTGGCCGGTGAGAGCATCATGTTAGCCCCTGTCGTTGAGCAGAACCGCACCGGAAGAAATGTCTATCTGCCGGAAGAAATGAAGATGATCCGTTTCCGTGCCTTTAACGATTACACGGAGGAGATTCTCACAAAGGGCGACCACTATGTCACCTGCAATCTCTTTGAAACCCTTCTCTTCCTGCGAAAGGGTCACGTGCTGCCGATTGCAAAACCCGCCATGACCACAGCGGAGATTGACAATTCCACGATCACCTACCTCACCTATGAGGCGGATGAAAAGAGTTATGAACTCTACAACGACGACGGTTTTTCCTACCCGGAAGAAGCAAATTTCCGTTAGACTTTACACCGGTTGGAGTTGACACCTAGCGTCCCGCCGGTTGGAGGTTGGCACCCGGCGTCACAACCGGTTGGATTCCTGATTTTACGGCTCCTGCAAAGCGGAACTTTGCAGGAGCTTGTTGTTTCTGCGGTATTCGGCGGGGGTGATGCCGACATTTCTTTTAAAAAGGCGGGAAAAATAGGAATAATTATCATATCCGACCTGTGCGGCGATGGCTCCCACCGGCATCGAGCTGTTTAGAAGCAGCCGCTTTGCTTCCGTCATCCGCTTCTGAATGACATAATGCATGAAGGACATGCCGGTTTCCTTTTTTTAAAGAGTCTCGAACTGTAATCCGGATCAAAAATACAGAATTTCCTCTAACGATTCTCTGCCGATATCCTCCCGTAATGGGCATCCACAAATTCCCTGACTCGATCCGCCACACTCTGATTCATGGCACTCAGTTTCAATCCCTCTTTTGCTTTGCAGAAAAGAAAATACAGATAGGTTTCCATATCCTTGGCGCTCTTTGTGGCGCAGGCGGAAATCGTCTTATAAGGTTCTCCTGAAAAAAGCTGATGCGCACGGATGCCGCGCTTCTCCAAATAGGCGTAGAGCTGCTGCACAATGTCGATTTGCAGGTTGAGAATGCTCCGTGCATGCAAGGTTCCCTTCTGTAGCTGGGATTCTAAGTAGGCATGACAGAGTTCGCTAAGGCCATCAAAATTCTCCTCCTCCAACAATGCTTTCACCTGCTGCCCATCCACCGTTTCCACTCCGGCTTCTTTTTCCCCCTGTCTGTTTTCCACACAACAAAATACATGACCGGCAGGCCCTAAGTCATTGCGGGCCTCTTCGTTCAGAACCGCCATCTGCCTCCCGATTTCCTGTGGAGCGGCGGGAGGTGTCAGATACACATTGGCGGGGCAGTGAGACTTTTCCAGGAAAGACTGCAGGAACGCATTGGCGCTTTTCTCCAGGAATCCCTGCTCTACCTTTTCCTCCGTCTTTTTCCCCAGACGCAGAACCGCATAATAACGATCCCATCCCGGAAGGCCGCTCATAATCACGCTTCCTTCTCGCTTTGCCTCCGGCAGGTCGGCAGTAAGGAGGGAAGATAGCAGTGGCAGAACTTCTTCGTTCAGCCTGCTCTTTAGTTGAAGATCCGAAGACAGGTAATAAGGATAAAGTTGCACCATGAGGAGGCAGAGTTCCTCCTCTTTGTCATAGAATTCTTCCGGCACCTCTTTGCTCTCTCTGTGTAACAAAGCCTCTCTCCAAAAAGAAAGATAACGACCGGACTGATCCGCAGCCTTCGCCCTGGACTCCTTCACGGCATCCTGGATCACCTGCGTCAGCTTTCCGTAATCCACCGGCTTTAGAAAATAGTGATAGCACTTCAGACTGACCGCCTCCTGGGCATAGGCGAAATCCGCGTAATTGGTCAGAAAGATGCAAGGGGTATTCCTCCCCTCCTTGCGCAACTTCCGCAAAAAATCCAAACCGCTTCCTCTGGGCATATCGATATCCGACACGATGAGCGTCACCTGCTCCTTCTCCTCCACCTGCCACGCTTCCTCCACGTTATGGGCAGTAAAGATCTCATCAAACCCGAGCGCTTCCCACCGGACGCCTTTTTTCAGAGCTGCAATCACAAAACGGTCGTCATCCACGAGTAAAACCTTCATTCCCACTCCCTATCCTTTCTGCCTCTTACTACGCTGTTCCTAATCAAAGGCAACCGCCTTCTCACTCGACTGCTCAAAGGGAATTTCCACATGCACGACGGCCCCGTGCGCCGGAGCGGGGAGATTCAAGAGAACCAGGCGGTAAGACCTTCCATAAAGGAGTGCCAACCTTTTTCTACTATTGGCAATTCCGATATGCGTTCTTTTTAAAACCGCTTCCTTGACCTGCGATCCTTCTTCCCGTTTCCCCGATCGCAGCCCCTTCTTCCCGCCTTTTTGCAACCGGAGGCTCTTCTTTCCTCTCCGCGACCAGAGGCTCTCCTCCCTTCCCCTCTGCAAGCGGAAGCTCTCCTTCCTGCTCCCTCAGGAATTCCGGAGGAAATCCCTGACCGGAGTCCGCGATATCTATGACCAGCCTTTCTTTTTCTCTTCTGCAGTGAATCGAAATCTTCAATTTTTCTCCCGCGGATACAGACGCATGTTTAACGGAATTTTCCACAAAACTGATGAGAAACAGCGGCGGAATACAGGCTTCCATTGCTTCCGGCGCCGCCTTGACCTCTACTTCAAAGTTCTCCTCCATGCGCAGGTTTTGAATGTCCAGATAAGCCTCGATGTGCGTCAGTTCGTATGACAGGCGAACCAGATTGCTGTCTACCTGAAACAGATAACGGATGTATTGGGAGGTGAAAAGAACCATCTTTCGCAGCTCCTCTATCTCGCCCAACTGCGCCATGCTATCGATGGTCGCCAGACAGTTCAGATAAAAATGCGGTCTGATCTGATGTTGCAAAAAAGTAATTTCGAATTTTTTTCGCTCCAGTTCTTCTTCATAAACGCTGATCCGCATCTTCTGCAGCTGCGACACCAGATTTTTTAACTGCTGATCTGCAGGCTCCAGTTCCCGCAGCGGCGGAGACTCCATGTGCAGAATGCTGTCCTCTGCACTGACATTTTTCAGGGCAATCTGAAAGTTTTCCAAAGGACGAAGAACGCTTCTGTTGGTCACATAAATATACCTGGCCGCAACAAAGAGCACCACAAATAAGAGGAGCAAAATCAGGCTCTGTCTGATTTCCTGCTCGGCGGCGGCGCTGTATACATCTGCATGCACCTGCACCTGATAGGGCATCCCTCCGGGATCTGCCTGCAGCGTATAGTTCCTGTAAAAAAGGGGAAAAAGACTGCCGCCGCTTCCATCCACCTTCAGGAACTCCCTTCCTTCTTCATCCAGAAGTCTATAATATCCCTTTCGTCCGGTGATGATATCATCCAGATTCCCCCTCAGTTTCTCTGCATCTACCAGGCTGCAGACATAAACGCCCCGATAACTGACCCCGTAAAAGAGAAAAGACTTCCTATCCTGCCCCAGGCGGATTCTCTGCCAGGCCATCTTCTGCCCTTCCTTTTCTGCCTTTTGCGGCGCCCTCTTCCGCAGCTCCAGATAGTCCTCATAGGGGATCTTGACCTCGGAGAGGTGATAAAACTTTTCCTCTCCTTCCAAATAGGCAAAAAACATCACCCCCGCTCCATAAGCATTCTTCATATCCCTCACGCGGGAACGCAGGATCAGAAGGTCCTGCACCTCTTTTCCCGCTCCGGTGTGTTTCATCAAATCTCTCAGGAGGGGCTCGTGAACGGCAGACCATTCCACATAATGACGCACAAATTCAAGCCTCTCATCCTGCTTCTGCCTGTAAGCCCCCAGGATCTTTTCGATCTGCTTTTCATTATGATCGCGAAAAGAAATCATGGAACTGATGCCCAGAAAGAGATTGATCAAAAGAAGAACGGTCAGTAAAACAATCAGCACGTTGAAATTACGGATCAGGGAATATCGCTTCTGATGTAATTTTCCTCTCCATAGATGCTTCCTTTCCCCTGCCTTCATGGCGCTCCTCCTTGTTTGCAATCGCCGCCTGCCCCACTGCCTGTTGTCTTACTTTCTATTGTCTTTTTGACCGGATAGTGACAGGATTTTCCCGTTTTGTACGACTGTTCTGCAGGCTGCTGCCTTCCTTTTCGGAAAGCGGCATCTGCTCCGTCGTAATTGTACTATTTTTTTTCCCTGAATTTCACTATTCTAAGTCCATCAAATATCAGCTACCGAAGGAGGGACCTGCGATGAAAGGGAAAAAGATCACGAAAACGGCAATCAGACGGAGTATTCCGCTCTATCTGCTTCTGCTGCCCTCCTTTGTCCTGCTCTTTTGTTTCTCCTACCTGCCGCTTGGCGGGCTCGTCATGGCTTTTGAGCGCTATTCTCCAAGCCTTGGCATCTTTCACAGCCCCTTTGTCGGCTTCGATAATTTCCTGCAGTTTTTCCGCAGTTATCAGTTCTGGCCTACCATCCGGAACACGCTGGTTCTGAGTTTTTACAGCCTGCTGGTCGCCTTTCCGCTGCCGATCCTGCTGGCTCTGCTTTGCACCAGCTGTCAAACGGGCTGTTCAAGAAGACTTTTCAGGTGATCACCTATCTGCCCCACTTCATTTCCACCATGGTCATGTGCGGTCTGATCCTGATCTTCCTCTCTCCCTCCTCCGGACTCTTTGCCAACCTGTTTCATCTGTTCGGGAGAGACTTTCCCAATGTCATGGCCAGCGCTTCCGCCTTCAAACATGTGTATGTCTGGACGGACGTCTGGCAGAATGTCGGATGGGATTCGATTATTTACCTGGCGGCGCTTTCCTCGATTGACCCCACCTATTATGAGGCGGCAACCATGGACGGAGCAACCGTTTTGCAAAAAATCCGCTTCATTGATTTGCCGCTCATCCTGCCGACTGCCATGACGCTCATGATCCTGCGAGTCGGCGGACTGCTCAGCATCGGCTTCGAGAAGGCTTTCCTTCTGCAGAACGTTCAGAATATCATGGCAAGCGAAATTATTTCAACCTATGTTTACAAGATCGGCCTGCAGAGCATGCAGTATTCCCTCTCTACGGCGATCGGTCTCTTTAATACCATTGTCAATGTCGCGATTCTGCTCTTCATCAACAAGATCGGCAAAACAATGACCGGCACAGGGCTTTTCTAGAGGAGGTACCTTATGCAGAAATCGACTTCATCCTTTGCGGGTGCACAAACAGGAATTCATAAAAAGTTTTATGCCAAAAAATACAGGAAAATTTCCGGTTCCCAACTTGTTTTTTATCTGATTGCGGTTTTGATGATCATCGCCGTTCTCTACCCGCTCTGGTTCGTGATCATCGCTTCCTTTTCGAACCCGAACGATGTGGCTCTGGGAAAGGTCTGGCTCTGGCCAAAGCACATGGATTTTAGAGGGTATGAGAAGCTTGAACAAAGAGCAATCTGGCACAGCTATTTCAATACCATCTTGTATTCCGCCGTGGCAACGGTCGTAGGTCTTCTCGTAAACCTGCCTGCCGGCTATGCGCTTTCCAGGAAGGAGCTGCTTGGGAGAAAGGTCATCAGCATCTTTTACATGATTCCGATGTTTGTCTCCGGCGGGCTGATTCCGACCTATTTCGTTGTCCGCTCCTTCGGTCTCTACGATACCATGTGGGCGCTGATTCTGCCCTTTGTCACTTCCACCTTCAATATTATCGTGGCAAGAACCTTTTTCACGTCCACCATTCCGGAGTCGCTCTTCGAAGCGGCACAGATTGACGGCTGCTCTACCATCCGCTACTTCTTTACCATTGTACTGCCGCTGTCCAAGGCTGTGGTTGCCGTCATTGCTCTGTGGACCGCCGTCTGGATGTGGAACCAGTGGCTGAATGCACTGATCTACCTGAAAAGCGATGATTTGATTCCGTTGCAGCTTCTTCTCCGGAGAATCCTGATTTCCAATGAGTCTCTTCTGGGTGCGGCAACCGGAACGGCACAGCAGGAACTCAGACAACTTTCGGATATGATGAAATACGCGTCCATCGTCGTTTCGACGCTGCCGATTATGTGTCTTTATCCCTTCCTTCAAAAATACTTCAACCAGGGCGTCATGCTGGGTGCGGTCAAGGAGTGAGGGGTAGATATAGCAACAGATGTAAGAAAAGGAGGAAACACATGAAAAAGAAACAGCTTTTGACTCTTTTCCTGACGGCTCTTCTGACCGGCGGAATGCTCGCCGGGTGCGGTTCCCAAAATGCCGCGGAGCAGTCATCCACTGGAGGAAGCACAAGCGCCTCTTCCACACCCACGTTCAAAATTGCCACCGTTCGCTGGGCGGACTGGGGGGAGAAGTATCACGAAGGCTTCCCGGATCAATCTGCAAAAGAAAACGGTATCCAGATTGATTGGGAAACCATCCTGAATTCCGACTGGGGAGATAAAAAGGCGGTGACACTGGCAGGAAGCGATCTTCCCGATGCCTTCCTTGGCTCCAATGCGCTTTCGGAATCTGATATCGAACAGAACAAGGCTTCCTTCCTTGTCCTGGATGATTATGTCGAAAAGGACATGCCGAACCTCAAGAAGATTCTGGATTCCGACCCGGTCATGAAAAATCTGGCGACCTCCGCAGACGGACATATCTACGGTCTGCCCGCAAAACGTCCCTGCCGTCCCGTCGTCGGCAATCAGGTTTTCATCAACAAGAAGTGGCTGGACAACCTGGGGCTTTCCATGCCGACCACCTTTGACGAGTATCTGAATGTCCTGAAAGCATTTAAAGAGAAGGATGCCAATGGAAACGGCGATCCGAACGATGAAATCCCTTATGGCAAGGGCTATGCAGATCCCTTCTACTTCTTTGCCCTTCCCTTCGGCACCAACATTGGAGCAGACGGCACCTATGCAATGGCCATCAAGGACAATGCGCCTGTCTTCCTGCCGGTCACCGATTCTTACAAGCAGGGAATCGAAGCCATGCACAAGGCATACGAGGCAGGTCTGATCGATCCCGAAATCTTCACCGAGGACGACTCCATGCGGGATTCCAAGCTGATGAGCAAGACCCCCGTGATCGGCTCTGCTGCCGGTTGGACCACCGACTCCACCTTCGGTGCCAATGCCGATCAATATGTACCGCTTCCGGCACTGAAGGGACCGGACGGAAAGCAGTATGTGGCCTCCGATCCGCAGCATTACAACTACAGCCGCTATGAATTCCTCGTCACCAACAAATGCAAGGATCCCGATGCGCTGTTAAAGTGGATCGACGGCTTCTATACCGAAGACGCTTCCATCCAGAACTACTACGGCGGTTTCGATAAAGCGGTCAAGAAGAACAGCGACGGAACCTATGAAGTGCTGAAGCCCGATGACGATTCCTCTGCCGATACCTTTGCCTGGGTCAATTCCCTCCGCGATTTCGGTCCGAAGTACGTGGGCGAAGATTTCAACAGCAAGGTCAAATATGAATCGGAAACGGCGATGCTTCCAAGCTCGCGGTGGACAAGGACTTCGTTCAATATGCAAAACCTGCTTTCCCGAATGTTTCCTATACACAGGAGCAGCTGCAGAACCTTGCTACCCTTTACACCGACATCAGCAACTACGTGGATTCCTCACAGGCCGATTGGGTAACCAAGGGCGGCGTGGACAAGGGCTGGGATGCCTACAACAAACAATTACAGTCCATGGGTCTTGACAAATTCCGGAAATCCAGAAGGATGCTTACACCAAGTCCGGCGCCAAATAAATAAAAATTGCATTCCCTCCGGAGGCAAAACGCTACACCACCGGACGCAGGGGGAAACCGGGTAGAATTCGATCGAAACGTGCGCCGTCCGGCACAGGGGACAATCGAGTAGCACCCGCTCGTCACAATAAAAAAACAGGGAGGGAGTTTCCGCCCCTCCTGTTTTTATGGTGAAAAAAATCCCCGCACTTTCGCCGTCTCTTCCCTCAACTCTTCATCTCTTTTTAACGTCTTTGCCATCTGTACATCCTCCGGCAGGACCTTCATATTGCAGGTCACCTTCTCTTCCCCCGGCTTCTGCACGGATATTTCAATGACAGATCCCTCCGACAAGCCTCCTGCGATATACTGTGTAAAAAAAGCTACCACCTTCGGATGCGCCTTCTGAAAGCGTGAAAATTCTCCCATCAGGCGCATCATATCCGCCGGATTCATTCCCATACCGTTCCTCCTTTCTAAAAAGGTAATTGAAACAATCTCCTGATCTTATTCAAAGTGATAGAGTCGCAGAGTATCTGCCGTATAGATTTCCTGATAGCCGGACACATGGGGATTGACTCTCAGAATCATCTGCAACAGTTCTTTCTGATTTCTGGGATCGGTGACATAGACATCCAGCGCCTTTGCATTGCAAATCGCCGGGTCCGTAAAATCAGACGTGTTTGCTGTATCTGCAAAATAGAGTCTTGGATAATTCATAAAAATATCTTCATAATGCCAGACCCGATAAGAAACCGCCGGATTCATAAGAAGAATGGCGGTATCCTCCCTGTGCGTTCTGGCATAGGCAAGACGCGCCGCGTTTTCAGGGATAGAGAAACAGCACGCGGTGATCCACGAAAAAGTCCCTTGCAGGTCAGCCCCAGAAAGAGAACGGCGCATAGAACAGCGGCAATCTTTTCTTCCGCTCTCTTCTCTCTCCGGATAGCCACTCTCCTACCGATCTCCTGCAGGAAACTTCGAAGCAGATCATCGGTCAACAGAATCACAAGTGCTAAAAGAAGGGGATACACCGGCATCTCGTACCGGTTCGACGGGGCATAGGCCAGCAGCGCCACCTTGGAAACCACCAGAAAGTATCCGACGGTTCCAAAAAGCAGAACCCCGTAAGCGACTCTCAAGCCCCTTCTTCCGCTAATCGTCTTCTCTTCTGTTGCCGGAAGACGAAAATGCCTCATCCACAACAGCAGAGCTCCTCCCGCCACGCAGAGCGCAAGCAGGATAAACAGCCCGCCACCAAAGACGAAATCGTTGAGCAATCCGGCAAAAAAGGAGAACCGCTCCCACAGATTTTCTCCGTTCACAGCCGACTGCGCCGCTTCTTTTCCCCGATATCCCCTGAAAATATGCGCCGCGGACGCAGGGTAGGACAGCACGGCAAGCAGAAGAGAGGAGGCACAACAGAAGACATAAAGAAGAACGGCCCGCCATCCTTTTTTTTGCAACAAGACAACCGAAAAAGCCACTCCGATCAGCACAAAGAAGATCAGGTAAAAATACTGGGTCAGGAATCCAAGGTAGGATACGATCATCAGAGGGAGCACGAAGTGCAAAAAAGATTCTTTTCCGAATTCCGCCCTCTCCTCCATCAGTTGGAGCGTCTTTTCTACATGCAGTTTTGCACATGCAAGTACAAAGACCGTCAGCCAGAAATACATCCGGAAGAAGACCAGGGCCGAGATCGTCATCGGATTCAGCCCAATCAGCGCCAGAACGAGGAAACGCACCACAAAAGGCCGTCCCAGCGTTTTCAGAAGGCGTTCCATCAGCAGGAAACAAAGCACCATGGCAATCAGGTTCGTGAAAATCCCCGGGCCACTTGCTGAACCTTCCCGGAAAGAAATCACAGACCGTATGAAAGAGGAAATAATAGAGCGGAGGATGCACGTCCCATGACTGCACCTCTTTAATCCGCGCATAATCAAAATTCTCTCCCGGCAGCACAACGAACTCTTTGAGAATCTCCTTACTGTTCTGCCATTCTCTGTCCGGCAAAAAAAGACCGTTGGTCCCGTTTGTTGAATAATAGGTATACATTTCATCTTCATGATACCCTTGCTTCTTTTGCGCAAACAGAAGTCCAACCGCAATCTGCAGTACAAGCAAAAGCAGGAGTAAAATACGCTGTACCGTCTGTTTCTTCATGTCCCGTACCCGGCCCTATGCGTCATCTGTGCTTCATCCTTAATATCCAACCCGGTGAAAAAGATAACTTCCATCATGATAGTGAATGGAATAGGTGCGTCCGTTTTTCCTGTCTTCTGCGCGCAATTCCGAATCATCCATCTGTAAAAGAGTCAGACTGCGCATCCCCTTGTCATCGGAAACCGACACCGTCGGATTTTCTTTTCCCTTGGTCCAGACGACTTTCATCGTTACTCTGCTGCCGTCACTCACCTGAAAGGTGTAACTACCGTCAAAGATTCTGTGCGCTGCCGTCCCTGCTACTACCGCTGTAGACGCCCCGGACGATTCCTGCCCGCTCTTCTGAAGGCTTGCTCCCGCAGAGGCGGTTTCTTCCTTCGACCGTACGGAGGCAGCTGCACGGGAAGAAAGGGATGCGTTCGCAGAGGCAGCTGCACCGGAAGAAACCGACGCGGCCGAAGAAGCGGCTGCACCGGAAGAAACGGATGCGTCCGCGGAGGCGATTGCACCGGAAGAAACGGATGCGTCCGCGGAGGCGACCTTACTTCTCCCTGCGCCCGAATCCGTTTCTTCTCTTCGGGCTCCGGACTTACCTGCTTTTCCCAGGAGGAAAACCGAAAGAAGCGCCAGCAGAACCACAATCAGGGCGAGAAGAATCAGAAAAGGCCTGCGCCTTCTTTTTTTCTCCTGCAATTTCTGCTGCAGTGCCTCGGCCTGCAGGCGCTCCTGCAGCCTCTTTTTGAAATAATCCATATCGGTGGCGCGAAAAACCTGCTCATGCGTGGCATGGCATCTGCGACAGCTCTCCTCCGTATTGATTTCTCCACAAGCACACAGCCACAGATCTCCAATCTGCCTGGGCAGATAAACCGCCTCTTCGTTGATTTCGATCTGATACTGCTTCATCAGCTCCGGCAGGGGAAAGATACCGGCTGCCTCTTCCTGCCTTGGAAGCGGTCGAAACAGCGTATGGTTCGCATTTTTCCACATGGAACCGTCTTCAAAGGTGACGTTTACGAGAAGCGGAACAAACATTGCCGTTCTGTCGTATGAGAGCCTGATCTCCTCATTCTCTCCGAATTCCTCTCCTTCGCCGACGGTCTCCCCCGCGTAATGATGGGTGGTTGCGCCTCCCACCTGTATTTTTCCCGAATCGAAGGCATAGAGCTCCACCTCCGCGGAAATCACCTTTTTCATTGAGAGATTGCGAAAGACCAGAACGACGTATTTATGCCGGGTGCCGCCCGCTTCAAAAAGGCTTCCGCTCTTTAACAAAAGCGGACAGTCATGCATATATTCATTTCCGCGAAGTTCAAATAGAATCATGCCGTCTCCCGTCAGAATGGATCTTCCGAATTCCAGTTGTTTTTTGCCTCAAATATTATAATCTGTTCCATTTGTTTCCGTCAAACTTCCCTTCGTACAAATATCGTGTTATGATAAATGAGATATATTGTACCTGTTGATGAAAGGTGAAATCTATGAGATATATTGATGCGTCACAACTACGTCCCGGAATGCAGCTTGCTGACAATCTGTATTCTCTGGGCAGCGGGCAGATGATCATGCCCCGCGGAACGGTACTCGATGACAAATTGATTTCCAGGCTGGAGATGTATCCGACTTCACGCATCTCCATTCAAGAGGGTTTATGGGAGCCTACAAAGGAGCCTGCTTCTCCGGATCTTCCTCCCTCCTATGCACAAAGACTTCGGCAAACACCGGAATTCCAACAGTTCAAATCGGATTTTGAAGAAACATTCTCCAGTTTCAAGTGGAGCATCAATGAAATCGTCAAGCAGGACAGTGACATCAGCGACAAAAAGGTGAGTGAAATGGCGGAACCGGTTTTCCACCTGATCACCGCTACCACCGGGCCGTCCCATCTCTTCGATATGCTTCACTGCCTGAGGCAGTATGACGATGAGACCTATGCCCATTCCGTTAACGTAGCACTCATTGCACATTCGATCGGCGTCTGGATGAATCTTCCGGAGGAAGACCTCAATGTTTTGACCAAGGCCGGTCTGATGCATGACATCGGTAAGCTGATGGTGCCGCACAATATCATCTCTAAACCTGCCTCCCTCACGAGTGACGAATACAACATCATTAAGGAGCACACCTTACACGGGTACGAAATTCTGAAAGATCAGAACATTGATGAACGAATTAAGTTAGCAGTCTTAGAGCATCACGAGCGTTGCGACGGTTCGGGCTATCCCAATCACCTGGTAGGGAAAGACATTGATCCCTTCGCCAAGGTGATTGCACTGGCGGATGTGTATGATGCCGTTACTTCCCCCCGCGTCTACCGCGATGCACAATGCCCCTTCATCGCTCTTTCCATTATTGAGAATGAAGGCATGCAGAAATACGACTCCAGCGCCTACCTTTCCTTCATGTCCAACGTTGTCAATATCTACCTGCTCAATCAGGTCCGTTTGAACGATGGACGCAAGGGAGAAATCGTTTTTATCAACCGTGAATTCTTTCCAAACCGACGATCCGCATCGGCAACGAATATATTGATTTGAGCCTGAATCCGCAACTTTACATCGAGGAACTGCTGTAGAAGAATGGGGCATTCCAACACCAACATAGACACTTCACCTCTTCGTACGAAGCAAGGGAGAGACTCTTCCTATGACATTGCGCGTGGCATCGCGATTTATCTGATTGCCATCGCGCATGTTCTTCGTACAGGAATGGTCCTTTCCACCATCGGCGTCAGTGTGCTGAGTGTCTTCGTCTTCATTTCCGGTCGAAATGCCGCCTGTTCCTCTGCGTTTTACCTCCCCCTTCGTTCTCTTTTGAAAAAAAAATTCTTAAGCCTCCTGCCCTCTTACTTTTTTTGTGCAGGAGTTTCCGTTGTCGTCTTTCTGGCCCTGGGCCGCTTCGCAGGATCTGCTTCCGATTTCTCTCTACCAAAGGGAATCTTCCAGATCCTCTACGCCAACTCCAAGCACGATGGCATGAAATGGAATACCGCCCTCTGGTTTCTGCCCTGTCTGTTCATGCTCTTTCTGCTCGCCGGATGGATGCTGCAGGTTCACCCTTTTCCCCGCCTCTGGGTGATTCTGACTCTCCTCCTGTTCTTCTTGACGCCCAACTGCTTTTCGCATCTCAGGCTCCCCTGGCAGACCGAGAGCGCCCTTCATCTGCTGCCGATGTTCTTTCTGGGCCTTCTTTTCGAAGGTTCCGGTTTGCAAGGAATTTTCATTCTTTAAAAAAACGCAGCTTCCTCTCCTTCCTTCTCTCCCTTCTTTTTTTATCGACCTATCTCTTTCTTGCCCATCTGAACGGAGAGGTCAGCATACGAACGGATGAATACCACAATCCTTTTCTTTATCTTCCTGCAACGATCTGCGGATGCGCAGGAATTCTCCTGCTTTCCCAAACGATCGCAGGGCAAAAGAAAAAAGCGCTCCCGTTTGATACGAAAACGCTTCTGACGTCTTTTGGAAAAGAATCCATGACCATTCTGCTCTGGCACAAATTTCCGATTATCGCGATGCAGCTTCTCTTAAAGCACCGCCTGCCTGTGTTGTCCTCCCATCCGGATTCCCTTCCCTCTGTTCTCCTATCTCTTCCGCTCGCCTTCCTTTCCGTCATCCTCGCACTGGGATGGGGAAGGCTGCTAAGAAAAGGATCTCTCTTTCTGATCACCGGATCCCCTCAGGCATATTTCAAACGGAAGTGACGCTCTTCCCGATCACTTTCCACCCTCTCAATCAGGGCTCCCAGCTCCCGTAACTTCTGCGGAAAATCCTCATACCCTCGCTCAATGAAATGAATATGATCGATGGTCGTAAAGCCGTCCGCCATCAGTGCCGCAATGACAAGCGCCGCCCCCGCCCGCAGATCCGGTGCGGAAATTTGTGCTCCACTCAGGCACTCTACTCCCTTAATGATGGCGCTGGAACCTTCCACCTTAATTCCTGCCCCCATTCGGTTCAACTCGTCCACATACCGAAACCGATTCTCGAAAATGGATTCCGATACGATGCTCACACCGCTGGCAACAGATAAAAGGGTCGTCATCTGTGGCTGCATGTCAGTGGGAAAGCCGGGATAGGGAAGCGTTTTGACATTGGTGCCACTCAGTCTTCTGGTTGCCACTACCCGAATCGCATCTCCCGATTCCAGAATCTGACAACCGGTCTCCAGCAACTTGGCGGAGATGGACTCCAGGTGCTTGGGGATCACATTTTTTAAAAGAATATCTCCATGTGTCGCAGCAGCCGCCATCATAAAGGTCCCCGCCTCAATCTGATCGGGAATGGCGGTATAAACCGTGCCATGCAACTGAGAAACGCCCTTAATCCGAATGACGTCGGTTCCCGCCCCCTTAATATTGGCTCCCATGCTGTTTAAGAAGTTGGCGAGGTCCACGACATGCGGTTCTTTTGCCGCATTCTCTATAATGGTCTTTCCTTCCGCCATCGCTGCAGCCATCATGATGTTGATGGTCGCTCCTACAGACACCACATCCAGATAGATATGGGCACCGATCAGCTTCTGCGCCTTTGCAATGATAATCCCATGCTCAATCAGGACTTCCGCCCCCAGCGCCGTAAATCCCTTGATGTGCTGATCAATCGGCCTGAGGCCGATATCACAGCCTCCCGGCAAAACCACCTCTGCATGCTTGCATTTCCCAAGCAGTGCCCCCAGAAGATAATAAGACGCGCGAATCCGCTTGATATAATCGTTTTCTATGGTATGATTCGCCGCATTCCTCGCATTGATGACGACGGTATGCCTGTCCGGTTTCTCAATCCGGACACCGATCGACTCCATCGCCTGCATGAGCACCCTGGTATCTCGGACATCCGGTACATTTTCAATGGTGACCGTTTCGTCCGTCATGGTAGCCGCCGCCAAAAGAGCAAGAGAAGCGTTTGGCTCCACCGATTTCCACCTCGCCAACCAGAGGTATCCCGCCTTTGATCACATATTCTTCAATCATTTTTTGATTTGTATCCATCCCGCCTCTCAATCGGAAAGTCTTCCGATTGCTCCTGTGTAGATGCAAGTGAGTCCTCGACAAAAGATGTTTTACACCTTACGGATTATATCACGGATCGGTCAAATTTCCACCCGAACATTTTTTCTGTTTCTCTGCGGTCAGAAATGAATTTCTTTCCACAATGATCTGAAACCATCTTCCTGTCCCGATCCAATCAAAAATCTCAGCGACCGATGTATTTCATCGGATCGACCTGCGCTCCTCCGATCAGGATTTCAAAGTGCAGATGCGGGCCGGTGGAGACGCCCGTATTCCCTGAAAGAGCAATCTTCTGCCCCTGATCCACCTTCTCCCCGACATGAACCAGAACTCTGCTCAAGTGGCCGTATCTGGTTTCTCTACCGTCCGGATGGGAAATATAAACGCAGTAGCCGTATCCCCTTCCCCAGCTGGCTCTGGTCACCGTTCCGGCACTGGAAGCCTTGACTGCCGTTCCGATCGGAGTGGAAAAGTCAACGCCCTTATGGAAGGAGCTGGCCCCTCTTCTGGGTCTTACCCTCCTGCCGAATCCGGAAGAAAGCCTTCCCCCTGAAATCGGCTTGATGTAGGTCGGTCTCACCCTGGTGCCTCTCTCCACAATCTTGGGAACAGCAGGCGCAACCACCTCTTCCTTGATGATTTGTCTCCCCGTCAGGTTTTCGTTGCTATACATCTCCAGCGCAATCACCTTCCGATGTCCTGCTACAGGGTCCTGCAAAACCTTCGTTTCATCGGTATACCAGGAGGGATTATCGACATATTTTACCTCTGCCTCATAATCCTCCTCCAAATAAGCTTCTGTTTGATGGGCAATGGTAAGAAGAGGTTCCGGCACGGTTACAATCAGTTCATCCTGCGGTCTGATCAACGAGTTTTCATTTTCCAGCGTTGGATTCATCGACACCAGCTTTGCCACCGTCAGTCCATACTTCTGTGCAATCACCGACAGGGTGTCTCCTGCTTTCACCTCATAAATCTTATTGGTCTCTTTGTCTTTGGTCACTTCCGAGATCGCATCCTTAAGGCTCGTCAATTCCTTCTGTGGCAAATAGGATTCCACGATTTCAATCCGGTCTTCAATGCTCATTCCCTTTAGTCCCAGGTCAAAATCCTGAAACGAGAGAAGATTCGCATCCGGTTCTGCGGAATCAAAAACCGCATCGATCTCTGCGTCCACTCCCGCTGCGAAAATGGCACGCATACTCTCTTCCTCCTGCCTCTTTTTTTGCCTGGAAACCAGAGAAGCAGAGAGCACATGAAGTGCCCGGTCCTTGTCTGCACCAATCTCCACCTGATAAGCATTCTTCTCGTCGTACTTGTCTTTGGCGGCGGCAATCAGGGCCTTTACCTCCTTCATGGAGGACAGATTGACCGTATATCCCTGGTTGATTTTCACGGTAAACGATTTGTGCAGCAGGCTCTTACGATGATCATTGAGCGAATCCATCATTCGCCTGATCACCTGCCGCTTACCGGAGACGACGCCGAAGATGCGGCTCTCTCCCTCGACCCTCAGATCACTCTCTGCAAGGATAAAGTCTTTGCCCTGTCCTGCCAGGTCCTTCCTCGCCTGTCTCATGCAGGCAAAAACCTGGGCACGCGAAGAGAGCGCACCGATCGCTTCTCCGTTCAACGTGATCTTGTAAAAATTCTTTCCCTCTTCCGAATCTCTGAGGCTCGGAAAAAGCAGGAAAAACAAGAGAAAGGCGACCGGAACGCTACGCAAAAACCACAGTCTTTCTATCTTCGTCCTTTTTCGTTTATGCAAAAGCAATCGCCCCCTTTATTGCGGGAATGCACGGTCGATCGAAAATGAATTTAAAAGGGAGAGGTTTCTTTCTACCAGTTCAAACACCACTTCCTGCGGCTTTTCTGCTTCCAGCACATCCCTGTGATACTGCGAATAATGACAGTAGGTCGTTTGGACAAACTCCGTTGCCAGAAAGCGGAACATGAAGGTTCCATACGAATCTCCGATTAAGAGAAGCTTCCTTGCATCCGCCTCGGGGGAAGCGCAGCTGCCGTGAATCATGATTTCCGCTCCCTCACCGCTCATCTGAGACTCATAGGTCCTGTCCGTATAACCGCTTACAATCGGGGCAGGATCCTCCGTTAAAACATCCTGCAAATGCAGCATCCGCGCTAGGTCATAGATGGGATGTTTCCCGTCCTGAATGCTTACGGCATCCGGTGAGGGAAGCGACCTTTTAAGCCCCTGTGCCAGGAGCCTGGTCGCAATATAGGAGCCGAAGCTGTTCCAGTGCGTGTCATATTTGAAATAGATCTGATTCTGCGGATTTTTTTTATGATAATCCGCAAGTACATCGGTCGTATCTACGATATCCAGCTTGGTATTTGCTTTTAAATATTGCACCACCTGTTTCAAACGGTAATTCTCTGCCGGTTTGCCATAAGCAGCGGGCATCTGATCTGCATAGATGCGGGATTTATTGGGATTAAAAACAAAGGTCAGATGCGCACCCCTCTTTTGAAAATCCGCCGCCGCCTGATTCAACTTACTTGCCAAAGTTTGCAGCTCTTCTTCCGTATACAGGTTCTCTCCCAGATAATCTTTCATCTGCGCCTCATCGCCCTGCTGCGTTCCCGTATAGAACAGCCAGCCGTTTTTTCCGACCACCACCTGATCTGAGGACGAAGAATGGAAGAAGCGGTAATCCAGATAACTGTTGGCAAACACCAGCTGATCCTTCAGGGGAAGATGGTCGTTGAAATAATCTTCAAACTGCGTCGGAAAGACACGGTAGGTGGAGATCTCCAGCTTTGGCATTGCACTCAACGTTCTGTTTTCTTCGGTGTCTGAGGCGCTCTTCCCCTTCCCGCTTACAAAAAGCAGCCCCGGCACAAAGAAATCAGGAAAATTGTGATCAAATATCCGATTTGCAATGATTTCTTCATCTTGGCGACCTCTTTTAGAAGCGGAAATAAATAAACGGATTATAGGTATGATTGGCAAGCAGCATCACGGCATACAGCGCAATGAAGGACAGGTAAATCCATTCCAGAGCCGAATTCTTCCATTTCCGTGCGATCCACTCCGTCTTTTGACCGGAAAAGAGAACCTGAATCAGCCCGCTGCCGCAGACCGCAAGCCCAAAGGCCAGACAGACCTGCGGTGTCATACTGGTATAGAAGATTCTCGGCGTATGGAAAAAGAGAAAGGGTCGGAACATGACTCCCAGGAGGTGGAGTGCCTTTTTGGCACTGTCTACCGCAAAGAAGGACCAGCCGGTCACTTCTACCAGCAGTGCGTAGATGTGACCGAAAACCCGGTGCTTTTTCAAAAATTTGGAAAAGCCCAGCCGCTCGATGACGATAAACACGCCATGCCAGAGCCCCCAGCAGACAAATTCCAGCTGGCTCCGTGCCAAAGCCCCGTGGTTGCAAAGACAATCAGAAGATTGATGCAGGTGCGCAACTCTCCTTTGCGGTTTCCGCCAAGCGGAATATAGAGATACTCCTTGAACCAACCGGACAGAGACATGTGCCACCTGCGCCAGAACTCCTGAATCGAGCCGGAGATATAGGGCAGATTGAAATTCTCCAGGATATGAAAACCGAACATTCTTCCGAGACCGATCGCCATATCCGAGTAGCCGGAGAAATCATAATAGATCTGCAGCGCATAGAGAATGACCCCCGTCCATGCCATCAGAGAGGAAGTCTGCGTCTGATCCGCAGAGAGGAAAGTCGTGGCACAGGAAGCAATCAGATTGGAGAGAATCACCTTCTTGCCCAACCCATAAATAAAACGTCTTGCTCCCGTGGACAAATTGGCAAGTGAAACCGTCTGTCTGTTGTGGATCTCTTCATGGATGTCACGGTATTTCACAATCGGCCCCGCAATCAGTTGGGGAAAAAAGGAAATATAGAGAGCCAGATCCAACAGGCTTTTTTCCGCTTGATACTCCCCTCGATAGAGGTCAATCACATAACTCATCGCCTGAAAGGTGAAAAAAGAAATCCCGATCGGAAGAGGAAGATGCAGCCTGGGCAGATCAGCTCCCGGCAGAAAGGCATCCAACGTATTCAGGATAAAATCCGCATATTTATAATAGCCGAGCAGAGCCAGATTACAGAGGACGGATAACACCAAAACGAATTTTTTATGGGAGGGTGCTCTTTCCATCCACAGCCCGAAAGCCCAGTTCATCCCGATGGAAAGAAGGAGCAGAATCAGATAATGCGGTTCTCCCCATGCGTAGAAGAGCAGGCTCATTAGAAGCAGAAAAAGATTCTGCAGTCTGATTTTCTGAAAGACGAACCCTCCTGCCAGCGACACCGGCAGAAAAATCCATAAAAAAACCATTGAACTGAAGACCATTGTCAAATGCTCCCTGTGAAATGTCAGAAGATGTGGAAGTAAAAATGTAACACAAAGAGCGCGGTGTTGCCAAGTACCGCAAGTAAAATCAGTACCAGGAGCAGGGTGCGTCCCCTTCTTTTTGGAACGGCGAAGGAGATCATCCATCCTCTCCTCCTGTTCCTTCATCTGCCCCAGAAGAACTGCCGTCTGTTTCGACTGCTCCTCCATGAAGGAAGCCTGCACATTCCTGTAAATGCGAACCCCTGTGGTATGGGTATATTCCTCCGTCTGTGAAAGCAGCTGATCAATTCGGTCAATCGCCTCCCGGTTTTCCTGTAGTTGCACCTTCAGTGCCGCAATTTCCTCTTCATGGTTTTCATTGATCACCTTTAAACGATCAAGTTCCGCCTGTTTCGCCGCATTGTTGGCCTGAATGATCTGTTCGGCAAAATCGCGGTCCGTCTTTCTTTCCTGTGAAACATCTTCCTTCTGTTCACTCTGTTCGCTCATCTGATCTCCTGTATCTGTCTGGCATTCACGATTTTTGTGCAATATCCCGATCATGGATTCGATCCCTGAGGATGGTTTATGCACGTTAACGATATGTTATTGTTTTGTTCATGCGTTGTTCATAAAGGACATCTACAATACTCTTATCGCAAAGAGAATTAGATTGATTTTTTCATAATAGCCCGGGTGCTTAGCGCATCCGGGCACTCCTCTTTTATAGGGATTCTTCCTGGGTCTCGTCTTCTTCCAGCGTTTCTTCTGCTTCCGGCTCTTCTTTCTCTCCTGCCAGCTGCTGAATTTCTTCGTTTAACCGCATCATCCTTGAGTCCAGCTCCGAAACCATGTGCGAGCATTCAAACAGCTCCGCATTGATATGCGTGGGGGCATTCCCTTCAAATTTATAGCGGATTTATGCTCCAAAGAGGCCCAGAAATCCATCGCCACCGTCCGGATCTGTACTTCTACCCTTACATCGATAATCCGGTCCGAGAGATAGACCGGAACCGTAATCACCATGTGGTAGCTGCGGTAGCCGGAGGTCTTCGGATTCATGATATAGTCTCTTACGGCGATGACATGCACGTCTCCCTGGTTGGAAATCATGTCGGCAATGCGATAGATATCCGAGGTAAACGAGCAGATAATACGAATTCCCGCAATATCATTGACATACTTGACCATATTTTCAATGTTGGATTCGTAGCCGTGCCTCTTTAATTTCTTGACAATCGACTCCGGCGTCTTCATCCTGGCCTTGGTATGTTCAATCGGATTATAACGATGCACCTGCTGGAATTCGTCGTTTAAAATGGAAATCTTGGTATTCATCTGTTTTAACGCCGAGTGGTAAAGGAGGGTAACCTCCTCCCAGGTGCGAATATCGTCCGTACTTCCAATTTTCAGTTCCACTGTCCTGTCCTTCCCCTTCTATTGCGAATGTCGTTTCTGAAAAAAGGCCACGTTCATCGCACATCTCTTCACTAAAAACTGCGGCAGGAGCCTATAATGCCTCCCAAGAAAAAAACCCGCATACCGGCACACGCACTGCCAGAAAAAAGGCGGAATCTGCTGCCATTTTCCCGCTCCCGCCAACTCATGAACGGTCTGCTTTAACAGCTTTTTTCCCTCTTTTTCGGAAGAAAGGCCTTGAAAAACCTCCGGATGCATGGCCTGCGAAACGCCGTTGTCGAAATTGCGTCTGAACTGTTCCTCACTCGTATAACGATGCGAATGCTCTACCTTCGCTTCCGGCTCGTAGGCAATCCAGTATCCCGCCTGCACCGCCTTGTGTGCATAAACCATATCCTCATTAAAAATAGCAGGCGCCTCAAAGCCGTTCAGATGATGAAACGGACAGACGGTACATGGCGCAGGCATTGGAGCAGAAATAGGTTTTGATTCCCAGTCGCTCTTCATCCTCTTTCCCCTTGAGAAGCGGTCTGTCTGCATAATTGAACGCACGGGAAATCTTTTCCGCCTCCGGTGCATTTTCTCCCGCCACCTGCTTTGCATAGACCACTGCTACCCTTGGCTCTCTTTCAAAGACTTCCTTCATCTTACCGGCCAGGTTCTCTGTGAGCGGTCTGGCATCCTGCGTCAGAAAAAGCAAGAAGTCCGTCTGCGCTCCGGCGAAAGAAGCTCCCGCATTTCTCGTACCTGCGTGATCAAAGTCCGTCTTTAAAAGAGAATGTACTTCCACCTCCGGTACTGTCTCCGGAGAAAGTCCCCTTGTCTTCCTCCGCCTCTTTGCCCAAGCATAGAGTTCCTTCTCATCAACCCCCGATGCCTCCTTTGTCAGCATCAGGATGATCTTTCCCGGGAGGTGACTCTGCCCAAAAGAGCATCTGCATCTGCCTTACAAATTCAAATTTGACCGGATGATAAATTGGTATGACCACATCATAAGAACTCAATGCCTACGATCCTATCTGAGATATTTTGCCGTTCTGCCTGTTATCTGTTCGCTGACTTTTCGAATTTCTTCGGAAACCTGGTAATTCTCCGTTCCGAACAGGAATTGGTGCACCCAGGAAACATTGGATGCCAAATCGGTCGGTACGACACAGCTTCCCGCTTTTCCCGATATTTCCTACCTTTAACTGCTCCTGATTCGGAAATCCCGTTTGATCCACGATTTGATAATTGCCGATATGGGAGAGAATTTGCAGAATCTCCTTGATGTCCAGTGAGGTGTAGGTCTGCCCAAAGACATCATTCGCAATCGCTTCCAGCTTTGCGGGATTTGCACTTTTGGCCTTTTCCAGCGTCTTCATAATCACTTCCCGCTGGTGCTGGGCTCTGGCAAAATCATTCCCTTCAATATACCTTACACGACAGTAGGCTGTCGCCTGCAGTCCGTTGACCAGCTGTTCTCCCGCCTGCGTGATCGGCTTATAATCCTTTCCGGACTGCGCTGTATAATGGATCCCGTCATCCGTCTTCCCGACCATACTGATCTGATAATTGTTCAGAGCGGTAATCATGTTCTGCGGAATATTGAGCGTGATTCCTCCAAGGGAATCAATGGCCTTCGTCAGACCGCCGAACCCGATCGTGATAAAATCGGTAATATTCAAATCCAGACTGCGATTTAACATATTGATGGCCTGTGTCGGTCCCCCCTTGGCATAGGCCCCGTTGCATTTGCCGTAAATACCGTCTCCGATATCCAGGTAGGTATCCCGGTAGACGGAACAAAGCTTGACGTCACCGCTATCTTCTTTGATCGAAGCAATGATGATCGAGTCGCTGCGTGTCGCCTTTGTTCAGAGCTCCCTTTGTAGAGTCCACCCCGAAGAGCGCTATGTTCCGATACCCATCCAGTTCGGAATTGGTCACGACTCCTTCATTCATATTGCTCTTAATTTCCGCTTCGTTCAGTTTGACCTTGCCGACCTTGGTGGCTGTCAGGAAACCGCGGAGCACAAAGACCAGTACAACGGCAACCACGAGCTCCACCGCAAGCAGAATCAAGCTCCTCGTTCTGCGCTTTCTCCTGCTGCTCTTTCTTTTGGAAGGCGCCGCTCTTCTCCTGCTCCTCCTTCTGTCTTCGTAGCGGTCATCTACCTCATCCTCATAATCGTCGTAATCGCCATCCCTTCTATATGAGGAAGAGGATTTTCTCCCGGTTCTTCCATAATCCTCCTCATAAGGATCATAATCATACTCTTTGCTGCGCATGTTTCTGCCCGCACTCTTCCTTGAAGCAGAAGGTTTCCTGCCCCTTGTCGTGCCATGATTTCTTGTGTCCATCAATCCCCTATCCTTTTCTCCTTGTATTTTTTCCTAAAACCCCTGCCACCTATCATGCCATAAACAAGGGGCATATTACAAGAAAAAAGCGCCGTCCGAAGACCGCGCGCTCAGTAAGCATTTTTATTCCGAAAGCCGTGAAAAACCGTTCCGATCAAGATCCGTATATCAAATCCATAGGTCCAGTTTTCAATGTAGTAAATGTCATATTCAATCCGCTTCCGGATGGAGGTATCTCCTCTGTAACCGTTCACCTGCGCCCAGCCGGTGATTCCGGGTCTTACCTGATGCTTCACCATGTACCTTGGGAATCTCTTCCTTAAACTTTTCTACAAACTGCGGTCGCTCCGGCCTAGGTCCCACCAGACTCATTTTTCCCATCAGAACGTTAAAAAACTGCGGCATCTCGTCTATGCTGGTCTTCCTCAGGAAGTGCCCGACGGGAGTAACCCTCGGATCGTTTCGAGTGGTCCACCCCTTCTTCTCTTCCTTTTCACTCTGCACCTCCATGGTTCGAAATTTGTACATCATGAAAGGCTTGCCGTGCAGACCAATTCTCTCCTGTTTGAAAATCGCTCCTCCCCTGCTGGTCAGTTTCACGGTCAAAAAAGCGATAAACATGATGGGAGAAAAGAGAAGGATGGCAAACAGGCTTCCCGCAATATCCGTTGCCCGCTTCAACAAGCGGTTTCCGATGATGGTCAGGGGAACGTAACGTATATTGATGACCGGTAGCCCCTGAATATCCTCCGTATACGGATTGCTGGGAAAAAGCGAGGTGTAATCCGGTACAAATTTCGTATGCACCCCCGACTTCTCACACAGGGCAACCAGCTCTTCCAAACGGTCGTAATGGTCCAGCGAAAGTGTGATCGTAATCTCATCATATTGGTTTTGCTCCAACTGCTTTTGCAAATCGTCAATGACGCCTACTACCTTCACGCCCCGGTACTTGGTGCCGATCGGCACATGGTCGTCCAAATCCCATTGATGACATAACCCCATTCCGGGTTTTCGCTCACCCTTCGGATATAAGCCTCCGCCGAGCGCGAATAACCGATCAGCAGAACATGCTTTAAATTGTAGCCCCTCTTTCTCACAAAGCGCAGAAACCGCCGCAGAAGGGACCTCGCCACTGCGGAGGAGACCGTGTTCAGCACGAAGAAGATCAGGATCATGGCCCGCGAAAAATGCGTCTGCTTGAAAAAGAAAAGCACGACAAAAATACTGATCAGCCCGAAAATATTGACTTTCAGGATGCTGGCAAATTCGTAGTGGAAACGAGTCGCGCGCCTTGGCTTGTACAGGCCGTAAATGATATTCAGGATCAGATAGATCGGTATTAAATAAATCAGCGCATCGAAATAGTACTCCATCGGAAGCGCATGTCCAATGGGGGGATAGAACCGTTTCAGGCTCGACTCGAAACGCAGATACCACGCCAGCATATACATCAGCGCCACGAGGACAAGATCGAGAAAAACCTGAAGAATATTCAGATAGCGTTGGTTGTCTTTTATCATGTTTTTTTATTTTACAACGTCCGCTTGCTCTAAGACAAGCCGGAAGTGGATAGATCCATGATGAATGTGTCCGTGGCGGACGAGGCGTTTTACACTACACTGTCCTGTCTAAGCGCTTTTTCCGCCTTACTCCTGTCTGCTTTCGTCGAATTCTCCTGTTCCTGTACAATTTGATGAATAAACGTTTAATTTTCCGTATTCTTTTAAGCATTTTTTAGATAACTTTATTCACGATTCATTGCAATACCCATTGTACCCGATTAGACTTTTTACTATCAGGTCACTATGTAGAAGGTGGACAGAGAGGGTATTCTATGGGGACTTTTAGGGATTATATTTCGAGATTTATGCAGGGACGGTATGGATCTTACGGAATTGACCGCCTGACCAAATTTTTAATGGGATTTTGGTTTGTTCTATTAACCATTTCCATCTTCTGGCCGTCACGCGCTTTCGTTACCGTTTCTCTTTTTCTCTTTTTTATCCTTTATTTTCGGTTGTTTTCCAGAAACATTCCCAGGCGTTATCACGAAAACGAGGTCTATGTGCAATATGCCGGAAAAGTAAGAAGCTTCTTATCCCGTATTGGTGGAAGCGTCAAGCACGCACAGACACACGGTGCGCAGCTGAGACACTATCATATTTACAAATGTCCCTCTTGCGGGCAGAAGATTCGAATTCCGCGTGGCAAAGGCAACATTGTGATTCGATGTCCTAAGTGCCAAAAGGAATTCCGCAAAGTTTCTTAAGCATGTTCGGCTATATTCAGGTTTATCAGCCGGAACTCAAATTTCGTGAGTTCGAACGTTATAGAGCTTATTATTGCGGGCTGTGCAGGGATCTCAAAGAGGGCTACGGTCTCAGCGGAGAATGGACACTCAGCTATGACCTCACTTTTCTTGCGCTTCTGCTCACTTCTCTTTATGAGCCGGAAGAACAGGTATGCTACGGCAGATGCCTGTCCCATCCATTTTGTCAAAAGAGCCAGAATCCGCAATCAATTCAGTGCCTATGCCGCCGACATCAATCTTCTATTGGCTTATCATAAGGCTCTGGACGACTGGCGGGATGAACATAAACCTTCCGCTCTTCTCACTCTTGCCTGTTTGAGAAAGAATTACCAAAGATTGGCGAGGGAAATATCCCGAAAAGACGGCACATCTTACCCGTCAGTTGCAGAGCATCCACGCTTTAGAAGCAGACCACTGTGACAGCCCCGAACCGGTCGCCAACCGATTCGGAGAGATCATGGGCGCTTTGTTCGTTTACCGGAAGGATGAATGGTCCGATGTGCTTTTTCGCATCGGTTTTTTCCTGGGAAAATTCATTTATCTCACGGATGCCTTCGATGATTTGCATCTCGATCTCCAAAAAAAGAACTATAACCCGCTGATTTCTTTATGGGAAAAGGATCCCATTCATTTCAGCCAAACCATGAAAGAACTCCTGTATCAGACGGCAGGAGAATGTACGAAATCTTTTGAAAAGCTTCCTCTTCTGAAGGATGTCTCCATTCTCCGCAACATCCTTTACGCAGGTATTTTCAACGGCTATCTGCGTGCGGATCAGAAATTGCAAAAAAAGATGGCGAACCGCCCCGTAGAAGAAACGAGAAATGAGCAGAGCAAAACAATGACCGACCCTTACCAGCTTTTAGGTGTATCGAAAGATGCATCCGATGAAGAAATCAAAAAAGCCTATCGCAAACTATCCAGAAAATATCATCCCGATGCCAACATCAACAATCCCAGAAAAGACCAGGCAGAAGAGATGTTCAAAAGAATCACACAGGCTTACAATCAGATTATGGAGGAACGAGAAAGGGGAGGCAGTGCCTACCGTTCTCCTTTTGACGGCTTTGGCCCGTTTCAAAGCGGTCAAAGGCAGGAAGAGGACGGTGATGACGAAGAATCCGTGCGGCTTCGTGCCGTGGTCAATTATATTCAAAGCATGCACTTTGCCGAAGCGCGGCATGTACTGGACTCTCTTTCCGGTCGCTCTGCCAGGTGGTATTACTATAGCGCCATTGCAAATGCAGGTTTAGGGGAACCACGTGAGTGCCACGGAAGATGCACAACGCGCCGTCAACCTGGATCCTTCCAATGCCAACTACCGTCAGCTGCTTTTGCAGCTGCAGTCCGGCACTTCCTGGTACGATGCACAACAGACTTTTTACGGATCTCCCTTTCAAATGAATGTGCCGCCTGAAATGTCCAGACTTTGCTCCCTTTGCTGTATGGGAAGCCTGTGCTGCAACTTCCTTGGAGGATCCGCAGGGCGGTCTGGTACCTTTCATTTTATGCTGCTAACCACTACCCATTCCCGTCCTCGCATGCCGGAATCCGCCTCTGTCCGCCTTAACCGCTCGCACGAAACCGTCATTCATCCGCCTCTGCCGGTCTTAACCGCTGCACGAAACCGTCATTCATTCATCACTGTAAAAAAATATGAGCAAACACAAATATCTGGTCGTCTATGCAAGTGAAACAGGAAATACGGAACGTGTGGCAAAAGAGATCTACTCTGCGATTCATAGCGAAGAGAAGGAGCTTTTGCAGATCCGGAACTGGAACGGTCAAAGTGATGGAGATATTTATTTCATCGGTTTTTGGGTCAATCACTCCAGCTGTTCCATCGAGATTATGGATCTTCTGCTGTCTCTCCACGGGAAGACCGTGGCCTTATTCGGCACCTGTGGAATGGGAGATTCTCCCGCCTACCACAAATTGCTGGAAAATCAGATTCTGGCCTTTCTTCCTTCGGACAACCGTTATATGGGCGCTTATTTCTGTCGTGGCAAAATGTCTCCCGAAATCCGACAAAGTTACGACCGTTTCCGAGGCGAAAAGGCAGCCACCTGGGAAAAGATGATGCAGGAATACGAAGCCTCCTCCACTCACCCGGACAACCAGGATCTCTTGAGAGCCAATATTTTTGTGGACGAGGTCTTTCACCGGATCGGCATCCGAAAGTAAAGCACATCCGAAAGCAAAACACATCCGAAAGGAAAACGCATCCGAAAGCAACGCATCCGAAAGGAAAGCGCATCCGATCGCAAAATAGATCCGATCGTAAAACCATACAAAACACCCCCTCTTCGGCGTCCATATCTTTCCGAGAGGGGGTACTATTTTAGAATGAATTCAATTTGGCTTCTCAGAACTCTTCTGTCAGTTCCAGTGATCTCTCCGCATTTAACGCTCTGCACACCTCTGCAAAACGATCCAGCGGCACATTTTGAATCTGTTTATTCGAACCTCTGACGTTGATCGAAACCGTGTTCTCCGCCGCTTCCCGATCTCCCAGAACTACAATATACGGATCTTTAAAGTTCTTAAACTTCTTGATCTTTTCCTTCATATTGTTATCCGAATAATCCGCTTCGAAGCGCACATGGCTGGCCGCCAGCTTTTCCGCCACCTTCCTTGCATAATCATTGTGTTCTGTACGGATCGGCACAATTCCCACCTGATAGGGAGACATCCAGAACGGGAACACGCCCTTAAAGTTCTCGATTAACACACCGATAAAGCGTTCGAAAGAACCGTAAATGGCGCGGTGAATGACCACCGGTTCCTGTTGACTCCCGTCTGCCGCCGTATATTTCAGTTCAAAATTATGCGGCAACTGGAAGTCTAACTGGAAGGTCCCGACCTGCCATTCTCTACCGAGCGCATCCTTCATCTGCAAATCAATTTTCGGACCGTAAAACGCACCGTCCCCTTCATTGATCTCATAACCGCCTTCGCCGTATTTGTGATCCAGGATCCGCTTAAGAGCCGCTTCAGCGCGGTCCCAAACCTTGATATCTCCCATAAAGTCATCCGGTCTGGTAGAAAGCTCTGCACGGTAGGTCACGCCAAGGGTAGAATAAATGCGGTCTGCCAGTTCAAAGATTCTGGCGATTTCCTCCTCAATCTGACTTTCCATGACAAAGGTATGGTCATCGTCCTGCCTGAAAGCCTGTACCCGAAGCAGACCCGACATCTGACCGGACTTCTCTTTGCGGTGAAGGACATCATATTCGCTGTAACGGATCGGAAGATCCTTATAAGAGCGAGGTTTGCGCTTATAAGTCATCATCGCATTCGGACAGTTCATCGGCTTGGCGGCATAAATATCGGCATTCTCCTCGCTCGCCTCGATCTTCGCTTCGATGAAATTCCCTTCTTCATCGGTTTCCAGATCCGGCACGATAAACATGTTGTTCTTATAATGCGCCCAGTGACCGGAAACCAGCCACAGCTTGCGATTGTTAATCAGAGGCGCCGAAATTTCCGAATATCCGAAAATCTCCTGCTGTTCTCTGGAGAAGTCCATGAGCGCATTGTACAGCTTCCATCCACGGGGCAGCCAGTATGGCATACCGGGGGCGGTCTCATCAAACATAAAGAGCTCCAGCTGTTGCCCGATCTTACGGTGATCCCTCTCCTGTGCCTCTTTAATCAGCGCCACATGCGCCTTCAGTTCCTCCTTGGTCGGAAAGGCATAGCAATAGATGCGCTGCAACTGCTCCCTGTGCTCATCTCCTCTCCAGTAAGAGCCGGACACCGACCGAATCTGAAAAGCAACCCCTAAAAGTTCCTGTGAATTCTCGACGTGAGGGTCCCCTTGCACAGATCGACGTAATCATTTCCTGTTTGATAAACCGTGATGGTCGCATCTTCCGGAAGATCCTGAATCACTTCGGTTTTGAATTTCTGATTTTTGAACAGCTCCAGCGCGTCTTTTCTGGAAACTTCCTTCCTGGTCCAATCTTCTTTGCGCTTTAGAATCTCACGCATCTTGCTTTCAATCACGGCAAAATCATCTTTGTTTACCGGACGAGGCAGGATGAAATCATAATAGAAACCGTCTGCAATCTGAGGTCCTATCGCATATTGCACATTTTCTTTGCCGAAAATCTCAATGACCGCCTTCGCCAGAATATGCGACATGGAATGACGATATACCGCTAAAAAATCTTCTTTATTCAGTGACATTGCAATCCTTCTTTCTACGCTTCCGCTCCCTTTCTTCCATGGCACCTCTTATATTTCTTACCGCTTCCGCAAGGACAGGGATCATTCGGGCGCACCAGAACCGTCTTATGGAAGGTTCCCGAATTCTTCTGCTCCCGGTAGAGCTCCTTCTGCTTGTCCTTGTCAAAAATCGAATCCCACTCCGGAAGTCCGTACAGCCAGTCTGCTCCTGCAGCGACCATGTTCTTGTATAATTTTTCCTTATCGAAGCGCAGAGAAACAACAGTATCTTCCTCCATCTCCTCGATCGGGTTTTGTTCAGTTAGCGACTCATCGATGCCGTCCAGAAAGCCGGTCATCGTCATCAAATCAACCCCGAATTTCTGTGCCAATTCCGCAACCGTCCCTTTCACTTCCGTGTCGGGATCTTTTAAGAGTTGCGCATAGATCTCTTTTTCTTTTAAAAAGTAATCGGACCAGAGCTTCTCCAGCTGCGACTTCTCCGCAGTCTCCGAATAGGCCTTGTCCCTCCATTTCTGTAACAGTGCCATGGTTTCAACTTCCTTTCCAACGAATGATGATATCGGCAACTATTGTAACACGAATGGTTTTTTTTTGACACTTGTATCATAATATTATGAAAGTTTTACAGTTTTTGACACAAATAAAGTTCCTGTGTTAAAATCTTAAACAGATGTTCTGAATCATGAACCCTAGATGGCAGGTAAATTATGCAGGATTACGAAGCACCAACCTCATCCAACAGAGAGAAACCCCGGAAACATTCTCATAAACGGCATTATACGTTTATGATCATCACCGATGAGGCCGGTCAGGGGATCAGACAGTTCACCCTCTCCCACGTGCCGGCGCTTGTCCTTGTCTACAGTGTCTTTGCACTTTCCCTCGTCATCCTCTGTTTTATGATCTACGCCGGCATCTATATTCATCGCAGCTCTTCTATGAAAAGGGAGTTGACCGCACAGGTTGCTCATCTTACTTCCGAGAACAAGAAACTGAGCAAAGAGAATTCCGAACTTCATGACGAAGCGGATCAACTCATGGTCGCGGTGAACAATTACCGGAGTGCCGAAGAGAAAGCTGCTAAAACGGAAGAGGAAATGAAAATCCCCAGCGGTTTCCCTCTCTCCTCCTCTGCGCAGATGAAAGCGGGGAAGGACAATCCCAATGGCACCGGCAAGGAAGACGGGAAAGAAAGCGGCAATCCGATCGTCATTTTCACCGCCTCTGCCGGATCGCAGATCATCGCTTCCGGAAGCGGCACCGTTCAGTCCGTCACCGATGATGCGGAATACGGCCATACGATCACGATTGATCACGGCAACGGCTATCTTTCCATTTACCGCAATGCCGGAAGCCCCCTCGTCAAAGCAGGTGCGATGGTTCAGCGCGGAGACGCCCTCTTCATGATCGGAACAAAAAATACTAACGTAGGATATCAGATCCAAAAGGACGACCAATATGTGAATCCCGAAGAGATCATTGATATCAACGGATAAGAGGTGAAAAATGTCACTATTTCAGACACAGAAATCCAGCAGCACGACCTTATACGACACAGCTGCGCAGCAGGTAGTTACCCTGATCGGCAGCGGCACCATCTGTGAAGGCAAGCTTCACGCAGAAGGGTCCACCAGGATTGACGGCGAGATCAAAGGCGACGTCGAGGTAAAAGGCTCCCTGATTGTGGGATCCACCGGAAAAATCGAAGGGAATACCAAAGCGGACAACGTCTTTCTGGCCGGGGAAATCCATGGAAACATTGATTCATCAGAAGGAAAGACAGAAATCAGCGACACCGGAAAGGTAGTCGGAGATATTACCACGAAGGCAATCGTCATTGATGAAAATGCGGTTTTCGACGGGAAGTGTTCCATGACTTCCAAAGAAGGAACCACAGAAGGAAACACCGGAAACAAAGAAGCGAAAGAGCAAAAATAAAAAGTTTCCTTTTCAGCGAAATACCTGAGAGAGAAAAGCAGCAGTGAATTTCACTGCTGCTTTTCTCTCTCTCCGTCTCCTCTTCTGCGTGCAAAGGTAATTTGATAACCGCCCTCACCGAAATTGAGAGAACGGTTTACTCGTGAAATGGTTGCGGTTGAGGCACCCGTCTTGTGGGCAATGTCCAGATAGGTGCAGGACTGGTCTAACATTTGCGCAACCTCATACCTCTGCGCGATGGCAAGCAGCTCATTCACCGTGCAGAGGTCCTCAAAAAAAGAGTAACATTCTTCTTTGCTATTCAGCGTGAGGATGGCTTCGAAAAGTTGATCCACCGCTTCTTTATGTATAATTTTATTCATTGTTTCAGTTTATCACACTACAGTCCAAAAGAAAAGTCGCCCTTTTGCCGAAAATCAGCTTTACTTTTCGCTTCGGGTGTGCTATCTTATCTGTATTGCTGATTTCAGTAATAATTTAACATTTTTTTATTTCTGTGGAGGTATTTTACAATGAACAAAGGTACTGTAAAGTGGTTCAACAACCAGAAGGGCTACGGATTCATTTCCGATGAGGCCGGCAACGATGTATTCGTACACTACTCAGGGCTGAATATGGAAGGCTTCAAGTCTCTTGATGAGGGAGCTGCCGTAGAATATGATGTAGTCCAGGGTGAGAAGGGCCCGCAGGCTGTCAATGTAAACAAACTGTAATTGTCAGCCAAACTTTAATTGAACTACAGTGCCTGATCCTTTGATACAGCAACGGTAGTACGATTAAACAAAGCCTCCGGCTCGTGAGCCGGAGGCTTTTTGTTCCCATTCTTTCTCATCTGAATCTTCTGGTCGCTTTTCGCTTTTTTCCTTTTGCCTTTTGCTTTGTTGTCTCCTGTCCGGTGCCTGTCCGGTTCGGTGTTTGTTTGACGCTGATCCGGTGCTTGTTTGATGCTTATCCGATGACATCTGCCATCTCGTACCTGCCCGCTTCTTTTCCCGCAAGAAACTTCGCCGCCGCCAGCGCACCTTTTGCAAAGATCGCTCTGGAATAGGCTCTATGGGAAAGCGTCACCACCTCATCCACACCTGCAAAAATCACATCATGGTCTCCCACAATGGTGCCGCCCCGCACAGCGCTAATCCCGATTTCTTCGTGCGGGCGCTTCATCCTGCGCTTGCTTCTGTCCAATATCATCCCGTAAGGCTTCTCTCCTGCTCTTTCCAGACTTGCATTTGCCGCATCTGCAAGAGCGATCGCCGTACCGCTGGGTGCATCCAGTTTCTGATTGTGGTGTTTCTCCACAATTTCAATGTCAAACCCGGCCTCCGCCAGAAGAGCTGCATGATCGTAAAGCATCTTCCGCAGCACATTGATCCCCAAACTCATATTGGCAGACATCAGAACGGGGATCTCCCGGGAGACCTCCTCCACCCTGCTCATCTGCTCCTCAGATAATCCGGTCGTACAGAGCACAAGGGGAAGTTTTTTGACCAAGCAGTCTTCTAACAGCGAATCGACCGCCTTTGCCGTTGAAAAATCAATGACGACGTCCGCATCCTCTACGACCTTTCCCACGGATGCATACACCGGAAAGAAGGGACTCTCCTCGGGAGAGGGCGTCACACCTGCCACAATCCGTACTCCTTCTTCGGATGCAAGGTCCGCTACCGTCCTTCCCATCCTCCCTTGACATCCATGCAATATGATTCTCGTCATCTACTCTGTCACCTCTATTCCATACTTCCTCATCGCAAGCTTCAGGACCTCTGCATGCTCCGTCTGTATACCGGTTAAGGGCAGTCTCAGATAATGGGAATGGTACCCCATAAAAGACAGGGCCTTCTTCACCGGGATGGGGTTGACTTCCAGAAACAGCGCTCTTACAAGAGGAATCGCCTCTATTTGCATCTTTCCCGCAGAAATAAAGTCATTCTCCAGACATTTCCTGCACATTTCATGTGTCTTTCCGGGTGCTATGTTGGACAGTACGGAGATGACTCCTTCTGCTCCGATGGACATCATGGGAACGATGATATCGTCGTTTCCGGAATAGACTTCCAGATTGCCGTCACACTTTTCCATCGTCATTGCAGTCTGCGTAAGGGAACCCGTGGCATCCTTGATGCCCTTTACATTTTTCCCTCTTTTCATAATCTTCGCCACCGTTTCCGGCAAGATATTACATCCGGTTCTGCCGGGCACATTATAAAGAATGATCGGAATGTCAATGGCATCCGAAACGGCACAAAAATGTTCGATCAGCCCTTCCTGCGTTGCCTTATTGTAATAAGGTGTCACCTGCAAAACGGCATCTACACCGTCCTTCTGTGCCAGCTGTGAAATCTCTACTGCAGTTGCCGTCGCATTGGATCCTGTTCCCCGCGATGACCGGAACTCTTCCCCTCACATACTTCACACAGTGCCTAATCACCTCTGTGTGTTCCTCCACTGTCATCGTGGCAGCTTCTCCGGTCGTGCCGCAGACAATAATGGCATCCGTTCCTTCCGCAATCTGGAAATCCACAAGACGATCGAATTCCTCATAATCCACAGAACCGTCTTCCCGAAATGGGGTCACAATTGCAACACCTGCACCTTTAAAAATAGCCATTTCCCCTCTCCCTCATTTTCCTGTAAAGATGGATGTGAGCATCAAAAGCACAAACAGGAATCTTATTGCAAGCTTGCATCGAAGGCTGATACTTTTGACACTTGTATCATAGAATTACAAAAATAGTAGCATACTCTCCCCTCTCCCGCAACGGAGACAGGGGGGAATGGTCCTTGCCAATCACGCCCCTTCCCAACAAAACGGATGAGAAGATCCAGGTCCCCGCTCGTTTCAATCCTCTCCTTTTTCTCCCACTTTCTCCCACGCACATGGAGGAGGGCATCAACTCAACTCATCGGTTGGGTGATGCCCTCCTAATGTACTTCGTCCAATGGACTTTACCTACCTTTCTTTTGACTTACCGTATTCGTCTCATCCTCTATCCTGCTTCTAAGTTGTGAAGTTCAGCCGAAGAGCTTTCATACATGGTTTGCTAGGTTCGAACATTTTCATCTTCATTGCCTTTGTTCGATTTCCCTGTTCCTACTACTTGTACTGCTATTTCAATCCAACATCATAGTTCTAACGATCAACTTCTATTTCTTACGATCTTCTCATGTATGTCCGCTGCTGCATTTTCCTTCACCGGCGATGTAAGGAATGGCGGTTCGTCAAAAAACTGAATCTGGTGGAACTTCCGTAGAATTTGGGACTGTACCTTCCTTTCTGATCCCTTGTACCTTCTCGTTACACGGTGCGGAAGGATCTTGGTAGCACCTTTTTCTCGGTGCTTTGTTCTTTGTTTTGATGATTTAATTCTATCACGTATTCTATTGTTGTCAATAAACAAATTATAAACATTTTTATTGTCTGAATTGCGTGACAATTTTATTTTTGATTGTTTTTAGGTGTTTTGCATATTTTGTACGATTTATGCCGCTTGATTTAATGATTATGCACATAAGCAATTGACATTGTACAGGTTTGTTGTTACTTTAATATTAAATTCTTGATTACACAACCAGAGATTAAGGAGGAATGAACAAATGGAATTCAAATTAAACACCGAAGCGCCGAAGTCGTGGACTCATGTAGTCCGGGAAATCCCGACGGTAAGCGCCGCACAGCGCCTTAGAGCACTACAGGCCACACACTATAATGAATTTGCCTTCCCCGCCGGAATGCTCTATGTGGATTGCCTCTCCGACTCGGGTACTACCTCCATGACAGACACGCAATGGTCCGCCATGTTCCTTGCTGATGAATCTTACGGACGGAACAAAGGCTATTACGTCCTCCTGGACGCTTTCCGCGATCTGTGGGAGCGCGGAGACAAGCAGCTTCGCCTCATCAACTACCTGAAAGAAGGCGTAGACCGCGATGATGTTGAAAAAATGATGGACGATGTCTATCTCAAAGACTACGAGGGCGGCTTTATCAACGGCGGTCAGTACCAGCTTTCCAGACCGAACACCTTCATTGTCCCGCAGGGGAGATGTGCGGAGACACTTCTGTTTGATGTATTAAAACCTCTTTTTGCCAAAAGATGGCCCGGTAAGGTCTTTACCATCCCTTCCAATGCCCACTTTGATACCACAGAGGGTAACATTAAGCAGATGGGCAACGTCCCTCGCAATCTCTTCCATAAAGAGGTTCTGTTCGAGGTTCCCAAGAGCGGCAAGTATGAGGTCAATCCGTTCAAAGGCAATATGGACATTGAAAAGCTGCTGCAATTGATCGAGGCGGTCGGCGTTGAGAACGTGCCCCTCATCTACGCAACCGTTACCAATAATTCGGTCTGCGGCCAGGCAGTTTCCATGCAGAATATGCGGGAAGTTTCCGAGATTGCACATAAGTATGACATTCCTTTCGTGATGGACGGTGCAAGATGGGCAGAGAACTGCTATTTCATCAAGATGAACGAGCCCGGATATGCAGACAAGTCCATCGCCGAAATTGCCAAAGAAATGTTCTCCCTCTTCGATGTGGTTTCCGCTTCTCTGAAAAAGAACGGTCACTCGAACATGGGCGGCTTACTGGCCTTCCGTGACAAGGGACTTTTCTGGAAAAATTCTCTGAATTCAATGAAGACGGTTCCGTCAAAGTGGACATCGGGCATCTGCTGAAGGTGCGCCAGATCTCCGCTTACGGCAATGACTCCTACGGCGGAATGTCCGGTCACGACATCATGGCGCTTGCGCAGGGCCTTTATGAGGAAGCCCGTTTTGATTATCAGGACGAGCGCGTCAGACAGTGCCAGTACCTTGCAGACGCCCTCACGAAGAACGGCGTTCCGGTGGTACAGCCCGCAGGCGGACACGGCGTCTATATTGATGTCGATCGCTTCTTCGATTATAAGAGGAACCATGAAAGTTTTGCCGGTCAGGCACTCTCTCTGGAAATGGTGCACCGCTACGGCATCCGCTGCTCCGAGCTGGGAGATTTCTCGATGGAATATGATCTGAAAACCCCCGAACAGCAAAAAGAAGTCTGCAATGTGGTGCGTCTTGCCATCAACCGTTCCCAGTTCAGCAAACAGCACATGGACTACATCATTGCTGCCCTGACCCAGCTGTATCAGGATCGCGACACGATTCCGAATCTGAAGATCACCTTCGGACATACGCTGCCGATGAGACACTTCCACGCCTGGCTGGAGCCATACGCGCCGACAAAGGAAGAAATGACCGATGCCTCTCATTACGATTACTGGAAGAGCTGGACTCCGGAACAGTTCTGATCCGAACACGTGATTCCAAATATGTGACCCAACACACGCCACAATATGAATTCTTCCGGGGGCGTTCTGCCCCCGGTCCAATTAGGAGGCAGTTATGAACGAAAATACCACCCCGCCCGAAGGGAAGGCGGACGGATTTGATTCCCGAATCGGATTTATTCTTGCCTGTATCGGTTCCGCAGTCGGTATGGGAAACCTCTGGCGATTTCCTGTTTTGGTTTCCGCCTGGGGCGGCATGACCTTTTTTAATTCCTTATTTCATTTTTGTCGTGATTATCGCAAGCCTCGGTGTCACAGAAGAAATCGCTCTGGGCAGAAGCACCGGCAAGGGCCCGATCGGCGCCTTTGCAAAAGCCACGGAGCACGCCGGAAAAGGAGCTTCTCTTGGGGAAAAAATCGGTATCATCCCCTCTCTCGGCTCTCTGGCGCTTGCCATCGGTTATTCCTGCGTGGTCGGCTGGATCTTTAAATACGTCTTTCTTGCCTGCACGGGAGAACTGATTCAGCTGGGGGCGGACATGGACAAAATCGGCGGTCTCTTTGGTGGCACTGCCAGCGCTCTCGGCAATAACCTTTGGATTGTCGTCGCCCTCATCGTCAACTTTGCCATCATGGGACTCGGTGTCGCAGGAGGCATTGAAAAAGCCAACAAAATCATGATGCCACTCCTCTTTGTCATGCTGGTTGGTCTTGCCATCTATGTCGGCTTCCAGCCCGGCGCTGTCAACGGATATCAGTACATCTTCACCGTCAATCCGCAGGCTCTCATGAACCCCAAGCTCTGGATCTTTGCTTTTGGACAGGCTTTCTTCTCCCTTTCCATCGCAGGAAACGGCACGGTCATCTATGGTTCCTATCTGAGCAAAAAAGAGGACATTCCTAGGTCCGCTCTTCAGATCGGCGTCTTTGATACGCTGGCCGCTCTCCTGGCCGCCTTCCTGATTATCCCCGCGATGGCGACCTGCGGCGAAGAGCTGAGCGTAGGTGGTCCCGGACTCATGTTCATCCACCTTCTAAACGTCATGAACCGGATGCCCGGAGGTGCCATCGTCGGCGTCGTCTTCTACATCTGCGTGATGTTTGCGGGACTTTCGTCGCTCGTCAACCTCTACGAAGCACCGGTTGCCACGCTCCAGCAGCAGTTCCACATGAAGAGAGTCCCTGCCGTCTGCACCATCGGCGTCATCGGGACGGTCGTTGCTCTGGGGATTCAGGGGATCGTATCCGAATGGATGGATGCCGTCTCCATCTACATCTGCCCGCTCGGCGCACTCCTTGCCGGCATCATGTTCTTCTGGATGTTCGGTAAAAAATATGCACTGGATGCCGTCAATGCAGGGGCTTCCAAACCGCTTGGAAATACCTGGTATCAGGCAGGAAAGTATCTCTTCTGCGGACTTTCTCTCCTTGCCCTCATCTGCGGCGCCATTCTGGGAGGCATTGGCTGAGGTCCTTGTATCTTCGTATTCACGAACTGCAATTCTGCTTGCTTTTTTGGCAGAATTGCAGTTTTATTTATAGGTAGGTAAAATGATTCATCGGCAGATCATTGATTTCATCATTAGATCATTGATTTCATAGGCAGATCAATCGATTCATCGGCAGATAAATAGAAACTTTTTTTGCAAAAGGACAAAAGAAAAGACACGACTTCGCCGATAATGAATCCGGCACTAGGAAACGACCGGAAAGAAAGGCAGCAGATGAAGATTTTAGACGAAAATCATTATGCGGAAGAAATGCAGAATAAGGTGCTTCCCAGATTGGAAGCTCACAAACACACCGGAATTTTTGAGCGGGTAAAAGGGTCAGCCTCTCTATTATGAAATCTATGACGCGGACAACAAAAACGCACAGACCCTCGTCATTCTTCACGGATTCGCAGAGGCTATTCCGAAATTCTACGAGACCGCTTACTACTTTTTACAACTCGGATACCGGGTCGCCCTCCTTCAACAGCGGGAACACGGATACTCCTACCGATCTGTCAATGACCCCTTTCTCGTGAATATTGAAAATTATGCAGACCTGATCGATGATCTGCACACCTTTGTTCACGAGATTCTTCAGGGTACCCCCACCTTTCTCTTTGCCCATTCGATGGGAGGGGCGGTCGCTGCCGCCTATCTGGAACGATATCCGGACGATTTCCAAAAAGCCATCCTCTCTTCTCCCATGCTGGACATCAACAGTGGCAAAATCCCGCTGCCGCTTGCCCTTGCCTATGGCCACTTCATGATCCGGCACGGACTCGGCAGAAAATACTGGACCGGAGAACCGGAAGTGGAGCCCTACGCTCCGCAGGACGCTTTAACCAACAGTCTGCCCCGCTATGACTACTGGTATCAGAAGATGTGCAAAGAAGAAAGCTATCAGACTCGCGGCCTGTCTCTCTCCAATGCCATGCAATTTTTGAAACTCACCCATGAGATCGGGAATTCCAGGAACTGCCGCAGAGTGAAAACGCCCGTCCTTCTCTTCCAAACCGAAGAAGACAGTATGGTGCTTCCCAAGGGACAGATTCATTTTATCCATGAGCTGGAAAAAAATGATTCTCCCTCCAAATACTCCCGTCTGGTTCTGATCAAGAATGCAAAACACGAGCTCTACCGCTGCAACAATGCCATTCTGAAAAAATACTGGACAGAAATCGAGAAATTCTCCGCCTGATCTCTGCCTGAGCCCTTGCAAGAGGGGCGGAGCAAACGTCGGAATATGGATGATAAAGTACTCGTGATGCCTGTTTCACGGCAAACAGAAAGAGACGCAAAAACAAACGACGTTGCACCGCCCCCTCCTTAGACCGACTGCATCCATAGAAAATCAAAGGCCGGGATACGGGGCGACTTCGCTTCCACCTTTTTTTTGCTGATCAGATCCTTATACCTGCCTTCCTCATTGATCCACGCAATCTCCTCCTCTTCAGAAAAATTGAAGAGCGCGATCAATTTCCTTCCCTCATAATATCTGCCGATTCCAAGCACATGATCGTTGTAGGTTTCGATGATCCAGCTCTCCGCCCTGGGATGGAAGGAGAGATTTTTGGCTCTGACGGCAAGCAGTCTTTTCAACGCACGGAACATCTCTCCCTGCCTGGTGTGCAGCCTCTTGCGTTTCTTTTCATCCTCCCAGAGAAATTTGCCGCGGTGGAGGTACCTGGAATCTTCCCATTTCAGCGGATCTTCGTGGTAAGAATAATCGTTCAGCTGCGCAATCTCGTCCCCGGAGTATAGCACCGGAATCCCAGAAAGCGTGAGTAAGAAAGCATGAAGCATGATGTCCTTACGAAGTGCCCTGTGAAGCTTCTCCTCATTCTTCTCATACTCCGCCGCTTCTACTCCACATAACGAGGCCGTCGTGCCGCAGAGCCTCGCATCTCCCAGTCTTGGATCGTCATTGTATAACTCTCCTCTGGCATCGGATCCGTAATACCTTCCCGTTAAATAATCATTCAAATATTTTTTGTGCGCCACCTGGGTGATTCCAAAATTTTGCAGATATCCATAATCCAGCCCCCAACCGATATCGTCATGGCAGCGAAGATAGTTGAGAAACGTATATTCCTTCGGAAGCGCAAAGGTAGTCGCCAGCTGATGCTTTAAAAGTCTCACATCTCTGGTCGCTACCGTATGCCAGGTACACGCCATCGTCGTCACATTGTAGAGCAGGTCACATTCCGGTTTTTCGACGCTGCCAAAAGTAGGGAACCACTTCCTTCGGCTCCATGACCACCTCTCCCAGCATTAAGGTACCGGGGCAGACAATGTCCGCCGCGATATGGAGAAGGCGGACCAGGGGATGTACCTGTGGCAAATTCCTGCAATTCGTTCCCAGACTCTTCCAGATATACGGCGTCGCATCCAGTCGAATCACATCGATTCCCCGGTTGCAAAGAAATAACAGGTTATCCGTCATATCATTGAAAACGACCGGATTCGCATAATTCAAATCCCACTGATAAGGGTAAAAAGTAGTCATCACGACTTTTTTTGCTTCTTCACACCAGGTAAAATTGCCCGGCGCCGTCTGCGGGAACACCTGCGGAACCGTCCTTTCAAATGCATTCGGGATATCCCAGTTATCATAAAAGAAAAATCGGTCCTGATATTCCTTTTCTCCTGCTCTGGCCCTTTTTGCCCACTCATGATCCTCACTGGTGTGGTTCATGACGAAATCAAGGCAGGTGACGATTCCCTCTCCGTGGCAGGCCCTGGTTAACAGCGACAGATCCTCCATCGTTCCCAGCTCCGGCTCGATGGTGCGGAAAGTCGGATACCGCATAACCACCGTCACTCCTGCCCTTTGGGACTTTGTAGCAGAGGCATCAGATGCAGATAAGAAATACCGCATTCTTTCAGATAATCCAAATGCGAGCGCACTCCCGCAAGGTTTTCTCCGAAACACTCGGTATACATCATCATACCGGTCAGATCCTGCTTCCTGTACCAATCCGGATTCTGCTCTTTTTGATGATCCCACGCTTTCAATTCTTCGGAGCGCTCCTCCGCATTTTTTCGCAACACCTGCAAAAAATATGCGAGCGCCTGCTCATCCGGCTTTCCCTGTTCATCATGATACAGCTCCGCATACAGCCATTTCAGCTCATCCATGTGCTTTTTCAGTCGTTCCTCAAAGAGAGTCGACGCGCTTGACTCTTTCGATGCCTTGGACTCTCTTGATACACTGGACTCTTTCGATACTTTGGACTCTTTCGATGCTTTGGACTCTTTCGATGCTTTGGGACTCTTTCGATGCCTTGGGCTCTTTCGTTGCTTTGGACTCCTGTGGTGATTTTCCCCCTTGTATGGAAGATGGTTGGGACTTGGATTGGGAATTCGATCTCATACATGCCTCCTGCATAATGGCTGCCACTCCGTTGGTACTGCAATACCGCTGTTCGGATCCTGTCCTGTTTTTATTCTGTCGGTTCTTCGTTTCTCGTCGACAAAAAAATTTCTTCTCTCTGCGCTTCCGCATCTTCGGGGTACAAAGAGAGATACTCCTTCATTTTTTCTTTTGCCTTCGTAAAATCTCCGCTATACTCATAGGCTGTTACTTCATTTCGCAGAAGCGTTCTGGATGCGGACGGATCCTTTCGTGCAAGCCCCGCTTCCAGATCCGTAATTGCCTCCGCATACTCCTTTAAAGCCATTCTGCACAACGCTCTTCGATTATAAAGCCTGGCATCCGGTTCTCCCGCCTTCAGTACGGAAGAATAAATATCAATCGCATACTGATACTGTCCCTGCTTTTCCCCCGTCTGTCCGAGCAAAAGGGCGATCCCCGCTTTTTCTTTCTCTCCGGCCTGTGCAAGCGCTTTCTCCAGCCCGCTCTGCGCTTCCGCATTGTTTCCCAGATAAAAATCCAACCTTCCCCGATCGTATGCACTCAACTTCGAACCATAGCGGTTCCTGGCTTCTGAAAGAACCGCCTTACCCGTATCTTCTTTTCCGTTTTGGGCATACATCTGGAAAATGCGAATCCGCAAATCCAGATTTCCGGGATCTTCGTTCACCGCCTTGTCCAGACTCGCTGCCGCCCCCGTCAAATCCCCTGCTGCCAGTTTCGTCGCCCCCATCTCATACAGCGCCGTTAAATCGTGCGGACGGAGCGCTAAAATGTGCTCGTAAACCTTCTGCGCTTCCTCCGTCTTGCCCATCTTCCGATAGCACTGCGCCAGATAATAGCTGAGATCAAAATCCTCTTCACAAAGCAGACCGTTGCTCATGGAAAGCGCTTTTTTCAAAGTAGCTGCCGCCTTCTTGTAAGAGCCTTTTTTTAAATAAGCGATGCCCAGCAGACGCTTTGCCTCTCTTGCTTTGGGAAGGTCCCCTTTCCCGTTCTTTAGCTTTGCAATGGCTTCGTCGTAATGAAGCGTCTGAATCTGTTTCGCTGCCTCCGATAGCACCGGGTTTTCGTTGTGAAAAGAGCAGCCACATAAAAGCAACGTACTACAAAGCAGAAGCGTAAGCCCCCGTGCGACTCTCCTTCTCAAAACCGCTGTCCCTCCCTCACGATTGACTCCTCCAGTTCCTGCCGGTTCATATGGGAAAATCCAGCCGGGATGTATTCGGTTTCCTGCCGGTCCGTATGGGAGCATCCAGCCGGGATGTATTCGGTTGGAGCACCGGAAATCACTCTTCAAATTCCGCCGTGACATAGAATCCTCTTTCGTTCTCCTCCACCTTACAAACGACTCCCTTTGTGGACTGCAAGCGTTCGGAAAAAGGAATGTTTCCGCTCATCGCCCGGGCGGGATCAATCGTATAATAATACGCAGAGGGGAGGCTTCCCTCTGTTACCGTGATTTTATCCCCCTCTTTGAAAGCCCCTGCCTCTCACAAATACCATCTGCCTCATCAGCGTCCTCTTTTCCGTGGTCCTGTAGACCTGCATTCAATTGGTGGTTGATGACAAAAGAACCTTTATTCTTTCTGGAGGAACCGTTCGACGAGTTCTGTGCATTCTCTCTGTCCTGTTCTTCCTGCTTCTTCATTTCCGCCAGCCTTGCCTCCGCTCCCGACTCTTTCCTGGAATCCGGGAAGTCTCGGATCACCTGGTCATACAGCTGTTTGCTTTCACGCTGTCTCCAAAGAGGCGGTAGAGATTCCACTGAGTTGTACATTATCGACATTCTGCGCATCATGTTGGAAGGCCGGTCACCATCTTGATGGCATTTTATAATCTTCCGTACGGAAGGAAGAAGCTCCTGTTTAAAAATAATGCGGGCTTGGCTCGATCCTCTCACCAGCATTTCCGCCTGGCTTCTGATAACCGGGCATGCAGCATCGTTGATCTGCTCGATATGATGCCGTCATGTATCGGCATATTCTTCCATCTTTCCGGTCCGACCTGGGCAGCAACGTATGCATCATCAGAGTTGTCCATGGTGTCTTCCGCCTTGTCGCTTCCTCAAATTCATCAGTTGCTGCATTTCTCCCTTTGTCTGGTTCAGCTCGCCCTGCTTCTCAGATCATCGATGGCTACACTCTTCGGTCCGCTTTCGCCGCGCTTTGACTTTTATCGACAAAATCTGTGAATTGTTTCTGCATCATATCCGGCAAAATCAGGTAAATAACGAAACGGCCCCATCACCAGACCGATTCCCACGCTGACCACCGAAATCGTTCCGTCCATCCGAAACCGGTTCAGCGGCTGAATGATGATCTCGTTCCCGTTCTGGTACTGCTCCGCACTTTTCCCTGTCTGGGCGCCCTGCACGATGGGCTTCTTTTCGTTTTTATGTTCGTGCCCTTTGTTTTTGCTCCGAAAGGCAGACAAAATTCCTGCATCTGTCTTTTTTTTGGCTCTGGAACCTTCCCGGAAATAGGCACGGATCTCACTTTGGTAGCGCTCACTCCTGGTACTTCCATGGTCAATCTGAAAGCATCTGCTTACTTCCTTTTTTGCCCTTGCATAATCTCCCCTCTGCATATAAAGAAGGGCAAGCAACTGCCTTGCCCTCAATAGATTGCCGTTCATGGTCAGTGCCTTCTTCAACTGAATCACCGCCATGTCATAGCTCTTTTTCTTGGCATTTCGGAGTGCGATATTGTAATGATGGATGCCCTGGTTCATCACCTCGAGAAGCTCCGGGTCTTTTCGCATCTCATTCAAATACTTATCCGCCCGGTTGTTCTCCGCACGCAGGTTCTTGGAAACCACCCACTGCGAAAGCGCAGAGACGATCTCCCCAATCTCCAGAAACAATAAACCAAGGAGGTTGCGGGCATCAATATTGTATTTATTGAATTTCAGGCTTTGCTTTAATGCAATAATCGCCCCTGTCAGATCCTTTACATTCGCTTTGTCGAGACCGTCGTTGTAAAAATAGTCGGAAAAATACAGGATCTTCCTCTCGGTTTTTAACCCGATGCCACAGTTGGGGCACCGGTCTTCCTCATTGACTTCAAATCCGCAATTGAAACATCTCATCATACACTCAGTCTCTTGTTTTTTTCATCTGGATGGCTTCTTCCTTCGCCTCCTTCAGAAGGCGCAGCGCCACATCCGCCATATCATCCAGATCCTGATTCTGTATGGATTCCTCCATAGAATCCATATCCGGCACAGGACGGTACTTCTTCAGTTCCTCTTCAAAATTGATCACCCTAATCCCTCCGTCTCATGGATGAAACGCCACTGTTACGGTTCTCTCATTGATGGAATCTTCACTGTTGCGGTTCTCTGCTCACTTTGTAATCTGTGCCAACCGCTCACAGACTTGCGCATAGGTCTGCTCATATTTTCGCTGTTTTTCTTTTTCTTCTGCAATTTTGGACTCCGGTGCCTTTGCCAGGAACCGTTCATTGGAGAGCATTTTCTTTGACCGATCCAGTTCTTTTTGTAATCTTTCCTGTTCTCGTTCCAGCCTCTCCTTCTCCGCCGCCAGATCCACCAAATCTTCCAGCGGAATATACAGGGTTGCTTCCGGCGTCACGATCGAAAGCGCCTTCTCATCAATGCCATCGCGATTCATTTGGCAGGATGACAAAGACGCACAGGCAAGGGATTCAAAAAAGAGTTGCGCTTTCCGGAAGATCTGCAACGTTTCCTCTTTGTCGCTGACCACATAGACCTTCACCTTCCTGGACGGCGCCACATTCCTTTGTGCCCGCAAATTTCGAATTCCCCTCACCGCCTCTTTGATGGTTTCAATGGCTTTTTCATCCTGCTCGAAGTTCCATCCTTCGTCATAGAGGGGCCAGGAAGAAATCATGATGGATTCTTCTAAATCTGTTGCTCCCGCTGCCTCTTTCAGTGTTTGATAAATTTCTTCTGTAATAAAGGCATGTAGGGGTGCAGGAGTTTCAGCGCATGAATCAGCACCGTTTCCAACGTCCACAAAGCCGCTTGTCTGCTGGCTTCGTTTTCCTTTTGGTAGAGCCTTGGCTTGACCATTTCAATATACCAGTCGCAGAACTCATCCCAGATAAAGTCATAAACCTTCTGCACCGCAATCCCCAGTTCATAACGGTCCATGTTCTCCGTCACTTCCAAGGTGACACGATTCAGCCTCGACAGGATCCAACGATCTGCCGCTTCCAGGTGTTCCGGTAACTGAGAAGATAATCCCTCCTGGTTCTCGTCCATGTTCATCATGATGAAGCGAGACGCATTCCAGACCTTATTGGCGAAATTGCGGCTGTTTTCTATTTTTTCCTTATAGAAACGCATATCATTGCCAGGCGCATTTCCTGTGATGAGCGTTAATCTGAGCGCATCCGCTCCATAAGTACGAATCACTTCGAGGGGATCGATTCCGTTCCCGAGCGATTTCGAGAACTTACGCCCCTGCTCGTCCCGGATCAGTCCGTGGAAAAGAACCGTATGGAAGGGATAGGTTCCCATTTGCTCATAACTGGAGAAGATCATGCGAATGACCCAGAAAAAGAGGATGTCATAACCGGTCACCAGCACGTCTGTCGGGAAAAAGTATTTCAGCTCCGGCGTCTCATCCGGCCACCCTAACGTTTCAAAGGGCCAGAGAGCGGATGAAAACCAGGTATCTAACACGTCCGGATCCTGCGTGAAGTGTGTGCAGCCGCATTTTTCACACTTTTTTGGCATCTCATAATCCACCACGACTTCTCCGCATGAATCACAGGTATAAGCGGGAATTCTATGTCCCCACCATAGCTGTCTGGAAATACACCAGTCGCGAATATGATCCGTCCAATTAAAATAGATGGATTCGGTTCTTTTCGGGATCAGGCGGATCGTTCCATCCTGCACCGCCTTCACTGCCGGCTTGATCAGTTCATCCATCTTGACAAACCATTGTTTTTGATAAGGGGCTCCACCGTCGTGTGACATCTCTCATGGGTGCCCACATTATGCGTGTACTCTTCCGTACGAACGAGAAGACCCATCTCCTCCAGTTCCTTCACAATCTGCTTGCGGCAAGCGTACCGATCCATCCCCTGAAAACGACCGCCGTTTTCATTGATCGTCGCGTCGTCATTCAGAATATTCACTTCCGGCAGATGATGACGCTTTCCGACTTCAAAGTCATTCGGATCATGACCGGGGGTGATCTTCACCACTCCGGTGCCGAATTCTCTGTCCACATATTCATCCGCGACAATCGGTATCTTCCTCTCTGCAAAGGGCAGCCATACAAACCGTCCCTGATAAGAACGATAGCGTTCGTCCTCCGGATTTACCGCTAAAGCCGTATCTCCCAGCATCGTCTCCGGGCGCGTGGTCGCGAATTCGATAAAGTGCTCTTTCGAAATGCTGCCGTCTTCCTCAATCAGAGGATATTTGATATGCCACAGATGACCGGCCTGCTCCTCATACTCCACCTCCGCATCCGAAATGGATGTACCGCAGACAGGACACCAGTTCACAATCCGGGATCCCTGGTAAATATAGCCTTTTTTGTACATACGGACAAAGGCTTCCTTCACCGCCCGGTTGCAGCCCTCATCCATGGTGAAGCGTTCTCTTTCCCAATCACAGGAAGAACCCAGTTTCTTCAGCTGTTTGATAATGGTGCCGCCATACTGGCGCTTCCACTCCCAGGCTCTCTCCAGAAACTTCTCTCTTCCCAGTTCCTCCTTGGTCGTTCCCTCTTCCTTTAACTGATGAATGATTTTCACTTCCGTCGAAATCGAGGCGTGATCCGTTCCCGGCTGCCAGAGCGCATTGTATCCCTGCATCCTTTTCCAGCGAATCAGGATATCCTGCATGGTATTGTCCATTGCGTGTCCCAAATGCAGGATTCCCGTCACATTCGGCGGTGGAATGACAATGGTAAACGGTTTCTTTGTTTCGTCCACTTCCGCATGAAAATACCGCTTTTCTTCCCAGTTCTTATAAATCCGATCTTCAATTCCGTTCGGATCGTATGTTTTTGCCAACTCTTTCTTCATTTTCTCTGATCACATGCCTTTCTATGAATTTCCTGCTTCATTTGTCCCTCATGAGATGGGATTTCTGCTAGACTTTCCTGCTATTATAACATATCCCCCCCTTGCCTGTCGCACTCCATCTCCCCTGTATCGATTGCTCTTCTTTTCCTTCGATGCGCCTTGTTACCTGCAATGTAAAAAGAATGAAAATTCCCCTCCATCTCTCGCCGTTTCTGACATTTTTGTCGTGCATCCCGCAGTCAAAACGTGCATTTCTGCTTTCTTTTTTGAATTGACCGAGTTGGTTTTACTGTTGTTTCCAATTCAATCGATGGGCAAATTTTGCCTGTTTTACCCTGCTTTTTGAGGGTATTTTCACTCTTGCTTCCCGAAATATCCCCAATTTCCACAGAGTTATCCACAATGACATCTTTGTCATTTATCGGTTTCCACTTCCCGGTTTTTCGGAATCCGATTCTCATTTCTCTTCGAGGAACTTCATTTAGGGCTTGTCGTTCATTTTTTTCCAAAAATTTGATAATTCATTATTGACCGTATTAGTCGTAACACTGATTTGATGGCGCCACTCACGGGGGAACAGCGTCTGATAGCCTTTTTCAAAGAAGCGATCATCTAAGAGAACCACAACGCCCGCATCTTCTTCCGTGCGGATGACTCTCCCCGCTGCCTGTAGCACTTTATGGATCCCTGGGAATCGATAGGCGTAGTCATAGCCGTTTTTTCCACAATTGTCAAAATATTCCCTCAGCAGGTTCCTGGAAAATCCCACCTGCGGAATGCCACAGCCGACCACAATCACGCCGATCAGGGACTCTCCTCTCAAATCGATTCCTTCTCCGAAGATTCCCCCCATCACGCAGAATCCAATCAGCGTACGATCCTCTACCACGGTTAAGTCGAAGTGAATTTGATCCTCTAACGGCAGCCGGTTTCCCTCCGAAAAGCTGTTTAGGAATCTTTCCTTCTCTTCCTGGGTCATGCCCGTTCTCTGGCAGAGGATCTCTGTGTCCCTTGTCCGGTATTCTTCTTCATAAACCTGCCTGGTGCGCTCCAGATAAGCAAAGGACGGAAAGAAAACCAGATAATTTCCCCTTTTAGACGCAGCAACTCTTCTAATATATAATGCTGTTTTCCGGTACATCTCCATCGATCTGGCCGTGTATTTGGCAGTGACATCCCTGCTGATCAGGTAGACGCACCGATCTGCATCAAAAGCCGTTTCTGCATAGATTTCATAATCTTCCTGCGTTCCCCCCAGCAGCTGTTTATAATACTGAATCGGCAAAAAAGTGGCAGAAAACAGAATAGACGCTCGTCCAAGCCCCATACAGGCTTTCAGATCTTCCGAGGGATCCAGGCACAAGATGCGAAGGGTTCGCTCTCCTTTCTCATCTTTTACGATATACCGATATCTTTGGTCCGATTTCTCGTAGATCACTAAAAAACGGTTCAGTCGAAAAAAGAAGGCGAGTAACCTCTCATTCTTTGCCTGTGCCCTGTGCTGATCCAGGTAGGAAGTAAGCGCACGATGTAAGTTCGTCATGTGGTCTGCAAAGGAATCGATCCTTTCCACCACGGAAATCTCCGGCTTTGCTTTGTCGAATTTCTCTGCTTTTATTTGAGAAAAAACGTTCTCTGCTTTTTCCAGTTCTTCCAGAACCCGGGACAAGCCTCTTTCCTTTCGCAGCTCTTTTCGCAGAGAGGTGCGCAGAGCGGAAAATTCTTCCCGCGCCAGCTCCGCACTGTACATCTCTCTGCCTCTCTCTAACAGGTTATGCGCTTCATCAATCAAGAAGAGGTAGCGACACGCCGTCTGCGCCAGAAAAAAACGCTTCAAGTAAACAAAGGGATCAAAGAGGTAATTGTAATCACAGATGATTCCGTCACAGAAAAGGCTTAGATCCAGTGAAAGTTCGAAGGGACAGACACTGGAGCTGCGTGCTTTTTCCAGAACCACCTGCCAGGTATATTCTTCCTTCTCATTGAGCAGGGAAAAGAGTGCCCGGTTGACACGGTCAAAATGCCCTCTTGCATAGGGGCAATCGTCCGGATTGCATTCGCAAACCGGATTGGGACAAATTTTTTCCTTGGCGGTCAGAGTCACCGTTTTAAATCGCAGGTTTCCTTTTTGCCGCAGGAGCCGATAGGCGTCCTGCGCCACTGCGGCGGTCATCGTCTTTGCCGTTAAGTAGAAAATCCGGTCCGCCTTTTCTTCTCCCACTGCCTTTAAAGCAGGATAGAGAACTGCCAGTGTCTTTCCGCTTCCGGTCGGTGCCTCTAAAAACAACTTTTTTTTCTGATCAATCGTGCGATAAACGCCGGCGGCAAGCTTCTTTTGTCCCTCTCTCCAGGAAAAAGGGAAGTGCATCTGCAAAATAGAGGCGGTCCGAACCTCCTGCCATCCGGCCTCCATTTCGATCCAGGGGCGCAAGAGCGAGAGAATCTCCTGAAAAAAATCTTCCATTTCGCTCCAAAAATAGAGGTTCTCAAAACACCGGATCTTTTCCGTGTCTAAGTTTCCATACGTCATGCGCACCCGAATCTGTGGCAGCTTCTCCTGACGCGCATAGAGAAAGGCATAGAGTTTCGCCTGTGCCAAATGGACGGAATTTGGCTCCTTCATCTTCGTAACACTGCGGTAGGTTCCCTTGATTTCATCAATCATGGGAACCTCTCCCTCCTGTAGCACAATCCCGTCCGCCCTGCCCTCAATCCGGATCCTTGCTTCTTTCTCCTTCCATGCAAGAACGAAGATTCCCGCAAGGGGCACCTCGGCATGATAGTCTGCGCCTCCCTGTTTGCAGTTTCTTATGAAGGCGGCTTCCTGCCGCCATCGCATCAGACGGTGCCTGTATACGATTATCTAAGTCCCCCGTCCGCAGGAGAAATTCTACCAGCGAACGAACAGAAAACTTTTTTTCGAAAATAGATGTCATGAAGCAATTTTACAATAGGTAGATGCGCGGGTCAAAACGATGTGATATACTTTCATTCATGACCAAAAATGCAGAAAATTTTGTCCAAAAGAATAAGGGGCATTTGGTTGCCCTCCTAACGGTACTTGTCTGGGGAACCACCTTTATCAATACCAAGATTCTCTTGCAATCGCTCACGCCGACGGCGCTGTTGCTTCTGCGCTTTATTCTGGGATACCTTGCTTTTCTGTTTATGGTGAGGAAGCCGATTGGCTTTCATGGATGGAAAAGGGAGGCTCTCTTTGCGGCTGCCGGACTAACCGGAATCACCCTTTACTTCCTGGTGGAGCACATGGCGCTCCAAAACACTTCTGCCGGAAATGTCTGTGTGATTGTTTCCACTGCACCTCTTTTCACGGCACTTTTAAAACGTCTTACCGATCCCACGAGCAAAAAATTGCCGAAAAGATTTTTCCTCGGCTTTGTGCTTGCCATAGGGGGAATCGCCCTGATTACGTTCGGCGGCCAGCAGGTTCACTTAAGTCCCATCGGTGATCTGACTGCCCTCCTTTCGGCTCTTATGTGGGCGCTCTATAATCTCACAACGGAACGCCTCGAAAGGGCGGGAGAATCCGCCATGGCGGTCACCCGAAGGATCTTTTTTTACGGCATTCTGTTTACCCTGCCTTTCATTCCACTTACCGGAACAACCTTTCCGCTGGACGTGCTGTTTACCCCCATGATCGGGCTCAACCTGCTCTTTCTCGGCATCCTGGCTTCCGCCATCTGTTTTGCCAGCTGGAATTACGCCGTCCAGCAACTGGGCCCTGTTGCCACCAGCATCTACATTTATCTGCAGCCGGTAGGCACCATTCTGCTCGGTGTCCTCATCCTGCACGAACGTCTCACACTCACCTCTTGCATTGGCATTCTGCTCACTTTCGCAGGGCTCCTGCTCTCCTAGTTCAGGAACCGTTTCTAGGCACCGCGTTTCGCAGTATCCCCCCCCATGGAGACACTGCATAAAGCCAATTGATGAAACCACTTTCTGGAATCCGGGCAGTCGCTTTTTCGGAGCGATTTCCCGGCCGATTTTCGTTGGACACAAAATTGACACATTTTTCCATTGACTGTTCACAATGTAAGGACTATAATGATCTTCGTTATCCGGTAGGGGATATAAATTTTAACAGAGAAGGAGATTATGAAAATGATCAAGAAGAAATTATTCGCACTGGCAACATCTACTGTTCTGGCAGCTTCTGTACTGGCAGGCTGCGGCAATTCATCCGCAGACTCCACTGCATCTACCTCCGCTTCTACGGCTGCTTCCGTTGCAGCTTCCACCGCTGCTCCGGCTGCTTCCACTGCTGCATCTACCGCAGCATCCAGCGCCGCTTCTTCCAGCGCAAGTGCTGACGCCAGCGCAGAGGAGACTCTGACCGGCACCATCAGCGACATCAAGGATATGTCCTTTGTTGTAACCGATGATAAGGGAACCCCAAACATGTTCGCCTTCGAAGGCGACAAGCCTACCGGTCTGGATCAGGTAAAGGACGGAGATAAGGTAACCGTTACTTACACCGGCAAACTCAGCGAAGTAGATGCCTTCACCGGCACCATCAAGAGCGTAGAGAAGGCTAAGTAATTTCTCAAAGGGACGGTAAGAGTCCTTTGGAGCATCAGGCGTGTTCAACGCCTGGTGCTCCTTTTTTTTTTTGCATCCGAATGTTGCAGCAATATGGTTTTCCTTTGTTGTTAAACAAAACTTACTGTGGTAAAATATTGCTATCTATCAGATTTCCCGTCTATCCAAATTCCATGTAAGACCATCAGGAGGAAATTTCTATGAGTGTTTACAAGAAGGTATTTCAGTATGTACCGGAACGTCGGCCTGCCATCTTTTTTTCCATTTTTTCTTCCCTTCTTTCGAGCGTGATTCTGGTTTATGCATACACCTTGCTCTACTTTTTCTTAAATGATTTATTGCTTGAAAAAGGTAGCCATGCCTATACTCTCACCCTTCAAATGGTGCTTGCCTTGACTCTTGCCGGATTGTTTTATCTCTTCTCGGGCGTTTTTTCGCATCTCTTTGCTTTTCGACTGGAAACGAATCTGAGAAAGAAAGGAATCGAAGGTCTGTCTTCCGCCAGCTTTCGTTTTTTTGATCTCCATTCTTCCGGATATATTCGAAAGACCATCGACAACAACGCAGAAAAGACCCACCAGGCCGTTGCTCACATGATACCGGATTCCGCTCAGGCGTTCCTCGTCCCCGTGCTCTCCCTCCTCCTCGGTTTCCCTGGTCAGCCTTCGGGTAGGGATCATTCTCCTGCTTCTCGTTCTCGTCAGTGGTTTTATCTTAATGAAAATGATGGGAGACAGCCAATTTATGAAGCTGTATCAGGAATCCCTCAATCGTTTGAGTTCCGAAACGGTGGAGTACGTAAGGGGGATTCAGGTGGTGAAGCTTTTCGGCAACCGCCTGCAAAGCTTTCAGGCCATGAAGGATGCCATTGAATCCTATGCCAAATACGCCTACGAATATTCCCTTAGCTGCAAGACCCCCTATGTGCTGTACCAGCTGGTCTTCCTCGGACTCATTCCCATTCTTGCCATCCCCCTCTCTTTTGTCTTAACCAAAGAAACGAATCCCGAGAAGCTTCTGATCGAGCTGATCATGATTTTTTTCCTGGACGGTGTCATTAGCGTTTCCTTTATGAAAATCATGTGGTCGAGCATGTATGTGTTCAATGCCAACTATGCGATCGAACAGTTGGAGGCTCTGTATGACAAGATGCAGGAAGATTCCCTTCCATACGGGGAGGAGGAGCAGTTCCCGAATTATCGTATTTCCTTCCAGAACGTGGGCTTTTCCTATGGCGAAAAAAAAGTGCTGGAACATCTTTCTTTTTCCTTGGAAGAAGGCAAGAGTTACGCTCTTGTCGGACATTCCGGCTCCGGAAAATCCACCGTTGCCAAGCTCTTATCCGGTTTTTACAAGGTAGATTCCGGCAGCATCACCATCGGTGGAAAACCCATTGAAAGCTACAGCAAAACAGCGCTTTGTCATGCCATTGCCTTTGTGTTTCAAGATTGTAAGCTCTTCCATAAAAGCATTTATGAGAATGTTCTTCTCGGAAAACCGGAAGCTTCTAAAGATGAAGTGCTTCATGCTCTGGAACTTGCAGGCTGCAAGGAAATCCTTTCCCGCTTCCCCGAAGGGGAGCACACCCTCATCGGCGCAAAGGGTGTCTACCTCTCCGGTGGGGAAAAGCAGAGAATCGCTATAGCCAGAGCTATTTTAAAGGACGCTCCAATCGTCATCCTGGATGAGGCCAGTGCTTCGATTGACGCGGACCAGGAATACGCCCTGCAAAATGCCTTTAAGAACCTGATACAGGGAAAGACCGTCATTATGATTGCCCACCGGCTTTCCAGCATTCAGGGCCTGCATGAAATTCTGGTACTGGAACACGGCACCGTCATCGAAAGGGGCGGCAGCACGGAACTACTCTCCGAAGATTCTACCTATAAAAAACTTTGGGAACTCTATCAATCTACAGAGGATTGGAGGATTCACGCATGAAAACCTGGTTTAAAAAACACTTTGCCGTATCAGAACCTGGTGCAGAAACTTTGCAGAAAGCAACCATTGCCTGCTTTTTGACGGATCTCTGGAATATGACGCCGGTGATTCTTCTGATGTTTCTTGCAGATCAACTCCTCAACCATCGGTTCACGCCGGAGGGATCTTTTTCTTCCCTTCTGAAGGGAGCTTTTTCTCCCCTTCTGCTTTGTCTTTCCTGCATCCTGATTTTACTGGTATTGTATGTTCTGCTTTCTAAAGAGTACGTCTGCCTGTATGACGCCACTTACAAGGAATCTGCCAATTTGAGAAAGGAAATTGCAGGAAATCTGGCGGATCTTCCGATCGCTTATTTTTCCAGGCATGACCTCACCGACCTTTCCGAAAGCATTATGTCCGATGTGGAACGAATTGAACATGCCCTCTCTCACTCGGTTCCCAAGGTGGTTGCCATGGTATTTTTCTTTCCTTTGATGGGCGCTCTCCTCTGCCTCTCCAATTGGAAATTAGGACTGGCGACCCTTCTTCCGACCGTTTTCAGTTTTCTTCTGGTTCCGCTTTCCCGTCAGTTTGTCGTGAACAACAACCAGAAATACTACAATCTGATGCGGGAGAATGCGGAGGCCTTTCAGGAACACATCGACCTGCACCAGGAAATCAGCAGTTTTCTTCCGGAAGAAGAAGTAAGGAAAGAGCTTTTTCAAAAAATGGACCAGCGCGAGGCCCTTCATATCAAAACCGAAATGAGCTCTCTGATCACCGTGGGAATTTCCGGTATCTTTGCTTTTTTAAGTGTTGCCACGGTGGTTTTCGTAGGTTATCCTCTCTTTCGGGAAAGCAAGATTTCCCTGCTGTATCTTCTTGGCTTTCTAATCGCTTCAATGAAACTGAAGGAGATTTTCGACATTTCCAAAGAAAGCCTGATGGAAATCTTTTATATCGCTCCCGCCGTCCGGAGAATTGCGGAAATCAAACATACGCCGAAACAGGAGGGAGAAAAGGCAACGCTTTCCAACTATTCCATCACTTTTCAGGATGTTTCTTTTTCCTATCAGAACGATCGTCCGATTTTAAAAGACGTATCCGCCCACGTGAACGAAGGAGAACTCTTTGCCTTAGTAGGCCCCTCCGGTTGCGGAAAAACAACGATTTTGCGGCTGCTTTCCAGACTTTATGATGCTAAGACCGGGACCATTCTGATTGGAGACAGGGACCTTCAACGCACGTCTACCGACTCCATCTTCCAGAACATTTCCATGGTGTTCCAGGAAGTGAACCTCTTTAACACCACCGTAATGGAAAATATCCGCCTGGGAAGAGCAGATGCAACGGACGAGGAAGTGAGAGAAGCTGCACGGCTTGCCAACTGCTTCGACTTTATTGAACAGTTGCCCGAGGGCTTCCAGACGAAGATCGGAGAAAACGGAGCAGAGCTTTCCGGCGGTGAAAGACAAAGGATCTCGATTGCAAGAGCCTTCTTAAAAGATGCGCCGATTTTGCTCTTAGACGAAATCTCCGCCAATCTGGATATCGATAACGAGCGGAAGATTCAGGAAAGCATCAGCAGCTTAATCGGCAAGGGGACGTCTTCCGGAAAGAAACGCCAAAAGACCGTTCTGATTGTTTCTCACCGCATGAAATCCATCACGAAGGCCGATCGCATTCTGGTATTGTCGGAGGGAAGGGTAGAGGCCTGCGGCAGTCACGAGGAACTGATGGCGCAGTCCCCCACCTACCGGAATCTGGTAGAAAAGAGCAGGCTGGCAGAGCAATTTACCTACTAATACCTCCTGCTTTACATTGGAATTCCGGAAGGTATAATAAAGGGATAATCGTTTGAAGGAGGTTTTTCATTCATGAAATATCCAGATCCTTATGTACCGGAACTAAACCTGCACGATACACAGGTCGCCATCAAATCCGTCAAGGATACGTTTCAGCAAATGTTAGCCGGGAGATTAAACCTTTTGCGCGTCAGTGCACCTCTCTTTGTCGATCCCGCCAGCGGTCTGAACGATAATCTGAACGGCGTGGAACGCCCTGTCGCTTTTGACATCCTGCATGACTCGGATCACCGGGGGGAAATTGTGCAATCTCTTGCCAAATGGAAGCGTTATGCGTTGCACCGTTACGGTTTTCAGGTAGGAGAAGGGCTTTACACCGATATGAATGCGGTGCGGAGGGACGAAGTCTGCGATGCCATTCATTCCATCTATGTGGATCAATGGGACTGGGAAAAAATAATTACAGAAGAAGACAGAACCCTCGAAACCCTGCAAGATACTGTGAAAACCGTCTATAAGGCCATCCGCAAGACCGAACAGTTCATGGCCATTCAATATGATACCATCGACCTGCTCCTTCCAAAGGACATCTTCTTCCTCACCACCGCCGAATTGGAAGCTCTTTATCCGAATCAAACGCCGAAGGAAAGGGAGTATCTGATCACAAAGGACAAAAAAGCCGTCTGCCTGATGCAGATCGGCGACGACTTAAAGAATGGAGCCCCTCACGACGGCAGGGCGCCGGATTACGATGACTGGGCACTCAATGCGGACATCCTCGTCTATTATCCGGTTCTGGATATCGCACTGGAGCTCTCCTCTATGGGCATCCGTGTGAATGCGGCGTCTCTGCGTGATCAGCTAAAGAAATCCGGCTGCGAAGAACGTGCGAGTCTCCCCTTCCAAAAGGCTATTTTAGCCGGCGAACTGCCTTCCACCATCGGGGGCGGCATCGGTCAGTCCCGCCTGTGCCTCTTCATGCTCCGCAAAGCCCATATCGGAGAAGTACAGTCTTCCCTCTGGCCGGAACAGGAAGAAGCCGATTGTCTTGCACACGGCATTCGCTTGCTCTAAGCGAAGAAAAGTAAAACACTTTTCACGAAAAGGAGAACACTTTTCACGAAAAGGAAAACACTTTTCACGAAAAGGAAAACACTTTTCACGAAAAGGAAAACACTTTTCACGAAAAGGAAAACACTTTTCACGAAAAGGAGAATACTTTTCACGAAAAGGCAATCTCCTTTCCCAAATGAAAGGAATACAGTGCCATTTCTTTGACCTTCTGATTGGTCAGCTGTTCCAGTGCCTCCTTGTAGATTTCCAGCTGCGGCTTATAAAAGAGCCGCAGCTTTTCTTCGTCCAGGCGGTCGGTCTTATAATCGATTAACACCAGCTCCCCCTCTTCTTCAAAGTAGCAGTCAATCACTCCCTGCACCAGAACCAATTCTTCCCCTGGAAAATCCGGATTCATCCGATTTGCCGGCAGTCCGATCATGAACTGACGCTCACGAAAGAGCCGTTTTTGTTCCATTGCCCTTGCCATGCGGGTAGCGAAAGCAGAACGTAAAAATCGCTGTAAATCTTCGATTCTGATTTGATGGATCCCTTCCTCGTCAAACCTTCCTCTCTCTTTCTCCTTTTGCAGGAAAGCTTCCACCTCCTGCGCCTTTGCCTGTGCTCCTGCCTGTAACAAAGCAAGAGGCAGGAGCTCCATCGCCCGGTGATACAGCGTTCCTCTCTGTGCACCACCTCCCCCGCTTCTCCTTCCTTCTCTCTCTTTTTTCCCCTCCGCATAGGCAAAGGGGTGTGCTTCCAGAGATGCTGTCGCCTCATCAATCAATGACTGTTTCAGTTCTGTCACCGTCGTTTTGGCAAAAAGTCCTAATGCTTTCTCATGCGCATAATGCTCTTGAAAGCGAGGCAAAAGCAAGGATACAAGCCCTTTCTCCTCTTCTTTCGAAGGTTGGATTATAGTATCGACTCCTTGAGTCAGCAGTTTTTTCTGCAAAAGTGCCAGGTTCACCTGTTCTTTCACAGAAGCTGTAGCCAAATCCTCCTCCGAACAAAAAGTGAGCTTCGCAGGCGCAAACGGCTGTCCTCCTGCGAAATAGGGCGCATAGGCTAAGAGAACCAGTTTCAGATAGCTTTCACCGCTCACACGATCGGAATAGAGAAGGGCTCCCTCCTCCTGTGCATGCAGCTCCAACAGTTCTCTGACCTTCTCTTCTTCTTTAACCAGTCCGGTCAAAATCAGTTTTTCTTTGGCTCTTGTCATGGCCACATACAGAACACGCAACTCTTCTCCGAGTGCCACCTCCTTCATGTGATCCGCAATCAACGCCTTCTTCATGGTCGAGTCCCGGATTCGTTCCTCGGTCTGGATGTAATCAAGCCCCGCCCCCAGGTCGGAATCGAGGATCATTCTTCCGTTCGCATCCTGTAAATTCACCTTATGATGCGTCCCGCAGACAAAAACCACCGGGAATTCCAGCCCCTTGCTCTTATGAATGGTCATGATACGAACCACGTCCGCACTCTCGTCCAGGACGTTGGCCTCTCCGAAATCCACCTCATATTTTTTGAGTTGCTCAATGTAGCGCACAAAATGAGAGGATCCGCGAAAAGAAGTCTTCTCAAAGGCCCTCGCCTTTGTTAACAGCATCTTGACATTCGCCAATCTTCTTTCCCCTGCGGGCAATGCCCGGATGTAGGAATCGAATTGTGTTTTTCCAAAATATAATGGAGCAATTCATGGGTTTGCAAATAAGAACTGTGCTTCCGAAAGTCTTCCATGAGATCCAGAAATTTTGCTGTCTTTTCATCCTCTGCCGCATAGCGGGCAACGCTCTGCGCAAAGTAATCGTCCCTCCATCCTTGTTTTTTCCCCTCTGCCCGTACCTTCGCAAGCTCCTCATCTGAGAAACCTCCGATCTGAGAGCGCATCACGGAAGCAAAAGGAATATCCTGCAGGGGATTGTCTATCACGGATAAGAGTGCCAAAAGCACCTGCACTTCCTGTGCGGAAAAATACCCGGTGCGGGATTCCACATAGGCGGGAATCCCCTCCTGCTCCAGCGTTTTACGGAAAATCTCATCTCGTCCTTCCGCTCCCGCCGACCTCATGAGAAGAACGATATCCTGATACCGCAAGGGTCTCAGACCTCCTGCCCCGTTGTCCACCCGGCATGAGCGCAATAGCTCCTTGATCCGTCCTGCGATCATTCTGGCTTCCAGCGCCGACTTCTCTCCCCCTGCCTCTGCCGAAACCAGAAGCAGAATCTCCGGATCGTAACTCCCCGCTTCCGCTTCCTTGTACGCAAGCCCGGGCACCAGGCGGGCATCCGCATCGTATTCCACCCCGCCTAGGTCTTTTTTCATCAACCTTTGAAAGCAGTCGTTAACAAAAAGAAGGACTTCCGAACGGCTTCTGAAATTCCGGTGCAAATCCATACGCCGCTCCTTCGCCTTCTCCTCCTTTTGATACCGGTCCATTTTTTCCATGAAAATTTCAGGGCGGGCCTGGCGAAACCGGTAGATACTCTGTTTGACATCCCCCACCATGAAACGATTGAAAACGCCGTCATCCTGCGTGGAAACCGCCTTCAGAATGAGCTCCTGCACCTCATTGGAATCCTGATATTCATCAATCATGACTTCCTTAAATTCTTGTCTGAGTGCCTGCGCCGCCTCGGTTGGAGAAATCAAAATCTGACCGTCTTCCGTCTTCTCCCTGTGGATGAGAATGCGCAACGCCTCGTGCTCCATATCCGAAAAATCGATGATATTTCTTTCTCTCTTGGCCTTTTCCATCTCCTCAAGAAAGACAAGAGACAGACGACCCAGCTCTCTGACTGCCCTGGAAGCCAAACGCATGTACCCGATTTCAGTCTCTTGATCCCTTGCAAAATAACGCTCCTTCAAGTGTGTGATCCGGTCTTTGACTTCCTTTCGCATTTCGGAAACGGCCTTTTTTTTAGAAGGTGAAACGCTTTTGTCTCTGACCGGTTTCAGATTGCCGAAGGAAATCGTGAAGAGGGCGCTCCTTACTTTCTCGTAACCCTCCCCTTCCTCCATCTGCGAAATAGCCTGCGCGATCTGTGCGATCTCCGCCTGCAGATTCGGTGTATAAGCCATGGGTCCGTCCGCCTCATCGCAGATCATTGCCGCCCTTTGCAGGGTGTGCACCGCGTCCTGAAGCTGTTCCATGGTTTTTCTCTCCACCTCTTTCACAAAGAAAAGAGCGTCAAAATCCTCTTCAGGGACCTCATAGTCGTCCATCCGTTCTTTCAGCCACAGATCCGGAAAGGGCGTGCTGACGGATTTGTGGTAAAGGTCTAAGATGTTTTTTTCAAGCGCCTCGTCCGAGGCTCCTTCCGAAAAATAATCCGCGCAAAAAAGGAAGTCGGAGGTGGAGGGATCCGACTCCTTCCGATTGGACAAGGCATATTCCTTCTCCAACAGCTCGGAAAGCACCTGCTGCTCCAACAATGTGATCTCGCCTTCTTCCACCACACGATAAGAAGGATCCAGGTCAATCTCTCCGAAGTGACTGCGGATGACGGATTGACAGAATGAGTCAATCGTCGTGATCTGTGCATGATGAATGAGGGTCTGCTGTCTCTGCAGATGCTCGTCCTGCGGATTCTCCTGCAACGCCCGACTAATTCTGGCGCTGATTTTCTCCTTCATCTGCGCCGCCGCCGCTCTGGTAAAGGTCACAACCAGCAAGCGGTCAATATCCACCGCATCTTCTCCGGAAATGAGACCTAAGATCCGCTCGGTCAAAACTGCTGTTTTCCCGCTACCGGCTGCCGCAGAGACCAGAATATTTTGGTGGCGCGCATCAATGACTGCCTGCTGTTCCTCTGTGAATCTCATTCTGCCTCACCTTTCGCCTCCATCTCCCTCTTCCTTGCTTCCTCTTCCTCCCAGTCAAGCTGAAATTTCATCCGGTTCAGATGCTCTTCCAACCGATCTGCAAAAAGAAGGTGTGCCCTCTCCGAAAAATGAACCCCGTCATAAGCAAGCGGCAGATTCCAACTAGCGGCATCCAGGAAAATCCACCTCCGTTCTTCAGCCAGGCGCTGGTAGGCCCTGGACAGTCTCCCGTCCCTCGTGTCATACTTGGCATAATATTCATCCGCTCCCGTCATCACCTGGGCAGGTGCAATCAGGACCAGTGCGGTATGGTAATGCCGGATGCTTTCACTGGCTTCCACGCGCTCCATCATTCCCTTCAGTCTTGCAATCACCTGCGGGATATCCGGATCAAACATATTCAGATAATCGTTGGTCCCCAGCATCACATATAATACATCGATCGGAGAAGATTCCTCCAACGTCCGGTCTAAGGACTCGAGCTCCGCCGCCGTATGCGGGATTTCTCTTCCATTCAGCCCAAGCCCCACGATCTCCCATTCCTCACAGAGCCTTCTCTCCAGTACCTTTATAAAACGAACTGTCTCCGGAAAGCGTCCTCCAAACGCTCCCGCCGGGTCAAATCCGTACGTATTCGAATCTCCAATCACAACCGCCCTTCTCATGCCGCCTCCCTCCTGAAATTCATCTTGAATTCATGATGTTCTTTTCAATTATGAGCAATCGCTCTGCCCCTGTCAACGAAGGCCCTGTCCTCCGTTTTGACAGGCGGGATTGATCAGATATATAATAAGAAAAATGCAAGGAGCATCTGATCCTTAGGATATCCATCCTGGAGATGCCGGCAACAGAAGTATTTGAGGATGAGGTTTTATTTGAACAAAAAACAACAACGTCTATTTTTCGAAATTCTTTTCTGTTTCGTATGTGCGTTGCTAATGATGACTCTATGCACGCGCTCTTCCTTTTGGTACCCTTTCAACAACTGGGATGATGTAAACAGCTATTTTACCGTCGGCAAATCCATGTTCCGCGGTCTGGTTCCCTATAAGGATCTCTTTGACCAGAAGGGCGTCTTTCTGTATTTTCTCTACGGACTGGCCTCTCTTTTTTCCTACACGACTTTTCACGGCGTCTTTGTGCTTGAAGTCATTGCCTGTGCTCTCACTTTGCTTGCACAAATGAAGATTGCTCTGCTCTATCTCCCGCGCGGTACGGTCTTTTTGATGACCCCTCTCTGCGGCGCCGTTCTCTACTCCTCCAGAGCCATGTGGTGGGGGGGAAGTGCGGAGGAATTTCTACTGCCCTTCCTGTCATGGGGGCTCTACCTCTCCTTCCTGTATTTCAGAACCGTTTATCCGGAACCCGTGCCTTACCGCACCATGTTCTTAGGGGGCGTTCTTTCCTCCTTTGTCTTTTTGATCAAATTTAACTCCCTCGGATTCTTCATCGGATGGGTACTGATGCTCTTGCTCGCCAACCTCTTCGCTTACAGACAGGTCATCGGCGTACTGCGCAGAATCCAGATCACCATGTACTCTCTCCTCGTCTTTGGCGCAGGTTTTCTCGTCCCGATTGTTCCCTTCTTCCTTTACTTTCTCATCCATGGCGCCCTGTACGACTGGATCTATGTCTACCTCTATTGCAATCTCTTTGTCTATTCGGTGAAAATGAGCCTTGGCGCAAGGTTCCTCCTGCTTGGCAAGGTGCTGTATCGGCAGTTTTTTCTCAATCCTCTGCCTGGTCTCTTTGCCCTGGCCGGTGTCCTCCTCTTTCTCTTCCGCAAGGACACCAAGGGGATCGAAAAAATCAACCTCCTACTCCTTGGCGCCGGTCTCCTGTTGGGTATCTTCATCGGAGGGATCGCGCTTCCTTACTACATTCTTCCTCTTGGCACCTTTGTTGTGCTTGTGGAAATGGCAGCCAGCCTTTTTCTCCCGAAGAAACAGGAATTTTTACCGAGAAAGCCTCAAAAAAGAGGTCCCGCTTTCTATCATATTTCTCCCGCCCTGAAACTCTTATCTTTCTACGGAGCCCTCTTTGCCTCTCTTCTTGGTATGCTTCTCCTTTGTTTTTCCCTTACCCAGAATCGAGCTTATCATTCGTTGAAAAAAAGGGAGATCTCTGGCAAACCCATTTCACGGAATATATCCGAAAAAAAGCGGCGTAAAGGCGCCTACTCTATTAAACGTCAACTGCTTCGACCAGGGTTTATATACGGTTTCCGGCATCCTTCCTACGGTCTACTTTTTTTCCAGACCCAGACCATCCATCTGGACGAGGTTTACGAAGTACAGATGGGAGCCATCCGAAGTGGGAGCACGGATTTTATTCTCTCGATGGACGGCGCCCCCTGATAACATTTTCCTGCACTACGACCTGGTTCTCAAGGAAGAAGACAAGCTGCCCGGAACCGGTCATACCCTGTTTCTGTTTCAAAAGATAAAAGAGTGACGCTCTGCTCCACCGGGAGGATTCCCATAAAGGCATATCATGACAACAACCAAAAGAACGCCCCATCCGCTCTACCGTCTCTTTTCGTGTATTTACTTCATCCCCTTTTCCGTTCTGATTGCGGTTCTCCTGCTGTATTCCACCCTCTACTCGGTGCATTACAAACTGGGCATCGTCTTTGATTTACAGGTAAAGCAGCGCGCGAATCCGCTTCTTCTGCTCGTCAGTGCCTTTGTCGTATTTTCCGTCTTTCTGTTTCTACGCAGGAAAACCGGTCTTTTTTCTTCCCGTTTCGTTCCCCTTCTCCTCCTCTTCGCCTTTGGTCTCCTGTGCGGTCTATTCCTGATCTTCGGCGTGCGGGGGCTTGCGGTCAACGATGCGAGAACCCTGGATGTCGATGTCGTCAACGCCTTCATGAGGGGTGATTTTTCCCAGTTGACGGATAAAGGGAGTTACCTGTACATCTATCCCTTCCAGATCGGCTATGTCGCCTACGGGCAGCTGGTCTATCTGCTGTTTGGAAAAAGCAATTATACCGCCTACCAGTTCCTCAACCTGATCTGCATTCTGGGAACGCTCTTCCTGCTGTATCAGATCACGATGGAGCTCTTTGAGGACCGGGAAATCGCCTCCATGGCAGCCCTTCTTACTCCCTTCCTGCTGTTCTTCCATGTATCTGTGACACTGATTTACGGCGATATTCCTTCCTTACTGCCGCTGAGCACCGCCTTTTATCTGCATATCCGCTTTCTCAAATATAGCAGAGCAAGAGACGAAATCTTCTGCGCCCTCCTGCTGTTTCCCGCCGTTCTTCTAAAGACCAATTCCTACATTGCGGTGATTGCAATTCTATTATCCCTTTGGATCCGGGAGAACCCGTCCCTGCGTCCGAAGGAATGGCAAAAAAAGTTTCTTCTCAGTCTCCTTCTTCTTTTCTTCGGCGTCGCCTCTCCTAAGATTTTTGGAGAAACCTATGCGCAGATTGCGGCACATACCTCTCTCCCGCAGGGCGTACCCTCCAGCACCTACTTTGCCATGGCGATTCAGGAGGAAAGCGACGGAAGCGGTCAAAACGGCTGGTATAACGGCTATAATGCGGGAACTTATCGCAACAACCAGTTTGATCATGAAAAAACGGACCGCGAAGCCAAAAAACGATTTTGTTCTGACTTTAAGTCGTTGCTGCACCGTCCTGCCCATGCCGCTTATTTTTATTTCAAAAAGGGCATGACGCAGTGGGCAGATCCATCCTTTGTCAGCATGCGAAATCTGGAACTCGCCTCCCGCCACGTAGAGGGGCATGGCAGAATCGTAAACTCCCTGATCTACGGAAGGGGCATGCGCCTATGCTACTTTGTCATGCGGATTTCCATGTTTCTCATCTATTTGGGGACCCTCCTCTACTGCATTTCCGTCTTCCGGGCAAAGAAGCTCTCCTCCCTTCAAGGATTTGATCCTCTATATTTTCGGCGGCATGCTCTTCCATGAAATCTGGGAGGGAAGCAGTCGCTATACGATGCGCTACTACATCTACCTGCTGCCTTACGCTTCCTTCGGCCTCATGCTCCTGCTTCGCAGGGCAGCGCGTCTCCTGCCTGTAGCTCCTTTGTCTGACGGGAGAACGGTACCTGCGGATTCTCCCCCTCTTAGATCAAAATACAGCCCAACCGGAAGGTAAAACCAATGACTGAATCCCAACCATTTTTTCCCACCAAACAAATAGAAGACGATCCTTTCGAAAAGTTCCCGCCGTCTTTGCTTTCCAAAATGACGACGATTGCCCTTCGCAATCTGCAGGAAATCGAACACCCCTCGCCTCTGAAAAGAGGGAAGGATACCGTCAAAAGGCTGCTCAAGCGCCCCGGCGACGCCTCTATTCAGGATCCCCTCTTCTGGCCTGCCGGACTCCTCCTACTGGGGCTGGTAGAGACGGGAAATCCCGAGGCACAAAACAGCGCAAAGACGTATTTACAGCGCCACCTGCACGCCGGAGGGGCACATCCGCGCCTTCTCCACCTGGATGATGCGCTCGCCATGGGTGCGGGTCTTCGTCTCTATCAGAAGGAAGAGGAAAGGATCGGTGCGCTGGAACAGCAATCTCCGCAGGAAGCGTCCCGCCGAAGCGCAATCCCTTCCCGCTTTAGCGATCTTTCTTCCCGAAGGGAAGATTTCTCTTCCCTCCTGCACGAGGGCGAGCGTTTTGCCGACATCCTGCGAAAACTTCCCGCAGATGCGGAGGGTAGCCTGATATACAACCCGGCGTCCGGAGGAGACGATATCTTCGCAGACGGCTGCGGAATGGTTTCGTTCTTCTTCTCCCTCCTGGCTGCCTGCAAAGGACAGGATCGCTCTTCCTACCTTTCTTTTGCCGCCTCCCAGTTAACAGCCTTCCTTCAGCATGGAATGGATAAAAGAAGCGGCCTCCCCTACCACGGCTATAGCTTAAAAAAAGGAGCTAAGCAGGGCATCCCCGGCTGGAGCCGAGCCGCCGGCTGGCTTCTCATGGGGTATACGGAATATTTGATTGCCTGTAAAAAAATGAACGGCAGGCAGTCTCTTCCGGATGAGAAACTGTTCCTGCCTTATTTTCAACTGTTACAAAGTATTTTAAACTGTCAGCGCGAGGACGGCGCCCTTTCCTGGATCCTCTGCTCTTCTGAGGGGGCGGTGGATACAAGCGGTCTTTCGATGCTCTGCTATGCCATCGGACGTGCGGAAGGGGGGGGGTTGCTGGCTGAATGCCCTACCCTTTTGCCACAGCAAATCTTCTCTCTGCACCACTCCCTTCTTCCCTACATCCGGGAGGACGGTCTGGTCTCAGGAACGCTTTCCGCCTGCGAAGATTTTGCCGTACACAGACAGATCTATGGATCTTTCCCCTGGGGACAGGGCGCAGCCCTTGCTGCCATCTCCCTTTCCCTTACAGCCAAGCAAGATCCTCCCCATGCCTGAAAGGGCAAGGAAGATTCGCACTATGCCCGCAAGAGCGAGTGAGATTTGCGCTATTTCCTTGCGGGCAAATACACTTCCGGCTTACTTCTTAATTGCTCTTTTTAAAAAAGAAATCAATATATAAATAAAACAAATATATAGAGAAGGACACTATGCTAACCCACAGCAGTCCCAACCCATAATTGCCCATTATGTTTTTTATTTTTTCTCCACTTTCATCAACGTAATGTGCAATGCTAACAAGGTGATAAAACAAACAAATCCAAGTAATCGTGCATACTATAAGCTGCAAGATTTTTTTTATTTGTGTTCCAATATCTGCTTTTTTCCATACTATAAAGGCTAAAATCACCATACCAATCAATATACAAAAAATGAGTGGCATTTTATAAAACCTCCTCTTTCATTCATCTGCATTTTGACAAGGGTTACATAGCGCAAGAACTACTCTTGAAAAACCCACATCAGGGCAACCTTCCTCAATATCCCACCCAGCTTCTATGAATGCTTCAAAATCCCCCCCTTCCCCTGCTAGACCTCCCGGTCTAACAACACATGGCGCAGCTTGAGCGTGACCTGCAGATAGACAAAGAGATAGGGTAGCACCAGGAGATCCGGCGGCAGGAGCGTTGTATAGAACAGAAAGGAACAGTACGTCATCAGGTCGATGAGATTGACGAGAAGCGCACAAAGCAAGATCTTTTTTTCCCGGTAAGCAAGGGCATAAACGCTGAGCAGGAGGCTGGAAGGATAGTCATATCTCTCGTGCATGCCGGGCAGGAACATCACCGCAGTCAGAAGGGTCCAGAGACAAAGGAGCATCAGATTCTTCAAATCCAGCCGCTCTCTGCCTTTTAACACCCAGAGAAACGCCGCAAAGAAAACGGCGGCGGCGATCAGAATTCCCGCTGTTTTCAGGACATAATAATCGGCCAGACCAAAGCTGTATAAGTTCGGCATGTTTCTTGTAACCGAGTCCGTGTCATGGGTCACTTGCAGGCGGTAAACCAGATAGGTATCTATAGGAGATCTTCCACAGAAAATAGCAGGCAGCCCCGCTGCCAGATAAACGGCGGGAATATAGAGGAAGTGCAGGACGCTGCATCTTTTTTTTTTTGCAAAATAATAATAGAGAAAAAACGGCAGAAAGAAAATTGCCTGTAGTTTAAAGGACAGGGCGACACCGAACAGCAGGAAGGCTTTGTGATTTTTTCCCTGCAGCAGATAGGTGAGGGACATGATCGCAAAGGCGGTATAGATCGAATCGCACTGCCCCCACACTGCACTGTTTAAGAAGACAAAGGGCAAAAAGAGAAGAGCCATTCCGCAAATACCGGCGCGGTTTCTGATCTCCTCCCCACTCAGGTATGCCCCGGAAAGCGCCTCCGGAGAGGAGAGATTGATCAGGGTAAACTCCTGCTTCCCTCCCTGCAGCAGAAAGCGAACCAGCTTGATCACACAAAAAGCTGTGATAAAATCAAAGAAGCAGGAAGTCAGACAGATCAGAATGTAATAGGGAAGCGGCAGGTGCGCAATCACATTTAACAGCAGGGTATACGGCACATAATAATTGGTTACTTCAACCGCCATTCCCTCCCGGAAGGACATCGAAGCAAAGGTCTTGCACCAGGGTTCCAGGAACATATAATAATCGTCCGACTGCATGCGCGGAATAATCTCAAGTCGCATCACCAGCGCGATCAGCATCAACATCGCCCAGACGATTTCCGCTGCATACTCATCAGCCAGATGATGCAGAAATCGTCTACCGGATTTCTTCTTTGATTCATGGGATCGTCCTTTCGAAGTACCAGAGTATTATAAATTTATTATAGTGGATATCCCTGCGAGGGTCAAAAACGTCTCGCAAAGGATCGACAAGAGAAACAGGCAAGGGAAAGCAAAAACAGGCAAGAGAAGCGGACAGGAGCCAGAGGAGTACAAGTGAAGAAAGACAACCCGACACCCATCTGTATGATCGTTCAGGAAAAAAATGTGCGGGGCGGCATCGCAGCCGTTACCGCCGCTTATTACGGTTCTAAACTGGAAAAGGACTTTGACGTCACCTACGTGGAATCCTTTTGCGATGGCAGCAAATTCAAAAAAATCAGGAAGGAGATTTCTGCCATCTTTGCCTTTTCCCGGGTTCTCAGAACCAAACGTCCTGCTCTGGTGCACATGCACACCTCCTTTGGAGGAAGCTTTTACCGGAGTCTACCCTTCATTTTCTTGGCCGGGAAAAAGGGGATCCGCATCGTCAATCACATCCACTCCTCCTACTTTGAACCCTTCTACGTCCAAGCCTCTCCGCTCAAAAAGGCGCTCGTCAAAAAGGCCTGGGGCGCCTGCGATTTCTTTATTGTGCTGACGGATTACTGGAAAAAGACCTTTTCCTGTGTGATTCCAGAAGAAAAGATGGAGGTGATCGGAAACTACGGCCCTTCGATTCCTTTTGAGAAAAACAAGCCCTGCCGTCACCGGCTTCTCTTTCTGGGCGCTTTTTCCGAAAAAAAAGGCGCTTACGACTGTGTGGATCTGTTTGCAAAAGTCGTTTCGCAAATGCCGGAAGCCAGGCTCACCATGGCAGGAGACGGAGAAAGGCAGGCTCTCATGGACTATTCCGCCAAACGGGGACTTCGCGATCAAATCTCCTTTCCCGGCTGGGTCAGGGGAGAAGAGAAAGAAAGACTGCTGCGGGAGAGCGATCTTCTGCTTCTGCCCTCCCATGCGGAAGGCTTCCCCATGTCTATCATCGAAGGAATGGCTTACGGGCTTCCCATCGTTGCCTCAAAGGTAGGCGGCATCCCGCAGATCGTCTCCGAGGGTGAAAACGGCTTTCTCTTCGCCTGTGGAGACACTTCCTCCATGGCGGACGCCGTCCTCCTTCTCCTGCGCAATTCCTCTCTTAGAGAGCAGTTTCGTCAAAAGTCCTACTCCATTGAACAGGAGTATTATACCTTCGATCAACATTTGAACAAACTGGAGCAGGTCTACCGCAAGGTACTGGCGCTCCGGTATTAAAAGCGCAGCGTACAGATAGGACGATGATCTCTCGCATCAAACACAAAGATCTGCGCCTCTTTGTCCGCAAGCGTATAATACTGCAGCGCGTTTCCTTCCCCGTCCGCGTCTACAAGGCTGTTCCCGTCTGCACCAAGGAGCTGCAGATTGTTCCAGTCTTTGGTGGACAGATATGACAGCTTTGCAAAGGAAGTCTTCACCTTTTCCACGTCCTGGAATCCGAAATAGGAAGCGTTCTGTTTCCCTCCCTGATCCTTCACCACCAGAAGAGAATCGTCGTACTGCGCATCGAAATCCATGGGCTTTCCGGTGAGATCGGATAACTCCGAAAGAATATAAGGACTGTGCAGCAGGCGGGAACCGTGATTGATGAAGACCACCGCATCAAAATCGTCAAAACGCAACATCATCAGTGCGCTTCTGACATCCTTCGCCTGTTCAAGTCCCTCTCTCCTCTCTTCATGCATCGCATCCACATAGGTGTTCCACCCGGCATAGGCCTCATCCTTCCGATGATCTTTCATCCCGAGCTGTTGCATGATCCCGCCCAGCTCATGCGTGGTCTTATAAGCACCGTAGGCGGAAAGATGGGTCTGCGAGCACAGATCGCTCCCCGCCTGAATCAGATTCGGAACGTAATTCAGATTCACACAGGGAATCCCCGCCTTCTTTGCAAGCAGAATGGCTTGATTTCCCGCTCTTTGCTGTTCCTCCGTTCCCGGGAAGGGAAGCTGTACGACGACGGGTGTGATCCCCTTCTCCAGGCAAAGTGCGATGATCTTTTGCAGGTACTTCGTCCCGACGGTTTCCTTCTCCATTCCCGCTTCCGCCGGAATCAAATCGGTTTTCTGCGCTTCCACGTCAATTTTAAGATTCATCTCCGCGCCAAGGCTCTTTGACACTTCTCCTTGCCCCACAGCCATCCGGTAATCGTCTGCTGTCAGTTGTTTCCAGCGATTGTGGTAGGTATAGAAGGGGAAAAGAAATTCCTGTCTGGTTTTCTTTTTTTTAAATAAATCAAAAACCGCTTCCTGCTTCGTTTTCGACAAACGGAAGGCATCTAACGCATCATGCGCCAGCCCCAGTGCCTGCTGCTGCGTCTCTCCTTCTACGCCCGTATCCTTCGGCAACTGATCCAGGTATCTCACGTCCTGATCCAGATAATACCCGTCAATGAAAACAAATTTCGGTGTGCAGGTACGGAGCGCATTCTTTAAAATCCAGTAACTGACATTCAGCCTTGCGCCCTTGCTGGCGAGATTATAAGACGTGATGCCGTATTCTTCATAGAGCTGTGCCGGATTCACGCCGTTTTTCATGTGGGAATTTCCAAGAAACAGGGCATCGATCCTGCCTGCCTTCCCTTCTTTAAAAAAGAGCGCCCGGTCCCTGTAGCTGTCTTTTCTAACCAACAGCCGGTTGCAAAAAAGGAGGGCGCCGGATAACAGAAGGAGAAATAAGAACAGAGATAAAGCTCTTTTCCAGAAATTTTTTTGTAAAAGATCCATCTTAAAACTGTGCATAAATAAAGGAATCTCCCTGGATGGATGCGCCCCAGATCCCCAGAATGAGGATCAGACAGATCGCACCGATTTCAATCAAAAACCGCAACCAGACGCCCTGTGTGGCAATCCGCTCTCTCAAAACCAGTCCCCGATCGATACAGAGGTCTGCAAACAGAAGAAGGGCAAGCCCCACCAACAGGACAAGCAGATTGGGAAGATCCAGTCCCATCTGCAGGATGCCGCCCGCAAAAATTCTGTCCAAATGTAGAGGGAAGAGATTCCGCACCACGGAAAATCCCTGCGAAAGAGTCGTCGCATGAAAGAAATCCAGGCAAAAGAGACAAAGGACAGATTGAGCAGGACACAGAAGATCCGGTGGGACAGCGTCCCGGTACGAATCCCTACTCTTTTCTCACCCCATGCAAATATTGCCTTTGACCGATCATAGACAATGAGGGCAAGGCCATGCAGGAATCCCCAGAAGAGATAGGTGATGCCTGCTCCATGCCAGATTCCGCTGACCAGAAAGACAATCAGAAGATTGCGGTCTCTTCGTAAATTCCCTCTCCGGTTTCCGCCCAGAGGAATATAGAGATAATCTCGAAACCAGGTGGAGAGGGAAATATGCCATCTCCTCCAGAATTCCGCTATATTTCCCGAAAGATAAGGGCTTTTGAAGTTGTCCATGACTTCTATCCCCAGCAGTGCGGCACAGCCCTTTGCAATCGAAGAATAACCGTAAAAATCGCAATAGATTTCAAAAGTAAATGCCAGAACGCTGAGTATTAACAGGATTCCCGCCTGCGACTGCGGGTTTTCAAACCCGCTCTGTACCAGTATGCTAAGCCGGTTGGCAAGCACCAGTTTCAGAAAATATCCCCAAATCATTAAAAGCATGCCACTTTGCAGTCTCCGGTAAGAAAGGGGGGCCGGCTGCTTCATCTGCGGAATCAGGTGATCTGCACGCTCGATCGGGCCGGAAGCGATTAACGGGAAAAAGGAAGAAAAGGCGGCATAGGTGAGAAAATTCTTCTCCGCCTGATACTTTCCCCTGTAACAATCGATGACATATCCCAGACCGGTCAGTACAAAGAAGGAGATGCCAAAGGGAGCAGCCACCGCCATCCCCGGCGCAAAAAGCCGGAGATATTTAAAGACAAAGAGGAAAGAAAGGTTGAATCCGATACATAAAACAAGAGCCATCCGCCTTTGTCCTGAAGACTTCGCCTTCTCGTTTCCTTTATTGACCGCCTCTTCCCGGTGTTCACAGAGCCTTCCACCGAGATAAGTGGAACAGACCACAAGGAAAAGCACCGGAAGAAACGGATTCCCATAGAGGCGTAAAGGCACGCACCCGCAAGAAGAAAGAAAAGAGAACGTGCCTTCACCGGCAAGAGATAGGTGATCCCCACCAATACAGGAAGCAGAAATAAAAAAGCAAAAGAAATATAATTCAGCATAGGACCTCAGGAAAGAAACGGTTTCATGGACGCAGACAGGGCATCTTTCTTCGCTTTTGCTTCTGCCAGATCCTGTCCCTTCGTGGTGAAATAGATCTTGATTTTGGGCTCGGTACCGGAAGGACGAACGACAACGCCCGAACCGTCTTCCAGCGCATAAATCAAAATATTGGCCTTGGGAAGCCCCGTCTTTTCCGGTTCTTCATAGTCCGTAACCTGAACCACCTTCACACCGGCAATGTCTGTAAGCGGGTTCTTTCTCAGGCTCTCCATAATCGCAGACATCTTCTCCATTCCGGAGAGTCCGGGGAATTCAAAGCTGTCTACCTGATTCAGGTAACGGCCGTACTGCTGATAGATTTCTTCTAACCTCTGCTTGATGCTGGAGCCCCTGCTTCTATAATAGGCCGCCATCTCACAAATCAGCATAGATGCGACTACAGCGTCTTTATCTCTCACATAGGGGCCTGCCAGATATCCGTAACTCTCCTCAAAGCCGAAGATGAAGCGGTCGGTTTCACCTTCTTTTTCCAGTCCTGCAATTTGATCTCCAATCCATTTAAAGCCGGTTAAAACCTGTCTGAGCTCCACACCGTAGTGCTCTGCCACCCTCACCGCCAGAGGCGTCGATACGATGGACATCACCGCCACCGGGTTCTTTGGCATCGTTCCCTTCTCTATCCTTCCGGCACAGATGTAATCGAGTAACAGCACACCCATTTCATTTCCGGTCACAAGTTCATACGTGCCGTCTGCACAGCGCATGGCAATGCCGACTCTGTCCGCATCGGGATCGGTTGCCAGCATTAAGTCCGCTTCCTCTTCCTTTGCCAGTTCCAGTCCCTTCTCGAGTGCCTGTCTGATTTCCGGATTCGGATAAGGAGCAGTGGTAAAGTAGCCGTTCGGATATTCCTGTTCCGGTACAATCGTAAGATCGGAAATACCGATGTCCCGCAATACCCTGGTGACCGGTACCAGTCCCGTTCCGTTTAACGGCGAATAAACCAGCTTCAGTCCCGCCTCTTTGCACAGTCCGGGTCTCACCTGGCAGGCTTCGACGTTCTGATAGAAGGCTTCCTTGCAATCATCGCCCACAAAGCGAATCAGCCCCTTCTCCACGCCTTCCGCAAAGGACATATACTTTGCCCCTGTCAGCACATCCGTCTTTTGTATGGAGTCATAAACCACAGCCGCCGCATCATCCGTCATCTGACAGCCATCCGGACCATACGCCTTATAGCCGTTATATTTGGCAGGATTGTGGGAGGCGGTAATCATGATGCCCGCATTGCAGTGATAATATCTGGTAGCAAAAGAAAGAGCCGGAACCGGCATCAGAGCATCATAAATCCGCACTTTGATTCCGTTTGCAGCTAAGACACCCGCTGCATCCATTGCAAAAAGATTCCCCTTGATTCTGGAATCATAGCTGATGGCAACGGTCTGCGTTCCTCCCTGGGTTTTCACCCAATCTGCTACGCCCTGTGTGGCCTGTCTGACCACCCAGATATTCATTCGGTTGGTTCCCGCACCAATCGTTCCTCTAAGACCGGCAGTCCCGAAATGAAGGGAAACCGCAAACCGGTCTTTAATCGCATCTTCATCTCCTCTGATCCGCTGTAATTCGGTATGCAAATCCACATCCTGAAGGTCTGCTTTTAACCATCTTTCAAATTCTGCCTGCACCATCATTTCAACACCCCTTTCTCTGTCGTTGTCACGTAATCATTATAGTGAATTGGGCTACATTTGCAAACCCGCATCACCCGAAATCAGAGTAAAAAAAAGAGCCACTTCCGTGACTCTTTCCTGCCGGCAACCGGGATCGAACCGGTACGGGTATCGCTACCCACGGGATTTTAAGTCCCGGGCGTCTGCCAGTTCCGCCATGCCGGCTAAGGCATTATCTTTGCCCGACTAAAAAATTATATCATGATCTTAGGGCATGTCAACAAGAATGTAACTTACTCACGGAAGGATTTTGCGCAATGAATTAGGATGAAATCATCATTGATTCGAAATAGGAGGTATCTTATGTCTGTGGTAACATTAAACAAAGATAATTTTGAAACTGAAGCTCTTCATTCCGATAAGCCGGTACTTATCGACTTCTGGGCCAGCTGGTGTGGCCCCTGCAAGATGCTCTCTCCGGTTGTGGATCAAATCGCAGAAGAGACCGACGCAGTCAAAGTCTGTAAGGTAAACGTGGACGAAGAACAGGAACTCGCCCAGCAGTATGGCGTCATGAGCATTCCCACCCTGGTCTTTATGAAAGAGGGAAAAGTCGTTGATCAAAGCGTAGGCGTGGTGCCGAAGGCGAAAATCTTGTCCATGATCGGTGTATCCAACTAAGCGTTTCTTCATTGGCGGAATCGATCCTAAAAAGAGGGTCCCATAAGAGGCCGACACTCTCTCGCAAAAATCTAAAACTCCGGTGCTTTCTTACCCAGCAAGCCTCCGGAGTTTTTTTCTTTATCCACGATCCTGATCCCGCCTCTGGAAAGTTCCACCATTTTTTCGGAGACAAAATATTTGAGCATGCGGGAAACCACTTCTCTGGCACTGCCGATATATCTTGCAATCTGGTCATGGGTCATTTTAATTTCGACCTGACCGGTTCGGCTCATTTCGTCATAGAGGAATAAAGCCAACCTCTTATCAATTCCCATGAATAAAATCTGCTGCATCGTCCACATGACATCCGAGAAGTTTTCGACGATGATTTCATCCGCAAACGATTTGACATAAATATTCTCGTTCATCAACTGTCTGAAAGCGGCGGCCTCAATGAGATATCCCACCGTTTCCGATTCCGCATCAATATGCACGTCAAAGGTCACGGCATCGAGCGCACAGGAAGCGGACAGCATGCAGACGTCATGGTCATAGAGACGAAACAGGGTTACATCTCTTCCCTCGTCCGACAGCAGATAAATGCGGAACATGCCAGAGGCGATCAAAATCACGCCGATACAGTCATCCCCGCCATAATGCAGGGTTTCCCCCCTCTTATAGTGCACTTCATGCGTATGAGAGATCAAATACGTTTTCTGCTTATCACTTAAATGACCCCAGAACTCATAATGATCTTGAAAAATATTTTCACAAGATGATTCCGACATTCCCTTCCCTTTACTGTGATCTCTGCCACTTCCCCAATAAAATCAGCGCAGTATAACAAAAAACCGCGGAAGCAAAACCTTGCAGCCACGGCAATCTTAAAAGTGGAGCTTCAGGGACTCGAACCCGGGACCGGCCGGTTATGAGCCGGCTGCTCTAACCAACTGAGCTAAAGCTCCTAAAGCAAATTGTTCTAACATAAAAAATACGAGCTCCCCAAGTAGGGCTCGAACCTACAACATCACGGTTAACAGCCGTGCGCTCTACCATTGAGCTATTGAGGAATAGGAGTAAGAAAACGTATTCCTGCTTCGATTGCACCCTCAAAACCGAACACTGATGACAGAAAAGATAAGGACAAGCCTTCGATCTATTAGTACGGATCAGCTGAGTGTGTTACCACACTTACACCTTCCGCCTATCTACCTTGTACTCTTCAAGGGATCTTATGCCCCGTAGGGCGGGATATCTCATCTTGAGGGGGGGCTTCACGCTTAGATGCCTTCAGCGTTTATCCCTGCCGGACATGGCTACCCTGCCTCTTGCGTTTGACAACGCAGCAGATACACCAGCGGTCCGTCCATCCCGGTCCTCTCGTACTAAGGACAGCTCCTCTCAGATATCCTACGCCCGCGCCGGATAGGGACCGAACTGTCTCACGACGTTCTGAACCCAGCTCGCGTACCGCTTTAATGGGCGAACAGCCCAACCCTTGGGACCTGCTACAGCCCCAGGATGCGATGAGCCGACATCGAGGTGCCAAACCACTCCGTCGATGTGAACTCTTGGGAGTGATCAGCCTGTTATCCCGTGGTAGCTTTTTATCCGTTGAGCGATGGCAATCCCACTTTCATACCACCGGATCACTAAGTCCTACTTTCGTACCTGTTCCACCCGTCGGTGTCACAGTCAGGCTCCCTTCTGCCTTTGCACTCTTCGGATGGTTTCCGTCCATCCTGAAGGAACCTTTGAGCGCCTCCGATACCCTTTCGGAGGCGACCGCCCCAGTCAAACTCCCCGCCAGACATTGTCCCCTCGCCGGTTTCACGGCCGCAGGTTAGAAATCCAGTAACGCAAGGGTGGTATCCCAACAGCGACTCTGTGACAACTGACGTCATCACTTCTTCGTCTCCCACCTATCCTGTACATACATTACCGAATCCCAGTATCAAGCTGGAGTAAAGCTCCATGGGGTCTTTCCGTCCTGGCGCGGGTAACCAGCATCTTCACTGGTACTTCAATTTCACCGGGTGCATTGCCGAGACAGTGCTCAAATCATTACGCCTTTCGTGCGGGTCGGAACTTACCCGACAAGGAATTTCGCTACCTTAGGACCGTTATAGTTACGGCCGCCGTTTACTGGGGCTTAAATTCAAAGCTTCGCTTGCGCTAACCTCTCCTCTTAACCTTCCAGCACCGGGCAGGCGTCAGCCCATATACCTCACCTTTCGGTTTCGCATAGACCTGTGTTTTTGCTAAACAGTTGCTTGAGCCTCTTCTCTGCGGCCTGCTCTCGCAGGCTCCCCTTCTCCCGAAGTTACGGGGACTTTTTGCCGAGTTCCTTAGCAATGCTTCTCCCGTCGGCCTTAGGATTCTCTCCTCATCCACCTGTGTCGGTTTACGGTACGGGCTGAGTAAACACAATAGCGACTTTTCTCGACGGTTCCCTTAAGTCCTTCACTACTTTTATTTCGCTCCGCATCACGCCTCTGCCTTCCGTAGGGGATTTACTCCCTACCGGCAGCTTCGCTTGCACCGGGCTTCTCTCCCGGCTGACTCTACTTCTCCGTGTCCTCGCTCTTCTGATTTACTCAGGTGCAGGAATCTCAACCTGCTGTCCATCGGCTACGCCTTTCGGCCTCGCCTTAGGTCCCGACTTCCTCAGGGCAGATCAGCTTTACCCTGAAATCCTTGGATATTCGGCCTGAAGGATTCTCACCTTCATCTCGCTACTCATTCCGGCATTCTCCCTTCACAGCAGTCCGCCACTCTTTTCAGTATGGTTTCTTCCTCCTGTGAATGCTCCCCTACCGACAAAATATACCCGTAGATATATTCTGTCCCTAAGCTTCGGTGTCGTGTTTCAGCCCCGGTAATTTTCGGCGCGGGACCTCTCGGCTAGTGAGCTATTACGCACTCTTTGAATGTGTGGCTGCTTCTAAGCCAACATCCTAGCTGTCTTTGAAATCCTACATCCTTTTCCACTTAACACGTACTTTGGGACCTTAGCTGTAGATCTGGGCTGTTTCCCTTTTGACTACCCAACTTATCTCGTGCAGTCTGACTCTGATGCTCTTCCTGTATGGCATTCGTGGTTTGATGGTCTTCGGTAAGCGGTGAAGCCCCCTTAGACGTTCAGTGCCCTACCTCCATCAGGTATGCTATCAGGCTAGCCCTAAAGCTATTTCGGGGAGAACCAGCTATCTCCGGGTTCGATTGGAATTTCTCCCCTACCCACAACTCATCACCACCCTTTTCAACGGATGTGTGTTCGGACCTCCACAGCCTTTTACGGCCGCTTCATCCTGGTCATGGGTAGGTCACCCGGTTTCGGGCCCATATATACCGACTTGCGCGCTCTTCACACTCGGTCTCCCTTCGGCTCGGTCTCTTAAAAACTTAACCTCGCCGGTATACATGGCTCGCCGGACCGTTCTACAAAAAGTACACGATCAGACTTTATACGCCTTGACGTATCATTGTCCTCTCGCAGCTTGTAGGCATAAGGTTTCAGGTTCTCTTTCACTCCCCTCCCGGGGTTCTTTTCACCGTTCCCTCACGGTACTATCCTCTATCGGTCACTAAGGAGTATTTAGCCTTACGGGGTGGTCCCCGCGCGTTCATACAAGGTTTCTCGTGTCTCGTATTACTCTGGATCCTGCTGTGCTTCCTTACCTTCACTTACGGGACTTTCACCCTCTTTGGTTGGTCTTCCCAGTACCATTCTGTTTGGCTCGTTAGTCACGTCCGCAGTCCGAACCCCGGAATGCAAGCATTCCGGTTTGGGCTCCTCCGCGTTCGCTCGCCGCTACTTGCGGAATCACTTTTGTTTTCTCTTCCTCCGGCTACTTAGATGTTTCAGTTCACCCGGGTCTCCCTCCGTATACCTATGGATTCAGTATACGGTACATGAGGTTCGCTCATGTGGGTTGCCCCATTCAGATATCTTCGGATCATTGTGTATTTGCCACTCCCCGAAGCTTTTCGCAGCTTATCACGTCTTTCATCGGCTCTTAGTGCCAAGGCATTCACCTTACGCCCTTTTTAGCTTGTCCTTCTCTTATGCTTAGCGATAAACATAAGATGCTCTAAAAAGTTTGCATTGCATGCAATTTTGTTTTCGATGTCTTGTCTTTTCAGATTTTTCTGATTCTCAGTATTCGGTTTTCAAGGTGCAATCCAGATTTTCATCCGTCTCGAAGATTTCCTCTTCGAAGTGGGTCCGGCAACCACCTATTCTCCCGTATCGTCTCCAATACAGTACCTTCGGCCGATATGGTCTTCACCGTCGTGTTCGGGATGGGAACGGGTGTTACCCCATACCGTATCGCCACCGGAAATATTTGGTTGTTTGGTTGTCCATTCGTTCTTGCAGGTAACGCTTCCCTCACCCCAAGTGACTCGCTACGCTCCTCACTTGGTGCCCGGTCGCGTTCCTATACCAATCTTTTGCCTTCACAATCCTTGCATGCAAGCATGCAGGCTTGTTCATTCAAAAGATTGCTGCAAGAACTTTGACAACTGGACAGTGATGCAAACCTTACTCATTCCTTTAGAAAGGAGGTGATCCAGCCGCAGGTTCTCCTACGGCTACCTTGTTACGACTTCACCCCAGTCATCCGGCCTGCCTTCGACGGCTCCTTCTTTGCAGTTAGGTCACCGGCTTCGGGCATTCCCGACTCCCATGGTGTGACGGGCGGTGTGTACAAGACCCGGGAACGTATTCACCGCGACATGCTGATTCGCGATTACTAGCGATTCCAGCTTCGTGCAGGCGGGTTGCAGCCTGCAGTCCGAACTGGGTCGTTGTTTTTGAGATTCGCTTCAGGTCACCCTTTCGCTTCCCTCTGTTACGACATTGTAGCACGTGTGTAGCCCAGACCATAAGGGGCATGATGATTTGACGTCATCCCCACCTTCCTCCGGGTTATCCCCGGCAGTCCGTATAGAGTTCCCAACTTTACTTGCTGGCTACTATACGCAAGGGTTGCGCTCGTTGCGGGACTTAACCCAACATCTCACGACACGAGCTGACGACAACCATGCACCACCTGTCTCGGACGCCCCGAAGGGCTTAAAGCTTTACCTCTAATCCGTCCGGATTCAAGGTCTGGTAAGGTTCTTCGCGTTGCTTCGAATTAAACCACATGCTCCACCGCTTGTGCGGGTCCCCGTCAATTCCTTTGAGTTTCATTCTTGCGAACGTACTCCCCAGGTGGAATACTTATCACGTTTGCTTCGGCACTGAAAAACTTTGTCTCCCAACACCTAGTATTCATCGTTTACCGCGTGGACTACCAGGGTATCTAATCCTGTTTGCTCCCCACGCCTTCGAGCCTCAACGTCAGTTGCTGTCCAGTAAGCCGCCTTCGCCGCCGATGTTCTTCCTGATATCTACGCATTTCACCGCTACACCAGGAATTCCGCTTACCTCTCCAGTACTCTAGATCTACAGTTTCCAAAAGCAAGCCCACGGTTGAGCCGTGGGGTTTCACTTCAGACTTGCATATCCGTCTGCGCTCCCTTTACACCCAGTAAATCCGGATAACGCTTGCTCCATACGTATTACCGCGGCTGCTGGCACGTATTTAGCCGGAGCTTCTTACTCAGGTACCGTCATCTCTCTTGCGAGCCTTTCTTCCCTGCTGATAGAGCTTTACATACCGAAATACTTCTTCACTCACGCGGCGTCGCTGCATCAGAGTTTCCTCCATTGTGCAATATCCCCCACTGCTGCCTCCCGTAGGAGTCTGGGCCGTGTCTCAGTCCCAATGTGGCCGTCCGCCCTCTCAGGCCGGCTACTGATCGTCGCTTTGGTGAGCCGTTACCTCACCAACTGGCTAATCAGACGCGGGCCCATCCCATACCACCGGAGTTTTTCACACTGTAAGATGCCTTACCGTGCGCTTATGCGGTTTTACCAGTCGTTTCCAACTGCTATCCCCCGGTATGGGGCAGGTTGCCCACGCGTTACTCACCCGTCCGCCACTCAGTCTATCAGTCTTCCACCCGAAGGCTTCCGTCTCATAGCTTCGTTCGACTTGCATGTGTTAGGCACGCCGCCAGCGTTCATCCTGAGCCAGGATCGAACTCTCAGTTTTGTATCTCTCCTTTAAACTTCATGAGTATCTCTACCACGACGCTTAAAGGCTCTTCTCGTTCAATCTCAGTCCAAGACTATCGCTAGTCCTGTCCGTAATTTACCTTTTTAAGGTTTTGTTCTTGAATTATTCTTCTTCAGAATTATTCAGGTTTGCATCACTGTTCAGTTGTCAAGGTGCTGCCCTCTGAAAGAATCAGAGAAACGGAGAAGGAGGGATTCGAACCCTCGCGCCGCTATTAACGACCTGCACCCTTTCCAGGGGTGTCTCTTCGACCACTTGAGTACTTCTCCAAGATAGTTGATTCACAAACCGTGCCATTCGGTTTAGGTTTGATCTATATTTAATAGCGAAGCGCGGACGATTGGACCAGTCCGAACGGAGAGAGTGGGATTCGAACCCACGCGCCCTTGCGGACAAACGGTTTTCAAGACCGCCTCGTTATGACCACTTCGATATCTCTCCAAAGTGTTGCGCGTTTTCGAAGCGCAAAAAAGATAATATCAAAGGTCACCATTACTGTCAAGCACAAATTTGATTTTTTTCTCAAAAAAAACCTGTGCCGTCCTCTGCACAGGTTTTGAGCGCCACTTTTCTTTTGTTTTTCTACGACAGGTGGGCGGCTGTTCCTGCGTTCACCTGAATGCTTTTCTAGGGCAGGTGCACGCCCTTTCTATTTTTCTGCACCATCAGCAGTAACTGCTATAGAGCATGCCGCTGTATTCACTGGAAATATAAGGACTCGGGAATTCTCTCCCCGGCGCCTTGTAGGCAACAATCGGTCTTGCAATATAGAGCATCGGATCAATTGCCATCTGCTCCGTTCTCTCCCGCAGGGCTTTTGCAAAGGTTTTAAGAGGTTTCACTCTTTCGTTCAGTTCCGCATTCGGCGTCCCGGAAGCCGCCTGCAGGGCATCCTCATCGACCTGCAACCTGCCCGACTCATCCATCCGGATTCCTGCAAAGCCTCCGCTGTCCTCTACCGCCTTCTTTGCCAGACCTGTCGTTTCATGCAGAATCTGTCCCGACTTAAAGCCCTTTGTTTGTCCGATTCGCTCCACATTGTCGAGAAACGTATTGTAGCTGTTTGCCAGCGTGTGAACGTGATCCACCAGGGAATCCGCCTCATTCTTAATGCCGATGATGGTCTCATCTTCATGGCTGCTGACTTTTTTGATCAAAAGCTCGTATTGCCCGGAAACGCTAAAATGATTCGACGGCGAACTCTTGTAAATCCCGTTAACCTCAAACTGTGCGTCCTTTGCGTCCTGTGCAATCTGGTTTAACCCAAGATAAGTGGTGGCGCCCAGGCGAATTCCTTCCTGTACTTCACCCTGCATCTCCGTCACTTCAAACATCGACTCGTTTCTGGCGGTTCGCCCGGAATTGCGTGCGGTAATGGAAATCGCACTGTTCCCTTCCTCGTCGATCAGCGTCGTTGCGTGCAGCCCGATCCTCGCCTTGTTCATCAGCCTCACCAGACGGTCCTGCACCTCTCTGTTGCTTTCGTGTTCCTTGACGGAAAACTGAAATTCATAATTCTGATCCGCCACTCGCACCTGAAAGCCGTAGTTGCCCGGTTTTAATCCCACCTCTTCCGGCTTCAAATAGGTTCCGATATTCTCCTGGATGGCTGCCAGCTGGTGAACCGTCAGGGAAAAGGTCGGCGCCTCATCCCCGTTCATTCCGATATAAACTGCGTCGGCGATCTCCGGATTGGAAGAATACGCCTGTTTTTGCCCGAGCGGATTCTCATGCACAATATCCGCAAGATGGTTCAACTGGGAATTGAGCGTACGGACAAATTCTTTCAGATCAATGGCATTTGCCTTGGAAGCTTCATCTTTACCGAGAAGACAGACGGGAGTGTTTCGATTGGTTCTGACAATCGAACGGCAGACATTACGCAAATCGCCTCTTTTATGCGATTCGAACTGCGTAACTTTCTGAGATGCATAAGAAGTCAAATAATGCGTATACGCATTATTCAAGATAATACTTGGCATCGTTTTCCCTCCTTTCTTCCCTGAATTTTAGTTCTGCGGTCCATCCGTGACCGGATTCAAGGTAAAACGATGTAGCAAATGCAGCAAAGACGGCCCCACTCCCCGTTTCTTTGCTGTTTCTCGGATTTTATATCAGTTTCGTGTCCCCACACGAGCATCCCTATTGGCTGCTTTGCAAGCATCCCTATTGCTTGTTTTCCCTTCTTTTATCGACAGAAATCCCGAAAAGCTTAAGGGTTTTTTCAAAAAAATTATTTTTTGCCGCATCCAGTGCCGTACGAATCACCTGATCCATATTGAAATAACGATAAGCACCCAATCTTCCGCCGAAAACGACATCCGGCATCCGCTTCGCCCGCTCCATATATCTGGCAAAAAGCGCATTGTTCTTCTCGTCATTCATCGGATAATAGGGCTCGTCCCCCCTCTTCCAGGAGGCCGGATATTCCCTCGTAATCACAGTGCCCTCTCCCTTGCCGAACTCAAAATGCTTGTGCTCGATGATGCGGGTAAAAGGCACCTCCCGCTCCGTATAGTTGACTACGGCATTGCCCTGATAATTCTCCTCTTCCGGCAGATCCTCCTTCTCAAAGCGGAGGGAACGATATTCCAGCGTCCCTTCTTTGTAGGAAAAAAAGGCATCCACCGCTCCGGTATAAATCAGCCGATCAAACCTCTCCCCGCTTTTCAGGACAAACGGCCTTGCAGGAAGTCCGTCTTCCTGCATCACGACAAGATCACGGTAATCGGTCTTGCATCTGACTTCAATGCTTCCTGCAAGGTCGTCCTCCCGGCTGCTTCCGCACGGGCGAAGTCCCAGCAGTTTTTCGCAGAAGGCCGTATATCCTCCCACAGGGATTCCCTGGTAGGGATCGTTAAAATAATTGTTGTCATATACGAAGCGGAACGGCAGTCTTTTGATGATAAAAGCAGGCAGCTCCTCACATTTCCTGCCCCACTGCTTCTCTGTATAACCCCTGATCAATTTGTCAAAAATGTCTCTCCCTGCAAGAGAAAGCCCCTGCTCTTCCAGGTTCTTTGCCTGAAACTCCCTTACCTCTTCTTCCGTGACCTCTTCCGGTTGTCTGTGCAGACGCCCAGACAAAATCCGTCTGATCTCCGCCTCCGTCTGCTGTGCGATCTTCTTCTTCGCTTCTGCGGGCGTCCGAATCTGCCACATCCTGGAAAAAGTGTTCATGTTAAAAGGCAGATTGTAAAGCTCGTCCCGATAGATAGCCACGGGCGCATTGATATAATGATTCATCATACAAAAACGGTTCGCATAATCCCAGACTTCCCGATCGGAAGTGTGGAAGATATGCGCACCGTATTCATGCACCTGAATTCCTCTGATTTCTTTGGTAAAAATATTGCCTGCGACGTGGTCTCTTTTGTCGATAACCAGTACGTTCCTGCCCTGCCTCCTCATTTCATGTGCATACACACAGCCAAACAGTCCCGCGCCTACCACCAGATCGTCAAAATGCTTCATGTAATGTATTTCCCCAACAGCGCCAGGTCGCCCATGTAATCGAGCAGTTTTTTACGCCCGACCTTATTCAACTTCAGATAGTCCCGCATGACCCTGTTTTCCACAATCCGCTCTCCAAGATCCTGGCCCTCTTCTAACGAAGTGAAATCAACGGGGTTCAGATTCAGTTTATCACACATCATGATCACTGTCCCGTATGCCATTCCACCGATCCCGCGATCCAAAGCGGTTACTAATGTGGAATAGGGGATCTTCATCTCCAGAGCAAACTGCCGCACACTCTTGTACTGCCGCAGAATTTCGACTTTGAGAACCTCTGCCTTGTTCATCCGCGCTTCCTCCGTCAACTCCCTGACGCCTCTTACGTTTTCATCCTTGAAACGAAACACGCAACCAAACAGTTCAAATCATATATCGGTTTACCTTTTTGAATTGATAACTGTATGAATGATTTCTTTTAACCGCAGCAGGTAGGTATGGTTTTCCTTCACCTTGTCATGGCCGCTCTTTGCAATCGCTCTTCTCTCCTCCTCATGCGTCAGATAATAAGCGATTTTCTCCATCAGATCCTGTCTGTCTTCATAATAAACAAAATCCTCTCCCGGGGTAAAAAAAGAAAGCAGGTCTTCCTGGTAATTGGTGAGAACGAAGCCTCCGGCTCCCATGATATCAAAGATGCGCAGCGGAATCCCTTTTTTGATCGAACGCAACGTCAGATTCAAATTGATGTCCGTACACTTATACACATAGGGCGTCTGCGTGTAGTAATCCACGCACGGGCGAAGTGTCACATCGGGAGCGGAAAAAGAAGCATCCGGCGTATATAAGGTGACGGGAACCTTCTCTGCGATCTCTCTAATGATCTCGCTTCGCTCCATCTGTGTGATTTTGCGATTGATCACATACTGTGCGTACATATAGGCACTCGTCTCTACCCCGTCCGCATTCGGAATCAGCGGCATGGCTCTCTGCATCCCCGCTTCGATTTCCGGTGTCAGGCACTCCTCGATAAAATTGATCCCGTCCACCTTCTTCTGGGATTGCATCAGACCTTCCAGATATCCCCTCGTATAAGCATCCAACTTTTTTTCCATCCGGTCATAAAAGGTATGTGACTCATGATAGAGCTGGCCGACAAAAGAAACCCTGGACTGATACCTTCTCCAGATTTCCCCCGTCACCTCCATCGCATCCAGGCGCTTCACATTCGCAGCCAGCGGAAGATAATACACCGTCTGAATCCCCTGTCTGACAAAGGTCTCATACACTTCGGAATCGAAGACAAACACGTAGTTACAGGGGTGAATCAGGGTATAGGAATACAGAGAGATGTGCGGACAATCATAGACCCAGGAAACGTATTTGACCTGTTCCCGGTTACAGACCAGTGAAAGGAGAGGATAAAAATTAAAGGAAAATACAAAGTCCGGTTTTTCCCTCCCAAGCGCTGCCGCAAAGGTCTGCTCAAAGACAGGATCGGTTCGTTTATCCGTATTTTCAAAGGGATATAATTTCACCTCCAGATCTTCCCCTGCCTCCTTCCACTCTTTGCAGGCATCCAGAAAATCCTCATTCCCGTAGCTCTTCCAGTTCATGAATAAAATTTTCAATCCAATCCCTCCGATCCGGTCTCACCGGGTTGCCCGAAGCCTGCGGGATGCAACCAACCGCAGGTATGAAATAGATGCAACACCTTCTACGCCTGCGGATGCTAAACCGGGGATTCCATGTTAAAATAGAAAATAGAAACGATTTTATCAGACACCCCGTGGATGCTTGCTTCAGAATTCCGTGTTTCTATCTTCTATATTTCGTTTGTCTTTATTGTTTATCGTATATTTTGGGGGATTTCATTATGCCTGCTTTTACCGTCTGCATGATTGTCAGGAATGAGGAAAAAAATGTTCGAAAATGTCTCCGCTCTCTTTCTCCCCTGCAGAGCGAGATCGTTGTGGTAGACACCGGATCCGGCGACAGAACCGTCTCCTATGCCAGAGAATTCACTGACAAGGTCTTTTCTTTTTCCTGGATCAACGACTTTTCGGCTGCCAGAAATTTTGCCGCATCCAAGGCTTCCAATCCGTGGATCCTGGCGGTGGACTGTGATGAATTTCTGGTGGAGGCCCATCTCCCCCGTCTGCAGACGGCGATGGAAGAACGGGCAGACCAAATCGGCATGATCACCAGAATCTCTCCTTATACCGATTTTCTGGGTAACTCCGGCGTCATGCATGAATTTGTGGGCAGGCTCTACGACCAGAGACTCTACCATTATGAAGGGAAGATTCACGAGAATGTCACTTCCATTCACAAGGAGTTCTCTCTCTCTTCTCCCCTCCCCCACGCCTCCGAAAGTTCTCCCAATGATCCCAAACAAAAATATTTTGAAATTCCGCTTACCTTCTACCACGGCGGCTATCAGGAGAAGGGACTGCGCGAAAAGAAGGCGGAGAGAGATCTGAGCATGCTACAGGATACACTTGCGCAAAACGGTCCGGACGCCTATACCTATTTCCAGATGGGCAAATGCTATGTGGTTCTGAACAACCACGCTCTGGCCGCACATTATTTTGAACTGGGACTGGCAACCAAGGACCTGCGCCCTTCCCTTGCCTTTGTCCAGGAAATGGTCGAGTCCTACGGCTACTGCCTGTTAGAACTCAAGCAATACCAGAAGGCGCTGCAACTGCAGAATGTTTACGACGATTTTGCCAAGCGCGCCGACTTCTGCTTTCTCATGGGGCTGATCTACATGAACAATGCCATGTTCCAGCGCGCATTATTCGAATTTGAAAAGGCGACGAAGATGAAGGAATATTCGATTGAAGGCACCAACACCTACAGCGCCTGGTACAATATGGGCGTCATTTATGAGGTGCTCCGGGAGAGGGAAACCGCCCTGTCCTACTATCGCAAATGCGGCTCCTACTCCCCCGCCAGAAAGCGGTTGGATGCCATGCAATAAGGAAGGGGAACCGTCTCTCATCCCCTCGTAACCAAAGATCCAATTTCTCTTTTTTTGGATGATTGACGGTAAAAAAACCGGGCCCTCTTTACCGGTAACGATAGCAGCAGAGATCTCCGACTTCTTTCGTTCTTACAAATCCTTCCTCTCCTAAAAGGCTCTGTATGGTTTCGTCCTGCAAGAGGCTATGGTGACTCACAAGAAGTCCGCCTTCCTTTAAATAGTTCGCGAGCTTCCCGGTAAAAGAGGCCTTGTCCGCCGCCCGCCCGAGCGCATCCACTGCAAAAAAATATAATCGAAAGAATGTTTCCGCCAGGGAAAGGCAAAGGATTCGCAGTCTCCGTACCTAAGATCCACGGCTCTCTTCCCCAGCCCGACTGCCAGCGGGCTCCGGTCGATTCCCACGCAGACGCTTTCCGGAAAAACGGTATTGCAGGTAGCACAAATTGGCTCCCATCCCGCAGTCCAGTTCCAGAATGCGAATCGGTGCGTTTTGCTCCTTGTCAATGACATCCGCAAAAATCCGTCCATACCCCTTATAAGCCCAGATATCAAAGCCCCATTTATCCACGAACTGCTTTCTACTCTTTTGCAGCAATTCCATCTTGGCTTGCGCTAAGTCTTCCTCCTTTTCTCCATTGACATTACCCTCCGGAAACCCGCTCCCTCCCTTATGATAGACGAGGGCGTTGTGTACGATTCGATTGCGATAGCCTGCATATAAAATGCGCACGCTGAGGTCATCGTCCTCAAAGTAGGCGGGAGAATATCGATCATCCATGATGTCTTTTTCCATGGAGACGCTTTTTGCCGCCTCCGCTCCGATCAAAACCGCAAATCCGGTCAGGCTCAGTGCTTCTTCGCAGGGGTTTTCGGAGGGAAGATTGATTTTTTTTTTTGCCAAAAGAAAGGTCTCCTCCATCGTCCCCGGCACAGGGGAAATGGTCTGTCCGGACGCTTCGTTGCTCATGGGGCCGACTGCGCCGACCTCTCTTCCTGCATAAAGAGCCATCCGCAACCAGAAATAAGCATTCGGCGTCAGAACGGCATCGTTATTCAGCATAAAGATGTCATTTTCCTTCCTGCATGCGCGATAAGCAATGTTCATGCCGGTCGGATAGCCGACATTCCTTCCATTCTCAATCAGCCGGATGTCCAGCTGGTCTCGTAACCATTTCTGCACGCCGTCCGTAGACCGGTTGTCTACCACGACAATCTCGTAAGTCCCCCGCCGTACACTCTTTCGAATCGCCGACACGCACTCTTTCATGAGTTCTCTGTCGTTATAGGAAACGATGAGGAAGGAGGTTTCTCTGACACGAAATCCGCACCGTTTGCGCATTTCTTCCATGACGGCGCAGATCATTTCCTCATCTTCTTCTTTTTGACAATAAAGAAGCGCCTGTTCAAAGCAGAGGTAGGCAAGGTTACTGTTTTCAAACGAGTAGGTTTCGCCCAGTACGACAAAAACTCGCTATGCTCCGGATCCTGTTTCAGCCCTTCCGCCAGAAGTCTTCTTGCTTCTTCGATCTTACCTTCCGTCACCGCAAGCTCCGCTTCCAGAACGATCCAGTCGCTTCCCGCTTTCCCTTCCTGCTTTGCCCTTGTGATTGCCTGCGCAGCCTCCTGTCCCCTTCCCTCTGCAATCATCTTTGCAATCTCTTCCACCATCCGTCCTTCTCCTTTTATGACGAGTGACAGGCTCTCCTGTTCGTCCTTCTCCTTTTCGTGACGAGTGACAGGCTCTCCTTCCCGCCTCCTCCACCCCCTCACGATCGATGTAAATCTCTTCCGTAACTGCACGAAAACCCCGCAGCTTACGCTGCGAGGTTTCCCGGTCTCTTCTATCTGTACTTTGACGTTTCCCGTTCTGTTTTCAGATGGGTATTCCTCTCCAAAATCTCTGGCTTATCCCAGTTTCTTCCACTTGTGCATGAAGATCCCAAGTCCTGCCGCTGCGATGCTCATGATCCCAAGGAGCAAAGCAATCGGTGTCGCATCTGCCGTTTCCGGAGACCTCTGTGCACCTGCCACTCCGGGTACATGACCGCCATCGGAAGGGGGCACCGGCGTTCCCGGGCACACCCGGCGTTCCCGGATTGCTGCGTTTTGCGCCTGCCACCTGCGGTGCGCTGTGCCCGTTATTCGGGTTCTGCGGCGTGTTCGGCGGTGTATTCGGAGTCGGCGGAGTGTTCGGCTTATCCGGAGGTGTGTTCGGAGTCGGCGGTGTGTTCGGGTTAGGAGGTGTGTTCGGGTTAGGCGGTGTGTTCGGCTTCGACGACGAGGAATTGCTATTCGGAGGAGTCGGATTCGGATTCTTCTTATCCAACATCACTACCTTGGAGTCGTTTAAATCCTTATAACTTCCATCGCTCTGCTTGATCTGAATCTTAAAACTGGAACCGTCTCCGACCTTTTCCACCTTAAAGGTAATCGGGTCCGCCTTCAGGTATCCGTCCGGTACTCCTGTTTCCGTTAGTGTGTAGACACCGAAGTACAGGTTTACCTGATGGCTCTTTCCCGCTTCCGAAGTCCAGGAAATCGTCTGAATCTCTTCGTCGTTATCGCTGCGTCCCGTGATCTGCAACTGTGCTCCTGCGATCTCCGCATGAGAATCCAGATCCTGTTTGCTGACGACAACCGTAGGAGAAGGCACATTCTTCATTACCACTTTATCGACCTGACTGCCATCTTTCTTTAATTCGATCTTCAGGTCGCCGTTTACTTCTTTTACCACAAAATCGACCGTTTCTGTCGTCGTTTGAAAGCCCTTGGGAGACTGTGTCTCTGTCATGGTATAGGAACCGGGATAGAGCTTAAACCGATGTGCGGTATTGCCCGATGGCCAAGATTCGTTAACATCGTTTCCGCGATCGTCCTTCCCCTTCACACTCAGCTGCGCCCCGGGCAATTCCTTGGAACCGCTTCCGTTCACATCCACCTTGCTGAAATCGAATTCCTTGCCCTTACGGTCGCGGATGGAACGCACGCTGATCATGTTCTGCCAAGGTTTATATTTGGCTGCCCCCGTCTTGCGTTCCGGTGCCACATAGATAGTCAGTTCATGGTTCTGATAAAATCCATCCGGTAGTGCAAGACTATCGCTTACCAGCGCACTGTACATATCGTAGGCCCAGTTCGCATCGCCATCCGACAGATTATCTACTACATCCTTAAAAAAAGCACCTTTTTGACCGATCTTGTCGCTGAACGCCGTTTTCCCATCCGTATAATGCCAGATGGCAAACTGGGTGCAATCCGGTAGAGCTCGTCTCTCGGACCGCTCAGGCTCTGATCTCCGATGATCTTTGTACTTCCATCTCCCTTATATCCATAGTACAGGACGGTCATAACTTTCTGATACAGATCCGCTCCGTGCAAATTCGCTGTCAGGTTGCTGGGAGAGCCCGCATACTTATCCAATAAGTCCGCAGCTTGATTCTGGCTGGACGGCTGTACCGTTTTTGCAGTATAACCCGAGACGCCATTTGCGTCCGGAGCCATATAATCGTAGTTCATGCAAAAGGCAGCCGCATTTCCCTGATCCGAGATGTTAAATGCACCATAAGAAACGTGATTGCTATCTCCCCCAGTAGTGAAATCCTTATTCCGAATTGCCGTTGCCGTGTATCCTCCGTCCGCCCTAGCGTTGATCGCGGGCATCAGTGAGAGGATCATCGTGAGCAAAACTGATGCAGTCAAAGATTTTTTTGCCAGTCTGTTCATACTAGTCACCTCTGTTTCTCCTTCTTTTTAGATTTTTGAGACGATAAATAAAAGTTTCGTTTGCAATGGACATTCCCGCCTACACCCGCTATGATGTACGTATCATCTCAGATATTTCAGTAGCCCTTTTGCTGTGGAATCAACATTATCACCTTTTTATATTTGAAACAAGAGGGTTTTTTATGATTTATGACATATATGTCATCTTCTATGACAAAATCGTCATATCTTGTTGTGACACTTATGTCATGCCCTAAATCTGGTATGATGACTCATTTGAGTTTATAGAAAGTTTATTTTTAAGGGAATTGACACGTCCCTATCGGGAAGGAATGAAACGCAATGACAGGCAGCAAAGGAAAGACCTACAGAAAATATGATAAAGCGGACACCCACTCCGAAAAGAAGCGGAAAAAGCGAAGCAAAGCCAGTGGAAGCCGCCCTATAACAGGTGCACAGAACGCGAATGTGAAAGATGGCACTAAACGAAATGACGGCGCTAACCGCAATCAAGATGGATCTAACCGCAATGATCATGCTAATTGCGAACCCAAAAACGCTGGCAGCAAACGTTCTAATAAGAAATATTCTTCCTCTGTTACAGCCACACGCCCTTCCAATCAGAAGGATGTCTATCAGAAGGATGTCTCCAGGCGGAAGCCGAAACAGAAAGAGAAAAGCTTCCGGAAGAGATCTGCCTCTAAGACTCGCCCTGCCTCTGGGACTTCCTTGGTCAAACGCCGACTGCCTAAGAGAACGGCGAAGTCCCCTGCGCAGATCATGCGGAAGGAGAGACGGAAGAAAAGGCGGATGGCGGAGCGATATGTGAATTTCATTGCCGTCTTTTCGGTTGCCTTTCTTGTCGCAATCGCCGTCCTCAGCATCTATCTCTTCGGCTATTTGAAGGCCATGCTGGAATACAAGGAATTAAACAAGCAGTTTGTCACCTTGAAAGGTTCGAATATCCAGGCCGCTCCTGACCAAGAGATCAAGGAGGTGCCCGACTTAAAGGTGAATTTCAAGGGGCTCTCTTCCATCAATGCGGACGTAGCCTCCTGGATTTACATGCCCGGCGTCGATATCAGCTATCCGGTGGTGCGGGGAAAAGACAACGATTATTATTTGCAGCACACTTTTGAAAAAAATGTATCGCTCAGCGGCGCCATCTTCATGGATTACCAGGACTCTCCCGACCTGGTCGGCTTTAATACCTTTATTTACGGCCACAACATGAGAAACGGCACGATGTTCGGCAGCCTCAAAAAATACCTGCAGGACGAAACCCTGATTCAGAGCGCGCCCTATTTTTACCTTTATTTAAAAGACGGTTCCGTGAAGAAGTACCGCATCTTTGCCTACTACCAAGACGACGGCAACAGCGACACCTACAGCAGACCTTCCAAAGAAGGCGAGGAGGCCTATCTTGCGATGATTCGCAAAAAATCCTTTGTGCGTGTCACTCTCACGCCGGAAGAAGAGAAACAAGCTGCTCTCTTCCATGAATATGTGACGCTCTCCACCTGCACCGGCTTCACCGGCAGCGGAAGGCGTTTCCTTGTGCACGGCGTCTGCGTCGATACCGAATAAGACAAAAATAAAACCAAACCGGGACGGCAGCTGCTATGTCAAAACGACAGCCCCTACGCCGGCTGCAGGTAATCCATTTTTCTCATCTATAAAAGCGCGATTTGTGCTATACTTTTCCGGGTAGATTTTCCCTGATTCACTGATGTTTTTTGCCGTCCGAGCAAGAGAGGAAGATACGGATGAACGATTATGAAATTTACATTGATGCCTCCGTTGACATTGATCCCGCTTATATCACGGACAATGAGATCCGGGTGATTCCCATGAATTATACGATTGGCGGGGAAGAAAAGACGCTGAGTGGCGAGGAAACGCCGGAAGAGTTGCATGAATTTTATGAAAGAATGCGGAATGACGAACTGGCCTCTACCAGCCAGATTACGCCCTTTGCCTATGACCAGGCCTTCGGTCCGACGGTTGCTAAAGGAAAGGCCATTTTATCGATTTCACTTTCTTCCGGAATCACCAAAACATACGAATCCGCACAGGTTGCCGTCGAGGGACTGCGAGAGGATTATGGCGAAGATAACGTACAGGTGGAGCTGGTGGATTCCCTTGCCGGTACCGGGGGGATGGGGCTCATGCTGATGCTTGCGATCAGAAACCGCAAGGCAGGGATGTCCCTGTCGGAAAACGCTTCCTTCCTGAGAGAACATGCCCGCCGGATTTGCCACTGGTTCATGGTGGAGGATCTCAAATACCTGAAACATGGAGGAAGAATTTCTCCGACCACTGCCTTTCTAGGCAATGCCCTGAACATCAAGCCGATCCTGAAGATAGCGGATGACGGCAGCCTTGCGATCATCGGCAAGCAGAGGGGCAGTATGAAGGCTGTCAATCAGCTGGTTACGCTCTATCAGAATGCAAAAAACACTTCTCTTGGAGAGGATGTCATGATCTGCCATGCGGACGCACCCGAAAAAGCGGAAATGGCAAAAGAGAAAATTCTGGAATGCAACCCGATGGCTAAGATTCAGATCAGGCCTCTATCCCTCATCATCGGCGCCCATGTCGGCCCCGGCTTCCTGACCATTGACCACTTTGGCAATCGCAACTTTATGTAAAGGTTTTAGGAGGCTACTCGCATGTCCGTACAAATATGGCAATGCATCCCCTTTGCGGGGCTGCTGTTGTGCATTGCGCTTTTTCCGATTTTAAAGCCCGATTGGTGGGATCACAACAAACAGTGGGCGGTTCTTTTCTGGTCCGTCCTTTCCATGGTTTTATTTGCCGCCTCCTTCGGTGTAGCAAAGACTGCCAATATGGAGACGGAGACCCTCGTCAATGATTATCTGACCTTCATCGTTCTGCTCTTCGGACTCTATTGTGTCGCCGGAAACATCACCTTTGAGGGCGATCTCGCCGGTTCTCCCCGGGTCAATGTCTGCCTTCTTATCATCGGCACGCTCCTGTCCAGCTGCATCGGAACCACCGGATCTTCCATGCTGATGATTCGCCCGGTCATCAAGATGAATTCCTGGAGGAGAAAAAGAAGCCATATCATGGTTTTCTTTATCTTCCTCGTCTCCAATATGGGAGGCTGCCTCACACCGGTGGGAGATCCGCCGCTGCTGATGGGCTTCATGAGAGGCGTTCCCTTCTTCTGGAGTCTGAAGCTGTTTCCGGTTCTGCTCTTCAATGTCATTCTTCTGCTCTTTCTCTTTTACCACATCGATGTGCATTACTACCGGAAGGACATTGCCGCCGGTCTACATCCTGATATTTCAAAGGCAGGCTGCGATCTCAAAATCGGCGGTGCCCATAATCTCCTCTTCATCGTCATGATTATTGCGGGCGTGGTTTTGAGCGGTGTTCTGCCCGGAACCAAGGCTTTTCAGAACACGGATGGAAGCGTGAAGGGACTGCCTCTTTTTGCAGGAGTGACACTGGGGCTCCCTGCCATCATTGAAATTCTACTGATCCTGCTTGCTGCCGCCCTCTCTTTCCGCACCACCGATGTACAGAACAGAAGGAAAAATCACTTTACCTGGAGTGCCATCCAGGAAGTGGCGATTCTCTTTATCGGCATCTTCATCACCATGCAACCCGCTCTGCTTTTGTTAAAGGCAAAGGGGCCCGAACTCGGCATTACACAGGCGTGGCAGATGTTCTGGTCGACCGGCTTTTTATCCAGCTTCCTCGACAATACGCCTACCTACCTCGTCTTCCTGACGACGGCAGGGTCTTTGGGCTTTCACCATGGGCTCTTAACCACCCTCGGCGATATTCCCATTCAGATGCTGGAAGCGATTTCCTGCGGTGCGGTCTTTATGGGCGCCAATACTTATATCGGAAACGCGCCCAACTTCATGGTAAAATCGATTTCCGATGAAAACGGCATCCAGATGCCCTCCTTCTTCGGATATATGAAGTGGTCCTTCGGGATTTTGATCCCCGTATTTTTATTAGACTCCCTGGTGTTTTTCTTGTAAATGCAGTGCCCATCCAAGAATGTCCGGTATTTTTCTTATAGACGCATTGCCCATTCAGAAAGGTCCGGTGTTTTTCTTGTAAACGAAGCGTCCCTCAAAGAATGGCTGCCGTTTCACACAAGCCGGAAGAAGATCTCTTCCGAAAAGAGGCTTATATGGATATCAAACAACTTGCCAATCGCATTTATGATCTGGATCAGATGGTCTATTCCTCCCTGGGTTCGGCACTGGGGCATGTCTTTAACCGCGACCGCGACAAAGCGGTCTCCGAAATGGTTGCCCTTATGCAGGATGCCAACGGAGAACATGCGCTGCGAAGCCGACTTGCCCTCATTTCCAATATGGCACGGACGATCCCGGATAAGGAACTGCACAAGAAAGCAATGACCGAATATGACCTTATTCTAAAGGATTTACGGGATATTCCCCATGGAATCGGCAATCTCCCCTTACTGGACAAGGATCAGGCGAACCTCAATGAACTCTATTTGAAAAACCGGTTTCCTGAGGGACAACACCTGATTATCTGTATCTCTCGCTCCTTCGGTTCTGCCGGAAACGATATCGGTTTTTTGCTGGCGGATAAGCTGCAGATCAATTATTACGATGCGGAAATCTTCTCATCCGTCATGAAGCGCCTGGAAGCCGCCCAGGATCACGTCTCCGATTACTCCGATATGAATGAACAGAGTCTGGATCTTCTGGTGAAGCCCAACAGCCCCAAGGAGCATGAGAGTTTCTCTCAGCGGGCGAAAAGAACCTACCGCTATCATGGTTTGAATACCAGAGACGCCTTCTTTTTCAACCAGAGCGATCTTCTCTGTGATCTGGCAAAAAAAAAAAGAGATTTTGTGGTCATGGGTCGCTGTGCGGACCGCATCTTCACCAGCAATGCCATCCCCCATGTGTCCATTTTTATCACTGCGCCGCTGGAGCTTCGCGTGCAACGGGTGATGCGCCTGAACCACATCGATCACTGGCAGGCGCTCAGGCTGGTCCGGAAAATCGACCACACCCATGCCAGCTATTATCGCTATTATACCGGCAGAAAGTGGGGGAATGCAGGCAATTACGATCTCTGCCTCAACTCCTCCGCCTACGGGGTGGAAGGTACCGTTGATTTGATCCTACAAATTCTGGGAAAATAGGAAGAGGCGGGGATGCATTCGTCCCCTTATTCCAAAGAATTTCCAATTCTCTCTTGCAAAAAAGGCAGTGCACGAATGCACTGCCTCTTTTCATTTCTCAGATAATCAGACCCGTTTCAAAGATCAGCTTCCCTTATTCCGGATCGTGCGAGTGGTCCGCCGTTGCCGACTTCACGACCAGTTCCGGATCGTGCGAGTGGTCCGCCGTTGCCGACTTCACGACCAGAGCCGTTAGCGCAAACAGCGCCAAGGCGTTTGGAAGCACCATCAGCTGGTTAAACATATCCGTCAGCTCCCATACCAGATCATTCGAGGTCAGGGTGCCGAGGAAGATGAAGACCAGAGCGACGATGTTATATACCACTACCGATTTTTACCAAATAGATAGATCATATTGATCTTGCCGAACATATTCCATCCGAGGATGGTGGAGAAAGCAAAGAAGAACAGGCTGACCGCCACGAAGATATTGCCGGCGTTGGTGCCGAATACCGTTCCGAAAGCAGTCTGAGACAGGTTCGTCTTGTTGATCGTATCTGTCAGTGCTCCCTTGTATCCACCTTCCAGAATGCCGCCCTTGGTGTAAAGGGTCGTAATGATGACAAGCGCATTCAGGGTCAAAACCACAAACGTGTCGATGAAGACACCGATCATCGCCACACAACCCTGCTGATGAGGAACCTTTACCAGAGCCTGCGCATGCGCATGCGGAGTGGAACCCATACCGGCTTCGTTAGAGAACAGACCTCTCTTGGCGCCCTGCGAAATCGCAGCCTTGAGTGCCGCACCGAAGGAGCCGCCAACAATCGCCTGCGGAGTGAACGCATAGCGGAAGATCAAAGAAAAGCCTTCCGGCACCTTGCCTGCACGCATGATCAGAACGATAATCGCAGCAAGCAGGAAGAAACCCGCCATAATCGGCACGATCTTTTCTGTGACCGATGCCAGACGATCCATGCCGCCGATGAAAATGATCGCACAGATGATGACCAGGATGATTCCAACAATCCAGGAAGGAATGCCGAATGCCGTTGCACAGGTGGAGCCGATGGAATTGGACTGCACCATACAACCGCAGAATCCAAGCGCTACAATGATTGCAACTGCAAAGAAGCAGGCAAGGAATCTGCCAAAACCGCCCTTAAAGGCTCTATGAATGTAATAGACGGGACCGCCTTGAATATGACCGTCCTCATGAATGATTCTGGTCTCCTGTGCCAGAATCGCTTCTGCATAAATCGTTGCCATACCAAAAAAGGCAATGAGCCACATCCAGAAAATCGCACCCGGACCACCGGTCAAAATCGCGCCGGAGGCACCGACAATATTGCCGGTGCCGACCTGAGCCGCGATTGCGGTAGCCAGTGCCTGGAAGGAACTCATGCCTCCATTGTGCGCGCCTCCGTGCAGGGTAAGACCCCCAAAGCAGCGTTTCATGCCTTCTCCAAAATAACGCACCTGCACAAAGCGTGTCCGAATCGTGAACCAAAGACCAAGCCCGAGTAACAGGATGATCAGTACATAATCCGAAAGATAACTGTTAATGGTTTGCACAATATGAAGCATACTACCGTTTCCCCCTTTTATCGTGTTTTTGCTTCAGCAAATCAATCCTTAAATACAGTTTGTCCTGAAACTTCTGTCGTAAGAGCTTTTAGAGCCTTCTCCACGATCTTTCTTCTAAGTGCCTTCTCCTCTTCCGCATTCAGGGACGGATTTCCAAGCGGATGCGGGATTGCAATGGCAGGAACGATCCTGTTTGCCCCAACCGTCAGAGAAATCGGTACGACTGTGCAGATATGAACCACCGGAAGACCACAACGCTCAATTTCTTTCACCATCGTTGCACCGCAACGAGTACAGGTTCCTCACGTACTGGTCAAGATGACGGCATTGACCCCCGCGGACAAAAGCCTCTTCCCGATCTCCTCTCCGAACTTCTTTGCAGAAGCCACTGCGGTTCCGTTTCCTACTGTCGTATAGAACAGCTCATGCATCTTGCCGATGACACCTTCTTTTTCCAGATCTCTCATGACATCGACCGGCAGAACTCTGTTCGGATCTTCGTTGGCATAGCTCGGGTCATAACCGCCGTGCGCCGTTTCATAGGTCGCTTCGGTCAACTGGTTGACACCTTCCAGGCTATATTCGCCAAACTTCGTTGCGCTCGAACTCTCGATGTGATCCGGATTGCCCTTCGGGCAGATACCGCCGGAAGTCACCAGAGCGATCGTCGCATGTGCCAGATCTTTCACTGCCGGCATCGGATCGACTCTGTCAAAGGACGGCATCGGATATTCCGTCACATATTCCTTGCCTGCCAGTTTCTTCAGGAGCATGTCCACCGCTCTCTCAGATCCGCGCTTCTTGTCAAAGAAGTTCACACGGGTGCCCTGGTTGATATACCCTTCTTCACAGGAAGCACCGATATGCTCATGACGCGCAAGTTTGAGAGTCAAAGGTGCCATTGTCTTCACGGCATTGCGCATATCCGCCGCACTGTTCTTGGTGGCGACGACATAGGCAAGCCCTTTGGCAGCGTCCACACCGGGATTTTCCGGGTACATGCCGGTAATGGCGGGAATGCCAAGTTCCTCTACCACCGCAGCTGCAGCGGTGCCGCAGGCAAAACCGTAACGCCCTGCGTTGAAGGCAGGTCCGAACATCACCACATCGGGAGAAAGCTTTTTGACCATCTCCACAATGGTTTTGGTGGTTGCATCAATATTTTCATTGAAATAGCTGTCGCCGCAGACAATCGTACCAACGATCTCCGCCTGGTCCCCGAAAGCAGCCTGAAATGCCAGTCCCGTCCGACAGCCTCTCCTTCTCGCAACTCGATGGGATAATCCGATTTCTCCTCTCCACCGATCTGCGCGAAGAATTGGTTGATGTAATGAACAATTCTGATCTTACTCATGAATCACACCTCCTTATCTCGCGCTCAGCTTGTTAAAGCCTACTTCACTGGTCGCTCCGGTAATGACCTGAAGCTCCACTTCGATGGAGCCGTCTTCCTGGAGTGCCTTATCGCTGGAGCCGGCAATCTTACTGATATATTCCATCGTTCCGATGACCTTGTCCAGCTTCGGAAGTCTCACCAGTTCATTGGCATTTCCACCGGAAACCAGTGCGTCCGCCGCCTGATCCGCATCTGCCAGCGACTGGGACTTGCCATCGCGTCCTGCATATTCATCCGTCACTACGACGGTCTTGATTCCTTCCGCCTCGATCTTCTTGCAGTTCATGATCAGATCGGTATCCGGGTTTCCGAAGCCTTCTTCGGAAATAATCACGCCGTCCAGACCCAACATTTTGCAAAGCTTTGCGGTCTGGTTGGAGGATCTCTCCTTGTCTGCCAGGAACACATTCTCGTTGGTAATCACATGCGCCACGAAATTGATCGTCTTGCCGTGCTGCGCAAACAGATCTTCCACAATCGGGTTGTTCTCATGAATGTAGGTCGGATTCTTGTCGCAGGCAGAAACGCAGTTTCCGGACAGAATCGCTCCGTCCATGCTCTCTGTCGGATAGAGAATCGTCGGGAGGATCTTCTTGGCATCTACGCCGTACACATAGGTGTCATGCAGCAGCCCCTGGCTCTGCAGCATCTGTACATAAGCGACACGCGGAAGCTCCGGATACGCCTTCATCCCCTCCAGCAGATCGGGGGTTTCATAAACGGTGCTCTCTTCCGGCTGTAAATCTTTGGCCAACTCTGCAATATGCGCCGCCAGCTTCAGTCCTACCATACGAAGCGCCGACTCATACTGATGCTTCTCTACATTTTCATAAGGCTCGCAGATCACACACAGATTCAGCGTTTTGGAGAAAGGGGTATAATCCGCTCCGGGGCCGCTCATATCAATCACGCCCTCCTGAAAGTTCACGATCGGACCGGTGGTCACAACCGCCATCCCTTTCAGTGCCAGTGTCTTGCCGCTTCCTACGGTATCCACACCGGAGACGAAGCCCGGGAAGACGCCTCCCCTTCCTTCGATCTTGATTCTGGGTTCCACCACATCCTTCACGGGCGTGATACGAACCGACTCACCCGGTTTCGCCACCTCAAAATCCGCCGCCTTGATTTTTTCTTCCGAGAGTGCAACCTCCCTTAAGTCGTCCTTCGAGACATAAAGCACACCGTCTTTAATTTCGGACTTCTCGGCGAACTGGATATCCTTGATGGTGATCTTTCCAAGTTCCAGTTTCATAAACAGTTCCCTCCTTCTTGATTTTTGGATGTCCCGTCTTCCTGTATGGCAGCTTTCCGCTATATCCGGGTCACTTGCCTGTTTCCTTCATTTATCGGTGGATCTCCGTGGTGACTCACCCTCTGCGGTCAAATCAGCTTCGCCGCATCCAGTGCGCTCTCCATCAGAGAACGATCGATCATTTGAAAATCCGCCTGCACTTCAGGGAGAAACTCTCTCTCTCTCCTGCACCTGAAACTTCTTGCAGGTGGCGATGGCGTTCTCTATCAGCGATAGAGAGTCAAAATCCAGCTCCCCCACTGCCTTGTCAATCAGAACGGACTTATAAGGTGTCTCCATCGGCTTCACGCTGCCGTCAAGCGGATGAGACAAAACATGAGCGCCCTTATGCACCTCATCCCGCACCGCCATCAGCAGTGCTTCAAATGAAAGCTCTCTGTAGTCAATTTCACACTGCAGATTCGGATACTTTCCGGGAAAAACCGCCTGCAGAGAGGGATTGTTCGTAAGAATCGTATAATTTTTCATATCACTTCTCCACGTAGGTTTCTTCTTTCCCGAGTCAGGACATTTGATACTTTTTTAACATATTTAACTCAAAAAGGCAATATTTGCCCTTATATATAGATTTTCCTTATAGCCCTTCCGATCGAATTTCCGGCAAATTTAGTAAAATTGACAGATCATCTCCACCGGGAGAAGATTTCTTTTGCTAAGTCTACAGAGAACCGATATACTGAACAGGAGAAGGTTGATCAAAAAGGGGGAATTCTATGGCAAAGACATCGTTACCGTCACAGGATCTGTCCAAACGCTATCTGGAGCGGCTCTCCGATCTCTATCCCACCATTACCGCCGCCAGCACGGAAGTCATCAATTTATCCGCCATCCTGCAACTTCCCAAGGGCACCGAACATTTTTTAACCGATGTACACGGGGAGAATGAAGCCTTTTCTCATGTGCTGCGCAATGCCTCGGGCACCGTTCGCCACAAAATCGACGACATCTTCGGCAACTCTCTCAGCCAGGTCGATAAGCGGGAGTTGGCCACTCTGATTTATTATCCCGAAGAAAAAATGCATCTGGTCTTCCGCGATTTAGAGAGCCCGGAGGATTGGTACCGCGTCATGCTCTGCCGCCTCATCAAGGTGGCGAGGAATGTCGCCAATAAATATACGCGCTCCAAGGTAAGGAAGGCGCTGCCCGCCGGCTTTGACTATGTACTGGAAGAACTGTTGATGGAGAGGGAAGATCGGGATGACAAGGAATCCTATTATGAATCCATCCTCTCGACCATCATTTCGCTCAACCGGGCAAGAGAATTTGTCATTGCGCTCTGCTCCCTGATTCAGCGTCTGGTCATCGATCACCTGCATATCATCGGCGACATCTACGACCGCGGCCCCGGCCCCCACCTCATCCTGGACACCCTGATGAATTATCATTCCGTGGACATTCAGTGGGGAAACCATGACGTCCTGTGGATGGGCGCCGCAGCAGGGGAAATCGCCTGCATTTGCAATGTCATTCGCATCTGTGCCCGCTACGGCAACCTCGACATCCTGGAAGACGGCTACGGCATCAACATGCTGCCGCTTGCCTCCTACGCCATGGGCACCTACGAGAAGGATCCCTGCTCCTGTTTCCATTTGAAGGGGGAACAATACCACCGACGAGCGGGAGATGCTGATCAATCTCAAGATCCACAAAGCCGTTTCCATTCTGCAATTCAAGGCGGAGGGCCAGCTCATCCTCGCGCATCCGGAATTTCAGCTGGAAGAAAGAAACCTGCTGCACCGGATTGATTTTCAAACCGGCCTGATTGCCCTGGACGGCAAAACCTACAAGATGCTCGATACCCACTTTCCCACCGTCGATCCCGCAAATCCCTATGCCTATACGGCACAGGAAGCGGACCTGGTCGAGCGCCTGATCCATGCGTTCAAAAGCTGTGAAAAATTACAACAGCATATCAAATTTCTTTTGCGCAGCGGCAACCTCTACAAAGTGTACAACGGCAATCTCCTCTTCCACGGCTGCATGCCCCTCGCCCCGGACGGCAGCTTCGCCTGCGCCAATATCTACGGCAAGAAATATAAGGGCAGGGCTCTTTACGAAGTTTTGGAAAGTTATATTCGAAAGGGCTTCGTGTCCTTAGACGTAACGGAGCGCGAAAAGGGAAGAGATCTCATGTGGTGGGTCTGGCTGCACAAGGATTCTCCCCCCTCTTCGGCAAGGACAAGATGGCCACCTTTGAGCGCTATTTTCTGGCGGAAAAAGAGACGCACGAAGAACGCAAGAACCCCTATTATCTCCTCTGTGAAAAAGAAGAAATTGTCGAGATGGTGCTTGCGGAATTCGGTCTTGCGGGCAGGAAGGACGCCCATATCATCAACGGTCATGTTCCGGTCAAAGAAAAAAACGGTGAGTCCCCGATTAAATGCGGTGGCAAACTGCTCGTGATCGACGGCGGTTTTGCCAGGGCTTACCAGAAGGAAACCGGCATCGCCGGCTATACCCTGATCTCCAACTCCAACGGTCTCGTGCTTGCCGCCCACGATCCGTTCAAATCGACAGAGGATGCGATCGCCTCCGGTACAGACATCCACTCCGACCGCCGGATCGTCGCCCGCGTGAACGTTCGCAAGCGGGTGAAGGACACCGATATCGGCAAAGAACTGGAGGTCAAGATCCGGGAGTTGGAAGCGCTGATTGACGCCTACCGGAACGGTGACATCGCCGAGCAGTTTGATGCCAGCAAACAGACCTACCGGTCGCTATCGTTGTAAACTCTATCGTTGTAAACCGCAGGTAAAATCAGAACCGGAGATCGACGAAGCAACCGGATGCAAAAGGCTAAAATCAAAGCTGGAGATCGACCCGACCATCCGATGCAAAAGGCTAAAATCAAAGCTGAAGGTCGACCAAACCACCGGATGCAGAAGGATAAACCGGGTCCGACGGCGCCGATACAAAATCGGCAAAGGAGGCTCCGGTTTCGTTTTTTTGTTGTGCCATCTCGGAAAAAGGGCTTTCAGATACTCCGCATCCGCATAGACCAGGATCCTTTCCTCTGCGCAGCGGTGCCTTGCTTTCATCTCCTTTAAATCCTCCGGCGTCATTTCTCCGGAAAGAGCCCGCATCAGATCGCGATCATCCTGCGAGAGGGAGACTCCTCCTCCCATTTCCCGCATCATTTCTTCCGTCTCTTTCTGTATCCCTTCCAGTGCCTTCTGAAGAGAGGCATCAAGGCTCTTTGCTCCACCTGCCTTTAAGAAAGAGGTGAGCGTGAGTTCCCTTTCAAAGACCGGTTTTCCCACCTCTCCTAAGAGATGGTCCGTGTCTTTAGGAAGCAGCTTCGTGAGAAGTTCTCCCTCTCCACTCTTCTCTCCGGCGCTTTTCTCCACGGCACTCTGTCCTTCTGTACCGCCTTCCCCTCCCTGTTGCTGTCCCTTTTTGCTCTTCATGGCCCTCTCTGCCGCCTCTTCGGTCCGAAGGTCCTGCAGCTTCTTCAGCGCAGCAGCCTCCAGCCTCTCCGCATGCATGAGCGCCCGCAAAATTTCCGTCTGATCGTATTCTCCCGACTTTAGCTTCTCGATCAGATCCTTGATCTCCGCACTCAGTCTCGCACAAAGCTCCGAGACCGCTGCGGATGACTTCGCTTCCCGGATCTTAGCGGACTTTGCTTTATAGGCATATTTGATTTTGGATACATTTTCCTGTCTCCCGACTCGTGCAGGAACTTCTTCCCGTCCCGCCTCATAAGTGAAGGACTTCCGCTTTCCATTCTTGTCCTTCACCGAAACCCCAGTCGGATCCCCCTTGTACCACCGCGAGCAGGCCACTGAATCAAATCGGTCATGAGAAACCCTCCTTTCCTTCTATGTATCGGAATATACAGAAAATTCTGTATTTTCAGGATTGTTTTTTCACCAATTATTTATCTAACAAAATTTCCGATATAGAACATAGGCGAATTGTGTAATTTATCTTATCTCGTGGAGCAGCCATACCTTTCCACCATTCATCCGAGGTAAAAATAATGAAAATACATGCAGGCGCATATTTTCCAGGCGCATATCAATCCAGACTAGATGCCAGACCCCGTCCAGAAATCAAGATTTCCGATGAGAGCCGCCGCAAAGAAGAGCTTCATCTCCAGCGTGCATTAAAAAGAGCCATACAAGAAAACCCTGACTTTTTTGGATCAAAATTAGGGGATCCAAATGCGATTCATATAAGTACAGACACTGTCGAATTTACCTGCAGCTACCATTCTGTTGCCCTGTACGGTCAAGAAATGTACAAACAGCTTTACGAATCCCGGAAGGAGGAAGCCGCAGGAAGAGAAATAGAAGATGAATTCTGGCTGAACGATCATGATCAATGGGTCACGTTCAGCAAGTATTTATACGAGAACGGTTTCTATGAGCAAATGTCTGATTCAGAGGTCTATGCATTTGAAAAAAAACTATGTCAAATTACAGATGGAATGAATCAGGTTCAGTCCGTACATTCCATCAACTCCTTTTACAATTTTGGCTCGATTTTCAGGACGAAAAAATTTGGTATGGATTTGTCTCTCAGTAAAGCAGAAATGATCGCAATTCAGGAATCTTCTATTTGTGCCTTAGAGTATCTCTCCGATCATTTCATCCCTGCCAGCCTGAAAGATGGATTTGACCAATTGATCCAGCGGTACCGCAAGCATAACGATGAAATCATCGCAAACCCTGCATTTTCTGAAGATGCAAGAAATCACGAGCTTGTCCGGATGAAGAAGAACTATGAATCCCGCGGGTATCTCCCTGCCAGGTCGGATTGGGACGAATACGCAATCATGCAAGGAAATTTATCCATCACACAAAAGGATTATCAGGATTTTAGAAATTTCCTTGCGAAAACCCTCCATTCCGTTACTTCCCATGAAGACCTCCAGACAAAGATGAAGGACATCAAAGCAAAATACCTGGATTTGGCAACCGGTAACAGCAAACGGGAAGACTTTCGAGATGATATATGGAACCATTCCAAAAATATTTTCTTGCAGATTGAGAACTATTACTCTTTTTTGCTCCCCTCTAACAGAACGTCACAGCAAGTAGAAAAGAGCTCACCTTCCCATCTGTAATTATGTAACAAAAAAGGGGCTTCGCCCGGATGACTTCATCATCTAATGCGCTAGCCCCTTTTCTCTTTTCCTATATAGAAGGCAAATCACCTTTTTATGTGGTCGCAGGAACTTATGCACTCACCTTGCTCTTTGCCAGTTCAGCCAGTGTCTTGAATCCTTCCGGATCGTTCACGGCCAGTTCAGCCAGCATCTTGCGGTTCATATCCACGCCAGCCAGCTTTAATCCATGCATCAACTGGCTGTAAGAAATCTCGTTCAGATGTGCCGCCGCATTGATACGGGTAATCCAGAGTGCGCGCATATCTCTCTTGCGCTGCTTCCGTCCCTCAAACTGCGAGGTCATTGCTCTCATCACGGACTGCTTGGCATAACGATACTGTTTGCTGCGTGCCCCACGATATCCCTTTGCTGCCTTTAATACTTTATTATGCTTCTTCTTTGCGTTTAAAGCGCCCTTTACTCTAGCCATTTCATTTCCTCCATTTCATACGACAAGACCATCCCTTCTTCGTCCTGTCATCCGATTCTCTTTACTTATACGGCATGATCTTCCGCATGGTCTTTACATTGGTTGCATCCACCTCTGTGGCATGGCGAAGATTCCTCTTACGCTTGGTGGACTTCTTGGTCAGAATGTGACGCTTATATGCCTTATTGCGAATCAGCTTACCCGTTCCACTTACCTTGAAACGCTTCGCGGCGGATCTATTGGTCTTGAATTTGATTTTCATGTTACTTTCCTCCTGCTTTTTCGGTTAAAACATGGTCATACTGCGGCCTTCTACCTTCGGCTGCTTATCAATGACGGCAATATCGGACAGTCCGGCGGCAAAATCCGTTAAGATGTGGACGCTTGCCCCCATGTGCGCCATCTCTCTTCCACGGAACCGGAGTGTGATTTTCACACGATTCCCCTTTTCCAGAAACTTTCTGGCAGCACCGACCTTGGTGTTCAGATCGTTGGTATCAATATTGGGCGAAAGACGGATCTCTTTGATCTCCACGGTTTTCTGTTTCTTACGTGCTTCCTTCGCCTTGCGCAGCTGTTCATATTTGAACTTCCCGTAGTCAATAATCCTGCACACCGGCGGCTTCGCATTCGGCGCGATCTTTACCAGATCCAGTTCCGCCTTCTCCGCAAGCTTCAAAGCCTCTGCAGCAGACATGATGCCAAGCTGCTCTCCGTTTTCTCCGATGAGACGAATCTCTCTGTCTCTGATCTGCTCATTGATAAATAAATCGTTTCTGCTAATCGCTGTATCCTCCCAGATGGTCTGAAACTGTTCACAGAACCCCTTGACAGGCATTGTCCGCAATATAAAAAGGCGGTATACAAAGTATCCGCCTGTCCTATCTATGATTCAATCCTACCTGCTCAATATTACGCTTTCCCGTCCCGCAGGCCTCGTTTCCCATTCGGCTACCGGCTACTTCGATGATCGATGAATCGGTCATAAGCTTTTGCCTATGGAAATTTGGATTGACTTCCGATATGAACACCTGATCGCAGCGATCCATTAAAGGAAATGTCTTCAAAAAGAAAGCGCACAGGGTGAGAGCGGATGCTCTGCTTTATGTATGTCAACTCAAATAAATTACCACAATCATCCGCCTCTGTCAAGGGCATGACGGCAATTCTACCGTCATGACAGGGCATGACGGCAACTCTACCGTCATGACAGGGCATGACGGCAACTCTACCATCATGACAGGGCATGACGGCAATTCTACCATCATGACAGGGCATGACGGCAATTCTACCGTCATGCCCTTGAAGACGCGGTTTATGCGTTATGGTCTTTGATCTGTTCGTTTAATGCCGCACAGATCTCTTCGGCGTCAATGCCGTGCACACTGCAGGCCTGCTCCAGTGTTTCCATCTGGGAAGCCGGGCAGAAAATACATTCCATCCCGCAATCCATCAGGAACTGTGCCGCCATCGGGTGCTTCCCGATGATTTCGGAGATCAGCATATCCGTCGTGATTTCGCCCTGATCCACGTGGTTGAACTGGTCAGCAGCTGCCTGGTTCTCCTCCTCGGAGCCGAATAACATATCTTTTAATCCCACGATATGGTTTCCTCTTCCTTTCTTTCGGTCTTTCCGTTTGATAAATCAGGTGTCAAAAGAGCATCCCTCCCTCCCGGAACGGGTGTCTTTTGACACCAAAGCCATGCATGATCTTGCATTACAATGCATGAATTGTATCCTATTTATTTGGAAAAATCAATATCCATTTCACACACCCTTACAGACCTTACAGGCTCTTCTGTGTCTTGCGCTTACAGGCTCTTCAGTGCCTCGCAAACATATTCCCAGGTGCGTTTGACACTGGGGATATTCAGCATCTCCTTCGGCGAATGAATGTCCTTCATATCCGGTCCGATGGAAACGCAATCAAGACCCGGAATCTTTTCCGAGAAGAAGCCGCATTCCAGACCGGCGTGAATGGCTTCCGTTTTCATTTTTTTGCCATACATCTTCTCGTACACTTCTACCATGTGATCTCTGAGCGGAGACACCGGCTGATATTCCCAACCGGGGTAGGTATCGGAGATGCCGCAGTCTGCACCGATCGCCTTGCCGATCACATGCAGTTTCTCGAACAGGAATTCTTTGCCGACTGTACGCTGGAACGAATTAAATACTGCAGCAGCAGTCTGCTGTGATCCTTCTCATTCTGCACCAGCCCAAGGTTTAATGACGTCTCGACCAGTCCCGGCACTGCCGCACTCATCCCCTGCACGCCGTTGGGGAGGGCACAGATGAGTCTGGCAAGTTTCTTCGTCGCCTCTCCATCGATACAGCTCCATTTCCCTGTCTCTTCCCTTGTCAGGGTGATGAACAGTCCGGGCTCCGTGATCCGGTATTCATTGCGAATCTTATCTGCAATCCGATCTACCGTCTCTTTCAGTGGAATCGCATCCTCTTCCTTCTCGATCACCAGCTCCGCAACCGCAGAAGGAGCGATCACATTGGTCGCCTTGCCGCCTGAAACGTCTTTTAAGTGGAAGGTCAGCCCTTCCAATTCGCCGATTTCATACAACAGTCTGCCCAGCATCAGGTTGGCGTTTCCCCTACCCTCGTTGATCATCTGTCCGGAATGTCCGCCGGTGAGACCGCAGATCTCCAGTTTGTAGGAAATTCCTTCCACCTCTCCGGTCTGATAAGGAAGCGCTGCATAATAGGTACCGCCTCCGGCGCAGCCACAGAGAAGAATGCCTTCCTCTTCCGAGTCCAGATTGAGAAGTCTTTTGCCTTCCAAACTGGAGAGATCGATTCGGCTTGCGCCTCCCATGTTGGTTTCTTCTTCTGTGGTCAAGACCACTTCCAGCGGAGGATGTGCCAGAGAATCATCGTCTAACAGTGCCATACACATGGCAACCGCAATACCGTCGTCTCCTCCAAGGCTCGTCTTATCTGCATACAGCCAGTCTCCGTCCATCCGCAGATCGAGCGGATGCGTCTTCATATCAATGCCGCTGCCGTCCTCTGCCACAGCCACCATATCCATGTGCCCCTGTAAGATAATCGGCTCCTTGCCTTCATATCCGGCTGAGGCAGCTTTCTTGATGATGATATTCAAGCTTTCGTCCTGAATGACTTCCAGATTCCGATCCTGCGCAAACTTCTTAAGGAAATCGCTGACCGCCTGCACATTGCCCGAACCATGCGGGATGGCACACAGCTGCTTGAAATACTCCATTACCTTCTTCGGTTCCAGTTCTTCTAATTTCATGAGAAATCCTCCTGTTCTGTCATAAAATCTGTGACGCGGGGACAAAAGTGTCTATCCCCTATTTCGTTTCACAGTCCTTTTGCTTATTCGATGATGCTCTCCAGCCATTCCTTCGGCGGCTCAAATCCCAAAATCTTCACCGTCGTCGCCGCTACATTCGCCAGACCGAACTGTCCTTCCTTGATCTTCGTTCCTTCCGGCCCGTTAAAGACGGCGAACGGAACCGGCGCCAGGGAGTGGGAGGTCTTCGGCTTCGGCGTGCCGTCCGGATTCATGCCCTTATCATACATTTCATCCGAATTGCCATGATCCGCCATAACCAGCAGGCAATAGTCATATTTCAGGCAGGCGTCCATCAGGCGTTTCAGGTTCAAATCCACGCTTTCCACCCCGATGATCGTCGCTTCATAATTCCCGGTATGCCCCACCATATCTCCGTTGGGATAATTGCAACGCAGGAACTGATACTTTCCGGATTCGATGGCAGCAAGCATCTTCTCCGTTACTTCCGTTGCCTTCATCCAGGGTTTCTGGTCGAAAGGAATAATATCCGAATCCACCTCTTCCCAGGTTTCCAGTTCCTCAGAAAACTTCTCGCTCCGATTTCCGTTCCAGAAGTAGGTCATGTGCCCGAATTTCTGGGTTTCCGAGCAGGCATAACTCTTCACTTTTTTGCCCACCAGAAACTCGCTCATCGTGTGTTCAATGTGCGGCGGCTCCACAAGGAAGTGATCCGGAAGCTTTAAATCTCCGTCATACTGCAGCATGCCTGCATAGAAAACCTTGGGTTTCTTCGGCATCGGGAAGGCGTCGAAGCCCTTGTTCATATAATCAAAAGCCTTGGAAATTTCAACCGCACGATCGCCCCTGAAGTTGAAGAAGATGACCGAATCTCCGTCATCAATCGTGCCCGCGGGAGCTCCGTCTTTTCCTACCACGAAGCCGGGCAGATACTGATCGGTGTATCCTCCCTCCTTGCGCAGGGACTCAATGGCCTCTCTGGCGGAAGGGTACATCTTCCCGTCTCCCATGACATGAATATGCCAACCTCTCTCCACCATCGACCAGTCCGCATCATAACGATCCATCGTAATCGACATCCGGCCGCCGCCGGAAGCGATGCAGCCGTGGAAGGTGTCGTCATTCAACTTCGCAAAAACGTCTTCCAACTCATCCACATATTGCAGCGCACTGGTTTCCGGCACATCTCTTCCGTCTAGCAGGATGTGCGCCCGCACTTCCTTGACGCCCTCTTCCTTTGCCTTCTGAATCATGGCGATCAGATGAGAGATGTTGGAGTGCACATTTCCGTCAGACAACAGACCGATGAAATGTAACTTCCCATGATTGTCCTTGACATAGTCGATGGCACCCTTCCATGCACTGCTTTCATAGATCTTGCCGGAGGTGATCGACTCATTTACCAGCTTGGCTCCCTGCGAATAAATCTGTCCGCAGCCAAGCGCATTATGCCCCACTTCCGAATTCCCCATATCTGCATCGGAGGGCAGGCCGACCGCCGTTCCGTGCGCCTTGATCGTGGTATGCGGCCACTTGGTCATCAGCTCGTCCAACTGCGGTTTATAAGAATGCATCACGGCATTCCCATGGTCCTTGTCCGTCCAGCCAACGCCGTCCATTACAACTAGAACTACCGGTTTACTCATGTTCAACCTCCATTTCTATATGCTTTCCCAGAGGCAAACAGAACAACCTCTATAGGAAAACTCTCTTTTCAAAACATCATGAACATTCTAACATCACAAGCCCGATTTTTCCAATGCGGATCAGAAAATTGCCCGAATTCCTACAAAAATTTTACAAGAGCAAAACAATTTCCGAATTCTTCAATCATTCGACACGAAAAAGAACCGTCACCCGGTCTTCCTGTTTTACCAAAAATAAAACCCTCCTTACTGTGACACTTTCGTGTCCAGTAAAGAGGGTACATATCATAACCCGGGTGCTTTCCTTTTTCTTGTTTCAACCGAAGAGACCAAAGAATCCCTTTTTCTCGTAGGGCTCCGTGCGGAGGCCCTCGTAGTGGTAGCCGGTTTCATCGATCATCTTTTTGACGATCGCTTCATCCGCGGGGGTCTCGGTGACGAAACTCGCTTCCTTCTTTCCGTGGGATGCACTCACCTTCTTGGCATCCGGAAACTGCTTCCGAATCGCATCGCTCACATGCGCCTCGCACATGCTGCAGGCCATGCCGTCAATCCGAATGATATTTTTGACCATAGTTCTACCTCCTGACTTGCAGATGAAACATTGCTCACTTCTTCAGACGGAAGCGCTCCGGTACAGCCGCCTTCTCCTCTTCGAGATGAGAGCAGCTCGAGCAGCCTGTCGGCGCGCAATGGTGACTGCTGCCGCAGGAACCGCTGCAGGCATCACAAGAACCGTGGCGCAGGCAGTAGCGAACCGCAAGACCGATTAAGGCGAGTAAAATAAGAAATACAATAACAGTTGCCGGATTCATTGTCATTTTCCTCCTTTCCTGACGGAACGGAAATGAATCTCCGCCGCCGCTTCTCTGCCGCTCCCCAAGGAAACGGCAAAGGCCGGTCAGCGTACTTTACATTTTAACTTTATGCGTTTGCGCGAACGGCACTCACATTTTCCTTCTTCACGTGCTTCGGTGCCGGACGGAAAATGAAGTAGAGTGCGGCAAGCACCAGAAGAATTGCGACTGCGGTCCAGAAGGTAAAGCTGCCGCCCTGTGCGAGCGTTCCGAGCTGGAACACGCAGAGCGAGAGGCAATAGCCGAGTCCCATCTGGAAACCGAAGGTAATCCAGCCCCACTTCGCCTGCCCCTGCTCACGGAACCCAGTTGCGATTGCAACCAGGCAAGGTGCGTCAAAGATGTTGAGAAGCAGGAATGTGAGACCCTTCAGCTGACTGCCGTCAAACATGTTGAAGATAGCCGCAGAGACATCCGCCTTGCCGTCGGATGTCGCATGTGCGAGTATACCGAGGGTACCGGTCGCCTGCTCCTTTGCGAGCTCCGCGCTGACGGTCGCGACTGCAGCCTGCCAGTTGCCGAGGCCGAGCGGCGCGAAGATGACAGCAATTGCCTCACCGATGACCTTCAGAATGCTGTCATCCAGATTGTCCGCGACATACTGGAAGGAGGTGTTGAAGTGCATGAGCACCCAGAGCAGCACGCAGACGATGAAGATAATCGTGCCGGCCTTAATCATGAAGGCCTTTGCTCTCTCCCAGACGTGAATCATGACACCCTTGAAGGACGGCATGTGGTAAGCCGGGAGTTCCATGACGAACGGAGCCGGATCGCCCGCGAAGTAATTCATCTTCTTCAGCGCGATACCGGAGAGAATCACGATGGCAAGGCCGAGGAAGTACATACCCGGCGCCACAAAGTGGTTGGTCGGAAAGAAAGTCAGTGCCATCATCGCGACGATTTCCATCTTTGCCGAGCAGGGCAGGAAGGTAGAGAGGATGATGGTCATGCGTCTGTCCTTCTCGTTCTCAATGGTTCTGGACGCCATGATAGCCGGAACGCCGCAGCCCGTGCCGACCAGCATCGGGATGAAGGACTTACCGGAGAGACCGAAGCGACGGAACACGCGGTCCATGATGAACGCGACACGCGCCATGTAGCCCGAGTCCTCGAGGAAGGACAGAAGAAGAACAGAATTACCATCTGCGGCACAAAGCCGAGGACCGTGCCGACGCCGCCGATGATACCGTCGACAATCAAGCTCTGGAGCCAGTCTGCGAGGTGGAAGGTTGCAATGAAGTTATTTGCGGCATTCGTCACAATCTCGCCGAAGAAGACATCATTCGTCCAGTCTGTGAGTGGCTTACCGATTGCAGTAACCGAGATGAAGTAAACAAACCACATGATAAACGCAAAGATGGGCAACGCCAGGAAGCGGTTTGTGACAATGTGGTCAATCTTATCCGAAGTCGTGAGCTGACCTTTGACTGCCTTTTTCTTCACGCAGTCCGCAACAACCTTCTGAATGTACTCGTAGCGCTGGTTCGTGATAATCGACTCGGAGTCGTCATCCATTTCTTTCTCGCAATCCTTGATGTGCTGCTCAATGTGCTGCTTCGTCGCAGCGTCGAGCTGCACCTTTTCGATTGCCTTCTCGTCGCGCTCAAAGAACTTGATTGCAAACCAGCGGAGGTTGACCGGATCAACCTTACTCTCAATCGACTCCTCGATGTGCGCAATCGCATGCTCCACGGAACCCGTGAAGACGTGCGGAAGCGCGCCCTTTCTGTGCTCCTCCGCGAGCTTGAGACACAACTCTGCGGCGTCCTTCGTGGACTCGCCCTTCAGTGCACTCATCTCGACCACCGGACACCCGAGCTCTTCCGAGAGCTTCTTTAAGTTCAGCTCATCGCCGTTCTTCTTCACGAGATCCATCATGTTGACAGCGATGACAGTCGGAAGACCGATCTCCAGCAACTGGGTCGTGAGATACAGATTTCGCTCAATATTGGTGCCGTCGATGATATTCAGAATGGCATCCGGCTTCTCCGTCACGAGATAGTTTCTGGTGACCACTTCCTCGAGCGTATACGGGCTCAGCGAATAAATGCCGGGTAAGTCCTGGATGATGACATCCTTGTAACCCTTTAAGCGGCCCTCTTTCTTCTCAACCGTAACACCCGGGGCCAGTTACCGACGTACTGGGTGCTTCCGGTCAGGTCATTGAACAGTGTTGTCTTACCGCAGTTTGGATTTCCTGCCAGTGCAATCTTAATTGCCATCTAAATCCCCCTTCTTTCCTTACTGCATTTCCAGAATCTCAGCGTCCGCCTTGCGGAGCGAAAGCTCATACCCTCTGACCGTGATCTCAACCGGATCACCGAGCGGTGCCACCTTGCGGACATAGATTTCCGTGCCCTTCGTGATGCCCATGTCCATAATGCGTCTTCTGAGCGCACCCTCGCCGTGAATCTTCACGACCACGCTGCTCTCGCCGACCGGAATGTCTTTCAGTGTCTTCATCTCTGCCTCCTCTCCTGCACTCAATTCTTCGCTGCAGGCTGCACCTGAATCTTCTGCGCCATTTCCCGCGTGATTGCGAGTCTGGAATCCTTGACATTGACGATGATGTCACCGCCGTGCGCCGAAATGACAGTCACATAAGCACCGGGCACAAAGCCAAGGTCGCTCAAGTGTTGTTTGCCTCGTCATTTCCGCCGACGCGAACCACTTCAACATAATCTCCGGCATTCGTAAAAGCTAAGGGCAGCATACAAACCTCCTTCAAGGTCTTAGTTAGAACAATCTATCTCTTACAACTTAGTGATTTTAAATTTACGAATTAGATTTGTCAATCTCTTTGTGAAAAGAATTACATAAAACAAATCGAGTAGGAGGCGGTGATTAGCCGCCGTCCTCTCACACCACCGTGCGTACCGTTCGGTACACGGCGGTTTCAACTCTTCATGTCCGCTATTCCAAAATAGTTCAGCCATCCGCGTGCTGATATCTCTATCCGCTTCATGGCTTTTACGATACTGCCGCATCTGCTCCGGGAAGTAAGCACCCTCAGCTTGTCCTTGAACTTCATGTATGACTTCGGATGTACACGGATAAATACTCCATTCTTCCCTTTCCCGAGACAGAAGACAAGGTACTTAAAATTTCGGATTGCAATCACGCTGACCGTTCTGCTTTTCTCCCGGTTTACCCTCAGGTTCAGGGCTCCCTCCAGATACTTCACACTGGATTCCAATAATCTTTGAGATGCCCGTTCGCTTTTCGCCAGCAGAACAATATCGTCCGCATAGCGGATGCACGGCACACCTCGTCTCTTGAATTCCTGGTCAAATTCGTTCAGGTAGATGTTCGCTAGCAAAGGCGATAAATTTCCACCCTGCGGGGAACCTTCTACTGTAGGAACAACAACACCGTCCTCCATCACGCCGCTCTTCAGATACCGTTTGTCGTCTTTGACGTTCTGTCTCAGTAGATTGAGCAATTTTACATGATCATTTGTTTTCTGCATTCATGTGCCCGTTCCTCCTTTCCGGGTCGTACTTAAGACTCCTGTTGATTCGGTCCTTCACGACTGCGCTGCTACTATGACCTCTGCTGACTCCTGTGCGTTCAGCACTGTCTTGCGACAGTGGTTACTCCTTTCAGAGCCTATCGTACAGGTCTCCCCGGGTACCACACGTTTCTTTTCCTCCATCTACCTGCCTCATTTATTCCCGCTGATTCCGTGTAGTTATGGAGCTTCGGCTTGTTCAGCAGTCTTACCCTCAGCGAAAACCTTATATGAGATTTCTGTTCGTCAGGCCAGAGGTTTGCCCTCGGGTTAGTAGGTTCCCCGAATCCGGCTTCCTTCAGATTCCACCTCGCGATGGACACCCTTGCCTTCTGCTATATCCTTCCCACTACCGGGCGGATTCGGGACTTTAACCCGTTAGAAACGTGCGCCGCTAGGCGCACAACAAAAGCCACCCGCCTACTGGATGGTGCTGTAGGGCGGATGGCCTGGTGTGTAAAACCGTTTATCTTCTATTCATACTGTTTCATACCTGTCGCTTTGAAACGTTTCCCCCGAAACACGACGGTACTTCCACATCCTCTTTCGCCTATTTCCTGACGAAGCAGACCGCTTTATTTCCCAGCTGGCAATCGTTATTGCCGGATTCCGGAAGGAACATGTCTAACATATTGATCGGATCATCGAAATCAGCCAGCCATCCCTCACGGGCTACATCGAAGTTGCCCTGTTTGCGGTCGTTAAGGAAGGTCTGCCAGTCTTCCTGATTGATATCCATCGTAATGCCGATGGCAGAGAAATCCTGCTGCAGCGCCTGTGCAACTGCCACGTGGCCGGTGCCGTCATTCGTCAGATAATTGATGTGCAGTGGTGTAGACTCGGAGAGCTGGTTGTTGTCGTCAAACTGGAAGCCCGCCTTTTTCAGAAGTGCAACCGCTCCGTCTACGTCCACATCCGGAGAATAATAGCCAACCGCATCCTTGACCGGGTAGGTGTAAGCATCGTCATTCTTCTTGAATTCGCCGCCATGTCCGTCGCTCATCGCCGGCGGAATAAAGCTGGTCGCCAGTTTCTGCTCTGTCTGTCCGATGGTGTCAATGATGTATTGACGATCGATCAGCTTGCTGAGCGCCTTACGGGTATCGCTGGCCTGTTCGGTGGTCATGCCGTCAAACATGGAGCTGTTCACGTTAAAGGCTACATAATAGGTGCCGAGGTTCGGAATCACGTGGAAATCCGGTTTGTTCTTCAGATTCTTGATTTCTCCGGTCGGAACCGTATCGGCAAAGTCCAGGTTTCCTGCCTGATAAGCCGCCAGAATCGCGGTATCGTCAGCGGAGAGCATGAAGTCCAACTCATCCACGGTCACATTGTCCGCATCGTAATAATTCGGATTCTTGACATAAACCATGGACTCCTTGTGCTTCCAACTCTTCAAGGTGTAGGCACCGTTGGTAACAAACCCGGCTTCCATCGCCCAGGCGCCCGGGTTCGAGCCATCCTTGTCGGCCGCTTCCACCGCCTTCTTCTGCACCGGAAGGAAGGTCGGGAACGCCATCAGTCCCACCATATAGCTGCAGGGAGCAGCCAGGGTGAAGGTAATGGTATTGTCGTCCTTGGCTTCTACTTTCAACTTCCCATCTGCATCCTTGGCAAATACATCGAAGAGGTAAGCATAGTCCGCTCCCGTTTTCGGATCCGCGGCACGCTGCCAGGAATAGGCGAAGTCATTCGCATTCAGACCGGAACCGTCCGACCACTTCAGTCCTTTTTTTACCTTGACGGTATATTGCGTGCCGTCTTCAGAAACTTCCGGCTCTCCGTCTGCCAGCTCGGGCACCAGCTTCCCATCTTTATCATAGGTATAGAGCCCTGCAAAGCTGTTGAGTGCCAGACACCCGCCGTCTGCCGTCGTATTTAACGCCGGATCCAGATGGTCCGGTTCGGACGCCAGATTCAATCTCATGACCTTGGCATTCTTTCCGTCTTTTTTCACATGCATGAAATATTTATAGCCAAAGACATTCGAGTAATCGCCGGTAAAAGCAGTGTTCAACAGATAGAGATCATTGTAATAATAGAGCGGCATGACCGCACCCGTGTCCATCAGCATGTCTTCCGCCTCATGCATCTTGGCTTCACGGTCTACCATGTCCGTATCTTTGTAGATCTCCTTGACCAGCTTGGTATAAGCCGTCCAGTCGGGAGCGGATTTCCCGGATGCGCCTGCTGCCCCTGAAGCAGATGCGCCTGCAGTAGCAGCAGCCTCATCTCCCCCTGTTTTTGCAGCTGTGTCCTTCTGTTCCGAGCCGCAGCCGGCCAACATGGAGCTGACCATTGCACCCATCAGAAACAGTGCCAGCAACTTCTTTTTCATAACCTATCCTCCTGTCCGGAGCGTTTCGCTCCTATTTTCCTTCCTTGCTCTATTTCACGGACGAAGCCGGAAATAACCCAAACGGTAAGTGATGTTCTTTTTCAAAAAAACTATTTCTCGAAGCAGGCGACCATGTGTCCATTCCCTCTGTCGGTCAGCTCGGGACACTCTCTTGCACACTGCTCTGTGGCATAGCGGCATCTGGTTCTGAAAGGACAGCCGCTCGGCATGTGAAGAGGAGAAGGTACATCCCCCCTCCAGAATGATCCTCTTGGACGCCCTTGCCGTTTCCGGATCGGGCACCGGCACCGCCGATAGAAGGCTCAAGGTATAGGGATGAATCGGATGCGTGTTTAGTTCATCCGCGTCTGCGATTTCTACGATTTTCCCCAGATACATGACCGCAATCCGCTTGGAAATATGATGCACCACGAGCAGGTCATGGGCGATGAAGAGATAAGCCACCCCAAGCTTTTCCTGCAGTTCTTCAAACATATTGATGACCTGCGCCTGAATGGAGACGTCCAGTGCCGAAACCGGTTCATCGCAGACAATGAAATCGGGTTTCACCGCCAAGGCTCTCGCAATGCCGATCCTCTGCCTCTGCCCTCCCGAAAACTCATGGGCATAGCGGGTCGCATGCTCCGCATTGAGTCCTACCAACTCCATCAGGTGCAGCACTCTCTCATGCCTTTCCTTCCTGGAATGATAAAGATGATGTACATCCAGCGGTTCTCCGATGATGTCTTCGACAATCATACGCGGATTCAGGCTGGAATAGGGATCCTGAAAGACCATCTGCATCCGCTTGCGGTAGGAGTGGATATTTTTGTCCGTGACCTTCTCTCCGTCAAAGATAAATTCTCCACCGGTCGGTTTGTACAAACGCAGAAGGGTTCGTCCCACCGTTGTCTTGCCACAACCCGATTCTCCCACCAGTCCCAGTGTCTCACCGGCGCCGATATGGAAACTCACTCCGTCCACCGCCTTTAACGGCTTCGTGCCGAAGGTTCCCGTCCGTACCGGAAAGTACATTTTCAAATTCCGAACCTCTACGAGATTCCCGGTTTTCTTGTTCTCTTCTGTCATCGTTTACCCTTCCGTATGATGCAACGATCGCATTTCCCGGCTGTACGTGCCGCTTTCATGAGGAGGTTGCCGCCCTTGCTGTTTCTCTCTCTTCTTCCAAACGCTTTTTCACATTCAGCCAGCAGGAAGCATAATGTCCGTCCGGCGTGACTTCTTCCTTCGGAACCTCAGTCAGACAGATTTTCATTGCCATCTCGCACCTGGCGCAAAACGCACAGCCCTTCGGCATATTTAAAAGATTGATCGGAGAGCCGCCAATCGGCACCAGCTTCTCGTTCATGTTGTTGATATTGGGCACCGATCGCAACAGTCCCTTGGTATATTCATGATACGGCCGGTAAAAAATATCGTCCGCCGTCCCTCTTTCACAGACACGCCCGCCATACATCACGATGATTTCATCACACATGGAGGCGATCACGCCCAGATCGTGGGTGACCAGATAATGGACATCCCGATCTTCTTTTGCAATTCCTGCATCAGCTCCAGAATCTGTGCCTGAATCGTCACATCCAGCGCCGTCGTCGGCTCATCCGCAATCAGGATATCCGGTTCGCAGGCAAGCGCCATCGCGATCATCACACGCTGCCGCATCCCGCCGGACAGCTCAAAGGGATATTGACGAATCCGCTTCTTCGGCTCGTTGACCCCTACCATCTCCAAAAGCTCGATGGCTCTCTCCGTTGCCGCCTTTTTCGTTTTATATTTGGTATGCAGCTTTAACGATTCCCTCAGCTGCCAGCCCACGGTAAAGACCGGGTTCAAGCTGGTCATCGGGTCCTGGAAAATGATGGAAACCTTCTCTCCCCGAAAATGATCCATCTGGTTTCTGGAATATTCGAGAATGTTCTCTCCCTTAAAAAGAATCTCTCCTTCTACCACCCGTCCGGTATCCGCCAGAATCTGCATGATGGAGTAGGCGGTGACAGACTTCCCGGAGCCGGACTCTCCTACCACACCAAGGATCTTCCCCTTCGGAAGATTAAACGAGACTCCGTTCACCGCCTTCACTTCTCCCGAGTCGGTAAAAAAGGATGTGTGAAGATTTCTCACGGAAAGGAGGGGACTTTCCTCGTTTTCTTTCAGCTTCATTGCCGCCTGATCTGCTACTGTTTCCATTTGCCTTCCCTCTATTCTCATGGTTCCCGATTCTAATTTGTCGCGCTTCTGATGGTTCTTCATTTCTTTTTCCTGCAAAAAAGAAATTCTCCAACCGTTTTATTTTCTCAACTTCGGATCAAAAGCATCTCGCAGGGCATCTGCCAACAGGTTAAACGCCAGCACAATCAAAATGATCATGACGGACGGAAAAACCAGCTTCCATGGATAGGACTGCATCCCGCTCCTTGCGGTATTGGCCAGGGAGCCGAGCGAAGGCATCGGCAGCGCCACGCCCAGTCCGAGGAAGGACAGGTAGGATTCCGTAAAGATCGCAGACGGAATCTGCTGGGCGGTGGTAATGATGATGACGCTGAGACAGTTCGGCAGGATGTGCTTTCGGATGATTCTGCCGGAAGAAGCGCCGATCGACTTTGCCGCCAGAACATATTCATTCTGCTTGATCTGCAGAATCTGTCCCCTCACGAGCCTTGCCATGCCAACCCAGTACAGAAGGGCAAAGACGATGAACATCGACACCATGTTGGTGCCCAGTCCGCCGATCAGAGGGATTTTGGAAAAGTTCCCTGTTTCCCGAAAGACAACCGATAACAAAATGATGATCAGCAAATCCGGAAGAGAGTAAATGATATCCACGATCCGCATCATAATCAGATCCGTCCTGCCCCCGGCATAACCCGAAATGGAGCCGTAGAGCGTTCCAATCGCAAGCACCATGAGGGAGGCGAAGAACCCCACCAAGAACGAGACTCTCGTGCCGTACACCACACGGATAAAATAATCTCTGCAAAGTTCGTCGGTGCCCAGGATGTGCGGGAAAAGCTTTTCTCCCGTCTCCTGCATATAAGCCTGCTCTTTCTCGGAATACTCAAAGGGTTTCAGATTGGCTGCCGCCTTGTCTCTCTGACCTCCCACGGTAATGATCTGTGAATAAGAATAGGGCACCATTCTGGGGGTAATGATCATCAGCACGATGACAAAAACCAGAATGAGCAGCGAGAGCACCGCCAGAGGATTGCGAAGCAGTTTTTTCATTCCGTCCCTGAAAAAAGTACTGGACTGCGCCATGACATCCTGCTGTTTCTTTTCTTCCTCGCTGGCTTTCTCAAACTTCGAAAGATCCATCTGTGCGCTGAAGGGATTTTTCTTCGGTGTTGGAATTTCCATATTGGGATTCATCTATCACTCCTGCCGTTTGCTTTGTGACCGGGCTTCTGTGCTTATCCTTGGTGACGGTTCCTTTGTTGTTAGTCCAGTTTGATTCGTGGATCGACTACTTTATAGAGAATATCCGAGATCAGATTCATCAGTACCATAATGGTAGCCAGGAAAATGGTTGTTCCCATCACCATGGGATAATCCCGATTGGTAATGCTGTCTACAAACTGTGACCCCAATCCTCCGATGGTAAATCTTCTCGACCACCAGGGAACCGGTTAGAATGGCAGCCGTCAGGGGACCTACATAGGTAATGACGGGAATCAGCGCGTTTCTCAGCGTATGAACAAAAATCACCTTCACCGGACGAAGCCCCTTCGCCCTTGCCGTCCGTACATAATCCTGCCCAAGGGCATCCAGCATGGAGGTTTTGGTCAGCCTTGTAATATAGGACATGGGTGACAGAGACAGTGCAAACACCGGAAGCAGGATGCTCGGATTCTGCGTGCTCCAGACGGGAACCCACTCCAACTGAAGACAGAACACCAGGAGCAGGAAGGACGCTGCCACAAAGGATGGCATTGCCGTAAACAGAGTGACGAAGAAAATAATGATATGATCCGGCCAGTGATTGCGGTTTAGAGCTGCCACGCAGCCCAGAATCAGTCCGAAGATCAGCGCCACAATGACTGCAATACCACCGATCTTTGCGCTTACGGCGAAGGATTCTGCAATGGTCTGCGAAATCCCCCTGCCGTTCTTCAGAGAAACACCGAAGTAACCGTGCAACGCATTCTTCATGTAATTGACAAACTGCACGCCGACCGGCTGGTCTAATCCGTAGCGTTCATTTAATACCTTCATGACCGCCTCGGATTTCGCCTTCTCTCCGTTAAACGGTCCGCCCGGAATGGCATTCATCGCAAAAAAAGGTGATGAAGCAAATCAGAAACAGCGTAAGCGCAGCCAGCAAAACACGCTTCAGGATGTATTTGATCAAAACGGTTCCTCCTCCCGTTCAGACGGCAGTTCAAACTCGGATCCCTCATTACGAACCGTCTTCTTGCAACCAAAAGGTTTTATTGCTTCAATACTTTATCACGTTAAATATCAAAAGTCAAGAAAAAAGACCCTCTAATTGCGTCTGTCTCCTTTCTTTTTCCCGAAATTAACCGATACCAATATCGCCCACCTGAATATACGGTAAATCGATCGTTCTCTGTTTGTGTATTCAGGGGTCTCATGGTATATTGAACAGGCGATTCCAAAAAACGAAAGTGAGGTTACTGCAATGAAAAAAAGGACCCTGGTGCGACTTGTCGCTACGAGTTGCGCCGTCGTACTTTCCTGCTCCCTCCTCCACGCGGGCGTTCTACCCGGAGGAAGCGAAGAAGCCGTTTCCTATGCAAAAGGAAAAACAGCAAGGCTGTCGCCACAGTCTCCACCGCCACTGATCCGGTTGTTCTGACCGGCGCTGTCATTCAAGGCGGAAATGTCGTCGTAAGCGCACAGTCTCCTGCGCCTCCCGCAGCCGATGACGGTCTGTACCATCTGCTCGCGCAAAACGTATATGAAAACGGTGCCCTTGGGAAGGAAGTTGCGCAAGCCGGCGTCGGTGCTTCGGCAAACTTTTCTTTTCCTCTTGCAAAAAATTCTGCAAATTCCAACCTTTTCAAAAAATTTACGGTTTGTGTGAAAAGAGGGGGCGTCCTCGTTCCGGTTTCCTCCTCCCGCTACCTCACCAACCCGGAGGTTACGGCCACCCACACGGCGCCAAGAGCGGTCGCCGGCAAGAAAGGGCTGCTGCCTGCTGCAGAACTGCTAAGCGGAAATTCCCTGAAACAGCTGGGCGTCAAACAGTCGATTTACAATGTTCTCCTGGGTTCCATCTGTTCGCAGGGCGGCATCCCCTACACTTATAACGGTAAAACCTATCAGTTCAGTTCCGGCATGATCGCACAGTTGGATTATGCGTTTAGCCGTATGAACGCGCAGGGCATTCAGGTGACTGCCGTCCTGCTCGCCAACCCCGGCGATCCTTCGATCGTACACCCGCTCTCCAGAGGTGGCCCGGCTCCTTATTACGCCTTCAACACCGCAGAACCCGCAGGTGTAGAAAAACTGCAGGCTGTCGCCTCCTTCCTTGCCCAGAGATACAGTGGCGCGCACGGCAGGGTAGACAACTGGATCGTAGGGAATGAAGTCAACGCCAGAGGAGACTGGCATTTCATGAACACCGGCGACCTCGGCATCTTCACCGGCGAATATGCAAGGGCCTTCCGTATTTTTTACAACGGCATCCGGAGTGAAAACGCGAACGCCCGCGTCTACATGTGCATCGATCAGCAGTGGGCAAGGGCTTCTTCTCCGAAATATTTTTCGGGTGTCTCCTTCCTCAGCCTCTTCAATGATATGATGACGGCAGAAGGGAATATCGACTGGCATGTCGCCATGCACCCCTACAATGTACCCCTGTACAGCCCGATGGCATGGAATAACGGCAAATATGCACAGCATTCGCAGGCGACTCCCTATATTACCATTCAGAACATCGAAGTGCTGACGGATTATCTCTCGCAACCCAGGCTGCTGGCTCCAAACGGTCAGGTGCGCAGCGTCCTTCTGTCCGAAGTCGGGTACACTTCCTTACAGGGAGAGCCGCTTCAAGCCGCTTCTCTGATTTATGCTTATAAGCAGGCAGAGGCGAATTCTCATGTAGACGGAATTATTTTTTCCAGAGAAATGGATGCTCCCAGCGAGATTGCCCAGGGGCTTGCCAACGGGCTCTGCGGGGTAGGCGGTGCGCACAAACAGTCTTACGCCTATTTCCAGTTCATGGACACCCCGGAGGCAGGCTCCTACATCAATAACGCTTCCGCAATCATCGGCGCAGATTTAAACTCGCTCCTGATTCGAAGATAAAAAGTTAGTCAAACAAGCAATTGCAGAAAGGAAAGTTACATGAAAAATCGTCTGAAGAAGTTTTTGACCGGCATTCTTTGTGCCTGCACGGTTATTGCCGGCGCGCAGTTCGCCGCAAAGAGTGTGCCGGGAGAGGTAGCGGAAGCGGCCGCGCTGTATCGCCCGGTGACCATCCAGTCCGCCCTGATTGAGGGCAATCAGGTGGTTGTTCGCACCTCCAGCGCAGCCGTTCCCGCCGGTGACGGCAAATTTTATCTGTTTGCCAACGAGGTCTACCAGGACGGTCCCGTAGGTAAGGTCATTGCAACGGCACCGGCAGGCAAGGATGCCGTCTTCTCCTTCCCTCTTGCCTACAACACCGCTGAATCCAATCTGGACCGTAAATTCATCGTCGCCGTCAAACAGAACGGCGGATGGGTGCAGGTTTCTCACGAGCATTACATCACCAATCCGGAAGCCCTGGCGAAATTCACCATGCCCCGCATGCAGGTGGGTATCAAGGGCTATTTCCCCGATATGACCAAGGCGGATGTCTATGCGGACGCCGCCAAACTGGGTGTGCAGCAGATCGTCTACAATCTGCCGATCGGCGCTCTTACCGGCAGCGGCATTAACTATGTGTACGACGGACAGACCTACTCTTTCAATGCCCAGACGGTTGCTAACTATGACGCCATGTTCAAACAGTGGAATAAGATGGGCATCTCCGTCACCTTAACGCTGCTGAATGACAATTCTTCCCCCCGCCGATTTGAAGCATCCGGATTCCAGAAACGGCTTTGCCGGCAGAGGTTATGCGTTTAATACGGCGGAGCCTGCCGGTGTAAAGCATCTGGCAGCGGTTGCCGCCTTCCTCGGCGAGCACTATTCCGGTGCAAACGGCATGGCACAGGTGGACAACTGGGTGATCGGTAACGAAATTAACGCCCGTACCGAGTGGTATTACCTACCCTCTACTAACCTCGAATACAATGTCAGCGCCTACATCAAGGCTTTCCGTATTTTCTACAACGGCATCAAGTCCAAGAATGCCAATGCGAATATTTACAACTCCCTTGACCAGGAATGGCAGCGCAAATCCAATCCCGGCTGCTTCCTTTCCAAGGATTATCTGGATCAGTTCAATGCGGACATTCTCAGAGAAGGCAATATCGACTGGGGACTTTCCTTCCATCCATACAACACGCCTCTCTATGACCCGATGGCATGGCGCCAGCTGGGAAGTCTCCTAAACAACACGGTTCGCACCAAATACATCACCATGGAGAACTTCCACATCCTGGTCGACTATATGCACCAGCCGCAGTTCCTTGCACCAAACGGAAAGGTTCGTGACATCTCGATTTCCGAGATCGGTTATACCTCTTCCTACGGTGAAGACAAACAATATGCTTCTCTTGCTTACGGCTATCAGATGGCCGCTTCCTTCCCGGAGGTCAGCGCCTTCATGTACTTTAGACAGACGGATGCACAGAGTGAGGTCAATGCGCACCTTGCGCAAGGGTTGTATGCACTGAACGGACACCGCAAGGCCGCCTATGATCTCTACAGGGTTTTTAGGCACGCCACAGGCAGGCCCCGCCCTCAGTAAGGCTTCTTCCATCATTGGCACGGATGTGAACCAGCTGGTTGCATCCCGCGCCGTACACACCAGATAAACAGTTTACGAATTGCCAAGAGGCCGTGCACGATTTTCCTCGCGCACAGCCTCTTTTTATACGGATCTCGCAGCACCAGATCATTTTCTCCATGAGAATGTTACTGATCTCTTCTGCGTCTTCTTCATCTAACAATATGCCATTTAAAGAAACATCGCCATATAAATGGGATAAAAACGGATTCCATCCTCTTCTCCCACATTTCCATCGTGAAACAGGACGGCCTGTGAAACCTTCTTGTCTTCCATCAGATGTTGCAAGGATCTGGCTCTTCCTCTCCCGCTTTTCACCTCTATGGCAAGAACTTCACCTTCTCTTTGCGTTAAGAAATCAATCTCCCGCTTCGTTGTTTCATTTTTATAGAAAAAGAGCGGAAGCCCCTTTTTGATTAAGAAATCCGCAATCAGGCATTCGTACAACCCTCCTTTTGTATTGGCAAGCAGGGTGTTTTCCATGATATGCTGCTTCAAGCCAAAATCTCTCATCGCAATCAAGAGGGAAAGATCCGTTGTGTAGGCGCGAAAAAAATCATCCCTCGCATAATCTGTAAGATCATAGGTGAGGTCCGTTACACGTTTTGCCATCGCAATCAGATCCGCAGTGACCAGCCAATCCATACTGGAATAAAACTTCTGTGCTCTGCCGCCTCTTTCTACTTCTTTATATTGAAACTTGTGATTTTCCTTTGCCAGAAGTTGTCTCCCCAGTGACAAATAGCATTTTTCCGCCTTCACCTTTTCTTCCGACTGAGCATAGTGGGCGATGTCATATTGGTAACCTGTCAGAATCTCTCTTTGAATCTGATCCGCCATCCGAAAGTCTCTGTGATCGATATAACTTGCGACCACCTCCGGCATTCCACCTATGGATAGGTACTCTCTTACATATTCCATCATCGTGGAATGTATCGCTTCGGGCACCCGATCCGCCCCGTGATACTGATTTTTTAATTCCTGTATTAAATCCGCCTCGATCCCCTTCGCCCATAAATATTCTTCAAAATCCAATCCCGTCATTCGCAGATATTCCACATACCCGACCGGATAAGAAGAAGACCGATTTGCATCCACTCCCAGTAGCGAACCGGATGCAATCACATCATATCTTCCATCCAGCGTCCAAAATTTCAGAGAGGTGATGGCCTCCGGACACTCCTGTATTTCGTCCAGGAAAATCAGTGTCTCCCCCGGTATAAGCTTTAAGTGCGGATAGCGAAAACGAATGGCCTGTATGAGAGTGTCCACATCCAGATTTCCCGAAAAATCAGCTGATCCTGGCGACTCTCTTTGAGATTGATTTCCAATACTTCTTTGTAGGAAATCTTTCCAAACGCATGAATCGAAAAAGTTTTCCCAACCTGTCTTGCTCCCTGTACGAGGAGGCATTTTTTCTTTTCTTTATTTTTCCATTGCAGCAATGCACTTGTGATCTTCCTAAGTAACATCTTCTGCCCTTCCTTTGTATCGCTTTATTCCATAATGTTGATATATCAACATTATATCATTCTAAAATGTTGATTCAACAACATTTATTCCTATAAAAACGTTTTACGATCCACATTTAATCCTTCCTTACTCCATCGCTCTTCTTTTCTCCCCTCTTCCCTTCAAATTTTCCCTTCAAACGAAACGGTTGAAACCGCCTCTTTACTACTACGCCCCTCATCTCGCAGGCACCCACTGGGCATAGAGTTTTACGGAAGGCAGAACGGACTGGTACAGTGTGGTTGCCGTCTTATCATTCGTGGTAATATAGACATCATTTCCGAGGATGGACATATCTTCCGCCTCCTTCGTGATATCCAGGGACCAGGTTCCCGCATACAGACCGTTTCTGGTAAAGACGACCACCTTCTGGCTCTTTTTCCACTGATGATGGGAAAAATTCGCCGCAATACAGTATACAAAATGATCATCCGCCGCAATGCCCTGAGGCGAATACCCTGCCGGATACCACTTGCTGACGTTGAAATGATCCTCCATCTGCATATCACTGTTCAAGCGGAACAGAGTGGTCGCATCCCCGTCTCTGGGCCCCTTGCCGATCACAAAATACTGACCGTTGGCATAAGTGATGGAAAAGGCTCTTCCCAGATCCGGAAATCCATGGGAGTCAATTGCCTTCAAGTCCCAGGTCAGCTCCATAATCCCCGACGGATACCCCGGAAGAGAACCTCCTTCTGCAATATAGATATGCCCGTTATCCGGGTTGTAGCACATGCTGTTGCCGTGATCAAAATTCAGATTATGCACATCGGCCACCAGCTGCCCGGTCGTCAAATCATACAGCAAAACCGCCGTTTCATAATGGCTCAGATCTCCTGCATAATAGGACAGATCATTGATGGAGGCGGTAAATGCCAGATAACGATGCCCGTTTCTGTCAAAGACAACGGAGCCCTGGGTGCTCCTGAATTGCAGCGCCTGATTGATCGGAAAACCTGCACTGAATACAGCTAACTTCCTGGACTGTATTCTGCCGTTTTTCAAATTCTGCACAATCTGATTGTTGTTGTAGACATTCCCGCTTGCGTCCGACCATCCCGCAAAGGAATAGCCCGTCCTCGTATACCGGTTGGTCTCCAGCGGATAGGCAAGACCGGTCGGCAGCACCATATCGTCCATCACACCGCCCGTTGCGCCGTTGCCATCAAACTTAATGATATACGCGTCTCCATAAGTAAGCGGAGTCGCCGCCTTTTGCGCACTCCTCTTCTTTCCCGCCTGTGCGGGAAGTCCCATGGAAGCAAACAGAATCACCGCCGCTGCCATCACCATTCCCGCCTGTAAAAGTCGATTTCTTAATGTTCTCTCTGATTTTTTCTTCATTGTAACAAGCACTTCCTTACCTCATTCATACTGTAAAAAATTCCATCACTGATTTTGCGCATCTCTTCATCCGGTTCCAGTAGATCCACCACCATCATCGGATGCATTCCTCCCGCATGGGCCGCCCGAATCCCGTTAAAGCTGTCTTCAAAGACAAAACATTGATGTGGCGGCGCCCCCAACATGGCAGCCGCTTTTAAGAAAATGTCCGGCGCCGGCTTCCCATGCTCCAAATCCGACCCCGAACAGGCTGCTGCAAAGAAGGGCGTCAGCCCCGTTTTTCCAAATAAAGACGAACACGGTCCAGAGGAGAGGACGAGGCAACCGCTATCTTGATCCCTTTTTGCTGAAAAAAAGACAGGATCTCCGGTACACCTTCCTTTACCGGAACTTCCTGGCTTAGCGTCTCCTGATAGTAAGCCGTCTTGCGGTCATAGATCTTCTGCGGGTCCTCCGTATGATAGAATCTCCGAATCACTTCCAGCGAGCCCTTCCCACTCGAGCCGCACATCGCAGGTGCAAATGCAGGCGGAAGCGTGATTCCCTCTTCCTCTGCCACCTTCTTCCAGAACTTCAAATGCAGTTTCTCCGTATCGAAGAGGATGCCGTCCATATCAAACAGGGCGGCTGTAATCTCCTCCTTTTTCCACTGAATCGACATCTGCCTCGTCTCCTACTCTTCCTATCTTACCCTTGGATATTCTTCCCATCTTCCCCCTTACTTCTCTTCTTATCTTCCCCCCGGATTCTCTTCCAATCTTGCCCCCGGATATTCTCCCGGCAGGCGGCAATCCCTACTTGCGCCAGACCATGCGATTGACCACGTTTGTATAACTTTGAATGATTTTAACCACCTTCACGGAAACATTTTCTTCTACATAATCCGGAACGGGAATCCCCAGGTCTCCACCTTCCTGCAAGGAAACGGCGACCTCGATTGCCTGCAACAGTTCCTGCGTTCCGATTCCCGCCAGCACGAAATCTCCCTTTTCCATTGCCTCGGGGCGCTCCGTGGATGTCCGGATGCAGACCGCCGGGAAAGGATTTCCCTTGCTCAAAAAGAAGCTGGATTCTTCCGGAAGCGTACCGCTGTCGGAGACCACGCAGAAGGCATTCATCTGCAAACAGTTATAGTCATGGAACCCTAACGGCTCATGGCGAATCACCCGTTTGTCCAACACAAATCCGCTTTCTTCCAGTTTCCTGGCACTGCGCGGGTGGCAGGAATAAAGGACGGGAAGATCATATTTCTCCGCCATCTGATTGATCGCCGCAAAAAGGGAATGAAAGTTTGCCTCCGTGTCGATGTTTTCTTCCCGGTGGGCGGACAGGAGGATATACTTCCCCTTCTGCAAAGAAAGGCGCTGCAAAATATCACTTTTCCCAATTTCCTCCCAGTTTGCCTGCAATACCTCCGCCATCGGGGAACCCGTCACAAAGGTACGCTCCTTCGGAAGGCCGCATTCGATCAGGTACTGTCTCGCCCTTTCCGAATAGGGAAGGTTCACATCGGAGATGATATCGACAATTCTGCGGTTCGTTTCCTCCGGCAGGCATTCATCCTTGCACCGGTTCCCCGCCTCCATGTGGAAGATCGGGATATGCAGCCGCTTGGCGCCAATCACCGAAAGGCAGGAGTTGGTATCCCCCAGCACCAGAAGCGCATCCGGCTGAATCTCCCTCATCAGCTCATAGGATTTCGCAATGATGTTTCCCATCGTCTGACCGAGATCTTCTCCCACCGCATCCAGATAGACTTCCGGATCTTTCAGTTTCAGATCTTTAAAAAAAAAACGCCGTTCAGGTTATAGTCGTAATTCTGCCCCGTATGTGCCAGAATCGTGTCAAAATATTTCCGGCACTTCTGGATCACAGCGGAAAGCCGAATGATCTCCGGTCTCGTTCCCACCATGATCAGCAGCTTTAATTTCCCGTTATTTTGAAAAGAAATTTGATCGTTCCTGTCCTGAAAAGGGGTTCGATCATTCTGATTCTTGATTGGGTTCCGATCATTCTGATTCTGAAAAGAAGTTGGATGGTTCATTTGGCTCCTCTATCTCATTCTCCCTGTATGCAAAAGAATTTTTGATTGGCTTACCGGCATCTTCTTTCCCCGGTCAACCCGGAACAAACTATAGCAGATTGCAGGGTAGAGTTCAAATCAAATCTTGTGCATGACTTCTTCCTTCGTCCATTTTTCCAGCTGATGCATGTGGTATCCGGGTATAGACGGATCAAAACCGCAGAGGCTGTGGAAAGGGCAGTAGGTACAGGCATTACGATCGCCTCTTTGATAAGGATTCACTGCGATATCTCCGTTTAAAATCTGTCGCCCCGCCTTCCGGATCTGTTTTTTGACATAAGAAGCCAGTCGGTCATATTCTTCCTGCGTCACCACGGAGGAAGCGGAATCCCAGGTCCCGTTTTTCGTCCGTTTGACCGGTATGACGTCGGACCTGGACCCTGCACCGGATAACTCCTCGTCTAACAGTGCAATCACCTGATCGCTTTCGTTTACCAACCCCGTTGTACGCAGTTCGCTCCGGATTTGGATAGAATCTTCTCCTTGCTTTTTCCTGCTCCGTCTTTGATCAAAGGATCGCTGACATGATAATAGAGAAGGGCTGCCGGAATCACTTCCTTGTCCGGATGTTGCTCCTGCTGCATGGCCTTTGCCACTTCCATATAAACCACGAGCTGCAACTGCAGGCCGTAATAAAGAGCAGCAATATCAAAATCTTTCTTCCCCGATTTAAAATCAATAATCTTCACATATACTTTATCGGCCTGATGTGCCAGATCCACACGGTCAATCCGCCCGTGCAACACGATCTCTCCCTGCACTGGAATGGCACTTTGCTCTTCTTTCTCTTGTTTCTCTTCTTTCTCTTGTTTCTCTTCTTTCTCTTGTTTCTCTTCTTTCTCTTCTGCTTCTTTCGAGAGATCGATATGGACTTCCGGCAGATCTCCCGCCTGCCGGAAGTCCACTTCTACCCCTTCCGGCATAAAATCTCCCTTTTTTAACTGATATTGTAACTGCTCCACCGTACGCTGCATGATCCGTTCAATCCTGGTCAGCTTCCCCTGTCTCCTGGCGCTTCCATACAGGATGCTCTCTCCGTAGGTTTGCGTATATTCTTCGAAAGCAAGATGCAGCAGTCTCTCTCCTTCCTCTTTGGAAAAGGTCTTCCAACTCAGCCCCTCCTGTCCCAAGCGGTTCGCAAAATCTTCCAGGATTCCATGGAACACATTTCCAAGGTCTGCTGCATCAAATTCATCTTCTTCTCTTTCCTGTAAAGAGAGGGCATATTTTGCAAAATGAGCAAAGTGGCATTCGGCAAAGCGCTCCAATCTACTGACCGAATTCTCCAGATGCGTGGTGTAAATGGCCTCCGCAAGCGCGCCCGCTAACGGGTGATGCTCATACCTCTTAAAAGCAGCTCCCACCTCCGCCCGGATCTGACCGCTGTCCTGTAACATCCCATATAAGGCAAGGAAGTCTGCCTGCTCCTCCTCCTGCATCAACCCATCCGCATAACTCCTCATGAGAGGTGCCATACGATGCAGGGCGTCCTCCCTTGTTTGAATGTCGGACAGTTTCCCGTCCCCTTCCGCTTTTTCCAGAATGAGGGACGGAAACATTTCCTGCATCACGCTAATCAGATAAGCTGGGCGCAAGCTCTTTCCATCACTTCCCACTGCCGAAAGAGACAAATACAGTCCCCTGGAGGGTTTGGTCAGATTGAGATATAAATAGAGGCGTTGGATATACATCTGCGCTCTTGGAGTTGGCGCCAGCTCGATTCGATCCTCTCTCTCCAGCAAAAAATTCCTGTCCGTTTCCGAAAGGATTCCTCCGCCAGAGACCCTTCCGGGGATGGACGCATCATCCACTCCTGTAAAAAAAAGATATTTTACCTCCCGGAGTCTGGTGCGCTCGATATCACCTACCAGCACCCGATCCACCTTCCTGGGAATCGTTCCGACCTCCATCTGTGAGAAGCCCGCATCCAGGATCTGCGCATACTCGCGGACATCCATCTTTTCATGACAAAGAAGCTCCTGTATCTGTGTCAACAGAGCCTCTGTTTTCTCGTAAATCTGACGAAACTCCGCAGCACGCTCGCTGTCATTTGCTTCTTCCAGCTGACTTGCCTCCGCATCCAGCTTTTCTTTTGCCAGGCACCTTGTCGTCACTTCCCTTACCGCTTCGGTCAGCTCCCCTGCCGTAACCACCTTTCCTTTTTCTGTTACGGCAAGCAGGGGGGAGAGCATTTCCATCAATTTCTCCCGAAGTGCATTGAGTCTCTGCAGAAGAGCCAGCTTGTCCGATTCTTCCCTCTTCTTCCCTCCGGGTGTAGGAAAGGCGCGTACAAAACTCTGTCCATAGGCTTCCCTCCCCCTCACCCTACGTGCGCGCACATAATTTTCTAAAAGGAAAATATCCTCTTCCCCCTCTTGCAAGATCCCGCTCTTCAGAAAATGGAAAACCGCATCCGGAGCGAAATCCGTCACGATGACCTGCAACATGGCGGTTAGGAACTCCACATAAGGGTTCATTTTCATCTTTCTCGTTTTATCAATATAACAGGGAACATGAAAGAGAGAAGCGCATTTTGTCACCGCATCCTCGTAATCCTCCTGTGTGCCGCAGACGATGGCAAAGTCCCTGTAATAAAGCGTCTCGTCTTCTCTGATCAGCGTCCGAATCGTGCGAAATACACGGGAAATTTCCTCCTCTCTGGTGAGCGAAACGCTCAAATGCAGGGTGGACGCCTCTTGTGAAAAGGACTTGAACGGGTAGCGGAAAAGACCTGCTTCCAGAAAGGCAAGGGGCGGATTATTCGAAAGACGCACCACTGGATTCCCAAAAAGCAGCCGGTCGATTCCCCTCCTTTTTCTCAGCTGTCTTTGTGCCTCCAGAAACCGGTCCAGATCCGGCGTATGCGCAAAGTCGGCTTCTCTCTGCGCCAACCACTCCGTCTTTTCCAGCTGAAAAATCGTCTTTTTACTCAGGTAAAAAAGGTCCTGCTCTTGCACCCCTTCACGGAAGGAATACAGATCTTCCTCCGCCGGAATCGTGACCGTACAAATCACCTCGCTGCAAGTCGCCATCAGTGCCCCAAGCAGCCTATACTGCACCGGAGTAAAGCCGGTAAATCCGTCAAAGGCAATCACGGAATCTTCTAACAAAGCGGATTCAGGCACCAGCGAAGCCACCAGGCCCAGCGTCTCCTCCGGCGTCCGAAACCGGTTTTTGATCTCCTCCAGAAAGGCTGCATAAAGAAGCCGCAAGTCCTTTAATTTGGCTTGCAACGTGCTTCTTTTTTCCCCTGCCTTGATGAGCAGATCCAGATCGGTTGGCGACAGATTGTACTGCATGAACTCCGAGATGGTGGACTTCACTTCATCGATATATCCCGCCTTGTGCATATTCCTGCCAATGTAGGGAAGCTCCTCCGCATGCTTGTCCGCAGCATGACGCAGAAGCAGACTTTTGCCCGTATCATCCAATACCGGCATCTTCTCCCCCCCGCATTCTGCCAGAATACGATGGGAGAGCCTTCCAAAGCTCAGGACGTCGATATTCATGATCCCATGTCTGGGATGCTCTCTGACCACATCCATCTGCGTTTGCATCGTAAACTGATCCGGTACCAGAATAAAAAAATTCCTCTCCGGCTCCCTCTCAGCCCGTTCGATCACTTCTCTGTATAAGGAAACGCTTTTGCCGGCACCGGAAGCACCGAAAATAAATCGCAGCATCGTACTCTCCCATCCTCCAAATCGGGTGTGGATTCTCCCCCCTCTTGTGTTACAATAGCCATGTTACAATCACAATGTTACAATCATGATGATAATATTCGTTCCAAAAGTATCCAAATGAAGCGCCAGTTTGCTTGCAGGAGAATGGTTTTTTGACGTCCTCATCCGGCATTCTTGCTTTCAAAAAACAGGAGTCACCCATGAAATTAACCAATTATCAGAACCAGGATCAAAAACTTCCTCTTTTTGGGATCGGACCGGCTCTCATCTTTGTCATTGCCCTGCTTTCCCTGATCGGCATCCTGCTGTCAAAAACCTGTATGAGAGGCGGAAACGTAAGCGGCTCTTTCCGAATCCTGTTCGATGTCCTGGGAATCCTCTTCCTGCTCTCCGGTCTGCTTGTATGGTTCTTCGGTGCCGTAAAGTCCGATATGGATCAGTATATTACAACCAACCGACTGAAAACAGACGGAATCTTTGCTTATACCAGAAATCCGATGTATGCGGGATGGTGGTTCCTCCTGATTGCGATCATGCTTTTTTTCCATAATGTATGGCTTCTCCCCGTCATCTTCCTGCAATGGTTGGTCTTAACGCTGGTGCTGGTTTTTACAGAGGAAACCTGGCTGACAAAATTATATGGAGAAGACTACCGTCATTACTGCCAACGGGTGAATCGATTCTTTCCGTGGAAACGCAAGTAGGTCTGCTGCCGGAAGCATCAGTAGGTCTACTGCCGGAAGCATCAGTAAGTCTACTGCCGGAAGCTCCGATCCCCTCAGAATCTGAAACCGCAATGGAATCCAAAAGGAGGTCATTCCATGAACAGTATACAACAGGAACTATCTAAAACAACCTATCCCGGGCGAGGCATTCTCATCGGGAAGAGCGAGGATGGAAAGAAGGCAGTGATCGCCTATTTCATCATGGGAAGAAGTGAAAACAGCCGCAACCGGGTCTTTGTGGAGGAGAATGGCGTAATAAAAACACAGCCTTTTGACCCTTCCAAAATGAAAGATCCTTCGCTGATTATCTATTCCCCTCTGCGTGTTTATCAAAATGCCACCATTGTGACCAACGGCGACCAGACCGACACGATTTATCAAGCTATTCAGCAAAAGGACAGGCAGCTGTACGACGAAATCTCCTACCCGCAAACTTTGCGTGCCTTTGAAAAAGCCCTGCGCACGCGGAGTTTTGAACCGGATGCCCCCAATTATACACCGCGCATTTCCGGTCTTGCCTATCTGAAACCCAGGAAGAAAAAGAAGAAAAAGAGGAGATGTCCTTCCACTTTGCTTTGTCCATTGTAAAGAGCAATCACGGAGATCCCTCCTCCTGCGTCCGCTTCACCTATACCTATGATCAGCCGTTGGCCGGAGAAGGATATCTGATTCATACCTACAACGGGGACGGAGACCCGCTTCCTTCTTTTACCGGCGAACCTGCCTGCGTCGCTCTTGGAAACGATATCTGGACGATCACGGAAGAAATCTGGAATGCACTGGATCCGGATAATCGAATTTCCCTTCTCGTGCGAACGATTGATCTGCGAGAGGGCAAGGTGGAAAACCGCATCCTCAACGCAAATACCTGACACCCATCCTCAGAAAAGGAGCATGACGAATGAAGGAACTTACACTCAAATATGGCTGTAATCCCAATCAAAAGCCTTCCCGTGTCTATATGGAAGACGGCAGCGATCTTCCGATCACGGTCTTAAACGGGCATCCCGGCTATATCAACCTGTTAGATGCACTCAATGGCTGGCAACTTGTCTCAGAACTGAAAACATCCTGCCAGCTGCCCTCTGCCACCTCCTTTAAGCATGTTTCTCCTGCAGGCGCAGCCCTCGGTCTTCCTCTCTCCGACACCGAAGCAAAGGTCTACTGTGTGGAAGATCCCCCTAAGCCTCTCTCCTCTTGCCTGCGCCTATGCAAGAGCCAGAGGTGCCGACCGCATGTCTTCTTTCGGCGATTTCATTGCCCTCTCCGATGTCTGCGATGAGACGACAGCGAATCTCATCCGACCGGAAGTGTCGGACGGCGTCATCGCTCCGGGATATGATAAAGAGGCACTTGCCATCCTAAAAGCCAAGAAAAAGGGAGCTTACTGCATCTTACAGATTGATCCTTCCTACCGTCCTGCCGCCATTGAAAGAAAACAGGTTTTCGGTGTCACCTTCGAGCAGGGGCGCAATACCGTTTCCATTGATGAAAGCATGCTCGGTAATATCGTCACCAAAAACAAAATCCTGCCGGAACACGCCCGCCGTGATCTGCTCCTGTCCCTCATTACGCTGAAATATACCCAGTCCAATTCGGTCTGCTATGCCAAGGACGGCCAGGCCATCGGCATCGGCGCCGGTCAGCAATCCCGCATCCACTGCACGAGACTCGCCGGCAGCAAGGCGGATCACTGGTATCTGCGCCAAAGCCCGAGGGTATTGGAACTGCCATTTAAGGATGATATCCGCCGCCCCGACCGCGACAACGCGATCGACCTCTATTTGGGCGAAGAATCTGCCGACCTCCTCGCAGAAGGCAGATGGGAGAACTTCTTCCGTATAAAGCCGGATCCCTTCACCGAAGAAGAAAGCAGGCCTGGTTAAGGGGCAATACCGAGGTGGCTCTTGGTAGTGACGCCTTCTTTCCCTTCGGTGACAACATTGAACGCGCCTTTAAGAGCGGCGTGAAATATGTTGCGCAGCCCGGCGGCTCCGTCCGCGACGACCACGTCATTGCCGCCTGTGACGCGCACGATATGGTCATGTGCTTCACCGGCATCAGGCTCTTCCATCACTAATAGAGATCCTCCAGCGTAAGCAACCCGACTATCCCCTGCTTCTCCGTATCCTGCAACGCCGGTGTGAACCTGATCTCTTCTCATATTAGCAAATAACAAACTCGTGAGTTGGTATATCACGAGTTTGTTATTTCTTCTTTTGTGCATTTATCAACCACGATTCTCCAATATGGAAATAAGATAATTTTCAATGCCCCTCTCATAACATACCTCTCTACTTCTTTGACCTATCCTCTAAACTCTTAATTCCTGTATTTTTCAACTTCTCAATTGACATCAGCTGAGTTCTGGCAAGCTTTCTAAGTTCTATCATTCTTTCTTTTTGTTCCACACCTTTACCGATAAGAACCGCATTATAGCTTTCCATGTTTGCAAGTACAAGTAACTCATTCAAACTTGCATAATCTCTCATATTACCCTTAAGTTAGGATTTTCTTCACGCCACTGTTTAGCTCTCTTGTTAAATAAGGCAACATTGAGCATATCTGCTTCACTTGCATACTTGTAGGACAACTGTTCGTTGGTAAGATCCTTTAAGAGATATTCTTTGATTGCATCTGTATGAATTTTGTAATTGATCTTGGAGATTTCTCGATTAAGATTCCAGCTTAATGATAGCTTAGAGTTTTCATCTGACTTAAGTCTTTTGTAATCCTGAATTACATACATCTTAAATTCAGCAGAAATCCATGAAGCAAATTCAAAGGCAATATCTGTATGTGCAAATGCTCCACCATATCTTCCGCCTTTTGAGATAATTCCGATTGCTCCAGTTTTCTCCACCCATTTCTTAGGAGACAATGTAAAGGAATTATATCCAGCTTCCGATTTAATTCGGTCGAATTCGACCGAATTAAAATTCATGTTGTTTAAGCTTTCCCATAAACCAAGAAATTCAATAGTATCTTTTCTTCTCATCCAATTTTTGATTACATCACTTGGCTCATCGCTTTTATATCTTGCAATATCCGTTAGACTTATATAGTCGTTTTTAAAGTCTTCAGTATAAATTTGAATAGCAAAGCCTTTTGCTTCAATCGTCTCTTTTTTCGCCTTAGACATGCGAGTTCCTCCTTTAATGTTGGTGTACTGTTTACAACATTCATTGTCGTAATAACTGCTCTAAACAGCACATCAACGATTCTTTTTTTTTCATACAGCTTACCCCCCAGACACTTGGACATAATGATGAATTGATGTTTTGTTCATTTACCCCTGCAACCGAAAAGACTTGTTTCTTTTGAATTGTAATATTCATACTTCTTCCTCCGCTTACACTGAGTGCTAATTGCACTCGTGAAACTAATTTGAATGGTTTCCCATTTCTTACCTCAGAGGGAGTAAATCCATGAAAATTCCTAAAAGCTGTTCCAAATGAAACCGATGACTCATATCCAAATTTGAAGGCAAGATCAATAATCTTTTCATCCGTATCTCTTAATATAACGGCTGCTTCCGTCAATCTTCTGCTTCTTAAATATTCTGAGAGCGTTGTTTCGATCAGAATAGAAAACAAGCGGCTGGACATTGAATAAGAGTATCCGGATAACTGAGTTACTTTCTTTTCGTCAATTTCATCATCAAGAACTGTTTCAAGATAATCAATCGTATTGTTAAACGACTTGATAATATTCATTTCAAATCCCCCTTTCTTTCGGTTTATTTTAGTATAGAGGAAAATTTCTTTTCCTACCCTACAATATCCGTACAAGTTTTATAGGTTTCATCTCATAGAAACATATAACTTGCTAATCTCGGCAATTAGTTAATTGTTGTCCCAATACCTAACTTTTTCGCCAAGATGGTATCTCTCCATCATCAGCCCAGTATTCATCCATTTCGCAAATCTTATCATCGAGAAGCTTGATAAAGGTTGTTACATGACATGAGATAGTATTATCAAAAGACTGTACTTTACCTACAATAATTATTTTTGAATCAAATTGTTCTATCCTTTCAACTTCACCATGCCATTTCCCCGGATAATCACAATTCGCTCTAATATATTCATCAACTGTAAACTTTTCATTTGTACAATGCCAACATATTACTGCATCTTCACAAAAATATGATGGTAAGGTGAACCTATTCTGAGTTATTACGTCATTCCAAAATGCCTTTATATCCATTTTTCTCCAATCACCCAACTTAACTATATCGCTTTAATCTTCTCATTTATCAATTCAATAAATGCTATCGCAGTTGCTCCTATCATAGGAAGCCCATAAGGGCTAAACAGGAAGCCTATAACCAATCCAGATATATCTATTCCGATTTCTCCTTGAACAAAAGAAGCTAATGCTCCAAATATCAGGATCAGTTCCTCGTTCACCTTGCGATAGGCGTTATTTCGGGCTTCTTTTTAAAAACGGCATAGCCGCATTTCACGACTATGCCGTTTCCCGGGATTACAAATCCCCAAGTTACACTGCCTTCTAGCTGTTCTTTTTGTCTGTCAAACACCCTCTTGCTGCGGGCGCAAGTATTCCGACTGCACGTACTTCTTAAGGCGTGAAAATCGGCTGTCTGCCCTGCTGTGCAATACCGATATAGGTTTTTCCGGGTGTCATCGTGATTTCATTTCCATTGTCGTCATAGTACCTGGTCGGCTCGTAGTCGGAAGTCTTTTTCCAAGTGATGTGTATCGCCTTTCCCTTCGTGCAGTACCAGCCGTCCTGCGTGGTTCCCAGCATATCAAAGCCGAGGTAGCCCTTCTTATCCATCTTTCTCCAGTTGGTGTTCTGGATGATCACATTGGCAAAGAAATCTGCTTTCCGCTTATGGCATCTGTCTGTGCTCTGCCATGAATCTGTTTCAGATACACGCCGCTTGCCGGATCGTAAAGGAATTTCGACTTCGAATAAGGGAAAATCTTGCGAAGATCTACGATGTTCGCTGTTCTGGCAGAAGCGCCGTAAGCATCCAGTGTGTTGTCCGGACTTCCAAAGTTAAAATGCTTCGGGTTGTAATAACCGCTCCGAAGAGACAGAGAATAACCCAGACGCTTTGCCGCTTTGATAATGCCTGCTGCCGAAATATAGGCGTTATGGGGCGCACTTCTGTCAGCGCTCCGGAAAAAGAAGCCTGCCCCCGGTGCCGCTCCGCCGATCCCATATTCATAGGTACCCGACAGGTTGTTCATATCCGGACCGTCAATCGTCCCCTTCATATAACCAACCCCGCCGAAATGAATCAGAATGGGATCCCACTCTTTTGCCGCATAAATATAATAGAGACGGCAGCTGCGGAGATTGCCGATCCGGGATAAGTCCTCCCACTGCGGAATAATCGCCATCTGTCTGGAAATCTCGCCCTCTTCCATTACTTCATACAGGATATCCGCCCTGCTGATGCCATAGGAAGGCTGTGCCGCGCGGTCAGTCGGCATCATCACCGCCAAAGGTCTCTGATTCGCCTGCGCGGTAGTGACCGGAAGCCCCGTATAAACACTGATATTCGAGGTGTTCTGATAAGGAAGCGCCGCCCCTGCCGTATTCTGTGTAATCATCACGTCTGTGGAACCGTACCAGCCGAGGTAGTGTCCGTAATAATTGGCAAGAGAATAACTATAGATGCCAAGCGGCTGCGGGTGCGCCACCCCCTTTGCTCCGTTTTGCAGCGCCAGATAAGCGGGGGAACTGACCTCTGATGCCAAAACCTGCGCATCCAACTGCGCCTTATAAGCGCCAATCTGAAAAGAGGCATTCCCCTGTCTTCCCTGATTGATGCCCTCTTCTACAAACTGCTTGAGCAGCGCCGCCGGATGGTTGCCAATCGTGGCCTGCAGATCCGGATTCTGCTTATAATAATAAGCCGCATCAAAAACCTTGCTGTAATCTCTGCCATTATAAGTCGTTGCTGTCACCTTGGCTGCCGGACGGTTTAGCAGGTAGGGATTGTTCAGACAGGAGGCCAGCGTATTGTAAAAGGCGTCTTTCACTCCATTCTTTTTCCCAAGATACTCCTGTGCATAGGCCGCCAGTTCATTGTAATCCATGGTGTAGCCGTTATCTAAGAGCATGTTGAGATTTCGGTACGCATTTTTTGCAATATTCAGCGTCAGTTGCGTACCGCCCGGTGCAGCCTGATCCGAATAGGTCCAGAAAATATTTTCGACACTGGTCAGATAGACCGGCGACCAATCCGCCGGGTCGTTACTCCCCATCTTCTTCTGCATATCGGCACTCGTTGTAAATGCGGTATTGCGCAGAACGCCTGCCGCACTTGCCGCTGCTTCCTGCGCAGTGTTCACCGTCTGTTCTGCTGCGTATGCAGGCAGTGTAAACAGCGTCGTCGCACCGATCAAAAGCGCCGTCATTCTTGCTGCAAAAGACGAAACTTCGTCTATCAATTTATGTTTTTTCATCAATTCATTCTCCCCACTCACTCGTCTATCCTTACTTCTTCTGTGCTTCTGCCCGCATCTTTGCGGCATATCCTGCACGTTTTCTTAGCGTCGGATCTAAGATGCGCTTCCGCAGACGAAGGGACTGCGGCGTGACTTCCAACAATTCGTCGGTCTCCAGAAATTCAATGCACTGTTCCAGTGACATCACCTTCGGCGGCGTTAAACGAAGCGCATCATCGGAGGAAGACGTTCTGGTATTGGTCAGGTGCTTGGTCTTGCAAACATTGACCTCAATGTCTTCGCTTTTTCCGGAAGCTCCCACAATCATACCGGAATAGACCTTCGTTCCCGGTCCTACAAAAAGAATGCCGCGCTCCTGCGCATTATACAGACCGTAGGTCACTGCCTCTCCCGTTTCAAAAGCAATCAAAGACCCCTGCTTGCGGTAAGCAATGTCTCCCTTGTAAGGTTCATATCCATCGAAGATCGTGTTAATGATCCCGTTTCCCTTGGTATCCGTCATGAATTCAGAGCGATAACCGATCAGACCTCTGGCAGGAATCCGGAATTCAAGTCTGGAGTATCCGCCGCTTGCCTCTCCCATCGAAACCAGTTCGCCCTTACGCTGCCCCAGCTTCTGAATGACATTTCCGGAAAAATTCTTCCGGCACATCAATATAGCAACGCTCCATCGGCTCTAACTTCTTACCCTTCTCGTCTTCCTTAAAGATGACTTCCGCCTTGCTGACCGCAAATTCATAACCTTCTCTCCTCATGTTTTTCGATGAGGACGGACAGATGGAGCTCTCCTCTGCCGGAAACTTTAAAGGTTTCCGTTGTCTCCGTATCTTCCACCCGAGAGAGACATCCGTATTGAGCTCTCTATAGAGGCGATCCCGCAGGTGACGGCTCGTGACGAACTTGCCTTCCTGCCCCGCAAGAGGAGAATCATTCACAATGAAATTCATGGAGATCGTCGGCTCGGAAATCTTTTGGAACTTAATGGCCTTCGGTGCTTCCGGAGAGCAGAGCGTGTCTCCGATCTTAAGATCCGAAATGCCGGAGACCGCAACAATCGAGCCGATTCCCGCTTCTTTGACCTCCACCTTATTCAGACCCTCGAATTCATAAAGCTTGCTGATTTTGGTCTTTACCATGCGATCCGGCTCATGATGATTGACAATCACCACTTCATCATTCACGCGAAGCGTTCCGTTATCGATCTTTCCGACGCCGATCCTGCCGACATACTCATTATAATCAATGGTTGAGATCAGCATCTGCGCCGGTGCATCCGGATCTCCGACGGGCGCCGGAATGTAATTGATGATCGTGTCCAACAGCGGTTTCAGATCCTTCCCCTTTTCATCCGGATCCATGGACGAGATGCCCGCTCTTGCAGAGGCAAAAACAAAGGGGCAGTCGAGCTGCTTGTCATTGGCGCCCAGATCCATCAACAGCTCCAGCACCTCATCAATCACTTCCTGCGGTCTGGCTTCCGGCCGGTCAATCTTATTGATACAAACAATCACGGGATGATGCAGTTCCATTGCCTTCCGCAGCACAAACTTCGTCTGCGGCATCGGCCCCTCGAAGGCATCTACGACCAGAATGACACCATTGACCATCTTGAGTACACGTTCCACCTCACCGCCAAAATCGGCGTGCCCGGGCGTATCGATGATGTTGATTTTCACATCCTTATAATTGATTGCCGTATTTTTGGATAAAATCGTGATCCCGCGTTCCCGCTCGATATCATTGGAATCCATCACGCGCTCTTGTACTTCCTGGTTTTCACGAAATCCCGCTCTGCTTCAGAAGTCCATCCACCAGCGTCGTTTTGCCATGATCGACATGGGCAATAATCGCAACATTTCGGACATCATTTCTTGTTTGTTTCATAAATCATCCTCTTTACTTTGTAACCATTCTCCGCCGGCTCCAATCCCAGGCCGACTCCTGTTTGTAACGTCTATCCTGTCCACTTCCGTGTTTAACCTTACTACTATAGCACCCGTGTACCAAAGCATGCAACTACGGTCGAAAAGGACGCCACTTCAGGGCATCCGCTCTCTCCTTAGGAAACCCGGGCCAGATGCACCACCATCGTTCTCCTCCACTGATCCGAAAAGAACATGAACAGCCTGGTTTTCAGCTTTAATCCCTTGCAATGCGCAAGCGCATCCTGATAAAAGCCGTCCACGGAAAGAAGCCTAAGTCCTGCCTCCTTCGCAAAAGCCTCCGGATCATCCAGCCCGAAGTACATCTCCGCCTTCGTGTTTCCCGTTTTTCTCACATATTTGTTGGCATATTTTAGGCCGGTAGAATTCGTCGCATCAAAAGCGATTTCCCAGTCGGAAAGCAACGTTTTCAGCTTCCGAAGAAACTGCAGAATCTTCTCCTTATGAAAATATTGAAAAACACCGGCAACTACCAGTAAGGTCGGCAAAGTGCAATCTATCTCCTTCAGCCACTCAAGAGCAAATAAGTCTCCGCTCAGAAGCCCTTCGTTTTCCCCCTTCCCCAGAAGCTCTTCTCTCACTTTGATCACATCCGGTAAATCCAGCTGATAGAACAGTGCCTCCTTATTTCCGATTCGATCATAGGCCGTCTCCAAACCCGCTCCTAAAAAGACAATATTGCATTGTGCTTTGGAAGCGGAATTCTCTCCCTCCGACAAAGACTCCGCATGCTTTCCAATGGACTGCATCGCTTTCCCATTTACGACTTGTTTTCGCTTTAAAAAGTCCTTTATTTTCCCATCCAGGGTTTTCTGCCTGCAAACACTGGCCATGTGAAAATACTCTATGGAGTTTTTCATAATTTTCTCCACAGAAATACGCTTTGCCAGATCCATTACCTTCTCATCATAAAAGAAGTTCGGAAAGTGTTCAGAGGCGTAAATACGTGCCGCAAGGGGAATATAGAGAGTATCCTCCACGCCCTGCATTTCTCGCTGCAATCCTTTTCTGTTTCAACGGTGTTTTTCTCCTCTTACTCTCTCGAAAAAGCTGATTATTTGTGCC